>Ga0193727_1000895_pt1 | contig 12074 bp, 15 predicted proteins | sample H2c2metaG_FD_143051 | JGI IMG/M metagenome (GOLD analysis project Ga0193727, IMG submission 143051) | Soil microbial communities from a riparian zone of the East river system, Colorado, United States - H2c2 | ecosystem: Environmental > Terrestrial > Soil > Riparian zone | place: USA: East River...
CAAAATCGGACACTCAAACTGCGTTTAACTGCGCGAATCCTGCAAACTGCCCATTCCATGAAATCGCAGGTAACGCGCTAATTCCCGCAAGTTTCCGTCGAAATCGCGCACTTTCATGAAATGGTGAAACTGGGTTCGACTCCCGTACGCGCTGCCAGGCAAATTTGGGCAATCTGACGTATTTGAGCACAAAGACTCATGGCGCTATAGGAATTGGAGGGATAAGCCGGTCAGTTATGTCATTCAGTAGTTGCACCAAATTAAACAGTTCCAAACCCTTGTCGAGATCGCGAATAATCGCCGGCGAGGAGGTTAAAACCAGGCGTAGTCGACTTCGAGTTTTCCGCTCATTGATAAGATGGGGCGCGTTCAAGTCGCACATTCTGACGTGATACCTACCCGCCGGAGTAACTCCATAAACACGATGGGTGACGGCGTCTCCGAAGATATGCTCGCCGTAGTCCCACTCCCGGCAACAATCGAGGAAGCGTAAGCCGTCCTTAATCTGCGGTCGTGTTGGCCAGTGCCGTCGCTTCGAATTGTTGCAATGGCGACTTGCTAAACAAAGATTGACGTATCGGTTCCGGATCCGAGCTGACAAGCGCGGATTAAAGTGATCGACTTCCATTGTCGTGATGCCGAGCGTCGAAGAATGCTGCATCGAGTACGCGCATCGACCCTCAAATCCTTTAGCAGAAAAGGAAGTGACCTAACGCGGTACTTGTGAGGCTTAAGCTTTTGCCTTGGCCCCGGACCTCGCTGAACCCGGCTCGATGGGCGCGCTGCAAACAAATTCGACATACCTGGTCAAAGATTGCAGTAGATTGCGAATGAGCTGGTGTTGCTCGTATTCCCGCAAGACCTCCTCGCCACTCCGGGGGGCATCGAATTGCCGCCGCAGATTCGAGAGGCCTTCCAATTCTTCAATCTCCTGTGCTGTTGCAATATTCTTGGCCTCCCGTTCTACGAGCTCGAAAAAGCGTCGGCCCGCCTCATGATCCCAGTCCCTGGCCATGGGAAAGTTCACGGCGGAAGAGACCTCCTGGTCTTCGGACAACTCACTGAAAATGCTAGCGGAACCCTCGGTGCTTTCTGTAAGATGTGACGGATCCGCGATCGTACTGGCTTGCGTTGCCGCGCTCGTAGTGCTCGGAGCCAATAGACCGAATGTGGCCACGGCCTGCAGCGTACGGCTAATTGCAGTTGTTGGAATTCGCGTTTTTACAATTCCTTATATTTAACTAAAGCCAGGAGCAGCAATTGTTGCTCTTCCAAGGAACTTTGCAACAACGCCAGCGGGTGCGCCTGGAATGGCTTAGAGGTACTGCTCCCGGTCCTCTGTTTGTCTACAATTGAAACAAGCGACATCGCATAGAATCGTAACTCGTCGTCAACTCCAACCCGTCCGAGTCGTATTGCGTTCGTGAACTCGACGCGTCGTGAATGACCAACAGGTGGTCGCCAAGACACATCGAGTGAACGCTCTGGCGACTCGCCAAGTTTCCCAAGATAGTCCATCCAGTCGTTCATAAACATCCGCCACGCTCCCGCAGATCAATCAGAGTGGAGAAGGGATCTCCAAGGCTATGCAGCCTGGGAGATACATCCCGTGATGAACCCGCAGATTCAGATTTGAATTTAGCGTCGCCACTTTGCCATGAAGGCTAGCATGGCGGCAGTATAGGCTCGGAAGGCTCTGAATCTCAGGTCGGGATGAAACGGAGCAAGGAACGTGGCGACCGTAGTCCGACCGTCTCGTATTGCTTCGGTTGCCAACTGAACCAGCTGATCCGGATCTTCCTTTCCAGAGCGTCGCTTTGTTTCAAGGGTAGAGAGGTGCCTCCGTTTTCCCTTCCCGGGTCGGCCGGAGGCGCGAGAGTGCTTATCCATTCGGCCTTTATGGCGTGCTTTGGGCATCAATTGCAAGCCCAAATCTCGCGATCTTCGGACTCAAGGAGTGATAATCTCGTTGAGGCGATCGCGGAATCGCTGCCCGTATTCGACTCCCGTATGCGCTGCCAAGTAGTGTGCGACGCACTGCGAGGGGAGGAGCCAGGAATTAAACGGGGACTTAACCTAGCGTGGTGTTTATGAATTAGCACGGTGCTCTATGAACCGCCTCTCCGCACCCTTGTGCAGCTCGCAATGGCCGCCTTTTTATTTCGTTTGCAACAAGGGATGCGGCTGCACGGGCTTCGGCAAAGACAACCGATGATTTCAACCGAAAAGGCCTAGCTGCGTCGTAGGTCTTTCAAATGACGCGCAAGACAGCGTCGGACGCGCGCACATACGGTTGCGCCGACACGAGACGACAAACATCGATGCGATTTGCTGGGCAAAGATGCCTTCGCCGGTCATGCGCGTGTGCCACTGGGAGTTATTTAGCCGGTTGTTTCGCAGGTCGCGAATGCGTCCCAGCACCTTCTCTTTGCGCTCGGGAAAATGTTCCTCGAGCCAATGTTCGAATAGTGGCGCCACAGCCCACGGCAGGCGGACAATTGTGTATGCGGCAAATTGCGCACCCGCTTTTGCGCAGGCGTCGAGAACCTTCGGAACCTCATGATCGGTGAGCCCCGGGATGATCGGTGCAACCATCACGCCGGTTGGAATTCCTGCGCTGCGAAGTTGCCGGATCGCATCGAGGCGGGCTTGAGGTGACGAGGTCCGCGGCTCGAGCACTCGCTGCAAATTCGAGTCCAGCGAAGTTACTGAAATATTTACAGCCACTGCATTGTCCGCCGCGAGGTTGCGCAAAAGATCGATGTCGCGCGTAACTAGGCGGTTCTTTGTAATGATCGCCACGGGGTTGCGGAATTTTGCGAGAACTTCGAGGCAGCCGCGCGTAATGCACAGTTTTCGCTCGATCGGCTGATACGGATCGGTCACGCCGCTCATCACCAGCGTTTGTGGATTCCACCGTGGTGATTCCAGCTCCGCGCGCAATAACTCTGGCGCATTTGTTTTCACCATGATTTTGCTTTCGAAATCAAGTCCGGCGGACAAACCGAGATACTCGTGTGTTGGCCGCGCATAACAATAAATGCAGCCATGCTCGCAGCCTCGATACGGATTAAGGCTTGCCTCGAAGCCGACATCTGGACTGTTGTTACGGGTGATGACCGATTTGGTTCCGTCGCGAAAATATTGCGTTTCGCGCCGCGGTCGCTCTTCTGTTCCAAGAGCGACATCGACAACATCGAGATCATTTTGATCGATGTGCAGCTTCTCGAAGCGATTTGCGGGACTCCATGATGCGCCACGTCCGCGAATCGCCGCGCGGCTTTGCGGAGCTTCTTGAACAACGGGCCGGAACTTCTTTGGCATGATATAAGTTCACATGAACATATCAATGTGTCGAGCAAATCCTGTTATATTTCAAGACTCCATCACTCGGGCACTCCATTCTGAAGGCTGCGTGATTTCACTTGGAGCAGCGGAGTAATGGAGTAATGAATTTGCGATCGCGAAGGCGCGCCTAGTCCGGAGGGGTGGCAGAGCGGTTGATCGCGCCGGTCTTGAAAACCGGAAGGCCGAAAGGTCTCGTGAGTTCGAATCTCACCCCCTCCGCTTCCCTAGTAGAACGAGCCCAGAAGATTGATTGCATAACAGTGTCACATAACAACGCTACCGATCTCAGCGGTGTTTAATGTTGTGCGCTGACGTGTCGCGCACAAGCTTCCAGGCCGGTGACGGCGCGGGGAATCGCGATCGAACAATCACATCCGAAGCGCGGAGCCGATCTAATCTCGGAGGCTGGGATTTGGTCGCGCTTATTGGAATGCCTTACGCTCCGTCGGAATATCTTACGATTACGCTGTTAGGATCAATCTAACCCATTCTATCTGATGCCGAATCGTAGGAATACCTTACGTCGGAGCATCTTACAACTTCGGTCAGCAACAGCGTAATTCGTTTTTGCCCAAGGTTGGTCGAGCGTCGGGATACTTTGCGTCGGAGTACCTTACGATCCGATTTTCAACAACGTAAATACATCCACCGTTAACCCATTAATATATAGATGCTTACAGTGTTTTGTTTAAACGCTTCGCTTCGGCACAGGGATTGCTGTCCTACTAGGCGATGAAATCGAACACTCTCTCAAACAAACTCGTACTCGTTTCTGCGGCCGTTTGCGCCCTAATGCTCGCATTCAGCCACAATGTCAGTGCCGCTCGCGATCCTATGCCTCCGACGATTAACAGCGTTCCGGACGGTGGCACGACAGTGATGTTGCTCGGGGCGGCCCTCGGCGCGCTTGGTCTAGCGCGACGCTTCCTTTCGAGGTAACCCTCGCTTTTTAAGCTTGGATTAAAGTGGTCGTTCAAACGAACGGCTACTTTTACTTCAAGGGCGAATATTGGCCAGCCCAAATCGGCCTCACTCACAGCGTTCGGTCTGCCTGGTTAACGCAATGGCGCGTTCGACGTTGCCCAGTCGAGTCGTCAGATCGGATTCACCCCTGTCCGCGCCTTAAAGTCCGGTTCTTGCTCGTGCTCCTGCTCGTAATCTTCGATTTTTTGAAGTAGCCGTTGCCGATGTAGTCAGTAATTAGGAATCAGTGACGGGCCACTTAGGGCAGAAAAATCGCCAAACGGCGGCAGCGCATATAATCCCCAGGACTGCAGCGCAAACAACGTCCGAAAGGTAATGCGCACCAAGGTACATTCGCGAGAGCCCGATCAGAATCGGGATGGGGAGACAGACGAGGCCGACGCGCCGGCGTGCGAAAATTAAAACACCAAAAAACGCGGTTGAGGCCGCGACGTGACCGGACGGAAACGCGTGGTATTTCGTACTAAAACGCGGGCCGCCCCAGCGGAGCTCTGATTCGACCGATGGACGGGCCCTTGGAATCGTGCGTTTGATCACGGTGCCGGCAACGCCTGCGATCGCCATCGCCACCACCATCGACAAAAAAATTCGCATCCATTTTTTGCTCTGGCGCCGCCAGGCGACTCCTAAAAGGACCAATCCAAGGGCCAGATGTGAGGGCCAATCACCATAGAAACTGACGTTGCGCATGAAATTGCGCATCATGGGGTTTTGATGTTGCGCGATGAAATCACGTACCGTGTCGTCGAAATAGAATGCCGTTGCGATCGCTATCGCCGCGATGACGATGCCGATCAGCCAATAAAAAACGGCGGCGCGCTTCACAAATAAGTTCCCGTCAGTTTTAGCGGGCGCTATTTTGAGCGCGCTCTTGAAATCCGCAATACGCAATTCCGTCTTTCTGTTTTTCGGCTTGGTCCTTTTTCATCTGGCCGGGACGTGGAGCCTGCCGTTGATCGATCGTGATGAACCGCGATTCGCAGAGGCATCACGGGAAATGATCCAGCGCGCAGATTATGTCATTCCTTACTTCAATAATCAGCTACGACTCGACAAGCCTCCCCTCGCCTACTGGGCGCAGGTGGCGAGTTATCGAATCTTTGGTGAGAGCGATTTCAGCGCGCGCTTTCCATCTGCGATCGCGGCCGCGCTGACGGCCCTGGTGATCCTTGCCTGGGGCTGCCGCATTGGTGCGGCCGAAGTTGGTTGGTGGGCCGCAATTATTTTCACGCTTTCACTACAGACTTTTGTTCATGCGAAAGCCGCAGTCGCTGACATGTGGCTCGTGTTGTTTATGACGTTGGCGAATCGGGCGGGATATGAGCTCATTTGCGGGAGGCAAACGTCCAACGCTCAACGCCCGGCGTCCAACATCCAACGGAGATGGTGGTGGATATTTTACCTCTCGCTGGCGCTCGGTTTTCTAGCAAAAGGACCGATTGCCTGGATACCGCTGCTCACTGTTTTGGCAGCAATCATTTTGGCGCGAGATTGGCAGTTGGGCCGGAATTTCAAATTCCTGCGTGGAATTTTGCTGATGCTTGCAGTTGTTGCGGTTTGGGGAATCCCGGCACTGATTCAAACTCACGGCGAATTCTTTGCGATCGGAATCGGACGGCATGTCATTGGCCGCTCGCTTGCCACGATGGAAGGTCACGGAGCGAGTTCGTTTGGGATGTATCTGCTGCTTTTGCCGTTCTACTTCGTGACAGTTTTCGTCGGTTTCTTTCCCTGGTCGATCAAGTTGCCGTGGTTGATCCGGCAATTGTGGAGCCAAAAGAACACCGGGATCGCTGATTCCAGCGACAGCGGGAACAAAATCGATAACTATCTCCTCACTGGCATCGCGATCATCTTTGTTATCTTCACATTGGTTAGTACGAAGCTGCCACATTATACCCTGCCGGCCTTTCCTTTGCTCGCGCTGTTGCTTGCGCGGCATTGGCAAGGAGCGGCGACAGTTAAGAATCATGGCTCCTCGTTCCGAACCATCGCTACCAGTGCGGCCTGTGTCTGGATCGCGATTGCTTTGGTGGTTCCCCTACTCGTCGCGCGGTTTTTTCCCGCCTACCAGCTGTTTCGGGAATCACGCGCGCATTTACAAACGAACATGCAATTTGCCTCTGTCGAGTTCGAGGAACCAAGCGTGGTCTGGTATTTTCGCTCGCGCGTGCAAGGCTTTCTGACGCGACTCAACAAAAAGAACGCAGTCGACTTCATGTCCAGGCCCGGCCCGCGTTTCGTCATTGTGCCCACTCCGCTTGTTCAGACGCTTTTTCCCAATCGTCCCCAAACCTGGAGGTATTTTCCAACGCATGGTTTCAACATCCCCAAAGGCAAACAGGTTGATCTTGCGCTCGTGCTAAAATCGGAGTGAAGCACATTGACGATTCAACGATTTAACGGTTTAACGATTTAACGTGATTACTTTTCTCGACGGCAAACTGGTGAGCGCTTTGCCTACGCACGCAATCATTGATGTCAGCGGTGTTGGCTACGAAGTTTTTATCCCGCTTTCAAGCTACGATCGGCTGCCCGAGCCGGGCCAGCCGATTCGCATTCTCACACATCTGGCTGTCCGCGAAGACGCGCATGTGCTTTACGGGTTCATGTCGCCCGCGGAGCGCGATCTCTTTCGGTTGCTCGTCAACAATGTCAGCGGCATCGGGCCGAAGCTGGCGCTCGCAGTCCTTAGCGGAATGAGCGTGAATAATTTCAAGGCCGCGGTGGTGAACTCCGACGCGGTTGCACTTTCAAAAATCAGCGGCCTCGGAAAAAAAACAGCCGAGAGAATCATTTTGGAATTAAAAGACAAGCTCGGCGTTGCGGCAGCCTGGGAAGCAGCCAGTGCAGCGCATGGGCCTACGCCCGAGCAGGAGCAAGCCAACGAGGCCGTCCTCGCATTGATCGCGCTCGGCTACAAACAGATCGATGCGCACAAAGCAGTGCGCGACCTCCAGGAGAAAGGCGAAGCGAAATCACCGGAAGAACTGGTCAAGCTCGCGCTAAAGAAAATGGCGGCCGGAAGATGAGCGGCAAACGCCCAACGCTTAACGTCCGATGCCAAATGTTCAATTCAGGTGCTTGCATTAGGCATTGGACGTTCGGCGTTGGGCGTTGAACGTTTGCTTATTAATGCAAGTTCAGGACGACAAGCTGGCCACAATTCGCGCTGCTTTTCCAAAAGAGGGTCTTTTTGCGGAAAAAGCCTGGCTGCTCTCGCCTGATGCCTTCCCGATCGAGAAAAAATTCGTCACCGAACTGGAACAACTCGGACATCGGCTGTTCGTTTTTCAGCGCGCCTGTAATCAACTCTATCAACTGAGCATTAAAGGCAAACAGCCCGCCTGGGTGGCGCGTTATCTCGATGCCGGTAAACCAAAGGAACTGATCGAGTTTTCGAGGCGGAAAGAAATTCGGGACGATTTACCGCGGGTGATCCGGCCAGATCTCATTCTGACTGAGAAAGGGTACGTCATTGCCGAAATCGATTCTGTCCCCGGCGGAATCGGCCTGACCGGTTGGCTCAACCAAACCTATTCAACATTCGACAACGAGATTATCGGCGGCGCCGACGGAATGCTGGATGGATTTCGGACTGTACTTCCAAATGGCGGCGACATTGTCATCTCGCAAGAGGCCGCAACGTACCGACCGGAAATGGAATGGGTCGCCGCGAGATTGAATCAAAGACATGCTGGAGCCGGAGTCTCTGACTCCGGTTCTTTTCGCAATCTCAGTCCCGCCGGGGTCACCGATCCCGGCTACAGCTGGCGTGTTGCAGCCGCTGAGAATTATGAGCCGAGGGATGGACGCGCTGTGTATCGTTTCTTCGAATTATTTGATCTGCCAAATATTCCCGGGATCAAGAACACGCTGCGCGCGAATGCTGAAGGTCGCATCGGCATCACGCCGCCGATCAAACCGTATCTCGAAGAAAAAATGTGGTTCGCGCTTTTTTGGATGCAACCGCTGCGCGAATTCTGGCGACGCGAACTCGGCGACAAATATTTCGTCAAGCTACAGGAAGTGATTCCCTACTCATGGCTGCTTGATCCAACGCCCTTGCCACAACATGCGGTCATTCCGCGCTTGGAGATACATGATTGGCGTGAGGCAGCGAGATTCAGCCAGAAAGACCGTGACCTTCTTTTGAAAGTGAGTGGCTTTTCACCACTTGGCTGGGGCAGTCGGGGGATTGCGCTCGGCGCTGACCTGCCGCATGCGGAATGGGAAAAGCGAATCGAGCATGCCCTTAACACATTCGAATCGTCGCCCACGATTATGCAACGCTTTCACAAGGGTCGACTAGTCGAGCATCCGTATTGGGATCCGGATTCTAGCGAGTTAAAGACAATGAAAGGTCGCGTACGCCTTTGTCCATACTATTTCGTGGAGAGCGATCGCGTGAAATTACGCGGCGCACTGGCCACCATTGTTCCAGCGGACAAGAAATTTCTGCATGGAATGAGCGACGCGATTCTGGTCCCATCTCAAGGAGCATCGCAAAGTAGAGAAGTTAAAAGCGACAGTCGCGAATCTAGCGGCGATAGTGGACGAGCAAACAGCGCAACTTCAGCAAGTGAGCGCCGAGATCGGAATTAAGGCCGGCTATCAAGGTGGTAAGCAGTAATCCGTAATGATTTTTCAGCGCCAATTTTAAGCGTGCAAAAGCTTGGGCTTTGCTTCAGACAGAAGCCATGAACATCACCAAAAACCTCGGAATGCTCCTGCTCGCCATCTACTTGATACTCGTCGGAATCACTCTGCTGCTTCACATCGCCATCCCGACTATCGTAATGGGGATCCTGGCGCTGGCGGCCGGCATTTTGATCCTTATCGGTAAGTAGCATGTAGTTCACAAGACTTCCGGTTTTCGGGAGTTCGGTCCAATTTCGAGAACGAGCACGATTTGACAATGGTGTAGCGCTGCGATGTCAACAATTCCGCATCAAAATGCGGTGTTTTCCGTTGCGAAACGCTGGGTCAGGGCAAGTCGCTTGAAACCAGGCGCGATCGCTCAGTGCTCTGGCCAATGTCACAGGCCTAGGATGAAGGGAGATCAGATAATTGAATTCTTTTAACGCGTCCGCGTATTTGCCAAGATGCACTTTGGCACTGGCACGCAACAGTGATGCTTCCACGCAGCCCGGGTATTGTCGCAGCGCTTCGTTACAGTCCTGAATAGCCAGTTCGTATTTACCCTCGCTTCTATAAATCTGCGCGCGAACGAAGAGGGCGGGCCACAACTTCGGATCGATTCGAAGTGCCGCGTCAACGTTTTGCTTTGCACCGGCAATATCCCCATTTTCTTAGCTGATCGCTCGCTTTGCCACACAATCTTACCGCCGTCCGCAGGTGAGCAGGGCCGGTAACAATGATAGGCACGTTTGCGTGGACAGCGGTGAGCGACATGATAATTGCAGTGAAGAAGGCGAGGGCTCTCATGAATGTCATTGGAGCTGAAGGACGCGATCTGTAACGGACAGCGAACCGGATGGCAAGCAATCATCATCACTTCCAATATAGTGGCGGCCGTCTAAGGTGCGTGAAGCATGCAGAGATCAAGCGAGTCCGCCTACGCTGTTGGCGCAACTTCTAACGTACCGATCTCAGCAGTCACGCTGCGGAAAGTGACGTTGCGGATAATCCCGTTTCTTTTTGCGCTTTACGTTATTGCCTGGCTGGATCGGGTGAATGTCGGTTTTGCCGGGTTGCAAATGAACACGGATCTCGGCTTTAGCTCGACAGTGTTTGGTTTTGGCTCGGGTATTTTCTTTCTTGGTTATTGTCTCTTTGAGATTCCAAGCAACATCATCCTGGAGCGAGTTGGAGCCCGGATTTGGATCTCGCGAATCATGGTAACGTGGGGCCTGATCTCAGCCGGCCTGATGTTTGTGCGGACTCCTGCAGCTTTCTACCTGCTGCGGTTCCTTCTTGGAGTAGCTGAAGCCGGGTTTTTTCCGGGAGTGATTTACTATTTGAGCCTGTGGTATCCTAAAGCACATCGTGCGCGAGCGATTGCGGCTTTCATGACTGCGGTCCCCGTGACCGGGTTAATAGGAGGCCCGTTGTCGGGAGCCTTGCTGGAGTTGGATGGTCTTCATGGGTTAGCGGGCTGGCAATGGTTGTTCCTTCTGGAAGGGTTGCCCGCGGTAATCCTGGGCACCAGTGTCCTTTTCTATCTGAAGGATCGCCCCGAAACAACGCACTGGCTGACTCCAGCAGAGCGCGACTGGCTGGTAGGAACACTTGCTGCCGAGCGAAAAGCTTGCGTACTAAAGCCGAATATTCATGTAGCACTCACTGATGTTACCGTCTGGAAGTTAGGGATCATCTTCCTCCTGGTCGCGGCTGGATTTTATGGTTACTCATTTTGGGCCCCGCTCATTATTAAATCGCTAACGGGACTTAGTAACTTCGAGGTAGGACTGGTGCTGGGTGCCATTAGCGCAGTTACCATCGTGGGGATGCTTCTGAATAGTTACCATTCTGACCACACCGGCGAGCGAGCCGTACACATCGCAGTCCCGCTGTTCGTGATGGCGGTAGGCCTTGTAGGATTCGCCCTGCTGCGCCAGCCTGTCTTAGCCATTATCGCCCTCGCACTTGTTCCACTGGGACACTGCGCGAGTTACGGCCCTTTCTGGTCGATGCCGACTCAGTTCCTCACCGGGCCGGCGGCGGCTGCCGGCATAGCTCTCGTGACCATGATTGCAAATGTCGGAGGATTCGCTGGGCCAGCACTCATCGGAGTACTGAAGACGCGAACCGGCACTCACGCTGATGCATTTCTTCTGCTGAGTGGACTGGCAGTTATCGCAACCCTTCTTGCGCTTAGAATAGGCCCCGCCCAGACGCGGAGCAGCGAACAACCGACCTAAGGCGGGCAGCTGCCAGTGGGTTAACTGCCAGCGCCGTCACCCTCAGATTCGGCGTGGATGCCGGGAGCCTTTGGACCGCGCTCGTGCTCTTTTCCCTGCGCAGGTGAGGCGGATTTAGTTTTCGCCGGTGCTGAATCGCTTCGTCCGGAGGCTCGCTGACACTGCTCTGTCGCGGAAGACTTTCCGGATAATTACGACAAAGAAAGTCAATGAGACCCTCGCGTAACTCGCAGCGAAGATCGAAAACTTTGCCAGCATCAGTGCTACTGACCAGCGCGCGCACTTCAGAATGGCTCCCGACCTATGCGGATTTGTCCTCGGCCCTACTTAACCAATCGGTCCGTAATCCAAAAAGCAAGGGCGTAACAAACAAAGATCGAAAATCCGCCGCCGATTCCAGCACTAACAGCTTCGCGCCAAGTGCCGTGTCGCAAGGTTCGTGCAAGCAATGCCATAACGAGCGCAATCCCGAACTCACCCAGAAGGATGTACCACGGCGTAAACGAGATCATGCGGCAACCACTGTACTGCCACCAATGAATTCTGCGCGCCATCTCCTCGTAGAACGGAATATTGATCGCCCCGAGGAGCGCTACCATGAGCAAACCAGCCTTGCCGAACCGTTCCCACAATCGCAGTCCGATATATCCGAATTGCACTGCCACAACTTCCCAAGCCAGCGGCATCCAGAGCGGCGACCGCCAGATCATTGGGCCGCCGCCAATGGAGTAATCCAGTGTGCGCGTGTAATCGACCAGCCACGCATCAGCCGAAAGCTCTGTGAAGCCGACCACGAGTCCGAAAAGGAGAAAGCGGCCTAGCAATGCGTCCCGCCTAACGAGTGTAAAGCCAATGAGG
>Ga0193727_1000896_pt1 | contig 12073 bp, 9 predicted proteins | sample H2c2metaG_FD_143051 | JGI IMG/M metagenome (GOLD analysis project Ga0193727, IMG submission 143051) | Soil microbial communities from a riparian zone of the East river system, Colorado, United States - H2c2 | ecosystem: Environmental > Terrestrial > Soil > Riparian zone | place: USA: East River...
CTTCACACCGCCAATCGTACCGTCGCCCCACGGCGCGCCGGGAAGCTGCTGCTGCAACTGCTCGTCAGTCAAACTCGCCAGAAGCTCGAGTGTTTCTCCGCGTACTTTTTGTCCGAGCGCCAGGACTTCGCTAAAGCTTTTGTCGCGGTGCTTCGCGACCCAGTCTTCGTTCATCGCGTGAACGCGAGCCATGATCTCCCCGCGCTTTCGAAGGGCCTCATCGGAAGTCTCCGTCAGGACTCGCATCATCTCTTCGCGAGTTGGCGGCGAGCCGTCAGGCTTTGTAGTGAGTCCAACCGGGTTCGGATCGCCTTCCAGGCAGCGCCTCACCATCCTGTTGAAAGCCAGTTCGATGCCCGACAAGTGAACGAGATGGTCCTTCGCGCTCCACTCGGCCGCGCCGTCGTGCTTGCTCGTAGTGATCGGGCGCGCGCGGTCTTCGTCTGACAGAGCTGCGTACTGTTCGAGCAGCCAGACGCGGTCTCGATTGAGTTTGATTTCTATTTCGGTTCTGTTCACTGAGCCACCTCCAATGGGAAATGATTAATCGAGATGTCGTTAACGGCCAGCCGGCAAGCTCCCCATCAACTCAGCGTTTGCTCGCTGAATCTCATCGGGGAAGCTCCGCAGCGCGCCGGCGATCTTCGCTTTCAGCTCGTTCACGATGTCCTGGCGGTCGCCCGCCATGTCGTAGCTTTCGGCCGCGTCCACGTTCAAGTCATAAAGTTCCGGCCGGACCAAAACCAAGTTTCGCTGTGGTCCCGACGAAGCAGTGTAGCGAGGGTAGTTCCATCTCGCGACGTGAAGCTTCCAGCGCCCGGCTCGCACGGTCTGAAGATAGACGCCGTCAAAGAAGAGCAACAGATCGTTTGGACTTCTCTTTTCAACCCCGAGCAAGAAAGCGAGCATGTTCTTGCCGTCGAGTGGAAGCCTGCTTTCTGAGTTTGTCTTGCCTTCGCCCGCCAGGAACACAGCAGTCGGGAAAAAGTCGATCGTCGCAACCGGATCGTCCGACACACTGCCGGCTTTTATTTTGCCGGGCCATCGAACAATCCCGGGCACGCGCACGCCGCCTTCGTAGGTGGAACCCTTTCGCCCGCGCAGCCCGCCGGGACTGCCTTGATACCACGGGCCGTTGTCGCTTGCGAAGAACACTATCGTGTCCCTGTCGAGTCCGAGTCGCTTGAGCGCGGACAGCACTTCGCCTACGCTCCAATCGAGTTCTTCGACGACATCTCCATAAAGCCCGCCCCGCGACTTGCCGCGGAAACGATCAGAGGCGAACAGCGGAATGTGCGGCATGTTGTGAGCCAGGTAGAGGAAGAACGGCCTGCCCTTCGACCGCTCGATGAAGCTCACCGCTTCCTGCGTGTATCGCAGCGTCAACGTTTCCTGCTTAGCCGGCTCTTCGATCGTCTCGTCGTTGCGAACGATGGGCGTCGGCCGCATATCGTTGCTGTAGGGGATTCCGAAGTAGTAGTCAAAGCCGTGATCGATCGCGCGATGAGGCGCGAGATTTCCGAGGTGCCACTTGCCGATGCAGGCGGTCGCGTAGCCTCGCTGCTTTAGCGCGCGAGCGACCGACGTCTCACTCTGAGGCAGCCCCGTCTTGTCGGTCGGAAACAAAACGTTATCCAGGTGCATCTGGGCCGCTCCCATTCTCGCTGCGTAGCGGCCAGTTAGAAGAGCGGCGCGCGAGGGTGTGCAGACCGGGGAAGTGACGTAGAACGACGTCAGCTTCAAACCTTCGGCGGCCATGCGATCGATGTTGGGAGTTCGAATCGCCTTCGCTCCGAAGCAGCCCACATCGCCGTAACCCATATCATCTACCAGGATGAAGATGATGTTCGGGTGACGCTCCACCTTGCCGGTTCCGGCAGACGGGCTCGGTAAGCAGATGCTCGCGGCCACGAAGAGACTCAAGGCAATTGTTCGATGCGCGCGCTCGGCGCCGCGATTGGTTTCTTCGATGGGCTCTCGAGAGCTAGCTCGTGATCGCATAGATCAACTCATCGCCGGTTCGGCCTTCTTTGGTGACCGCCTTCTTCATCCGGCCTTCGAACTCGAAGCCGGCTTTCTCCAGGACGCGAGCCGAAGCAGGATTCCATTCGAACACTCCGGCGTAGATTCGGGATAGATCGAAATTCGCAAAAGCCCATTCAGTGAACACCTTCACAGCTTCGGTGACGATGCCGCGTCCCCAGTACTCTTCGCCCAACCAGTAGCCAATCTCGGCCGAGCGTCGAAAGATGTCGCCCTGCAAAACCACACCGATCCCGCCGACCGCCGCGCCGTCGACTTCGATCGCAAAGCTGGTTATCGGGTCGTCGCTGCTCGCCTTTCGAATCCAGTCTTCGGCGTCCATCGTCGTGTATGGATTCGGGAAGGCGTCGCGCACGTTCTGCCAGATCTTTCGATTGTTCGCGTGGCGGACGAGCGAGGCTTCGTCGCCCTCGCGCCAGTCGCGAATTGTCGATCGAGTGAGCTTCAGCTCCATTGCGGTTCAAGAGTGTATCGCTAAACCGCGCAGTCGCAAAACACAAAGCCACGAAGAGCACTAAGCTCAAGAAAAGATCCGCGACTAGTGTCCTTGTGCCTTTGTGTTAAGACCGATCGGCCGATACTTCAAGCGATGACCGACAGCGTATCGAACAACGGCAGCGCCAGCCGTGGGTCGCCTGTAATGCGCGCGACGCTTATCGCCTGATCTTTGGGAACACCCTTGGTGAAGAGCCGCCATGCGATGTCTTGATCGATCTCAACCTCGGCGCGCGGCTCGCCGCGCGCTTCGACCAGGAGGTTCCATCGCTGATTTTCTCTCACAAGAAACCACCTGCCGCCCGAGTTACCCGATATCGTCAGCGCGAAGATCGTTTGGTCTTCAGCCTCGATCGCGCGATAGGTCCGTGGCAGCGCGCGAACGAACGCATCAAGCACCGGAGCAAAGAACCTTGGCTCCTTCAAGCCGGGCTTGCCCACCGCGTCGCGAATCTGCTGCTGATGATGCCACCGCTCAGTGTACTCGCGCGCGAGGTCGAGCCACACCGGCGCGCGTTCTGACCCCGCCCAGTCGACGGGATCTCCAAGCGCGTAAGGGTCCAGCGACGCAAAGTACTCGCACACCTGTCTGCCGGTGAACGAGAGAAGGTCGCATAGCAGTCTCGGGCTCACCCTTCGCGTTGCCCTCACCCAAACATCGTTCAGCTCGTTGATCAGCGCGACCAGGTCCGGCCATTCTTTGATCACGCTTCCCGAATAGGCGTAGCCGTCTCGCTTGCGCGAAAGTATTCCCACCTCGCCCGCAAGCAGGTGCTGAGTGACGCCTTTTACTGACCACCCTGGACAGACGGTCGGCGCGGACCACTCTTCGGCCGAGAGCGAGGTGATAAGACCGATCAGCGAGTCGAGCGTCTCCGGGAATAGATCGACAACGATAATGGGTTGAGGAGTCTTCATCGATGCGCCTTCGAGCAACCGCTTGGTGTGCTACTCTATCGAACGTCCGCGCCCTTGGTCTAGTAGTCGCTCAACGTAACTTTGATGGATCGCAGATCGAGAACGTCAGGTTGCCAATCCCGTAGGGATTGCCTGTCGATAGAAGAGGGCGCAGTGGCAGTGCTTTAGCTCCGTGGAGCGACCTGTGCGCTTGCAAGCGGCAGGAACGAGGTAACTCCTACAGAGTTAAAGAACCCTCGCACACGGCCATTCTATCGACAGGTAATCCCTACGGGATTGGCAGGCGAAGTGTTTCTGTTATCTATCAAGGCGAATGTGACTGACTACCAGGCTTTGTGAAGCTTCTCGCTGATGAAGAGTCGTTTACCGTATCATCTTCTTTCGTGACAGCTCGGTGATCTATGCTCCCGGAAGTCTCAAAGCACAAGTACCTCTATCTAACCACCACCGGGCGCATCACCGGCGAGCCTCGGGAGATCGAGATATGGTTCGTCGAGTCACAAAGCAAGCTCTACATTCTTGCCGAGCATCTCCACGAAACTCAGTGGGTTAAAAATATCAAGCGGAACGGGCGCGTTCGCGTGCGGCTTGGCAGAAACAGCTTTGAAGCTAAGGCGCGAGTGCTGGACTACAATCGCGATCGGAAAGCATGGCTAGCTGCTCAACGTCTCGCAAGAGAGAAATACGGTTGGGGTGATGGCCTTCCGGTCGAGTTGACTCCGCAGTGGCGCAGACTTTAGTCTGTGATTCAGTCGTTTACGAAATGATTGAAGAACGACAACCAAAAACACAAACTAAAGTCTGTGCTACCCAGGAGGAACCATGTCGCAAGTCATTCCGGAAAAATATGCCGACCTTTTTCAAAAGAAAGCATTCGCCAATCTAGCCACGGTTATGCCCGACGGCACACCGCAAGTTACGCCGGTGTGGGTCGACTTCGACGGCAAGCACGTGATCGTCAATTCCGCGCGCGGCCGCCGCAAAGACAAGAACATGAGCCAGAATTCGTCGGTTGCATTGTCGATAATGGATCCCGACAATCCTTATCGCTATCTCGAAGTTCGGGGCCGCGTCGCCGAAATAACCGAAGAAGGCGCGGACCAGCACATCGACACGATGGCTAAGAAGTACATGGGTGTCGATAAGTATCCATACCGACAGCCGGGCGAGGTCCGCGTGATGTACAAGATTGAACCCACGCGCACTTCGCAGATGGGATGAGTTTGGCGGGCAGAGGAAAGAGGGTAGAGGATGTAAGATTGAAAATTGAAAATTTGAGATTGGAAATTTTGCAGGATCGATTCTCTATCTTCGATCCTCTATCCTCGAACTTCTATCCTCTACTTGTTGCCTTCTTGAGGAATCAGTTTGTAGACCGTGCCTTTATAAACCAGGATGGCTCGGTCGTTTTCGTTGAAGCCCGTCAGATAGACCTTAAGCCCTGCGCGCTTGGCGATCAGTTCCCTGTACACGTCGCTGTCCCGCACGATCGTGACCACGGGCATTTCTTTGATGGGACTGTAGTCCTTGTCAGTCCAGGTGTCGCCCCGAAGCCAGAACCTCTTGCTTCCGACCTTGCGCTCGGCCGTTCCCCGGGTCCGCGCTGACTCGTTCAACCGACCGTCGCGCATCGCGCTTGCCCCCGGCTGAGCGAGCACCCTGTTGCGGATTCCCTCGGGAGCGGCACCCGGAGCAGGTGGAGCGACGTCGTCTTCAGGTCTAATCTTTGCGACTTTATCAGAGCGCTGGTCACCGTCCGCTCTTCCTTGTTTGAGCAGGCTGTCCTGCGTCGAGTCTTTCCCTTGTTGTTGAAGACGGAGAGCGCGCTCCTGATCGATCTTAGGAAGTCGAGTCTCGCCGCTCGCTTGCTGTTGCTTTGGCGGCGCGGCCTGAGGCGCCGGAGCGGCGACTTCACGTTCGGGCTGAACGAAAGCTCCGGCGGCCCCCGCAACTCCGCCGGCTGCCTCGCCTTTCTCCTTCAACCCTTCAGCTTTCTTTGCGGCAACCGATGGAGTTTCCTCGGCAGGCGCCTGGTTCTTGGCCACAAGCACCGGCTCAGTTCGCTCGGGTGATTTCAAACTGCTTGTCGCTCCAACTGATTGAGCTTGATCGGCGCTCGCGTACTTGTCTTGCGCGACGGCCCCCGCCACGCTACGCGGTGTAGAAATCCCGGCTTCGGGTTGAGCCTTGTCCTCAGAGGTATTAACGGATCGAGCGTCCGCTGCTGTTTCCTCCGCGACAAGCACCTCGTTGTTTCGCGTATTCATCCGCGAAAGCAGAACCGGCACGCTGACCGCCAGAACGATGACTGCTGCCGCCGCCATCGCCCATCGAGGCGTTGTCATCGCCCCGGCCAATGCGCCCAATCTCTCGCGCCAACCTTCGGCCGTCTGCTGTCCGGGTCTGGCTAGCGATGCCGGAGCTTCGGCTTCCGCAAGCCGCGCGAGTGCGACGATCGCCGTTCGGCAAGGACCACAAAGAGACATGTGCTGCTCGATGCGCTCGCGCTCAGCGGCAGTCAAGCTGTGCTCGATGTAGGCGTTTGCCAGGTCGGGGTCGAACTGCTTGCAGACTTCCTTGGGTCCGGACTGCTGCAGCAGATGTCCGCGCAGCAATCTGTCCATTGCACCATCTTCAGTTTTCCTGAGTTGCTTCATCCTGCTGCTTCATCTCCTGAATGAGAACGCCGCCACACGCCCGGCTTGCGCGGATTCTTCATCCTCGCGCGCTTTGAGCCGGCCGATCACCCGCGCCATCCTTTGACGCAGATTCGAACAAGTACTCTCGAACGTTAATGTCCATTCGCTCGGCGGCAAGCTCGATAGCTTCACTGACCTCGCGTCGGTTGAAGCCGTGATCGCGAGCGAGGCTCTTTTCCACCAGCTTCCGCGCGCGCTTCTGGACCTTGGTTAGCCACCGGCTGATCGTCGCTTCGTGAACATCGAACATCTGCCCGATCTCGCGAAGCGTCATCTCGTCGTAGTAATAGTAAGCGAGCAGCAAGCGCTCGCGGCTCTCGAGTTCCGACATGGCGCGTCGAAGCGCTTCGGAAACAGCCGCCCTGTAGCGTTCGCGCACGAATTCCAGCTCGCTGGGGTCGGCGCGTTCGGGTTCCGGGCCCGCGCGAGCCAGCCTGTCCATGTCCTCGGCATCTTCGGTCTGAACCAGACGGTGAGTCTGGCGATGATGGTCGGCTGAAAGCTGGAAAACGACAGCGCGAAGCCATCCGCGCAACGAGCCGCGGCCTGAGTAAAATGAAAACTTGCTCACTCGCGTCCCGCCCGATTCGCGCAAGCCATACAACTCCGCGAACGTCGAGTCCGCAAGCTGCTCAGCCGCACCAGCATCCTGAGTCATCGTTCGCGAGATGTTGATCATGTAACTGCGATACTCGCGATAGAAGTCTTCCCACGCCGCGTCGTCGCCCTTCGCGCAAGCGACTGCCAGGCAGAGATCGTCGCAATTGAGCGATGCCGAATATTCGCGGACTGCTTTGCGCGCGGCGGCGGTTGGCCCCGGATTCCTTGTAGTCTGCTCCAGGATGTCGCCCAGGTATTTTTTTGCGGACGAGTGCAGAGCGGCAGCCATCTCGTGGTCCGCAACATTGTAGCGTCGCGCGACCCGCGCAAGGACTTCCCGGATTTCCTTTTGAAAGGCTTTTTGGAACTCCTCAACAGTCATGACTTCCCCAGGGCGCTCGGTTGTTTTGACGCTGATCGGGATTGGTTCGAGGCGAGCCCATGCTAGCACAGAAGAGCGGTTCTTGGGTAAGAATCGATGGAGAAGTAGGCCTACCAGCGTGTAATGAAAAGTGGGACTTATGTGGAACGCGTTTACGTAGGGGCGGTCCCTACATTTCCGTTTCGGATTCTGGCACTATCTTGCGGCGATGGACCTCTCAGCTTCCAGCGCGCGCCTAACTCGCTCGAACTCTTCTGCAAGCGCGTCGATCAACGCGGGCAAGCCTTCCATTGAGCTTGCACGGCTGAGTTCCTCGATGACGTCGCATAGCGCTGTCATTCTGTTGGCGCCCACTGTGCCGCTGCTACCCTTGAGGGCGTGGGCCGTCCGGGTGAGCGCTTTTGCGTCGCCGCTCGCTGCCGCGCCGCGCATCGCAGCTATTCTTTCTGCCGAATCGCGCAGGAAGGAATCGATCAGGTCGGAGAGAAGATTCGGCTCGGCGCGTGACTGCAGCGCGCGCAGATTCGAGATCACGCTGATGTCGAGAGCGGCGCGTTCGCCGCTCGCACTTGTTACCGGCAGCCCGGCCGTATTCGCAGAAGCGTTCGGGGCGCCGGTCCAGCGGTGGATGATGGCGGACATAGCTTCCGGTCTTACAGGTTTGCTGATGTAGTCGTCCATGCCGGCCGCCAGGCAACGCTCGCGTTCGCCCTCGAGCGCGTTCGCAGTCATCGCGACTATCGTCGTGCGCCGCGAGCTTCCCTCCCGCCGCCGTATCTCAGCCGTAGCCTCGAAGCCATCCATCTCCGGCATCTGGCAGTCCATAAGCACCACGTCGTAGTGGATTCGCTCCAACGCTTCGAGCACTTCCAATCCGTTGGCCACGCCGTCAGCCGAGTATCCCAGTTTTTGAAGCTGGCGCAACGCGACTCGCTGATTCACTACGTTGTCTTCGGCAACCAGTACCCTGGCATTCCCGAGCCCGGCGACAGAGCCGGTTTGATCCTGCGCCGGCGCGATTCCCGCTTCTGCTTGCGCATCGCCCGGCGCCCCCGCGCTCGCCATCACCGTTGCCAGACAATCGAAAAGTTGCGATTGCTTGACCGGCTTGCGAAGACAAACTTCAACGCCCGCTTCACGCAGCAGGTTGTCGTCGCGCGGACCGAGCGAAGTCATCATCACCAGCCGCGTGCCGGATATCGATTCGTCGGCCTTAATCTCGCGAGCAAGCATCAACCCATCCATCTCCGGCATCTGCATGTCAAGTATGGCGATGTCGTAAGCATCGCCGTTCGCAGCTTCGCGCCGCAGAAGCTCGAGCGCTTCCGCTCCGCTTGCGGCGTCTCCGTTGCGCATTCCCCATGACGCGATCTGGTGGTGCACAAGCGTGCGATTGGTGGCGTTGTCATCGACCACCAGCACACGCAAACCTTCGAGTTGGGCCTTCTCTGTCAGCTCAGAAGTCTTCTGCGGCCGCCTGCCGAAGCTCGCGGTGAACCAGAAGGTCGATCCTCTGCCCGGCGCGCTGTCGACGCCGATGTGGCCTCCCATCATTTCGACAAGCTGCTGTGAGATGGCCAACCCCAGGCCGGTCCCGCCATACTTTCGCGTCGTCGAGCCATCCGCCTGCGAGAACGCTTCGAAGATCAATTGGCGCGCTTCGTCGGAAATGCCGATTCCGGTGTCGGTCACCACGAAGCGCAACAGCGCGGAGTCCGGCGTCTCAGTCTCTCTGGTCACTCGCACGATGACTTCGCCGCGCTCGGTGAACTTGACCGCATTGCTCAACAGGTTGGTCAGCACCTGGCGAAGCCGTCCCGGATCGCCGCGCAACGCGGTCGGCACATCGCTGTAGACCAGCGAGAACAACTCGAGGCCCTTTGACTGCGCTGCCTCCGCCAGAAGCTCGACCGCGCCCTCGACCGCGGTGCGCAGATCGAAGTCCATAGTCTCGAACGTCAGTTTGCCCGCTTCGATTTTCGAGAAGTCGAGTATGTCGTTGATAATGATCAGCAGCGCGTCGGCGCTTGCGCGGACGGTCTGGGCGTAGTCGCGCTGCTCAGGCGACAGGTTCGTATCAAGTAACAGACCGGTCATCCCGATTACCGCGTTGATCGGAGTCCGAATCTCGTGGCTCATGTTCGCAAGGAACTCGGCTTTGAGGCGCGCCGATTCCAACGCGGCGTCTCGCGCCTCGGCGAGATCGGCTTCCATTAGCTTGCGGTCGGTGATGTCGGTCGAGATTCCGCAGATCGCATAAGGCTCGCCGTTCGAGTCGCAGATCGGAACCTTGACCGAGAGATAGGTGTGAGGCCCGTCGTCGTGAGGGGCAATCTCTTCCGACTCGAGCGCCGACCTGGCTTCGAAAACTTTGCGGTCGTTCGTTTGAAAAACCTCCGCCAATCCGCGCGGGAAAAAATCGAAGTCGGTCTTGCCGACTACTTGCGCCTTGCTGACGTGAAAGAGAGTTTCGAATCTGCTGTTGATCAATACGTACCGGCCCCAGTAGTCCTTCAGATAGATGACCGCGGTCGAGTTGTCGAGTATGGCTTGAAGCTGCTGCTCGCTCTTCTTAAGGGCCTGCTCGGCGCGTTTCCGCTTGGTGATGTCGCGGAAGATGCTGCGGGTCGAGACCGGCTTGCCATCCTTGAAGCGGCAACTCGAGTTGCCCTCGATCGTTATGGTTCGCCCGTCCTTTGTCACAAACATCGCTTCAATGCTATCGACCTTCTCTCCCGACATAATCCGGCCGAACATTTCCTGGCAATGAGCCCTGCTGCTCGGATGAATGATGTCGAAGATCGACAGCCCCGGGACTTCCTCGTCGCTGTAGCCCAGCGCCTCGCGCCAGGCTCGGTTGACGTACAGTAACTTGCCGTCCGGCCCGCAGCTCTGGATCAAGTCAGTCGCGTTCTCAAAGAGGTCGCGATATCTGTCTTCGCTCTTGCGAAGCTTTTTTTCGGCCCGCCGGAGCTGGTCATAGTCCAGGCCTCGTTCCCTCGCCTTCTGCGCCAGCGCCTGTATGTCGCCGTAAGCCGATCTGAGCCGCTCGATCACCAACAGTCTCCGCTCGCCCACTCGCAGCGCCGATGCTTCGAGGTTGCACTGCTTGCCTGTGGCGTAGACCTCACTCCACACGCCGGACCACAAGGGCCCCGCGCCCCCGGATTCCCAGAAGCTCTCCGCTTCGCTCAAGAACTGTTCGAGAAAGAGGAACGTTTCCTGAGGTCGCAGCGTGGCTTCCTCGTTCGTTTGTGAAGCGAAGTGGGCGAACCACGAAGGCGGCGCGCCGATCAACTTGAAGGCGCCGTCCTCGAGCCGCTCCAGCGCGAGCATGTCGAGGGTCGAGAGTATGTCCGATTTGATTGCTTCGTCACTCATTGAATCACGCGAGGTCCGCGCTCTCTTTAATCGAGTTCACGACTTAGTTGAACCACAGATGAACACAGATGAACACGGATCGAGGAAGAGAATCCCGCCAGGCTCGTCTCATCTATCCGTGTTCATCTGTGTTCATCTGTGGCTGCTCTTGCTCTTTGGTTGGTGAAGCCTCTGCAAGCGTCTTCTGCCCAAGCGCCAGAAAAGTCTCGTTCACTCCCACGCCCGTTTTTGCGCTGGTGGCCACGACCTGCCATCCGGTTTCGGACAACGATGCGAGATCCGTCTCTTTTATCTCCCAGTCGTCGATCGCGTCCAGCTTGTTGATCACCAGGATGAGCGGCACTTTGCCAATCTCCGCTTCGGCCCTCTGCTGAAGCTCGAGCGCTTTGTCCAGAGTCGCCAGCCGCGTGCCGTCCGCCACCAACAAGTACGCTGCGGAGCCTCGAAGATACGACATCCTTACCTGATAGAAGTCGTCCTCGCCTGCAAGGTCCCATAAGATCAAGCTCAGCTTTTGGCCGCCGATCTTCACCGTTTTCTTGTCGATCTTCACGCCAACCGTAGTCAGATACTTGTCCGAGAAAATGCTCCTGACGAAGCGCGCGACAAGGCTGGTCTTCCCGACCGCGTAAGCGCCCAGCATGCAAACTTTCTTTTGAAGGTCTGGTTGCGGCTCGCTCATTTGTTTCCGCTTGCGGAGTCGATCAGCTTAACCTTGAACGCAGCAGTTCGAGTGTACTCCCTCAGCCTGCTCGATGCTTTGGGGTCCGCAACCTCGAGGTCCGCTTGCGGGACGCCAAGCGCGACCAGGGCGGACAGGACTTGTCCCGCGCGCGCCGCGATCAGCCGGTCGTTTATCTCTTCGGAGCCCGACTGGTCCGCGCGGCCCCATACCTCGATGCGCGCTTGCGTTCCCTGAGACCCGGCCAGCAAAGCGATCCGTTGAATCTCGGACACGACGCCGTTCAATTCGTTTCGCTGGTCTTCGGTGATTTCGGCGCTGCCAACCGCGAACCGAATCGCGCGTTGCTCGATGCCTCGCTTGACCGACTCCATCTCGCTTCGAGCCAGATCTCGATCGACAAGCCGCTCTTCGCCAAAGCGGACCACGCCCGGGATGATCGGCGCGAGCCGCCGCGCTTCAACGATCCACTCATGCGAGGCGCTTCCTCGCGCAGCAAGCACACCGTCTTCAAAGCTCAGCGACACCTTGTCAGAAGGCTGAAGCAGACTGTTCGCGCGCGCAACTATGAACTCGGGATACGCGGCCTGATAAGCCTCCCAGCGGCTTGTCACATCCTTTGGGTCGATCTTCGAAGCCGGCAACAACGCCGAAGGGTCAGCCGCCATCGGATCGCGCAGCCCGGTGATGTGATACTTGCCGCCGCGCTTCTCCGTCGAAACCACCACAAGCCCAGGCTCCGCATTCAGCCTGCTCAAGTAATCATTCCAACGGCGGCTCTCGCGAATCGAGAAGAACAGCCACGCGCCTAACGCGAGCACCGCCAAACATGCGAAGGCCAGCAACATCGGCGAAGGCTTCTTGCGAGTGACG
>Ga0193727_1000897_pt1 | contig 12072 bp, 10 predicted proteins | sample H2c2metaG_FD_143051 | JGI IMG/M metagenome (GOLD analysis project Ga0193727, IMG submission 143051) | Soil microbial communities from a riparian zone of the East river system, Colorado, United States - H2c2 | ecosystem: Environmental > Terrestrial > Soil > Riparian zone | place: USA: East River...
CGCACAAGCAACAGCTCACCGGTGCCGACGATGCTTGCGGCCACGCCGCTCCAGAACGCCATGCCGGCCGACCAGAGTCCAGCCCGCACCCAGAACGCGTCTCCCGACCACCAGTACAATATATCGATGCCGAGGGTCGCGATCACGAATGCGACCGGGAAATGCACCATCATCACGTGAATCGGGTGCCCAACGAGGGCCACCGCCGAACCGACATCGAGTCGAAGCAATTCCAGCTGGACCTCACTCCGGGGCCGGGTCTTGAGATCGTCTTGCTTTGCCATCGTCCTCCTCCATCGTGTCGACCGCAACATCCTTCAAGTAGACATCGTAGTCTCTTGTACGCGGTGATCCAAGTCGGAATGCTCGCGGTACTTCCCGGCTGCAATGGGCCGCTGTCGACACTCGATCCCTCGGGGCCGGCCGGGGCTTCGATCGCCACGCTGTGGTGGTTGATGCTGGCTGGTGCAGGAATTCTCTTCGCGCTGGTGATGGTGCTATTCGCGATGGTGATCCGGCGTCCAGGCTGGGGCTCGAACGTGTCGCCCGGACGCTGGATCGTGCTCGGCGGCTTGGTTCTGCCGGCCGTCGTCCTGCTGCCACTCGTCGCCTATGCGTTGATTGCCGGTGAGAGGCTCCTGCCGCTATCTGGACTCGCGCCGCCGCGGATCGAGGCGGTGGGTCGGCAATGGGTCTGGACCTTCCGCTACCCCGATCATGACGGGGTGGAAACTCGAAACGTCTTGCACCTGCCCGCAGGCACTCCGGTCGACATCCTTGTCAGCAGCCAAGACGTCATCCACGCCTTCTGGATACCCCGCTTCGCCGGCAAAATCGATGCGGTGCCCGGGCATGTGAACCGCTTGCGCATTCAGGCCGATCAACCGGGCCGCTACGCGGGCCAATGCAACGAATTTTGCGGTCTCGGTCACGCAGGGATGCGATTCGATGTCATCGTCTATAGCCCGGAGGAATTCTCCGCTGCGCTTGCGCGGGCGGTCGCATCAGGGGAGTCGGAGAGAAAATGAGTGAACCCGTCGAGCCGCTGTCGCAGGGTGCTCGGGCGCTGCGGTTGCACCGCGAACTCGCCGCAATCTGGGCCACCAGGCCGGGGTTACAACGCCTCGCGGCGGTCAACCATTCCGTGATCGGGATGCGCATGACGATCACGTCCTTCACGTTCTTCGCCATCGCCGGCGTGCTCGGCATGCTGACCCGCGTTCAGCTCGCGACGCCCAACGCAGCCTTCATGGATCCAGAGACCTACAACCAGGTCTTCACCATGCACGGGTCGATGATGTTGTTCCTGTTCGCCATCCCGATGGTGGAGAGCTTTGCGGTCTACCTGACCCCGAAGATTCTCGGCACGCGCGATTTCGCCTTTCCCAGGCTCACCGCGTATGGCTACTGGTGCTATCTATTCGGCGGCACGATCCTGACCGTGTCCTTGATCGCGGGGGTTGCGCCCAACAGCGGATGGTTCATGTACACGCCGCTGAGCTCCAATGTGTTTACCCCGGGTATCAACGCCGACGTCTGGCTTCTCGGCGTGACCTTCGTCGAGATATCGGCGCTGTCGCTGGCCATGGAGATCGTCGTCTCGATCCTGAAGGTACGTGCGCCCGGCATGTCACTCGACCGGATGCCGATCTTCGGCTGGTACATCCTGGTCACTGCGCTGATGATGGTGGTGGCGTTTCCGCCGCTCATCCTCGGCTCAATCCTGCTTGAGATCGAGCGCGCCTTCGGCCTGCCCTTCTTCGACCCCACCCGAGGCGGCGACCCTCTGCTCTGGCAGCACTTGTTCTGGCTGTTCGGCCATCCGGACGTTTACATCATCTTCCTGCCCATGGCCGGCGCTCTGTCGACGATCATTCCGGTATTCGCCGGTCGGTCGCTTGTTGGCTACCGGGCGATCGTCGTCGCGATTGTGGCACTCGCATTCCTGAGTTTCGGCATTTGGGTGCACCACATGTTTACCGTGGGTATCCCGCATCTCGCGCTCGCCTTCTTCTCCGCAGGCTCGGCGATCGTCGCCGTGCCGACGGCAGTACAGATATTCGCCTGGCTTGCCACGCTGGCGCACGGCAAGCCACGCTGGAGCGTGCCGATGCTTTACGTTTTCGGCTTCTTCTTCATCTTCGTGATGGGCGGACTGACTGGCGTCATGCTCGCGATGGTGCCGTTCGATTGGCAGGCCCATGACACCTATTTCGTCGTTGCTCACATGCACTATGTGGTGGCTGGCGCCCTCGCTTTCCCTATGCTGGCGGCATTCTACTACTGGCTACCATTGTTGACGGGGCGCACCGCCGTGCACCAGCTGTCGGTACCGGCCTTCTGGCTGGTCTTCGTCGGCTTTAACCTGACTTTCTTCATGATGCACCTAACCGGTCTGCTCGGCATGCCCCGCCGCATCTATACCTATCAGGGTAATGAAGGCTGGAACTGGCTCAACCTGCTATCCTCGGTCGGCGGGTTCGTCATGACGATTGGTTTCGCGCTGGTGGTGATCGACCTTTTCGTGCAATTCCGTTACGGGCGTCGTGTGCGGCGCAATCCCTGGGGCGCGGAGACACTGGAATGGGCGATGTCGATCCCGCCTGCACCGTATGCCTTCGCCTCGATCCCCCATCTAACACAGTCGGACGCGATTGCTCCCGACGATCTCGCACTGTCGCTGGCGCGAGGCGAAGGCTATCTCGGCTTCACGCGTAACGGCTGGCAGGAGACGCTGGGCGTAAACATGACGACCGGCGAGCCCGAACAACTGATCGTGCTGCCGCAACCGACCTACCTGCCGCTCTTTACCGCGCTCGCGACCGCGGCGGCGGTCTTGACGCTTCTGTTTAAGTTCTACCTGCTGGCCCTTGTCGCTGCGCTAGTAACCGCCGCCATGTTCGTGTTCTCCGGGCACCGCGCCGGTCTCTCGCGCGACTTCGGTCCTATGCCCGTCGGTCACGGCGTCAACTTGCCGCCTCATACCGAGGTGGCCGAAGCGCCGGCGTGGTTGGCACTGATCTGCACGCTGGTCGCCGACGGCACTCTCTTCACATCGTTGCTGTTCGGGACCTTCTATCTTTGGATCGCAGCCCCGAATTGGCCCGCGGCGATCACACCCGAACCGAGCCGCATGCTCGCCCTGTTCGCCGTCGCGGCTCTTGCCGTAGCTGCCGCGGCGGCGCGCGGATCGCTGCGAGCGGTCGCCACCGGTGGCACGGCGCGCGGCTGGATTGGTCTCGCCTTGCTGGCGCTTCTCGCGGCCATCGCCGCGGCCGTCGGGCAAATCGTCGGTGTCGCGCCGCATCCGCGCGAGCATGCGCTCGGCGCGACCGCGGCGGCACTGCTCGGCTATGTGGCTCTCCACGCCGGTATAGGCCTTCTCTTCCTCGTCAGCAACTTCCTGCGTATCGGCGCCGGCTTCATTGCGCCCCGGCGGGTGCTCGATCTACGCCTCACGCGATTATGGCTCGACTACACGCTGGTCACAGGAGTCATTGCAATCGGCCTTGTTCTCGCTCTGCCCGCGCTCGTGACGATGCTGGGGGCTCGACCGTGAGTGCGCGTCCTATACCACCAAGGCGCCTATGGTGGCTCGCGGCTGGCTTCGCCGTCTGGTGCAGCGCGCTGGTTGCCCTCTACGCTCTCCACGCCATCGGCTGCGCTTTTGCCTGGTCGTCCGGCTCGCTGCGGTTAGGGCTCGCCGTGGTACTCTTCGCCCATCTGATCGTAATCAGCTGGATGTGGCGCGACATCACCCGAGCTGGCACTGACCCCGATTTCGGTCCAACTGGCACGTTTCTGCATTGGACCGTCACATGGACCCTTATAACTGCCCTCGTCGCGACCGCTATTACCTTCGGTCCGCCGCTGCTCCTCGCCACATGCATCTAATTTGCCAGGATTAACCTTCAACGCGCCCGCTGATGCGCAGCTGGGACGTTTTCGCGTTTGTTCGCCAAGGCACATACTTTGAACGTCATCTCCAAAACAAGTCGCTATCCATGTTGAAGCCCTTGCATGGACTGATTGGCAACCGGCCATAAAGTCGTTCATTATGACCGAATAATAGGATTCCGCACAAACTTATACCTTGATGACAATATCGCGTTTGGTGCCATAACAGTCATCCACGAGTAGCGAGGGTGCAAATGCCGACTTTAATTAAAATTGAGGGTGATTCACCATATTTGCTTCCGCACGTCGATCATATCTCAGCAATAGCCCACGGTGAAAACGTAGATTTAACAATGTACGTGGCGTTGCCGGGGCATGCGGACTTAGAGCAGATTTACGTGCAACTGAGCCTCCCCGCTGCGGACGATCTCTTAGCTCAGCTAACTCGCGCCGTAGCCGAGACGGCGAAGGATCGTTCAGCACCTTAGTCGCACGCCGAACGTCCTGAATAAGATGCAGATAGCGCCTCATCGTCCAGCGCCGCGCGAGCGTGACTTTAAACGGCTCAGCGTTCGTCCCGCAGCGCCTCAACCGATCGATGGCCGAATAAGCCCATCACCAAAATTGACGCAGTGGCATTGGTGGCGTGTAGGGCTCCCACCATCGTCCGTAGCTCGGCGCCCGCGGCAACCACCGAACCTCATGGCTGAGGGCCGCGAGTTCGCGTCCCCAATAATGGGCGGTGCCGCAGGCGATACACCGAGGATCAGGACAACCCGCACCTGCGCACGGACTTCGAACCCGTCAACGATATTGGGGCCCTATCAGCGAACAACCATCAAGGCCATGCGGTAGCGACCGACCGCGAGCACACGGCCGGACAGATGACCACAACGACCAAATGCCGCAACGTCGAAAAAATTCATGGGGGTGGTGTCATCCACAGATGCACAGGTGTGGTAGCAATTTTTCGCAGCATTGCATTTTGTTGCACTTTGTTGCCCTCGAACGAACGGCAGAGTCTCTACTGCCAACGTTGACCCCATGGCTTCCCGGACTTGCATCAATTTTGCAGTCAAAGAGCGTGCGGCCGGTTACCGCAGGTCGAGGGGCATCCTCCATCGTGCGTTCTTCGGGATTCAATAACTTGGGTTAAGCTGAGCCGCGCGCTTCGAGGCAGCGCTGCCGTCAGCGCCCCTCGCGCGACGAGGCGCCATGGTAAGCGCGAAGAGCCGTGCCGTCACAGTACCAGGCCCGAAGACAAGGCCGCGAGCGCAGGCTTGAAGTCGCCGATATGGGACTAAGGCGAGGCCGTCCGAGCCTTGTAACCTTAGCGACACCAGGCAGATTGTTCGGATGCAGAGTGAACTGATGGGAATCGAGCACGCCGTAGGTTGTAAACGATCACACGCCTGGGCAGAGGGGGAACGAGCGGCATGGTCGTGGTGGCGGCGATCTCGAAGGGCGAACTGGCCTTGCGAGTTGTGAATTCGCCCGACACGGCCACGCCGCGTTGAGAATGGCCGGACTTCTGAATCGACAGCTCATAGAGCTTGTGTTGGGTTCAGCAACGCAAGAACTTGCCCGCTCTCGTGAGCCGGGTCGATTGACGCTGTAATTCGAAACACGACAATTGTTTGGCCGTGGACGTTTTCGCGAGCCGGGCCGGTAGGCGCGGCGAGCCCGCGACGCGGGCACGCGTTGTCGCCGCCGATCCGGAAAGCCGGATCGGCGGCAAGATTTTCAAATGGCCGCCGCTGAATCGCGCGAACCGCGCAACCGATTCGAATTGCGCAGCGAGCGCCTCTAGATCGCGCGTTCGATCAAGCGCTTTGCCTTTCCTTCCAGTTCAAGCCTCGCGTCCTGATGCGGCTTGGTGCGGGCCAGCGCCGTAATGCCCTGCACGAAATCGAAGATGCTTTCTGGCTTGCGGTTTTCCTCACCGAGAACGATCTCGATGATCTTGGCCGTTTCCGACTTGGAGAAACCACCTTTGCGGAGAAAGCTCTCCCGGTCCTCGTCGGTGCGGGCGACGATCCGCGCCCGCGCAGCCTTAACGCCAGCGACGAACGGTGCCGGCGAGGAATTAGCAAAGCTCGTCAGCGCTGGCGCGGCTTCGTGTGCGAACCGTTGCGCCGCGAGCTTGGAGTGGCGGATGGTGATTTCTTCGAAATTCTCGACACCCCACAGGTTGCGGTTCATGCAGACGGCGCGAAGATAGAAGCTCGCAATCCCGAGCGTCTTGCTGCCAACCTCGCTGTTCCAGCAGTAAAATCCCCGGAAATACAAATCCGGCGATCCGTCCGGTAAGTATCCGGCCTCGATAGGATTGGTATCATCCACCAGAAACAGGAACACATCGCGGTCGCTGGCGTAAAGCGTCGTAGTGTCCTTGGCGATGTCCACGAAGGGGTTATGCGTCATCGTATTCCAGTCGAGCACGCCCGGTACCTTCCACCGCGTGTCGCCAGTACCGTTGCCGGCGATCTTCATGACGGCGGTGACAAGCTCGTGGTCCCAGATGCGGCATAGTCCGGGCCGGTCACGGCACGAAGTTCAATGCGACCGTCATCGGATTCCAGTGTTTTGACCAACTCGGCGCGGTTTGAAAGCAAGCCGTGCTGCAGATTGATCCCGGCCAACGGCGCGGGAAGCTGGCGCATGTAGGATGACGGCGCGCCGACAATGCTGCACATTTGCCCAAAACTCCAATGTGTGGGTGCGATGGGTTCATCACGTCCCGGCACGATCAGGGTCAGCCGCTCGGCGCTGTTACGGCTCGCTTCTACCCTTACGGCACGGCTTTCAACGGTGCGGGTCTGCGCACGCTCGGCGCGGCGGCGCACTGCGCCATAAAGATCGGTCAGGCTGAGATAACGTTCGTCGTCCGGCCGCGAAAACCATTCCGACGACACGCGGCCAACGCGCTCGCCGCGCGACACATCCACGCGAAAGCCGCTGGAAACGGGCTGCTCGTTCTGGGTCAGGGATATCATCGTCATCGCTCATTCTCCTTCTGTAGCTGGGTTAAAGCGCAGCGCTGCGCTGCAACCCTGCCCGTCGGCGAGACCGGGGTAGCAAGGGCAAGGGCGGCCGGAGTGGAGGGGGATCACCCGCCCAAAGGGGCGCGCGTTACGCGCGCGTCTGCACGCGCCTGGCGCTCATGCCTTCATGAAAACTCTGCGATGGCGCGGAAGACCGGGGAGACCGCTCCGGCCGGCGCCGGCTTCGGCGCTTTACCCTTGTGCGCGCGAGGGCGGAGCCATTAGTCTAGCGATCCTGCAGCAACAAGGAGACCGAGGGTCTTCCCGTACTTTCGACGCCCTTATGGTCATGAGCGCAGGAAACGCCCCGCCTCCGGGGAGGCGGGGCGCGTCGATCCCGTTGGATCAGTCGCCGTTGCGGCGGGACCAGATCAGCGTGAAGCTGTCGTCGCCCTCGCCTTTCACCAGCGAGGCATAGATCGGGGCCGGGAAGCTCGGATCGTCGAGTTTGACCGAGAGGTATTCGCGCTCGGTTTCCCGCGCTGTCTTCTTCCAGGCGGCGCCGAACTCAACAGTGGTGGCTGCGAAGATGCGAAAATCGGGCGCCTTTTCGTTCTCTTTCTCCGTCGCGATGAGCTTCGCCTTGATGTTGAGCGTCAGCGTCTTGATCGATCCGACGAAACCGTTGTCCGATGCAGTGAAAGTGCCGATGGTAGCCATGGTGGTCTCCGTCTGTTTTCGAGCCGCGACCATCGCAGCCTCGATGGCGGTCCTTGGCCCGGGGAGCGATCGGCCCGCAGCCGTCAGGCCCGCAGCGCAGCGGAGGACGGCGGCAGACGGCTTTTTTGCCTCGCCAGGAATGCCGCCGCTTCGCGGCAGGGGAAAAAAGTCGGCGAAGCCGTTGCGGGAAGGCGATCGAGGCGTAGCCGGCCCTCGGGCCTGATCCGTCCATTCGAGGTTGCGTTGGGGTTGCGCCCATAACGGACTGACGGAGACCACCATGACTGCTGCCGCTGTCGATCAACGGCGTCGTCGTTTTTTCACTTGTATCGTTACAGCTCCAGCGAGATGTCGGAAGCCGGAGTCGCGCAACAAATGAGTGCGCGCCCATCGCTGGGCGGGTCGATCGGCTCGGGATCGTAGCGCAGCGCGCCCTCGATCAGTCCGCTTTCGCAGTTGTGGCAAACACCTGAGCGACATGACCATCGCACCGGCACCGAACAAGCCTCGGCCAGTTCGAGCAGGCTGCCATAGCTTGCGTCCCATCCAACCGTGAGGCCGCTGCGGGTGAACGTCACTTTTGGCCCTTTGCCTTCCACATCTGGCCGATGTGGGGACAACGCATCAGTACCGCACCCGGATTCCACGGAAGCACCGAAAGCTTCGCTATGAATGCGCGCGGGCGCGACGCCCCAGTTCTGAAGGCCCTCGCTGATGCTCTCCATGAAGCCGGCAGGACCACAGAGATAGAAGTCGGCGTCCAAAGGCGCGCCTTGCTTACGAAGAATCTCGACGTCGAGACGGCCGCCGATGTCATAGTCGATGCCCAGTCGCTGGTTGATCTCGGGTCGAGTATAGACGACGCAGGAATGTACGTTCTCCAGCCCTGCCACGAGATTGCGAACTTGCTCTGCGAACGGATGATGTGCGCTGTTGCGCGCCACGTGAAACCAAAAGACGCGGCGGTTCGAGGATGAAACAAGCCTTCTCAGCATCGCGAGCAGCGGCGTAACCCCAATGCCTGCACTGACGAGCACTACCGGCATGGACCCGTCCGCCAGCAGAAACGTACCGCGTGGCGCACTTGCCCACAGCGCATCCCCGATTTTGAGATTGGTGTGGATGTAGTTGCTGGCAACACCTTCTGGCTCCCGCTTCACGGCAATACGGTATCGGCACATTCCTCCGCCGATCAGCGAATAATTTCGCGTGATCAAATTCGATCCGGTATCGATCCGGATGACGAGATGTTGGCCGGGCAGCGCCTCGGGCAATTCGCTTTCGTCGGGAGATGCGAGCTCGATCGATCGGACGTCGCCGCTTTCCTGGTTGATGGTCGCGACTCGGAGCGTTTTGAATCCCTCCCAAAGCAATTTTTGAGCGGGGACCGGAGCGAGCCCCGCATTGCCGCGGTCGCCGTTCTCGGCCGCCTGCCGCAACGCCCTCATCGAGCTTTGCCAACCGGGACTGAGGGCGTGTATCCGCAAGGCTCGTTGCAGCGCCTCCATGGGATGATGCGCTGTGTAGAGCAAGGCATCGATCTCGGCGACAGTCATCCGCTCTGGACCATATAAAACCTTTTCGATGGTATCGCCCGCACCGATTTCGCCCTCCTGAATCACCCGAAAGTAGAAGCCCGGTCTGCGATGCGCGACCGCAAGTGCTGGCATCTGAGGGTTATTGAGGCGCATTCCCAGCTTGTGGCATGTGACGCGAGGCTGCGAGACTTCGAAGATCGCGCTCCCGATCCGGTAGCGGTCGCCGATGCAGACCTCGGCGTCGCCAAGACCATCGACGGTCAGGTTTTCGCCGAACTGCCCGTAAGGAAAGTCCGGCTGGCCCAGCATGGTTTGCCAATGCCGGTAGGAGTCGATCTGATAGACCATTACCGCCCGTTGTTCGCCGCCATGACCGACGAGATCGGCCTGTCCATCGCCCGCGAGGTTCAGTCGGCCCGCGAACACGCGGCCGCGGACGAAGGTCTTCCATATTCCGCTACGCACAGTCCTGCCGCGCCACTCGACTTCCCGCGGCAATCCGACGTTCACCGACAATATCTTCGCCATCAAATGCTCCTTCCGCCCTCAAGCGTTAGGCGGCACTACCTGTTGCGGCCGGCCTCGAACAGGAACCACACGCGCTGCTCGGCCTCATCAATCCAGTTCTCAATCAAGCTCGCGGTCGCTACATCGCCATGATCGTCACACAGACCGTGTACCTCACGCATGCTTGCAGCCAGCTGCTTATTGTCGTCGCGCAATTCCGCCAGCATATCGTCTGGCGTGACGTAGCCGGCGTCATTATCCAAGATCCGTTGCAAGCGGCCAATCTCACCAATCGAACGGAGCGTCGTTCCGCCGATTTTCCGCACCCGCTCAGCAATATTATCGGTCATCCCGAACAGTTGATCGCCTTGATCATCCAGCATCAAATGATAATCACGGAAATGAGGCCCTGACACATGCCAATGGAAATTCTTCGTTTTGAGATAGAGCGCGAACGTATCGGCGAGCATGGCATTCAGCGCGGCGGCGATATCGCGCGTTGCGTTCGTGCCAAGGTCACTTGGTGGATTGGAAGATGCAATCGCATTTGGTTGGTGCTCTTTACCTCGAAAACCGTTTGGCAACGCACGTATTTGCGCCGGAACGCATTGCTGTACTGAGAGTGTTGGCTTCGCAAGCGGCGATATCGCTTGAGAATGCCCGTTTGTATTCCGATCTCAAGAACACAGAAGCTCAGCTTCAGGCGTCTCTCGACGAAATGCAAATGCACGTTTCTCTCATCGAAAACAGCAGCGACTTCATAGGTTATTTGCCGACAAAAGGTCGCGATGGCTACATCAATGCCGGTGGAAGGCGCCTGGTCGGGATTGAGCTAGATGCAGACGTATCCGAAGTGCAAATTGGCGATTTGCGGCCAGCCCAGGAAGACCAAAGATACGTTGAAGAAATCCTTACAGCTCTCGTGCGCGACGGCCGGTGGACCGGAGAGCGAAACTTGCGGCATTTCAAGACGAATGCGCCAATTCCGGTACTGCAGAATCTTTTCTACATCATTGATAAGGAGACCGGCGAAAAGAAGGGCATCGCGTCGATTTGCAAGGATATTACCGAGCAGCAGCAAGCTGAAGAAGCGTTGCGGAAAGCGCAAGCCGATCTTGCCCAGGTCGCTCAACGCACGACCATGGGACAATTTGCTGCTTCGATCGCACATGAACTGAGCCAACCATTGATGACGATCGTGACCAGCGCAGAGACGTGCTTGCTCAGATTGGAAAAGGACCGGCCAGAGATCGAAAAGGCGCGCAGCGCGGCAAAACGCATCGTTAAAGACGGACATCGCGCGAGTGAGGTGATCAGGAGTGTACGTGCTTTGCTCAAGAGCACCGCTCCCGGCGTCGACGAGTTCGATGCGAACCAAGCCATTCGCGACGTTGTGGACCTCACCCGGACCAGGATCCGTCAACAGAGTATCGTTTTAGACCTGAGTCTCGCGAGCACTGCGACGGTTGTTGGCGACCGCGGACAGTTGCAGCAGGTACTATTGAACTTGATGTCAAACGCCATTGACGCGATGACCGAGGTCATGGATCGCAAGCGACTGCTGCGCGTTGAAACGCAAGAGGTAGAGCCAGGTCGCCTGACGATACGTGTTGAGGATTCAGGGACCGGAGTGGATCCGGATAAATCGAACCAGATCTACGACGCGTTCTTCACGACAAAGCCCGAAGGCATGGGAATGGGTCTGGCGATCTGCCGTTCCATTGTGGAAGTACATGGCGGTCGGTTATGGGTGGAACAGCGCCGTCCGAATGGCAGCATATTCAGCTACGATTCCAACTTCTACAGGCCTCCAAAAATGAATATCGGGCCAGAGCGATACATTTTCAGACTAATTCGGGTAGAATGGTAGTTGAATGGAGGCACCGTGCAGCAAGAAGCGCTAATCGCATGTGTGGACGATGATCTTTCGATCCTTGAGGCATTGGAGGATTTACTTGATGCGTCCGGCTTCGGGGTCAACGGGTTTTCGTCAGCGGAGGAATTTCTCAACTGCGGCCAGCTCGAAGCAACGTCGTGTCTGATTGCAGACGTGAGGTTAGGCGGCATGTCAGGTCTTCAGTTGCAGGACCGGCTGGCCACGTCGGGACTGCTGATTCCGACGATTATCATCTCGGCATTCGCGGATGGCCAGACACGCACTCGAGCATTCAATTCGGGAGCGGTCTGCGTGCTCAGCAAGCCGGTGCGTATGGAGGATTTGATGAAGTGCATTCGGAATGCACTGCATCGCAGATGATACGAGTAGTAGAGACGCGCTCAACCGCTCCTGTCGCCGAGGGTGTTAGGTTATCTTGTTAAGGTGCTCCCGACGCTTGAGAAGGCGGCAACAGCGAGGAAACGTCACCGCGATCCGTCCATAGGTTTGCTTTGAGATATGGGCGTGTTTGTGGGTGGCGTGCTAAGCA
>Ga0193727_1000898_pt1 | contig 12068 bp, 8 predicted proteins | sample H2c2metaG_FD_143051 | JGI IMG/M metagenome (GOLD analysis project Ga0193727, IMG submission 143051) | Soil microbial communities from a riparian zone of the East river system, Colorado, United States - H2c2 | ecosystem: Environmental > Terrestrial > Soil > Riparian zone | place: USA: East River...
CCCTCGAACAACCCTGGCACGAACCACTTGAAGCCCACCGGCACCTCACAAAGCGAGCGCCCGAGCTCGTGCACTACACGATCAATCATACTACTACTAACCAAGGTTTTACCTACCGCGACGTGAGTTGGCCAATCAGGCCGATGAGTTAGCAGATAGCGAATGGCCACAGCCAGGTAGTGATTGGGATTCATCAAGCCGGAGGAAGGGGTAACAATGCCGTGCCGGTCGGAGTCTGGATCGTTGGCGAAGGCGACGTCATACTGATTCTTGAGGTCCACGAGACGCGCCATTGCATACGGACTCGACGGGTCCATGCGTATCTGGCCGTCGTGATCGACAGTCATGAACGAGAAAGTCGGATCGATTGTTGGGTTCGCGACGGCGATGTCTAAGCGATAGATGGAGTTGATTGGCTCCCAGTACGGCGCGGCGGCACCACCAAGTGGATCCACACCCAGCTTTAGGCCAGCGCCGCGGATCGCGTCCATATCGATGACGTTTCTTAGATCCTCGACATAGGGCAGCACGAAATCCTCCTGGTGTGTTGTGTTAGCCTTGATCGCCGCAGCAAATGACACGTGTTTTACGCCGGTCCCCGCTCGTAACAGCTCATTGGCCCGGCGCTCAACCCATCGTGTTACGTCAGTGTCAGCTGGCCCCCCATTAGGCGGATTGTACTTGAAGCCTCCGTCCGCCGGCGGGTTGTGCGAAGGCGTGATAACAATGCCGTCGGCGAAGTCCTCTTTACGATTTCGGTTATAAACAAGGATGGCTCGCGAGATGACTGGCGTTGGTGTGAAGCCGTCGTCTCTCTGGATGATCGTCTCCACGTTGTTGGCCGCCAGTACCTCTAATGCGGTGCGTTGGGCCGGTCCGGACACCGCATGCGTGTCCTTACCCATGTAAAGTGGGCCATTGTACCCGCGACTGCGCCGGTAATCACAAATCGCCTGAGTAATGGCCAGAATGTGGGATTCTGTAAATGACCCATGCAGCGGCGAGCCTCGATGGCCGCTGGTGCCGAAGCTTACCAGCTGGTTCGGGTTTCCTAAGTCGGGGCGGCGTTCATAATATTCCCGTTCCAGCCGAGTCAGATCCACCAGCAGCTCTTTTGGGGCCGGCTTGCCTGCAAGTGGGGAAATTGGCATGTGTTTCAGTCCTCTCTCTGCCATTCGTCACTAGGAAACGGGACACGCCTCTGCGTTCCAGATGTCGGCTGCATATTCGGCAATCGTTCGGTCGCTGGAAAATTTTCCGGAGCTAGCGACGTTTAAGATCGCCTTGCTAGACCATCCCGCCGGGTTGGCATATAGGTCGCACAGCTGCTGGTCTGCCTGTAGGTAGGACTTGAGATCCGCCAGATGCATATAGTAGTCGCCGTTCGTGAGAAGCGCGTCCCGCAGCGGAGCAAAGACGCCAGGCTCATTGCGACTGAAATGATCAGAGAAGATAAGGTCCAGTGCGGCGCGGGTCTCCGGGTCATTTTCATAATGCCACTGCGGCTTGTACCACCCGCGGCTGCCTGTCACCTGTTCCGCCGTCAGGCCGAAAAGAAAGAAATTTTCTTCGCCCGCTTCTTGTGCCATCTCAATAGTCGCGCCATCACGAGTGCCGATGGTCAACGCCCCGTTCATCATAAACTTCATGTTGCTGGTGCCGCTGGCTTCATAGCCGGCAGTGGAAATCTGATTGGAGACATCAGCTGCCGGAATGAGCCGCTCCGCCATCGAAACACAGTAGTCGGGCAGGAACAGGACCTTGAGCCGTCCGCGAATCATTGGGTCGGCGTCGATCGTTTCGGCGAGATTGTTGATGAACTTGATTATTACCTTCGCCAACTGGTAGGCGGGGGCCGCTTTGCCGGCGAAAAAGAAAGTGCGTGGCGCCGTCTCGAGATTGGGATTCTCGCGTAGCCGATTGTAAAGCACTACGATTCGAAGCGCGTTCAGCAATTGGCGCTTGTATTCATGGATACGCTTAACCTGGCAATCAAAGATACTGTCGGCGGCTACCGTTTGACCTGTGGTGCGCTTGAGCCAATCGCTAAAATGCAGCTTGTCTTCGTGTTTAGCCTTGCGAAAAGCCTGCTGTAATCCCTGATCACTGGCCAGTGGTTTAAGCTTGTTTAACTGGCTGAGATCGGTCACCCACCCATCGCCGATAGCCTCGGTAATCGTTTGCGAGAGCGCCGGATTGGACATCAGCAGCCAGCGCCGCGGCGTGACGCCATTAGTTTTGTTGCTGAAACGCTGGGGAAACATTTCAGCCAGGTCCTTCACCGTAATCGTGCGCAGCAACTGAGAATGAATCGCCGCGACACCGTTGGTGCTATGCGAGCCGACGATAGCAAGGTTGGCCATCCGAATCTTGCGCGCGGCACCCTCTTCAACAAGACTTACGCGCTCAACCCGTCCCTCGTCACCGGGAAAGCGTCTTCGGGCTTCATCAATCAAGCGGCGATTGATTTCGTAGATGATCTCGAGATGACGCGGCAACATGCGCTCAAACCAGATGAGTGGCCATTTCTCAAGAGCTTCGGGTAGGAGCGTGTGATTCGTGTAGGCCAATGTCCTTTGCGTAAGGTCCCAAGCCTCATCCCAGCTGAGATGCGCTTCATCAAGCAGAATCCGCATCAACTCCGGCACCGCCATCGTCGGGTGAGTGTCGTTGAGCTGAATAGCAACTTTGTCGGGTAGTGTACGCCAATCCGGGTTGGTCTTCCGGAAGCGACGTATAAGGTCGGCCAGCGAGCAGGCGACGAGAAAGTACTCCTGCACAAAACGCAATCCCTGGCCCAAGGCCGTGTGGTCATCGGGATACAAGACCCGGGTCAACGATTCAGCTTCGAGTGTTTCCGCTAATGCCCCGACGAAATCGCCGCTGCTGAATTCTTGAAAATTGAAATAATCACAGGCGGCCGCGGCCCAGAGCCGGAGAGTATTGACGGTCTTGCCGCCATAACCCACTACAGGGCGATCGAATGGGACACCGATCAAGGCGGAGGTCTGGCCGAGGACCGCGCGCAAGGTTCCGCCACGCACCTCGAACGAGCAGTTCAGTCGCACTTCGACTGTCTCGTGTTGGCGACAGACCTCCCAAGGGTCGGGTCGACGAAGCCAGTTGTCTGGAACTTCGTGTTGCCAGCCGTCCTGAATGGTTTGCTTGAACATTCCGTATTCGTAGCGGAGGCCATAACCCACAGCCGGGATCTCCATCGTAGCCATTGAGTCCAGGAAGCAGGCCGCCAGCCGCCCGAGCCCTCCATTGCCCAAGCCAGCATCGGGCTCCTGCTCCAGTAACTCGTACCAATCAAGCTTCTCTTCCTGAACGGCCTTTTTGGTAATGTTATCGAGAAGAAGGTTCGTGACATTGTTAGCCAGCGAACGACCGATGAGAAATTCCATCGAAAGGTAGTAAACGCGCTTGGGGTCCTTGCGTTCATAGGTCGTCTCGGTCCGAATCCATCGCTGCGAAAGGACATCACGCACGGAGCGGGCGACGGCTTCAAAGCGCTCTCGAGCGCCGATCTCCGCCGCTTCCATAACGTTATCAAAGACCAGGTGTCGCTCATAAAGAGCGTCGTTCGTTCCGGTGAGCTGAACCGGCCCGCAGCCATATTGCTCAATTAGCTTCGATCGCTCGTTGGATCCTGTTGGTCTTGATACTAGCCTGCTTTCTGTTTGTGTTTCCATCAAAGTCATTCCTTTCTCAGTTTCAGTTTTCCGGTGCAGGTTCCTGTTCCCTCTATCCGCCTGGACTTCCGACTAGGCACTGCCTGACGCGTGCGTGACATCGCTGCATAACAAGGCCAGATGTTAAAAGGGCCATTTCCAATCCGTGATCTCGGCAGGGTCTATGCCGAACTCGTAAGCATGTTGTTTACACGCGATCCGTTGGTTAATGAGAGCCTCGCGCACGCCGGCGCCCGTGACATGGAAACGCGGCATCCGATCGATGGCATCGATAGCCAGACTGAAGCGGTCAGTCTGATTAGAAATGGCAAGCTCTAGTGGCGTGTTGATGTTACCTTGCTCCTTGTAACCACGTACGTGAATGTTGTGTTGGCCGGGCCTGCGGTATGTGAGGCGATGGATCAGCCACGGGTAACCGTGAAAGTTAAAGACCACCGGCTTGTCCGGTGTAAAAATGGCCTCGAACTCACGGTCCGTCATTCCGTGCGGGTGCTCAGTATGCGGCACCAGTCTGAATAGGTCGACGACGTTGACAAACCTGACCTTCGCGTCCGGCAAGTGCTGGCGAAGCAGGGCGGTGGCGGCCAGCGATTCCGTCGTCGGCACGTCGCCGCAGCTGGCCATAACCACATCGGGTTCCACCCCTTGATCGTTGCTCGCCCGACTCCAGATGCTGATACCCTTGGTGCAGTGCGCGATCGCCGCGTCCATGTCCAGAAACTGGATGTGCTCTTTCTTATCCGCGACGATAACGTTGATGTAGTTAACGCTACGCAGGCAGTGGTCTGCAACCGACAGGAGCGAGTTCGTATCGGGCGGCAGATAGATGCGCACAGCTTGAGGGCTCTTGTTTGCTACAACATCCAAAAACCCGGGATCTTGGTGAGTGAAACCATTGTGGTCCTGCCGCCATACCAGGCCGGTGATTAGCAGGTTGAGCGACGATATCGGTGCACGCCAGGAGAGCTCGCTGCACTTTTCCAGCCACTTGGCGTGCTGATTAAACATCGAGTCGACGACATGGATGAAAGGCTCATAGCTGTTTATTAATCCATGCCGGCCGCTCAAAATGTAACCCTCCAGCCATCCTTCCACCGTGTGTTCGCTGAGCATCTCCATAACTCGACCGTTCGTTGCGAGCTGTCCGCCGTCAGCATCTTCCGGGAAGTACTCACCGAGCCAAACCTTCTTACCAACTTCATAGATGGCTTGGAGTTGGTTGGACTCTGTCTCGTCTGGCCCGAAGACCCGGAAGTTGTCCATGTTTCGCCGCACCACTTCGCGGAGAAAATTGCCGAGCTTTGAGACGCTACTGGCCACGGTCTTGCCGGGGTTCTTGACTTCAACACCGGCAGTTCGAAAATCCGGCATGTCGAGTGGCTTGCGTAACAGACCACCATTCGCGATGGGGTTAGCGCTCATCCGCCGATTACCCTTAGGAGCTAGGGCTTTCAACTCGGGAATGACCCGCCCGTCCTTGTCGAACAATTCCTCTGGCCTGTAGCTGCGCATCCACTTTTCAAGTACTTTCAAGTCTGCAGGGTTGGTGGCGATATCCGCGATCGGGACCTGGTGCGCACGCCAGTAGCCCTCGAGATAGTGCTCGCCCACCTTCCTCGGCGCGGTCCAACCTTTGGGGCTGCGCAACACGATCATCGGCCACCGCGGCCGCACAGCCTTTCCGGTTCGCCGGGCTTCTTTTTGGATCTTGCGGATCTCCAAAACGCAATATTCCAAGGTAGCGGCCATCGCCTGATGCATGCTGCGCGGGTCACTCCCTTCCACAAACAAAGGTGTGTATCCGTAGCCGACGAAAAGCGACTCCAACTCTTCGTGGCTGATGCGGGCCAGGAGTGTCGGGTTATTAATCTTGTAGCCATTGAGGTGCAAGACGGGCAGCACGACGCCGTCCGTGATGGGGTTGAGGAACTTGTTGCTGTGCCAACTCGTAGCCAGCGGCCCCGTCTCTGCTTCGCCATCACCCACCATCACTAGCGTTATCAAGTCTGGCCGATCGTAGACAGTCCCGTAAGCGTGAGAAACGCTGTAGCCCAGCTCACCCCCCTCATGGATACTTCCGGGCGTTTCCGGAGTAGCGTGGCTGCCGATTCCGCCGGGGAAAGAAAACTGCCTGAAGAAGCGCTGCATCCCGGCCAAGTCCTCGCTCTTGTCAGGGTAAACCTCAGAATACGTTCCTTCGAGATACGCTTGGGAGAGGACAGCTGGGGCGCCGTGGCCCGGTCCCGAGATGAAAATCGCGTTCAGGTCATATTTGTTAATTAACCGGTTGAAATGGGTGTAGGTAAAGGATTGACCGGCATCGGAGCCCCAATGGCCTAGCAGTCTCGCCTTAGTCTGCTCCAGCTTCAGTGGTTTTCGTAGCAATGGGTTCTCTTTAAGGTAAAGCATCCCCACACACAGGTAGAGGCTGGCTCGCCAGTAAGCGTCGATCTTGGCCAACTCACCAGGGCTAAGCGGCGTGCCCTTGATCGTTGAGCGAGCGGTGCCGTAGGCGGAGATTGCTCCGTTTTCTCCGTTTTTGCTGACCCTTGCGAGACTGCGTGCGCGATCTTTGACAGTGGACTTAGCAGCGCCGCGATCAAAGCGTGTTGCGTTACGAACTTGCTTTTTAATCTTAACAGTAGGTGTTCTCATTTTGTTCTTTCTTTCATGGGCGATGCCCGCTTTTGCCCCAACGGGGCTGACGTTTGTCTATTGTTTTCATCTATTATTAAAGAGTGTCGGGCGTGTTCGTTTTCACGCTGCCGGCCGAACGACGAACCAACCAACCGCTGAGTCTCGCGCATGATGGTCAAATCCTCACGCGTGGCGATAACCAGAATACGCGCCTTTGAGGCTGGCATGCTGATGTCAGCGTCTGGCTTGCAAGTTTCGTTAGCGGCTGGGTCGAGCTCCAGACCTAAATACTTAAGCTTTTCGCAAACCCGTTTGCGGATTTCCGGCGAACCTTCGCCTACACCCGCAGTAAAGACTAAAGCATCGATCCCGCCCAAGGTAGCCGCCATGGCTCCGATTGTTTTCACAATGCGATGGACATAAACGTCAACAGCGAGTCTCGCGTCCGGATTGTGCGGAAGTTCCGATAGAATTTGGCGCAGATCGGAAGATATGCCCGAGATACCGAGCAAACCTGATTGATAGTTCAGAGCGTTGTCGAGCTCTTCTGCGTCCAGGCCGTTGTGCCGTAAAAGATAGATTAATATACCCGGGTCGATAGTGCCGCTGCGCGTCGCCATCATCAGGCCTTCCAGCGGCGTAAAGCCCATTGAGGTATCGACGCACACGCCGTCACAGACCGCAGACACCGACGCCCCGTTCCCAAGATGGGCAATAACGAGCCGCAAACCTCGCCGACCGATTATCTTCGCCGCCTGGCCGGTGCAGTAAGAATGGCTCAGTCCGTGGAAACCGTAACGGCGGATGCCCCATTCGCGTGTCCACTTTTGCGGTATCGGATAAGTTCGGGCAGCCTCAGACAACGTTGCATGAAAGGCAGTGTCGAATGCTGCTATCTGTGGAACCTCTGGCAGGACTTGCTCGACCGCGTTAATGCCGTCCAGGCTGGGTGGGTTGTGGAGCGGGGCCAGCCCTGTCAGCTCTTCGATTGTCCGCTTAACTTCGGCATTGATCCGCACGGCAGAGGTGTAACGGTCGCCGCCATGGACAACGCGATGTCCTACAGCTCGGAGGTCTTCGGGACTTTGCAGAGGCGCCGATGCGCCAGCTTGCAAATCATCTAGGATTCGTGCCACGGCATCAGCGTGTTTTTCCAGCTTCAACTCCTGGCGGATTTCCGGCTGGTTTGCTCCGCGAAAAACTAGTCGAGCGGGTTTTCTGAGCCAATCGATGCCTCCACTGGCCAGTAACACCTCGTCTTCTACATCGAAGAGGCTGAATTTGAGGCTGCTGGAGCCAGCATTACAAACGAGAATCTTAGTTTTTGTTTCTGGCATGACCCTTCCGCGGTGATTGCTGTCTAAATTAGTCGCCAACATGACGATCATCGTCCCACAGCCGAATTGCTGGCTGGGACAGGTTGTGTTCGTAGCTCAATGCACTAAGGCTCGCCGTGCTTAACAGGAAGAATCTGCCAGCCCCCGGCTCCAAACCAAGCCAGCGAGCGGCGAGAACCCGCAACAAGTGCCCGCTGGAAAAAAGCAGCACGTTACCCTCGATGGCGCGTATACGTTTGATCGTGCTGTCCGCCCGCGCGGCGACCTCGCTCGGTGATTCCCCGCCGGGGCACCCGTCGCGGAACAATTGCCAACCAGGGTGCTCCCTATGGATCTCGGCACTGCGGCGACCCTCATAATCGCCATAGTTCCATTCGACCAAGTCCCGGTCGATTTCAGCGATAGCTCGAAAGCCAGCCAATTCACAGGTGCGCCTGGCACGCTGCAACGGGCTGGTAAACACTTTGGCAAAACTCAATCCACGCAACCGTTCCTCGAGCCGGCGCGCGTTGCGCTCGCCACGTTCTGTCAGCGGCAGGTCGGTAAGTCCCGTGTATTGGCCCGAGAGCGTCCACGCGGTTTCCCCGTGTCTTGCCAGGTAAACGATCGGAAACACTTGGTTCATAGGTTCACCCGATCTTGCGCGCCCGCTGCGCCACATCATCCGTAATAGCAAAGATCTGCTTGGCCTGCTCATCGAGGAGCAGGTGGCAACAACGGAAGTCCGGCTCCTTCATCTGTCGATGGAAATCCTTCGTCCTCGAACAAAGGCTCCCTGTATTCCCACCCACGCAAACGGGGCGAGTATAAGAACAAGAAACAGCTTCCAGTGAACTTGTCATGTGACGATTTCGTTAATTTTCATGCGGCTTGGCTTTTCATTGGTCCCTCGGTTTCGCGCAACAGGGGCGACATCTCGTGCCTCTTCCGCTGAAAGTCGGAATGCCTTCGAATAAAAGCTGGACAACATATCGGCAGTCTCGATTCCAGTCGGTACATTGCTTGGGTCGAAGACGAGCCTTCTGTCCTCTTCGGCTGTGTTTGCTGTTAGCCTCTTGATTTCGAGCCTGCCAAGAAGAACTCGTTTGCGATTGTCGGGCCACGCGATTGAAGGATCATTGATCCTGTCACCGTGCTCAGCGACTTGAGCATATAACGCGAAACCAATGGGAGCGACTGCCACTCGGGCCTTAATTTCATCCATCAGGTAGTTTGCGCTTTGTTTCTCTCTTTCCTCATCCGTGAGTAACTGATCGCCTGCGTCGGATACGACCTGATAACGCACATAATGACCTTCGCCTTTCGCGTTGATGAACTTGAACGAACCAACACCGAAATAAGAGATGGTGGCAAAGCTGGCCGGAGTCTTCTGCGCGGCAAGAAATGCTCTTGCCGTCTGGTGGAATTCCAAGAACCTATCGAGAGCAGTCGGAGTGGCCGCACACGGTTCGCTGGCAGCAATCGCGAGCATTAACTCGCGTAGGTCATCTGTGTTGGAAGCGGGAAAACCGTTGAAACTGTGAGCTACCAGATCGGTGCTCGCACCGCCGGGCAATTCGAATCTGATTGCCATACCTCGCGGATTGGCCATCGGGTCATTGTCTGGAATAGTTGGAACACCGCTAAAATCGGAGAAACGCACGTTGACCTTGCTGCTTGGCCCTTGCAGATGAGGCGCCTTGGTAATTTCTTTGGCATGGCTATCCGGGGTAAACTCGCCTTCGAAAATAACCCCCTTGGCATGCACAGCTCGACAATGATTGTACCCGAACGCACTGTGCATCGATTCGACCAGTTCCGCCGGAGTGTGAATGGGATCGTCAACTTGCGGGCTCCAGTTGAATGGTTCGGCCGCTCCCGCGACGCCTGCCAAGAGCGATAATCCGAATGATGTGGTGCTAACGATGAAGGAAAGTAGCGCTCTCATATATATCACCTAACGGGACTTCGGTGGTTGATTCACCGGCTACTTCTTTCTCAAGCTTTCGCAGGACGATATTTTAGAAACTTTGAGTTTTTCTGCGCCTGTCTTTTAGGGGTAGAGACGTAGGACTGCCCGCATGGTCCGTGACAAGCGCTTCGAAGGACGAATCCTTCGTTCGGATCAGCCGCGCGGATGGGCAAATGTGGCGATCAATGCGATCCCGAAGATCACCGGGAAGATAACGCGGCAGTAGCGATCAATTCTTACCGCCCGCTTCTTCTTCTGGGTGTCATCGAAGATGATGGTCGCCACAACCTCGATGAGGGAAAAGAAAACGAGCAATGTGCTCGTTAAGATAAAGGCATCCAGTCGCGTCATGTATGGTAACAGCGGTAGCTGGCTGTCGATCGCGAAACGATAAGCAATCAGCGTCAGCATTGAAGTCATCGCGATGCTGACCTGAGAGTTGGCGTTAATCGGATCGATCCAGAAAACGGCCCAGGACATGATCACAATCAGGACGAGAGGAAGGATCACTTTCAACAGGTAGTGCTCGACATTGCGCGAGGCCGTGAATTCAAAGGCGTAACTCGAATACTGATGACGCGGCGCCAGCGCGTACACGAGCGGCTTGACTTCCCATTTCTCTATGGTCCAATCTGGCAGGGTAACAGATGGCGAGATCCCGCCAGCCCCTTTAAGCCCGTCCTGAATCCAAACCTGATCTGGTACGAACATTACTTCGTTGGACTGATACCGAACCGCGACCAGCTGGACGCGAAAAGTTTGCCGATCGAACGGGAATGATTGCAATCGCAGCGGTTGCGTGAAGGCTCCGGCGTAACGTTGCCGAGAAGTAACCGTGCCATCAGGTTCGACTTCAACAGAGTCCGGCATTTTGCGGCTGACAGAATTTGTCTCATTCACAATACCAACGCGTGGATGCCAAATCTGTTCGAGCGGGTAGCGCACAATCCCCTTGCCGGTGTGAGCCAAACGAGGATCTTTCCAGCGCAACACGACAGCGATCTCGGCGGTGAACGTCTGTTGGGCGCTGTCGATGTTACTGATGTCCGCCACCCAGCTGCCGACCGAGATTTGAGTCGGACCGGAATCGGCGTTAGGTCGATCGATCAAAGTGGGCGCTTCCGAACCGAGCGTGAGCCGGATGGACGTCGCAAAAAGGACAAGAAGCGGAAAATGGATTCCCTTCATTGGATTTCATCCAAGTTGTTGGACTTCCGTCACGATGTGCTCATTGTTCGTCAATCAAGTGCGATCCCCAATTGCAAGCACTACCCGACCATTGACGCGTCCGGTCTTGAGACGCTCAAGAATCTCATTGATCGAGTCTAGCGGATGCGTTTCTACGGTTGCTGTGACCTTGCCTTCAGCCGCGAATGCAAGGGCTTCCTCCATGTCCAAGCGCGTGCCTACAATCGAGCCGCGGATGGTGTATCCGCTTAGGACCACGTCGAAGATGGAAATCGGAAACTCTCCCGGAGGCAGACCATTCAACACGCACGTCCCGCGACGCCGGAGCATTCCAATCGCCTGCTTGAATGCAGTTGTCGAAACCGCAGTGACCAAAACTCCGTGCGCCCCGCCGATCTGCTTTTGAACCTCTGCAGGCGGATTCTGCGTTTTCGCATCAATCGTGATTTCAGCTCCAAGCTTACGCGCCAGCGACATCTTCTCCGGCCCCAAGTCAACGGCAACGACATGCAAGCCCATCGCCTTGGCATACTGAATCGCTATGTGACCTAATCCGCCGACTCCTGATATTACCACCCACTCTCCGGGTCGCGTTGCGGTTTCTTTCAATCCTTTGTACGTCGTGACTCCGGCACAAAGAATTGGCGCGGCGTCCACAAAGGACAGGTTCTTGGGAATTCGTGCTACATAGTCCGCCTGCCCGATGGCGTACTGCGCAAAGCTTCCGTTCACCGAATAGCCGGAGTTCTTTTGCTGAAGGCACAACGTTTCCCAGCCCGACAAGCAGAACTCGCAGTGCCCGCATGCGCTATGCAGCCACGCGATTCCCACGCGGTCACCTTCCTTTAGATGCGTGACGCCCGCGCCAAGCGCGACCACAATGCCCGCCCCTTCATGCCCGGGTATGAATGGAGCTGTTGGCTTGACGGGCCAATCACCATCAGCTGCATGGAGGTCGGTATGACACACCCCGCTTGCGACGATCTCTACCAGGACTTCGCCTGGTAGAGGCGCGGGAACGGAGACTTCTCGAATCGAAAGAGGCTCCCGGAATTTGTCCACGACCGCTGCTTTCATCATTTTTGGGATACTCATGGTTTGATCTCTGATTTCATATTTTGGCCTTTGTTTTCGCCAGACTAGTCACTTGTCCCGTCAAATCGAAACCGAACAACAGAATGATTAAAATCAACACGACCGGATTCACGGCGACTCCTCTCTGGCAGCGACTTCGCGCAGTGCGCTGAGGTGTTCTTGCAG
>Ga0193727_1000899_pt1 | contig 12062 bp, 12 predicted proteins | sample H2c2metaG_FD_143051 | JGI IMG/M metagenome (GOLD analysis project Ga0193727, IMG submission 143051) | Soil microbial communities from a riparian zone of the East river system, Colorado, United States - H2c2 | ecosystem: Environmental > Terrestrial > Soil > Riparian zone | place: USA: East River...
CGCCGATTCCGGCGACGAAAGCGAGGTAGCGGGCGCCGTCTTCGGCGATGAGCTCGACGCCTTCGCCACCAACGAATAGCGGACCGACGCGCGCGTACACGCCGAGCAGGGCCGATACGGCCGGGCGGGTGGCGGTCACGCGGGTTGCGTCACGGCCGCCACAATGCGCGTGCCGGCAGCCGGGTTGCGGAACAGGTCCAGGTCGCCGATGCGGACCGCGCGTGCGCCGCCGCGCAGCGCCGCGACCGCGGCCCGGAGCTTGGCCGCCATTCCGTCCCGCGCGACCCCGGCGGCGATGAGACCTTCGATTTCGGTGGCCGCGATCTCGGGCTGCGCGACGCCGCCCACCTGAACGCCGGCAACATCGGAAACGAACAGCAACTCCGATGCGCCGAGGGCCGCGGCGACCGCGGAGGCGGCGTCATCGGCGTTGATGTTGAGCGGTACGCCCGGAGCGTCGGAATCGGGCGCCACCGGGGCCAGGACGGGCGTGAGGCCTGCCAGCAGCAGGCTCTGGAGCAGAGCGGCCCGGACGGCGGTGATCTCCCCCACGGCCCCGAGGTTGCCTGGCGCGCGCCGCGCTGCCAGCAGTCCGCCGTCCACACCAGACAGGCCGACGGCATCGAGACCGGCGGCACGCAGGGCGGCCACCACCTGGCGGTTCACGGGGCCCGCGAGCACCATCTCGACGATTTCGGCCACCTGGGGCGTGGTGACACGCTTGCCGTCGCGCTTCTCGACGGGCAGGTCGAGACGCCGCGACCAGGCCGTGATCGCTTGCCCGCCGCCGTGCACCACCACCAGCGGATCGACCACCTTCAGCGCCCGCGCGCACTCCTCCAGCCACCCGGGCCGATCGAGCTCGTTCCCGCCGATCTTCGCAACCCGCGGTCCTAGCATGTGAGCCCCGTGGTTTCAGGGATACCGAGCATCACGTTCATATTCTGCACAGCCTGGCCGGCCGCGCCTTTGACCAGATTGTCGATCGCCGCGATAACGGTGAGGCGCGGCCGTTGCACGTTGGTCACCGCCACCACGCCGATCGCCACCCGATTACGGTACACCACATCCTGGAGCGAGGGTAGCATACCCCGCATGATTTGCACGCACGGCTCACCTGCGTACGCAGCGTGGTACAGATCCTCGGCACCCGCCTGATCGAGGGGCCGGGCCAGCGGCACGTGGATCGTTTCGAGGATGCCGCGCTTCACCGGGAGCAAATGAGGCGTGAACACCAGGTCCCCCGTGAAGCCGCTCTCGCGCGCCAGCGTGTCGCGGAGCTCGGGAAGGTGGCGGTGGGTATTGCCGGCGGCGTAGGCACGATAGTTCTCCGTCACCTCGCCGAACAGCATCTCGCGCTTGAGGCTGCGTCCGGCGCCGGTGACTCCCGATGCCGCATCGATCACGATTTCGCGGGACGAATCGATGAGGCCCCGCTGGGCCAGAGGAATCAGCGCGAGCAATGCCGCCGTCGGGTAGCAGCCCGGATTCGCCACGAGGTCCGCCCCCGCGACGCGAGGCCGCGTGAATTCAGTGAGCCCATACACGGCCTCCGGACTCAGGCGAAAGTCGGCAGAGAGGTCCACGGCCCGGCGGGCCGCCGCGCGCACCGCACGCACGTACTTGCTCGATACGCCGTGCGGCAGGCAGGAAAATACCAGCTCGGCGCGCTCCAGGGGCGCGTCGTCCGATTTCACGAGCCGGTGGCCTTCGAGCAGCTCGCCGGCGGCGGACTCCGCCGTGGCAAAGGCAACAGAGGCCCCCGGGTGGCGGGCCAGGAGACGCATCAGTTCCTGTCCGACGTACCCGGAGGCCCCGAGGACGCCGACGGGCACCGGTGCATGATTATTCATCTAGGCGAGAAATTATACAGTCCCGAACCGCAGTGCAAGGTCCGCGGGCGGTCCGCCTAGTGCGGTGCTGCCTTGGCCGCCGCCGGGCGCACGCTGTCCACGACCAGTACGAGCGTGGCGACGGCGGTCAACGTGAGAACCCGCCTCCCCGCTTGGCCGGAATCCGCCTTCGACCTGAAGACCCGGAACGTTGGCAGCATCAGATCAGCGCTGACCAACCGCATCTGCGGACCACCGCCCAGACCAGATGAGTCGACCCGCAACTGCGGACCGCCGCCCTGGCCCGACGAGTCCCTCATGGCCGCGCACTCCAGCAGGTAGGGGGGGATTGAATCCGGCTCACATTTCAGGTGCGTCTTTTTTTGCGCATGGGCGGGGGCCGTAACAAGCGTGAGCCCCAACGCCATCAGTGTGAGCAGCGTGCTTTTCATGGTGTCGTCTCCTTAACTCCACGGGTGAAGCGCCCTCCCGGGCGCCGGTGCGACTGGATCAATCCGTTCCTGGAAGCGGGGCGTAGGCGCGACGCGCCTCTTCGACCAGCGGCATGAGATCCCCGTCGGGTTGGCGCAATGTTTCGACTACGACGCGCCAGTGCGTTCGCGCGAGCTCGGGTTGGCCCGCCGCTGCGTACCACAGGGCGAGACGACGGTGCGCGAAGGAGAAGGGAATCCCCCGCAGCGAAAATGCGTTCCCTGGCATGCGCGTGGGCCGGACCACAAGCTCCATCATCGCGATCGCCGAGTCGGACCGGCCGAGGCGCGCGTAGGCCTCGGCGGCGGCCCAGCGCAGCGAGAGACTGTTCACGCGATCGAGTAGCGTGGAATCGTGCTCACCGTGGACCGCCGCGGCACCGATCAGCCGGATCACGTCCGCCCACCTGCCGGCGCGCGCGGCAATCGCCGCCTCGAGCAGGTTGGGCCCGTACCCCAGCACAGCGCGGCGGTCGTCGGGAAGTGACAGCACGCGTTGCAGGGAACGTCGTGCCGCGGTGGTGTCGCCGCGCGCGGCGGCCCAGAGGCCGTACGTGATGAGACCGGGTCCGGTCGTGTCGCGCACCGCCCAGGCGGGTGAGAGAGGCGGGGGCAGACGCCCGGCGGCCGCCGCGAGCAGGAGGCGCGCGCGCGTGTACCAGCGCCGAACATCAGGCGCCGCCTCCGCGGTTGCGCGCGCCAGCGCGCTGTCCGCGGCGGCCACGGCCCCCCGCGCCGCGCGGGCGGAGGCCACGGTCGCTACTGCCTGTACGCGGACCCAGGTAGGTGTCGACGGGTTCCCAATGGCGGCCGACGCGATGCTGTCCGCCTGCGCCCATTCGTCCGTGGCCGATGCGATCATGATCTGGAGATATTCCGCGAACGGCCCCGCGAGGTCGCGTCCGGCGTCACGCGCCTCAGCGATGCCGCCCAACGTGACAAGTGTGGCGGTCCAATTGAGCAGCGGGATCTGCGCCTGACGCGGCCCAAACGGGTGCACCTTGACGGCCTGCTCGAAGTCGCGGAGCGCATCCTCGTAGCGGCCGAGCGCGAGCACGTACAGGCCGCGGCTGTTCAACACGCTGGAGGACCGCGGGAAGTGGTCCAGGTACAGATCGTACTCGCGAATGGCTCCAGCGAGATCGTACCGGCTGGCATAGGCGGCGTCCGCTTCGACGCGGTAGCGGCGCGGAATCCCGAGCCGGTCGGGACGCTTCAGGGCCTCGGCGAACGCCAGGCGCGCGGAGTCGACCATCAGGTTGTTGAGGTAGCTCCAACCGAGCTGAAACCAGGCAGACGCGAACGCGGTGTCCATGGCGAGCGCTTCGCGAAACACGCGGCCGCTACCGGTCGCATCGCCCTTCGCGAGCAGGCTCAGGCCCTCGACATACCTGCGATAGGCCGCGAACGACGGCGTGGTCACCTGGTCGAGAGGCTGGTTCGCCTCCACAGCCGCGCGTCGCTCCCCCAACGCCTCCCGCACTTCGCGAGCGAGCCGCTGCACGCTGATCACGAGGTTCGAGTCGGTTGCCGCTCCCGCCACGGACACAATGTCGGTCCCGTCGGCAGCGTCGACGACGTGCAGTACCACCGAGTAGTTGGCGGCGCCCAATCGGCTGATGCTGCCGACCAGGACCGCCCGGACAGCGCTGCGGTATGCGAGCTCGCGGGCAAGCTGCGGGCCGACATGGGTCGTTTCAGGGATCTGCGCGAGCTGCATCGCCGTGCCGAGCTGCTGGCGCGGCACGGTGCTCACGAAGCGCGACTGGTTCAGCTCCGCGGTCGCGAGTTCACGCACGGCGTCGCCCATACTGGGGTCGTCCGCCGGCCCATCGAAATCCGCCACCAGGATCCAATCTCGTGATTGAAAGCGGCTCGCTGCCCGGTGCGCGCGCCACTGGGCGACCGCAAATGCCGCCAGCACCAGGGTCGCCGCAACGAGGGCCGCGCGCGACCACGCGCGCCGCGACGACGGGGGCCGGCGGTGCGTGGATCCGGTTCCAGTGATCGCCGCACGGAACTCCCCCGCGGTCCGGAACCTGTCGGCCGGAGACTTGGCGAGGGCGACCTCGACGGCGCGGATGACGTGGCTCGGCAGCGGCGGACGCACGAGGCGCAGGGAGGCGGGCACCTCGTTAAGATGGCGGACCAGCACGGCCTGCGGGGTTGCGCCCGTGAAGGGCGGCTTGCCCGACAACATCTCGTACGCCACGCAGGCGAGCGCGTACTGGTCGCTCCGGCCATCCACCCGGGCGCCCTCGGCCTGCTCGGGGCTCATATAGGCGGGCGTCCCGAGCACCGCGCCCGTCGTGGTGAGGTTCTCTCCCGCCGCCTCGCTCAGGGCACGCGCGATTCCAAAGTCGGCGACCATCGCATGGCTACGGGCCAGGAGGATGTTCTCGGGCTTGATGTCGCGGTGAACGACGCCGCGGCCATGCGCGTACTCGAGCGCGTCCGCCACTTCAGCCGCGAGTTGCACCGCATCGACGACGGAGAGCCGGCCCTCGCGCACCAGGCGCTCGCGCAGCGCCTGTCCGTCGATGAACGGCATCACATAGAACAACAACCCATCCGCGACGCCAGAGTCGTGCAGCGGCACGATATTCGGATGCGTCAGATGAGCGGCGATGTCGATTTCGCGCGCGAAGCGCTCGACACCCAGCGTCGCGGCGAGGTGGGGATGCAGCACCTTCAGGGCAACGGAGCGGCGGAGCTTTAGGTCCTGGGCAAGGAAGACGGTCGCCATGCCGCCCTGCCCGAGTTTGCGCTCGACGGCGTAGCGCCCGACCAGGGCGGCCTGCAGCCGTTCGAATATGTCGAGCAGGGGCGCTTCGCTTTCAAAGTGCGGAGCAATTGTACGCCCCGGTGCAACGCGAGGCCAGCTACCCCACGCGCTCCAATCGGGGGTTGGGCCGGAAGGTCCGGCCCACCTTGCCGCACGGCTTTCCCTCCACGCTCACCACGTCAGCGGTGAAGTCGAAACGGCCCCGGAACAGGCTCGATCCCACTCCGTACATGTCCACGGGCACAGCCTGTTCCTCGAATTCGCGGATCTTCTCCACGGTGAAGCCGCCGGACACGACAATGCGCACGTGCTGGAACCCCTCCTGGTCGAGCGCCCGGCGCACGTTCCAGACGAGCTGCGGGTTCACGCCCGTGGGCTTGAACGTCCCCATCTCGGGGATGACCGATTGGTCGACGAGTGTCTCCGAGGTGTCGAGCCGGACGGCATACAGGCGCTCGCCGAGCGCGCGGGCCACTTTGAGCGAGGTGCCCACGCTGTCGTTGTCGAAATCCACCAGTGAGATGAGCCGCCGGGTGTCCGGCATTCGCTCCACGAATTTCCTGGAGGCGAGCACGGTGTCGCCGCCATACGCGGCAATCAACGCGTGCGGCACAGTGCCGATGCCTTCCGATCCCCACCAGGACGCCTGCGCGTCGGTCGAGACTCCGATCGCCCCGGCGATGTGCGCGGCGTACCCGTCGCCGGTCTGGACCAGCCAGTGATCGTGCCGGGCCGGGAAGAACATGACCTCCTTCGGCTTCGCGGCTTCGACCACGTGACGCGTGTTGGTGCCCACACGGGTGCGACGCGCCAGCACGCCGAGGTACAGAGTCTCGAGGTTGGCGAAGGCATCGTACGGACCGTCGATGAGCATCACCGTTTCCCATGCCTCGATCTCGTCGCCGTCATACAACGCGGAGACCTCGAGCTCGTCCCATCGCTGGCTGCAGAGTTTCAGGATCGCGATGGCCTCGTCCGCGCCGCCGAGGAAGGCGCGCGTCTTGCCGAACACCTGCATCGTGACGCGCGGCCGGTGTTTGTCGGCGAGCAGCACGTCGCGCGCGCGCACGAAGTACTTATCGGAGTAGTACCCTTGGCGCATCTTGTCGACGGGAAGATGGAAAACGGCGGGGTCGAGTCGCTGCCGGCGGGAAGCGGGCATCAGCGCGCCGCGGGCCAGGCAAAGGTGGCGACCAGCGTGTCGCTATCGGACAGGGGAATCTGCCGCGCAACGTTGTTCAGACGGCCGCAGCGCGACCGGGTGGCACCGATGGAGTCCGGGTCGACCACCCTGAGGCACACGACATCGGCATCGGTGGCGAGCGCGCTGTCGCGCCCGGCCCGCGGCGGCTCGGGGAGCGTGAGGGCCACTTCGACGGAGCGCGATTGGCGCGGCCCCAGCACGAACGTGACCGGCCGGCTGGCGGCGTCGGGGACCATGTCCAGCACTTTGGGCGCGCTGGCCGTGTCGCCGCGCATCAACGTGAGCCGCACCAAAGCCCGGCGCGGACGCACGACCGCTGCAAGCGTCACGGTCACGGAGGAGTCCGTTACGACGAGCGCCTCCGTCGGCCGCGTTTGGCCCCCGGCGAACACGCGGCTGACCGCGATCTCTACCCAGAGCACATGACGTTGCCCCTCGTGCTCGCGGCCGAACGGATAAAGCCGCGTGGTCGCGCCCCAGGCGAGTCGTGCCGCGCGCCGGTAGGAGTCCAATTCCCAGACCGGCAGGCCACGACGCGAGCGTCCCGCCAGCCGCCGCCCAAAGAATGCACCAGTCAGATTGGCCGTGTCGGGCTCGGGGAAGACCTCGAGCAACGCTTCCACCTCCGCCGTGTCGGTATGGAGCGAGAAGCGCAGGTCGGTCTCCTGGGGGCCGCTCACCGATCCGGTTGCGACCACCCGCATTTCGCCGGCATCGCGCCGCAGGACACGCACTCCGTAGGTCAGGCGAAAGCTCGGCGTCTGAGCCAGGCACGGGGAGGCGGCAATCAGAGCCGCCGCGGCAAGGCTACTCCACCGTGAACGCTGCACGTGATGCCTCCAGCGAGCCGGGACCCGGGCCACCCCAGCGGATGTGGGCGACCCACCCTGCGGCGGCGCCCGCCAGCAGGCTCAGCACCACCCACCGGGCAACGCTACGCCCGCGCATCCGGGGACGGGGGACCGGGAGCGCGTTCGGTTGACCGGCCGAACGGGCCAGCGCGACCCGAAGCTCCAGGTGACTGGCGCGCGCGCCCGCGCACCCGGGGCAGGTAGCGAGGTGGTGCGCCAGCACCGCGCGCTCTGGGAGCGTCAGCTCGCCGTCGAGCTCGGCCTCGATCTGCTCGATCCATTCTTCATGGACACCCATTACGGTATCTCCTCCCGTACATCGTAGCGCAACACCCGGCGCTGCATCCAGCGTACGGCCAGCGCGTCGGCCAAGGATCGGAAGACGCGGTTCCACATACCGTACTTGGTCCGGCCGAACCGGCGGGGCCGGTGCTGCACCGGCGCCTCCCCTACGGTACCACCGTACAGTTTTATCAGGGTGGGGAAAAAGCGATGCATCCCATCGTACAAGGGTAACCGCCGCACCGCCTCGGCCCGGAACGCCTTGAGCGAGCATCCGGTGTCGCGGATCGTCTCGCCATTCAGCCGGTTACGCACGGCGTTCGCGATACGGGCCTGCAGCCGCTTCCAGCCGGTGTCGCGGCGGTTCACCCGATAGCCGACGACCGCCGTCATGCCGCTGGCCTCGAGACGGGCGACGAGCGCCGGGATGTCCGCCGGGTCATTCTGTAGATCAGCGTCGAGAGTGACAATCACCGCACCCCGCGCCGCCCGAAACCCGGCGGCGAACGCGGCCGTCTGCCCGGCGTGTTCCGCCAGCGCCACGATGTGCAGCGCATTGTTGTCGAGCTTGAGGCGTTTGAGCACGTCCAGCGAGCCGTCCACCGAGCCGTCGTCTACGACGACGATTTCGTAGAGCCTTCCGGCCAGCGCGGCGGCAATTTCCCCGACCACGACCGGCAAGCTGTCCCGTTCGTTGTACACCGGAATGACGAGGGACAGCTCAGGCGGCGCCGATGTCATGCTTGAGCTCGCGCGCCTCCGGATATTTCGCGCGCAGGCGGGCGAGCAGCGCATCGGACTTCGGCAGGTCGTGCTGGTGGGTGCGGTAGATCTCGGCGAGGCGGATTCCCGCGAGGATCTCGCGGTGAGGGACGGCGGGCGGCTCGGCGATCAGACGCTCGAGCAGCTGGGTCTCGCGCGCGATGTCCATCGCCGGGGGCGGCCCCGGGTCCGCGTCTCCCGTCAGTTGCCCGCTCAGCATGCCGGCGAACGGCCGGACCAACAGCCCGAGCACGTCGTGAAACACAACCCAGAACAGCCACAGGGTCGCGATCAGTGCGACGAACCGGGAGTCGATGTGCCCAGTATCGAAATAGAGGACAATCAGAACCGCGGTGGCCACGACCAGCGCGCCACCCAGGATCCCGCGCACCACAGCAAGCGGGCTCGGCGGATCCGAAGAGTCGTAGTTGAATTGCACCGAGCGGAACGTAGGGACGGGCACGGAGCCCGGCAAGTTGACACGCTCCAGCCTCCGCGCTAAACACCACCGATCCTTTTCACGGGACGGTTGGGGCGGTCATGCGCGTTTGGCTCGGGATGGCGGGCTTACTGTTCGTTGGGGCGCAGCCGCTCACCGCGCAGCGAGAGTGGCACAGTAAGGTGTATCCCTTCGCGTACTACAAGTCGTCCGACGGCTACTGGGTCGCGGCCCGCTACGACCGGTCCAGCCCGATCGGATTCGCCGACCGCCCCGAGTCCGAAGCGGCCGCCCTGAATGTCGAGGCAGGCGCGAGTACACAGGGGAGCTATAAGGTGCTGGCCGACGTCCACGCGCCGGCGCTGTGGGACGGATGGCGCATCCGCCTGACGGGCTGGGCAATCCGCGACAACCGGCTCGGTTTTTATGGCCTGGGGAATGACGCACCCTACTCAGCGGACAGTGTGACGGGAGATGCGCCGTATTTCTACCGCGTGAGCCGCACCCGCCCAGCCGCCCGCCTGACGGTGCAGCGCCGCCTGGTGGGCCATCTCCGCCTGCTCGCCGGCGTGGGCCTGGCCCGCACGACATTCCGGGACCTCCCGGGCCCCGGCGTGTTCGGCCAGGACTCAACCGCCGTTGCGTTCACCGACAAGACGGTCCGGGCCGGGCTGGTGTTCGACACGCGCGACAACGAAATCGCTCCGCACTCCGGGGTCATCCTTGAGGCCCTGTTCGCGAGCGGGCCGGGCTACACGCGCACCACCGGCAGCGCCAGGGTTTTTGTACATCCGCTCGGCCGAGTGTTCTTCGCGGCGCGGTTGGCCGGGGAGGGAATGGGCGGCACCGCTCCCCTGGCGCCGCAGCTCGAGATGGAGTCGAGCGAGCGTCCGTTCAGCGCCCTAGGCGGGTACCGCTCGCTGCGCGGGTACTACGACGTGCGATTTATCGGGCCGGGCAAGCTGCTGGGCGGACTCGAAGTGCGCTACGCGCCGGTGTGGGCGCCGAGCGCGGTGGAGCTACTGGTGGTGGGGTTCTACGACGCCGGCCGCGTGTTCGGACCGGCGGAGTCGTTCCGGCTGACTACGCAGGGTTTGCACCAGAGCGTCGGCGTGGAGCTCGCTGCCCGCATCCAGCGTAACTCGCTCTTCGTGGTGGGCGCGGGGAGGGGGAGCGAGGGCGTGCAGCTGCTGTTCGGGACGCAGTGGAGTTACTAGGTGTCAGGTGTCAGGTGTCAGGTGTCAGGTGTCAGGTACCGGCGCCCGCTGACACCTGACACCTGACACCTTCTCATACCTCCCGAATCTCAATTCTTCGTTTCGCCAATTCCGCGACATATTCTGCAAACGGGACCGCCTCGTCCGGGGTGTGCACGCCGGGCGCGTTGATGCGACCGTCCACTTGCATCAGGCCGGTGACCGCGAGCGAGTACCCCGTCGTCCGCATCATCGCGCTGATCCCCCGAGCCGTATCGGAGTAGTCGAGCAGCTGCCAGGCAACGTTCTGACCGCCTCGCCCACGCACTTCAACCCGGAGTGCGACGAGGTCGTGGTGCTCCGGCTTGGTCAATTTCGGGGAAACCGCCGCGATGAATACATCGCGCGGCACCACGTCCCGGCCTTTCACCTTGATAGGGGTCAGCTCGAGCAGTCCCAGCTCGCGGATCGCTTTCATGAGGGCGACGTGCCCGGGGTAACGCAGCGTCTTGTACTCCATGGAGCGCACACGGCCTTCGTACGTCCACGGCAGAGTTGAGATGCCGCCGGCAGTATGGAAGGCCTCGAGCGTGCCAACGGGTGGCGGGAAGGCTACGGGCTCGGGCTCCGACAGGGCATCCACGCGGGTGGGCTTGCCATCTCGCAGGACCCAGGCGGGTGTCGTGTAGTAGTCGAGCGCGCCTTCGAGCGAGTAGACGATCTGGTAGTTGAGGGGAGGCTCGGGGTGCTGCGGCAGTCCGCCGACGAAGATCTTGACCGTGTCGGCGTCAGGAACACGCCGAATCCCCTCCGCCGCGAGGATGTTGACCATGCCGGGCGCCAGCCCGCAGTCGGGGATCACGGTCAGACCCTTGGCACGAGCCTCGGCGTCGAGCTTCTTCTGCTGGAACACGATCTCCGTGTTGCCACCCAGGTCGGCGCAATGAATGCCAACCTCGAGTGCCGCCCGCGAGACCTCGAGATTGTAGTAGTAGGGGAGCGCGCACAGCACCGCATCGTGCTCCCGCATGATCTCTCGCAATGCCGGGCCGTCCTGCACGTCGCCCTTGACCAAGGCCAGCCGCGGACCGACCTGGGGTTTGAGGAGGGTGTGGGCGCGGTCGGGCTTCACGTCCGCCACAGTTACGCCTGCGACGGACTTGTCCTGAAGTAGATCGTACGCGCAGGCCGACCCTTGCAGCCCCGCGCCGAGCACGAGTATTCGCATGTTGATGCAAGATAGTGTGCGGGATGGAGGAGGTGAGGGATGTGCGGCGAGCCGCGGCGCGCCGCGTTAGATTGCCGCCCGATGACGCAGGCCGACCTGACGCGCCAGCGCCTGGTGCGTGCCGCCCTCGAACTGTTCACCGCCGAAGGCTATCACGCCACCACCACCCCCCAGATCGCCAAAAAGGCGGGCGTGGCCGAAGGCACCATCTACCGGCACTTTCGCAGCAAACAACACTTGCTCAACGAGCTGTACCGGGCGGCCGCCCGATGGGCGACCAAAGTCGTCGCCGAGACGGCGGCCACGCAGACCGGCGCCCACGAGAAGCTGAACGACGTGGGCCGGGGCCTGGCCGCCGGGGCCGCGCGGGAGCCCGCCGTCGCCCGGCTGTTTTTCATTCAGCGGCACGGCGCTCTGCTCGATGAGGAAAGTCACAAGACCGCCCGCGATTTCCGGCTCGCCCTGGAGGGCGTGATCGCGCAGGGCAAGGCCGACGGGTCCGTGAAGCCTGGCGCCGCAGAGCTGTGGGCTGCCGTGTGGCTCGGTGTAGTTGGGCTGATCATCGATCGGGTGTCGGCACGCGAATGGACGGGCGAGCACGCCGGCGTGCAGACAGCGATCGACGCGGCCTGGGATGCGATAAAGGGCGGTTAGGCGCGCCGCAGCTCGAATAGTTCGATCTCCGGCGGGACAAAAACCCGAATCGGCACGCCCACGACCCCGATGCCACGGCTCACATACAGCTGGCTCTGACCGCGCTGGAAGTGTCCCATCACGTATTTCGTGATCAAGCGCCCGGCCGACCACCCGATCACCGGGAGATAGAACTGACCGCCGTGAATGTGGCCCGCGAGCGTGAGCGGAATGCCGCGCGGAACCGCCGTGTCCCACGCTCCCGGACGGTGCGACAGGAGAATCTTGAACGCCTCGGGAGGGGCGTGCCGCAACGCGCGGTCCACGAACGCCTGCTGGGGATCGTCGGCCTTCCAGTT
>Ga0193727_1000900_pt1 | contig 12060 bp, 7 predicted proteins | sample H2c2metaG_FD_143051 | JGI IMG/M metagenome (GOLD analysis project Ga0193727, IMG submission 143051) | Soil microbial communities from a riparian zone of the East river system, Colorado, United States - H2c2 | ecosystem: Environmental > Terrestrial > Soil > Riparian zone | place: USA: East River...
CGGCGGGCGCGATTCTGTTGCCTTTGATTGACGCGGTGATTTTGATTCCGCCTTAAACTCAGGCGTTGATCTTGAAATGTAGAACGCAGCCAGCGCAACGAGAACGTTTAATGCCGCCGCCAGCCAGAGGGTCAGGCGGTTGCCAAAGTTTTCGAAACAATAAAAGGTGCCAAACGCCGCCCCGGTGACGGCGCCAAGCGTGTTCGTCCCGTAAAGAATGCCGACCGCGCGACGCTGGGCATCGTCCGGCGCAACCGCGGCGCGGGCTGCGGCCGGCAAGGTTCCACCCATGAGAAAAGTTGGTGTTCCGAGAATGATCGCTGTCAGGATCAGGCGCGCGATCGTGCCGCCAGCCATTCCCATGGCCTGTGTTCCGCCGAGAGCGATATAAAGATGCCGCGCCGCCCAGATCAGTAAAGGCGACAAGGCGGCACTGGCTGCGATAAGCAATTCCAAACGGGCATAGAACTCCAGCGGTCGCGCTTTCGTTTCCGAACGGCGGCCAAGAATAATTCCACCGAAGCCAAGTCCGGCCATGAAAACACCAACGACCGCGGCTGAGGCCGCGGTGGAGGCGCCAAAGATTAACCGAAATTCACGAAGCCAGGTTGTCTGATAAATAAGTGCGCAAAATCCAGATCCAAAAAGAAGCGAAGCGACAAAGCGGGTGCGAACAGGCATGGCAAAATTTGACGTGCGAGAATTTAGATGTTCGAGCGAGCGGCCATTTCGATCAACGCTTCTTTTTCGAGAAGAAGAAATCAGTTCACCAAGAGCGCGCCGAGACCAAATCTTCAAATGTGATTTCCAGCTGTCGATTGAACGCTCGCGTTCCAGCCATGGCGATTCGCTGTAAAAAGTGGATTCGATTTTCCGGCGTCGTCTCCTGCCAGACCGGTTTGCGCATGAGCGCGAGCGCGCCATCCGATTCCACAAGCGCGCCCCATCCGACCGGGACCTCCGAATCACGAAAGAGCTCATTGGGCAGGACCAGGAAAAACAAATTGGCGCAGCGGTAGCGGATCAATTTGTCGAACTTTGTGCAGTCGTAGAGACGATTTTGCAACGCATTCAACTCGCGCAAAACACGGGCATAACCGCGGTGCCCGATCGCTGCGAAATCGTGCGAGTCAAATTCCGGAAAGAGCGAATCGGCTATCCGTAAGTCAGGAAAATGCACGCGCAAATGTTTTTCGAGAATTTGCCGGCGTTTGCAGATGACCTCGAGGCGTTCACGCGCGGCCTGGCTGCGGCAATTATCCCTTCGCAAATCGGGGAGTGCGTGCTTGCATTCAAAAATCGCTGTCGATCCAATCTTTTTTAGCGCCGGCCGATAGGCGGCCACATCGGCGCGATAGCGGCATTGCGGCAAGCCAATTTCCATCGCACAAGCGGAGTAGCCGCGCGCCTGCGCCCACAGAAAAGTGAGACGTTTCAGCCGAGCATGCCCTGCAGTTTCGCCGCGCCGGCTCTTTATCCCCGGACCCATTCCGTCAGCTCTCTCGCCCAATATGTGATGATAACGTCCGCGCCGGCGCGTTTGAGCGCAGTCATGATTTCAAGAACAGCGGCTCGTTCATCCACGATTCCTTTTTCGGCTGCCGCTTTGACCATCGCGTACTCACCACTGACGTGATAAACCGCTGTCGGTTTTCCAAAATGTTCATGCACCTGCCATAAGATGTCGATGTAGGGCAAAGCCGGTTTCACCATCACGATGTCTGCTCCTTCCTCGATATCCAGCGCAACCTCACGCAGGGCTTCATCTGCGTTCGCGTAATCCATCTGGTAAGAACGACGGTCGCCAAATTGCGGCGGGCTCTCGGCGGCCTCGCGAAATGGGCCGTAAAAAGCCGATGCAAACTTGGCTGCATAACTCATGATCCCGGTTTGATCGAAGCCGGCGTCGTCGAGCGCCTCGCGAATGGCGCCGATGCGGCCGTCCATCATATCGCTTGGCGCCACCATATCCGCGCCAGCTGCCGCGTGAGAGAGTGCAGTCTTAACCAGAAGATCGACAGTTTCATCATTGAGAACATGGAAATGATCCCCATCAATCCGCGTGACGCCGCAGTGGCCGTGACTCATGTATTCGCACAAGCAGACATCGCTGATAGCGACGAGTCCCGGACATTTTGATTTGACGGCTCGCAGCGTTTTTTGGACGATCCCGTTTTCCGCGTAGGCGCCGCTGGCTTGTTCGTCTTTTTGTTCCGGAATTCCGAAAAGCAGGATCGCTTGTAACCCGCGATCCTGAGCGCGCTGCGCTTCATCGACAATCTCCTGTAACGAAAATTGGAATACCCCGGGCATGCTTGCGATCGGTCGGTGCCGCTCCAATTTTTCGCTTACAAAAAGCGGCAGAACGAAATCGTGCGCGCTCAAGTGTGTCTCGCGCACGAGGTTCCGCAGAGCAGGGGAACGCCGCAAACGGCGTGGTCGGTGGGCCAATTTTCTCACCGGGCAAGGGTACCCGGTTGGCGGACGCGTCGCAAGCTCGCCACAGGAGGAGTCCGTCCCGAGTGGTGGACTTGACGGGGCGAAGGGTTCCATGTAGCGCGTGCTTTGGCAGGCCGGTCTCCATCCCTATGACTCGCTCGGCACGTACCCGCACGATCGATTACTTGTTGGTCGACATCAGTAATTCGTACACAAAGTTCGCTTTTGCATCGGCAACGCGCATTTCGAGTCCCGTTCGAATCGCCACGGACAAAGTTTCAAGCAGTCTATTTGCGCGATTCCTGACCAGACAAAAGGTGCGGAGAGTGGTCGTTTCTTCAGTGGTGCCGGGAAAAAATTCTGCAGTTTCGAACGCTGCTGCAAAAATCGGAGTGCTCTGGTTGAATTCGACGCTGAAACTGGGTGTGGGGATTGATTATCCCAAGCCGAAATCAATCGGAGCAGATCGGCTGGCGAACGCTGCGGCAGTTACAGAGCTCTATGGCTGTCCTGCCATCGTCGTGGATTTTGGCACCGCGGTGACTTTTGACATTGTTTCCGATCGCCGCAATTACATTGGTGGAGTGATCGCGCCGGGGCTCGAAGCGATGACTAATTTTCTTTATCAACGAACGGCGCTGCTGCCGAAGCTATCCTTGAAAGAGCCGCGACGCGCGATCGGAAGATCGACAGTCGACGCGATGTTATCCGGCGCAATTTTTGGTTATCGTGGGCTGGTCCGCGAGATCATCGCCCGGGTCAGAGCGGAACAGTTTCCGCGCAGAAAGGTTCATGTCGTGGCCACGGGAGGCTACGCGCGGTTGATCGCGGCCCACTTGCCGGAAATCGGTGCGGTTCGTCCGCACCTGACTCTGGAAGGGCTGCGGGTCGTCGCGAATCTGAATTCATAATTTCCGGGGAAGCCCTTGGGGCTGATCAATTAGGGTTCGCCGAGTTGCGCCGAACGCAGTTTCTGCCAAAATAGGGGCTTGTCATTGGGCGTGAGGAAAGTTTTTATCGATATTACATGAGGATTTGGAAAATCGCCGCCGTTACAGCCTTGGCGCTCAGTTCCTTTGCCGCGGACAACGTCGCCCCGACGAAATCGGAACTGGGAGACATGTACAATAGGGCGTTCCGTGCATTTGATACGAATGACTTTCCGCAGGCGCTAAAAGAGCTCGACGCGATCGATGCTCGCCAGCCTGATTTGGCGGCGTCCCAAAATCTACGTGGCGTGATCCTTATGCGGCAAGGCATTTACGATAAGGCGGAAGCAGCGTTGCTCGAAGCGGCGCGGCTCGATCCAAAGTTTTGGAATGCGCGCTTTAACCTCGCGGAAATTCCGTTTCTCAAGAAAGATTGGACGGAAGCGCGGAGTCGTTTTCAGCAGCTCCTTTCCAGTAGCGAGTCGGACTTGGCAAGCGAAGCGGCGCAGCTGATTCAATATAAGATTCTCCTGACTTACCTTCTCGAAGGAAAAGAGAACATGGTCGACTCCATTCTGGCCAAGCTAGAGCTTTCGCCTGATACGCCAGCTGTTGATTATGTAAAGGCGGCGGTCGCCTTTCAACATAAGAATGAAAAAGAAGCAAAAGGTTGGGTGGCTACAGCGGAGAAGAAATTTTCTCCACAACTGAACAAACTTTTCGCAGAATCGCTATATGAAGTGGGTTGGCTGCAAAAGCCGGCCGGTCAAGGGCGTGCGTCCCTGCCATTGACGACTGCCGCCGAGCGCTCGGAAAAAACAAAAGCCCTCGCGCGATCGAGATTCGAGCAAGCGCAGCAAGCCATGCGACAGCGCGACTTCGTAGCTGCTCGCAAGCTGATTGACGAAGCCGATCAGACGGAACCGAATCAACCGGCGACTCTCAATTTGCGCGGCGAAATTTTGATGGAGCAGAAAGAATTCGACGAGGCCGAGGCCGCATTCAAAAAGGCGGCCAAGCTCGATCCGAAATTCCGCGAGGCACAATACAATCTCGCGCAAATTCCATTTAAGAAGAAAGATTACGCCAAGGCACGGGAGCGTTTCGAATCATTGTTTGAGCAGACGCCAGGAGGCGATAAGAATCAGGCCTCCCAGCTCATCAAATTCAAGATTTACATGACTCTCTTGCTCGAAGGAAAGGAGAGCCGGGCGCAGGCGATGATGGAGCAGTTTCAATTCACGGGCGATACCCCGGCTCTTTACTATGCTCAGGCGGCCTGGGAATTTAGGCACAACAATCCGGACAAGGCGGCCGACTGGACTGCCTCAGCGACAAAGATTTACTCGCCAGCTTTGAATAGCGTTTTTGCGGACGCCTTTTACGATCTCGGCTGGATGAAAACTCCAGAGATTGCGGCGGCACCCCCGCCTCCGATCGACACAGCTAGCGTCATCGCGACGCAAACGGAGGCCAGCCCGGCAATCGAGCCCAGTCCCATTCCCGGAATGATCGCTGCCGCAAATAGGCCAGCGAAGGAAGCAACCGTCGAATCTCTGCCTTCTTCTCCGTCCACGGCCAGTCCTTCGATTGGTGGAATGGAGGCGACGGCTTCCCAAGCAGGCCAATCTTCCCCTGCACAGCCTCAGGCTGGAGCCTCGAATGAATTGGCCGCGGCCGGATCCCCTACGGCCGCCGCTTCGGTCCCAGAGGCTTCCACTGCTGGATCCCCCGTTGCGGCACCCTCGCCCGCTGAAGCACCAGTTGTCGCCGAAGCAAAACCATCGACTCAAGTGTCGGGCGCGCCTGCTGTCGCCGCGAGGCCGGCTTCGGCTCGCGTCCGTCAGTGGTCTGGCCCGGCCATAAGTGGGATGGCGAGTCGGCAGATGTTGCTTTTCGGCGGATTGTTCTTAGCCGGGGTCTTTCTGTTAGCCTGGGTGATCGTTCCCGAGCTTCGGCGCCGTACGTTCAGTATCTCGAGTTACTTGCACGCCGGGTTTCTTGCCAGGTCTCGGAGTCCACAAACTAATATTGTCCCTTCGGAAAAGCAGCTGGGGATAGAAAATCATTTTTTTGGTGGTCCGCGCCAAGTCTCGCTGCAGTTAGCCGCTTCGAAACCTTCGTTGCGACGACGCGGCGCCTTGCCGTTAGCGAAAGCCGGCGGTGCTTTTGGCCTGCCACTGAATGTGAACGGTGGAGAGTCAGAAGCCTCCAGTTATCACGATACTGAGCCAGATCGCGGGTCGCCACCCGTTGTTGCCGAGCCGGTCTTTGAAACAGTGGGTCCGGTTGTCGAACAAAGGGCCGAGGTCTCCAGTTATCACGACGCTGAGCCGGATCGCGAGTTGCCGTCGGTCCCCGAATCGGTGAGTGCGATTGTCGAAGAACAAGCCGCCGAGGTCTCTAGTTATCACCATAATGAGCCAGATCGCGAGTTGCTGCCGGTCGCCGAGACGGTCTTTGAAGCAACGGGTCCGGTGGTCGAGGAAACGGCCGAAGTCTCATCGCCGGATGCCCCACAGACACCAGAGCCGGCTGAAGCTCCCTCCATCACTGATTTAGACGCAACGCCCACTGTACCGGTACAAGTACGGGGTGAAGTTCACGCGGGCAGTGGGGAAGCTACAGCCATTGACTTCGAACCGATTGGACAAGGCCAGCCGATTCCCTACCAAATGCCTGTCTCCGCGACGGAGCCTCCCATAATTGAGGCGGTTAGCGGACCCCCATCTTATCTCCCAAGCGCCATTTCCAACGAGCCTGTATCTCCGCGAACAACCCCACCTGCAACCATGCCTGAACCGATCCAAACCCCAACCGCCCCCGTAAGCAAAACTCCAGTCGCCGTAACCAAACCGCAACCCGCTGGCACCATGCAGACCTCTGTGCAGCTCACCTTCTCCTTCGAGATCGCCAGTATGCAGCTGACACCGACCTTCAAAATGGGCGTCTTACAAGTGCGCCCCACATCCAAAATCGTCACGATGCGTCTGGCTCCTTCCCAGCACGCGCAGCCAGCGATGAATTTGCAAGTCAGTTTCGAGATTGCAAAGATTCAGCCCACAGGAGGCGCCTTTGGCAGCATCCGGATGACTCCCTCTCAACCGCAGAAGCCAAGCGCGGCCGGTTCGCCTTCGTTTATGGTTGGGGGATTGCATCTCGTGCCGAGCTTCGAGGCGACGCCAGTCCAACTCACGCCGTCGCAGCAGGGCCGGGCCGCGGTCTTCGTGACAGTCCCGTTCCAGATTACCTCGGTCGAGTTTTCGCCGTCGCTTGAGATTGGGTCCGTTGTCCTGAATTCGAATTCCAAGCAGGTTCTCGTTCAGCTGCCTGGCGCCGGACCAAGCCCAGCTGAAGGACCGGCGGCGTTTGAAATTTCGAATTTGGAGCTCGGTGAAGGCGGCGACATAGCGATGATGCAGCTGAATCTGCTCGGTCACGGTGCGAAGCGGATATAGCGAACGAGATTTATAGCAGGCAAATCATCGCGCTTTTGTTTCGTCAGCGCAGCGGCGGCCGTGTTCGCCAGTCCGCTTAGCCCCGTTTGCCAAATCGGCCGCGGTTGAGAGAACGCAGTTGCTTCGGCAGGAAGTCGCCGTCGCGCCGAACCAATTTGCCGTCGAAATAGATTTCCCCGCCGCCATATTCTGGGCGCTGGATGCTTACCATGTCCCAGTGAACCTGGCTTCGATTCCCATTATCGGCTTCTTCGTAGGCTTGTCCCGGCGTAAAGTGAAACGAGCCCGCGATTTTTTCATCGAACAATATGTCCCGCATGGGTTGCAAAACGTAAGGATTGAACCCGAGAGAAAATTCGCCGATGTAACGGGCGCCTGGGTCTGAATCGAGAATCTTATTCAGCTTTTTCGTTTCGTTACTTGTCGCATCGATAATCTTGCCGTCCTGAAACTCAAGACGGATTCCATCGAAACCGATGCCCTGATAAATGCTCGGAACGTTGAACGTAACATGACCCTGAACGGAATCCCTCACAGGGCAGCTGAAAACCTCGCCATCGGGAATATTGCGATCGCCACCGCAGATTACGGCTGGAATTCCCTTTATGCTAAATCGCAGGTCGGTGCCTGGGCCTTTGATTTCAACACGATTTGTCTTTTCCATCAATCGCTTGAGCGCTCTCATGCCAGTCTGCAGTTTGCGATAATCCAGTGTGCAGACGTTGAAGTAAAAATTTTCAAAAGCTTCCGTGCTCATTCCGGCAAGCTGGGCCATCGATGGCGTCGGCCAGCGCAATACGACCCATTTTGTTTTCTTAACTCGCTGGTCCTGCACGGGACGCATTTTCCGGGCGAGCAATTTCATCTTTTCCGCTGGAACATCCGATAATTCCGTGACGTTGTTGCTGCCTCGTACCGCGATATACGCGTCCATTTTTTTCATTCGCGCCAATTCATGACTCGCCATGAGGCTCAATTGTCGACCCGACACTTCGAGTGCAAGCGCGCGGCTTACTCGACCGTGGTGAATCTGCACAAAGGGAACTCCTCCGACCTTTCGTACTGCGCGAATGAGCGCGATGGTCATTTCGTCGGGAACGTCGAGTCCTTCGATTAAGACGGTTTCGTTGCGCTTGAGTCGGATGGAATATTCCACCAGGAGTTTCGCGAGATCGTCGAAACGGGTATCGTGCATAAGACGGTTATGATTCCACTGACCGCGCCAGATGCAACTGACGTCACGGCCGGTTTTGGACTAACCGGTATTGATAAGCCGTGCCGCAAAAGCCCCGTCGAAATGATCTCGAAATGGGAGAGACGATGTTTTCCGCGCAAGTCGCATGCGGGGAAATTCGTTCAGCAAACGCTCGACGACCTGCTCATTTTCCTCCGGTTCGAGACTGCATGTGCTGTAAACTATGACGCCACCCTGTTTCAACAGCCTGATCGCGGCGCGCGCGATCTCAAACTGTTGATTCGGCATTCGGGTCAAATCTTTGGGCCGGACTCTCCATCGCGCGTCCACGCGGCGGCGCATGACTCCCGTATTGCTGCAGGGCGCATCGATCAGCACGCGATCGAACGGCCCCACCGAAGCGATTTCCTTCGGGATGCGACCGTGTGTCCAATCCTGACGGAAGCTGCGTACAATTCCGGTACAGAGTCGCGCGACATTGTCTTCAAGAATTTGAAGCCGGGGTTCATCACGGTCGCACGCCAGGATCAGACCCTTGTTTTTCATGAGTTCTGCGATGTACCCTGTCTTCCCCCCCGGCGCGGCGCACACGTCGAGAATCTTTTCTCCAGGTTTCGGATCGAGAAACTGGCAGGCAATCGCTGTGCTTGGATCTTGAATGTAACAATAACCCAGCTCGAGCGCCTTGGTCGGGAATGTATGAAATTCTACAAAGTCAGGATTACGCGCCAGCGGCCGCGATTCCGGATACGTCCGAAGAAATTTTTCGGGGTCGATTTTCAGTCGATTGATTCGGCCATAAACTGGCGGAGGCTGATTGTCCCACTCGCACAATTTTTCCGAGGCTTTAGCGCCGAAATGCTGCTGCCAGCGTGCGACCAGAAATTGCGGATGAGATGCTCGCACAAATAGGGGCTGCGCCACGGCCCGCGTGAGCAATTCATCCTGTTGTCGTGTCGCGGTTCGAAGAATGCCATTAATTACGGCCCGTCGTCTCTTTGGAGCGAGCTCCACGGTTTCGTAGACAGCTGCGTGCTGAGGTGTTTTTAGAAAGAAAAGTTGATAAAACCCAATTCGCAGAATGTCGCGAAGATCGAGGTCGAGTCGGGAAGGGCGCAGGCAGCCGATCCAAAAATCAAGCAAAGTTAGATTGCGCAGCACGCCGTAAAACAATTCGAGCGCAAAGGCGCGATTTGAAGCATTCAGCTCCGTCTTGGCAAGAAGCCTAGAGATGGTCGAATCGGCGAAGCGTCTTTCTGTTCGCCACTCGCGCAATGCCGCCAGCGCAATTTGGCGAGCAGATGGCTGCGCCATACATTTTCTACGAGAAAATTTCAGTCCGACTTCACGCTCGCGCGGCCAATGGAATGATAGCGAAAGCCGAGCTGCCCCATTGTTTCAGGATCAAATAAGTTTCGGCCGTCAAAGACGATCGGTGTCGTCATTTTTTTCTTCACAATAGCAAGATCGACATTGGCAAATTCGTCCCACTCTGTAGCGATGATCAGCGCTTCAGCATCCCGCACCGCCTCGAGCGCGGAGGCCGCAAACTCTGCGGTGGCGATCGTTTTCACAGCGCGAGCTTTTTGCATTCCTTTGGGATCGTACGTGACGACATGCGCCCCTTCGCGCAACAGATCTGCGACGAGATCGATCGCGACCGAGGAACGAATATCATCCGTATCTGGTTTAAATGTGAGGCCCCAGACCGCAATTCGTTTGTCCCGCAAAACCCAAAGCGTTTCTCGAATTGTTTTCAGGAATCGCTTTTTTTGAGCGGCGTTTATTCGCTGCACTTCCTTCAGTAGATCGAACGAGACACCAAGCTGGTCGCTGATCGCAATGAATGCGGCAATGTCCTTGGGAAAACAGGAGCCGCCGTATCCGATCCCAGCATCCAGAAAATCACGGCCAATGCGATGGTCCATCCCAATTCCATCCGCGACTTTTTCGACATCGGCGCCGCTCGCCTCGCAAATCGCCGAAACCGCATTGATGTACGAAATTTTCAGGGCGAGAAATGAGTTCGCGCCATGTTTGATAAGCTCAGCGCTATTGATATCGGTTACCAGGATCGGCGCCATGAAGGGTTCGTAGACTTTCTTCATGAGATCAATGGCGTGCTCACTTTGCGCTCCGATCACGATCCGGTCTGGATGCATTAAATCGGCAACCGCACAACCTTCACGCAAGAATTCAGGATTGCTCACGACATCGAACTTTGCGCCGTGACGATTGTAGCGTTTGATCGATTCAGCTACTTTTTCGCCTGTTTTCACTGGCACTGTGCTTTTATCGACAATCACCCGATAATCGGTCAGCACGCCCGCGATTTCGCGCGCGACTTTCTCGAGGAAGCTAAGATCGACATCACCGTTTGGCTGCTGCGGAGTGGGAACCGCGATAAAAATGATCTGTGAATTTTCCACTCCTTCCTGAATGCTGCCGGTGAAACGCAATCGATGCGCTGAGACATTGCGATGAATTACTTCTTCGAGCCCAGGTTCGTATATCGGGACTTTGCCTGCCTGCAGCGCTTCGATTTTCTGCGGATCATTATCCACGCAAACGACATTATGGCCGACGTCGGCGAAGCACGCGCCCGTCACAAGACCGACATAACCCGAACCGATGATTGCAAGATCCATAAGTAGAAAAAGGCGCAGCGGACTCAGTCGCGGCGAAGTGAGCGGACCGTCGAACTTACGAACGTCAACATCGTTCGCGGGCTCTCGTTCATTCGCCTTCAGAGTTGGGATCGAAGTTCAAATCGAATCCAAATTTCGGAAATGCTTTGAGGGTGAGACTGAATAGGACGCCGTATTCTTTCACACCGCCGTTGTCCCGTATTACGCCGCCGACCGAGGCCACCCAGCTCGTCAGATCGCGGTAGATAGCATACCGCTGCTGCTCGAGAACGCCGGTCGTTGCTTCGTATTGCTCCTGGACACCGATGCCCCAATTGTCGTTGAGACGATAATATCCACCGACGAGAAACAAGCTGCTGTTGAGGAAGAAGGGGTTGTTGTTCAAATACCGATGGGCAACGCTTACTTGTAAGTTCGCCATCGGTTGAACGGTCGCGGTGGTATCGACTTCTGTAAAACCCTTGTCGAAAGCCGGCACTTGCGTGTTGACGGTGAACGATGCCCAGGGCAACGGCGTAAAACGTATATTATTAAAAAGGTTTGAATATGGCGTGCGGTCATAGGGATTATCAAAGTTCACGTCAACAAAACTATTGAGTTCAAACCAGGTGATCGTCTGGTCATCGCGCCGTGTTTCAAGGCGATTGCGAACACCGAGTCGCCAGACCGTCCACCCATCGATTGAATCGATTGGCGTGAACTGGGGAAAGTCGATCGCTCGGAGTTGCGTGGAAGGCTCAAACCGATCGAACTGCAAAATTGAGGTCGGATCCGGTCCGTTCTCCGCAACGTACGAGAAATCTGTGAACGGTTGGATAACGTGGAGAAGCCCATCCAGGCCAAACGCACGGCTTTGGACATCCTCCCACGTCCGTGAGATCTTGAAAGAGGCTTCTGTTCCGGTATTAAAGACGGTGCGAAACGTGTTTCCGCCAAAGTCAATCGGGTTCGCCAGTGTCGGATTGGGCAGGAGAAAATCAGGAACCAGCGGATTTGGGTTCGGAGTAAAAATTGTGTTCCCGAGATCGCGGGTTTGCGAGTAGTAGGTACCTCGGAAGCCAGCCCGTGGTACAACAGAAAGCCAGCCGAAGTAAGTGTTTGGATAGAGTAGCTGATGGAAGGTATCCAGACGCGTCGCGCCATAATTCTCAAAGCCAGAACCTTGAGGGAATTGCAGCCGCAGGTCAGCGAAGCCAGTTTCGCCTTCATAGAAAATCGGTCCGCCGAAGAGTGCGTGCCGCTTAACGTCCAATACTAGTTCCGGCAAGCGTTGTGTTGTCTCGAAAAACTCGTTCGCCTGAAAACGCGCGATCGCCGTTAACGTGTAAAAGGGGGCCGTCTTTGTCAGAGCGACCACGTTGTCCGGAACTGGATCCACACGAAACTCACCA
>Ga0193727_1000903_pt1 | contig 12048 bp, 15 predicted proteins | sample H2c2metaG_FD_143051 | JGI IMG/M metagenome (GOLD analysis project Ga0193727, IMG submission 143051) | Soil microbial communities from a riparian zone of the East river system, Colorado, United States - H2c2 | ecosystem: Environmental > Terrestrial > Soil > Riparian zone | place: USA: East River...
CGCACTGCCAGTGCCGGGTAGTCGGCCACGGCGTGGAAGCCAATGGACAAATCTTTTGCTGCGTCCATTGTGCGCGGACCGCTGGGAAAACGCAGTTAAAAGACCGCGTCTGAACGACCCGTCGCACTAAGGGCAAAGCTTAGCTGCTCGTCGGCCTTGGTCGGTAGCGATTACTTCTTATGCCAGGCAAGCAGCACGTTTTTCTTGCGCTCTTTGCAGGCGTCACTGACCAACTTGAACGTCAGAGTGTTATCGCCAGTCCGGCCAAACTTGTAGACGCCGGGGCCCTCGCAGCCTTTCGCACTTTTCCCACCCGTTTCCTGGACTGTGACAGTGTCACCGGCGACCGTAAGATTTCCCGAAATGTGCCGTTTAGGAGCGGCAGCGACGACATCGAAGCTGTTGTCGGCTTTGACCGTCCAGACGGTGCCGAGAGAATTAGTCCAAGTGCCGACCAACGGCCCTTGTCCGCTGGGTGCGTTCGTTGCGCACGCATTTAAGAACAGGAGCAAAACGCCAGCGAGAGTGATTCGGAGAGAGGGTTGTATTTTCATGTGGCCCATCGTGTCTGGTAATAAATCGCAGTCAAGCTCAGATATCGCGGCCGAGAGAAGTTGCTAAGGCTGGCCCGGTTCAGTTAAGAGAATCCCGTGGAACCGACAACACCGACCGAGCCTAAAGCCAAAGGCAACTGGTGGTCACGGAATTGGAAATGGTTTGTACCCACAGGCTGCCTTACAGTTTTAGTTCTCTTTCTTGTCTTTGTAGCTTCAATTGTGATCATTGTTTTCGGCGCGATCAAGTCGACAGATCCTTACAAAGACGCCATCGCCAGAGGTAAAATGCATCCGGCGGTTGTCGAGGCCCTCGGTTCGCCGATCAAGGAGGGATTTTTCGTTTCTGGAAATACGAACGTTAACGGCGCAGCCGGCGAAGCGAATCTCGCCATTCCGATCTCCGGTCCGAAAGGCAAGGGCACAATTTACGTAAAAGCGGCGAAGTCGCTCGGGCGCTGGACCTACTCGGATCTGATCGTAGAAATCCAGGCGACGCGGAATAGGATTGATTTACTCAAAGGCCCAGCGCCGCCGAATGAATTCTGATCACCAATTGCAAGCAGCAACCAAAAAACTTTCAGTTAGCGCCATTCTTTTTGGTATTCTCGCTGGGTTCATTGGCGTTGGGGGCGGACTAATTCTTGGCTTGGCTCTGGGCTCGGCCCTCGCGGCCGCGCTTCACGTCTCGCCAATGGAAGGTGGGGCCGGTTATTTTGCCGTCGCGATCGCGCTCATCGTGACGCTCATCGTTAGTCCAAGCACGATTCTTCTCACCCTTTACTGGCGCGGCATCAGGGGGATTTGGCTCTTCGTCGGTTTGATCGCGGTTTGCTGCACGATCGGTGCCGTCACGACTGCTGGATTCGGTCTTTGGTATGTGGCTCAGCCACACATTCTAAATACAAACGGACCGACGCCGCTGCTCGAATTTGAAGTCAAACCTCCGGATGGGCAGTCCATCGACAGTCTCGCCGAGGTCGAACCGGAACTTGATACCGACCGCAATTCGATGCCTGGATACTGGCACAAAAATGCGCCTGAGAATCCGGGCGTGCGAACCGGCTACGTCGAGGTTTATTACCGCACGTCACGGCGTCTATTCGTCTTGAAATTTCCCGGACGCGAAGACCGAATCTTCCAGCTTCATTTGCCGGCCAATCCAATGAAGGCGAAATATCGTTCATGGTCCGATTGGCAGAAACCGGACTACATCGCTAAGGGCGGCGAGCCGCCGTCCCGGGCATCCAGCGGAAGCGACTTTCAAATTCGCTATAAGCTGGACTATCAGGATCGATAACGGCAACGCTGCGGTTTACGTCAGACAAGCTGCGGGTAAGCTCTATCTATGTCGATCTCAGAGGAACAGGCGATGAACGCGCTGAAGTCGGTGAAATACCCCGGCTTCAGTCGTGACATCGTTTCGTTTGGCCTGGTCAAGTTGGTCAATATCGACAATGGCGAAGTCAGAGTGCAGCTCGCCCTGGCGACGAACGATCCGAATGTTCCAGCGACGATTAAGAACGATGCGGAAAAGGTATTGCGGGCCATTGACGGGGTTCGTAGCGCGAAAGTTTTGATCGACATCCAGGCGCCACCCGGCGGGGCAGGGGCCGGCATGGGCGCGACACGGATCTCAGGAATCAGGCATGTTATTGCGGTTGCAAGCGGCAAGGGCGGTGTCGGCAAATCAACGGTCGCGGCGAATCTCGCGGTGGCCCTGCGGCAAACCGGCGCACGGGTCGGTCTGTGTGATTGCGACATATATGGGCCGAGCATTTCACTCATGTTCGGCACGCGTGAGCGGCCGACGGCCACGGAAGAAAACAAGATTGTCCCGATTGAGCAATATGGATTGCGTCTCATGTCGATGGGATTTCTGCTCGACGATACTTCTCCGGCCATTTTGCGCGGACCGATGGTCACGCGCTACACGCAACAGTTCCTGCGGCAGGTCGAATGGGGCGACCTCGATTATCTCGCTCTCGACCTTCCGCCCGGCACTGGCGACATCCAGCTTACCATCGTGCAAACGGTCGCGCTTTCCGGAGCGATCATCGTAACGACGCCTCAGGAAGTCGCGCTAATCGATGCCCGCAAGGCCGCCACCATGTTTGACAAAGTCAACGTGCCCGTGCTCGGGCTCGTTGAGAACATGAGTTACTTCATCTCTCCCTCCGACGCCAAACGCTATGATATCTTCGGAAGCGGCGGCGGTGAACGCGAGGCGAAGCGTTTACGCGTCCCGTTGCTCGGCCAAATCCCAATCGACGTCGCGACGCGCGAAGCAGGCGATCGCGGCATGCCGATCGTGGGCGAGGACCGACAATCGCCCGTTACCGCTGAGTTCAAAAAGGTCGCCGAAAGTCTTCGTAAGATTTTGCCTTAGTGAGACATCCGCGGCCTTGTGCCCAAACGAGATTAAATAAATGGCGAGGCTTTCCCGTCGAATTCCAGCGATTCGATCTTGTTGGCCGAAAGCGTTCGGGGTTGACTGATCCCAAATTTTATGAAAGAAAAGCGAGAGATGCCGTCTTTGGAAGAAGGTCAATCTCAATTCGTCAAGAATTCTGTTCTTTATAAGGAGTTCCTTGCCGAGCGGGCCGAAATTTTGAAACACAAGTGGATTGAGAGCGAAAAAGCCGGCAAAGACATCGGCTTCGAAAAAGCATTGCTTGATTGGATCGTGAAACACCGCTCCAGTTGGCGAGAGCGACGGAGAAAAGAGGCGCGCACCGAAAAGTCCGCCTCCTAGTTTTTTGCTCCTTTAAAGCGATCCCGCGAGGTCGCCAAGGAAGCGCATGAACCAAAAAAAACAGAATTCATCTGGCGTCGTCCCGATCATGGACGGGGAAGCGATTCATCGGGTACTTCGGCGGATTGCGCACGAAATCATCGAGCGCAACCCGCAGCTTGAAAAGGTCGTGATCGCGGGAATTCCGTCGCGCGGCGTGGAGATTGCGCGTCGCATCGCCGCGTTTATCCACGAAATCGAAAAGATCGTCATCGAGACTGGCGTTATTGATGTAGCAATGCATCGCGACGATGTAGGAACACGCCCTGAACTTCCCGTCGTGCGTGCCTCAAAACTTCCGCTCTCACTGGAAGGCCGCACAGTTATCATTGTCGATGACGTCCTTTATACAGGGCGCACCGTTCGCGCGGCGCTGGACGCAATCAATTCATTTGGACGACCCGCCCGGATCCAACTCGCCGTATTGGTTGACCGCGGCCATCGCGAGCTGCCAATCCGCCCTGATTACGTCGGCAAGAATTTGCCGACCGCGGCCGCCGAGAAAATCCGAGTGCAACTCAAAGAAACCGATGGTGTCCCGGATGCGGTGCACTTGGAAAAACAATGAGCGTCAACCGGAATGCTGCGCTCCGTCCACGGAGGCTATTCGAAACTCAATGACGACGCGCTGGACACGAAAAGATCTGCTCGGTCTGCGTGAACTTTCGGCTGACGAAATCAATTTGATTCTGGATACCGCCGACGCGTTTAAGCAGGTCGGAACCCGTGAGATCAAGAAGGTCCCGGCGCTGCGCGGAAAGACGCTGGTAAACTTTTTCGTAGAACCGAGCACCCGGACGCGCACCTCCTTTGAGCTAGCCGCGTTTCGTTTGAGTGCGGATGTGATTAATATCTCGACAACCAGTTCCAGTCTGACAAAAGGCGAGACGCTCAAAGACACCGCGCGTAATCTGGAGGCACTGCACGCCGATATTCTTGTGCTGCGTCACAGCTCGGCGGGCGCTCCGCAGTTTTTGGCAAATCGGCTTAGAGCGAGCGTGATCAATGCCGGCGACGGCGCGCACGAGCATCCGACCCAAGCGCTTCTCGATCTTTACACGATTCGCGAGAAAAGGGAAAAAATTGCCGGATTGCACGTCGCGATCATCGGCGACATTCTATTCAGTCGCGTCGCGCGCTCGAATATCTTCGGCCTGCTCAAACTCGGCGCGCGCGTGACGCTGGTCGGGCCCAGCACGCTCGTGCCCCGCGAGTTTGAAAAACTCGGGGTCGACGTTTCCTACAAGATTGACGATGTGCTGCCGAGCGCAGATGTGGTGAATCTCCTGCGAATCCAACACGAGCGTCAGCGCCGAGAATATTTTCCTGGAATCGGCGAGTACGTTCGGCTGTTCGGCCTGACGAAAGAGCGGGCGAAACTTTTGAAACCGGATTGCCTGATCATGCATCCAGGTCCGATCAACCGCGGTGTCGAGATCGACAGCGACGTCGCCGACGGCCTGCAAAGCGTTATTCTCGACCAGGTCACCAACGGTCTCGCTGTGCGCATGGCCGTTCTTTATCTCTGCGGAGGAATCGCAACATGAGCGCGACGATCATCCGTAACGGCCGCGTGATCGACCCGGCAAACAAGCGGGATGAGGTGGCTGATCTTTTGATTGTCGATGGAAAAGTCGCGCCGGTCTCTCAACTCTCAACTCTCAACTCTCAACCCGATGAGATCGACGCAGGCAATCTCATCGTCTGCCCTGGTTTGATCGATATGCACGTGCATCTGCGCGAACCGGGATTTAGTCACAAGGAAACGATCGAGTCGGGCGCGCGCGCGGCGGCAGCCGGCGGATTTACGACAATTGTTTGCATGCCGAATACGTCGCCTGTTCCGGACAATCCGAGCACGATTGCGTGGATCAAAGATCGGGCCTCCGCCATCGCGCGCGTGAATGTTTTACCAACCGGCTCAATTTCAAAGAATCTCGCAGGCGAAGAACTCTCGCCGATCGGCTCACTCGCGCAGGCCGGCATTGTGGCGATCACTGACGATGGTCATTGCATTCAAAATCATGAACTCATGCGGCGCGCGGTCGAATACGCGCGCATGGTTGGCGTACCTCTGCTCGATCACTGTCAGGATTACAATTTGGTCGCCAACGGAGTGGTGCACGAAGGTTATTGGAGCACGCTCCTTGGGTTACCGGGCTGGCCGGCGGCTGGCGAAGAAGCAATAGTCATGCGCAACATTTTGCTCGCGGAACTTTGTGATCATCACGTCCATTGCCAGCACCTCAGTACAGCCGGAAGTGTGCGATTAATTCGGGAAGCGCGGGAGCGCGGCGTAAAAATAAGCGGCGAGGTTTGCCCACATCACATCGCGTTAACCGACGAAGCGATCCAAAATTTTGATACGAACTACAAAGTGAATCCGCCGCTGCGCTCGCAAACAGATGTCGATGCGCTCTTGGAGGGTATCGCCGACGGAACCTTATCGATTCTGTGTTCCGACCATGCGCCGCATGCGAATTTCGAAAAGGAAGTCGAGTTCGATGCGGCGCCGTTTGGCATCATCGGATTGGAAACAGAACTCGGCCTATTTCTCGATCTGCTCGTGCACAAACATCGCAAGATCGACATCGTCCGTTTGCTCGAGATGTACACCGTAGAGCCAGCGCGTCTGTTAAGGATTAATGCCGGAACGCTGTCAATCGGCGCCCCGGCTGATATAACGCTGATCGATCCGGATTTGGAATGGACGGTCAGGATCGATAAGTTCGAATCGGCATCGCGTAATTCGCCATTCGATGGCTGGAAACTGAAGGGACGAGCGGTTCGAACGATTGTGGAGGGGAAAACAGTTTGGAAGCTGTAGGGGGTGGTGTGAAGCGCCACCACTCAATATGGGCGTTCGCCGCGGCGAACGCCCTACAGACTCATCCGCTGTAGCCGCCGTGGATATAGTTCTCCAGGTGCGCGATAGCGGCGCTTTGACAGGAGAGCGTCCATTTCACCAAATCGCCGATGGAAACCACGCCGATAACTTTATCGCCATCGAGCACGGGCAAATGGCGAATGCGTTTGTCGGTCATGAGACGCAAACATTTTTCGACTCCTTCACGCGGATGGGTGACGATCAAATTGGCTGACATGATCTCTGCGACTTTGGTTTCACGGGAACGTTTGCCGCGCAGCATAATTTTACGTGTGTAGTCGCGTTCGGAAATCATTCCGATCAATTGCTCGCCCTCCATCACGAGCAGTGCGCCAACGTTTTTCTTATCCATCATTTCGATCGCTTCAAAAACGGTCGCATCAGGCGAGATCGAAAAAATCTCGCCGCTTTTGCGATTCAGGATCGCGCGGATGGTGCCACTGACGTCCATGTGTCCAGAAGATTTAGCTACCGAAAATGCCAGTTTCCTAGCATAGGCCGATACCGCCCTGCAATGCAAAACAATTTGGAGGATACTGAGACGGTTCCAAACGGGGAATCAATATGTCGTTCGGACACTCCTTCGATCAGGCTGAAAAATAGACGAGGAATTTAGCCGGTTCCTCGTCGATGGACGACTTATTTCCTTTCTGTCCTTGCTTTTTGGGCGCCGATGAGAAAATAAAGCAAAGATGCATTTAGCTTGGCCATTCAAAGCTTCCGTCGCCAACGGCCGCGATGAAGACGAAGATCGCTCGCCAACGGGCGATGCGTGGCCGGACTTTTTGTGTGTGGGAGCTCAGAAAGCTGGGACGTCGTGGCTTTATCGGCAATGTGAGCCACACGGCGATTTCTGGATGCCTCCGCTGAAGGAACTGCATTATTTCAATAAATTGACCAAGGCTAAGCGAGTAAATCCCCCACGCTGTAGAGACGAGCGGGATGCTTGCTTTCTGGAGAGCGTAAGCCGCCTGAGTGCCCGGCCCTACATCGACATGGAGAATTATGCGCGCTTGTTCGCGCACAAGGGGCCGCGCCTTTCTGGCGACATCACGCCAGCCTATTCGATGTTGAATGATGAGATGATTGAACGAGTCGTCAGTTATTTCCGGAACTCGAAGGTGATTTTTCTGGCCCGTGATCCGGTTGAAAGAGCCTGGTCGCAGTTGTCCATGGGAGTGCGTCTCGGGAGGATTGCTCAATTTGACGCGACTGATGCCGATGCCGTGATTCGGAGGTTGCTGCTGCCCAGTGTTCTCTCGCTCTCCTATCCGAGCAAGATCGTCGCACGATGGAGACGCTATGTTCATCCAGATTTGTTTCGCCTTTATTTTTTCGACGATCTGGAGAGAAGTCCAACTGAGCTGCGGCGCGCCATTTTTTATTTTCTGGGTGCCGATCCAGATAAGCCAAGCGGACGAATCAAGGCCGATGACAACCGTGACGCAGGCAGGGAAAAGCCTCGCCTTACAGACAAAGTGCGTTCCCGCTTGGCTCAGTTTTTCAAGAATGAACTACAAGCCTGTGCGACGGAACTGGGCGGTCCAGCCAAAGAATGGCCGGCGCGATATGGCTTCTCACTGCTCTGGTTCTTCATCGGACTGGCTGACGATATTGATCTGCTTTTTTGGTGCGACTGGTTGGTCTGAGCTGCGGTTCAGGGGACGTAATACGAGGCCGGTGCTCCATCACTCCGTAGCGCTCGCCTTTGCCCGCGCTCGATTTGCCTGAAGTTCAGCCAAATGTTTTTCCGACCAGCGACAAAGCGCGTGCAACGGCTCGATCAACGTCCGTCCCAGTTTGGTGAGGGAGTATTCCACTTTGGGCGGCACGACTGGGTGCACCTTGCGCCGCACCAAACCATCCCGCTCTAGGCTGCGCAGAGTTTGCGTTAGCATTTTTTGCGAAATCCCGCCGATCTCGCGCTGAAGCTCGGCGTAACGCTTTGTGCCGTTAGCCAGCACCTGGATGATGAGCGCAGTCCATTTGTCTGCGATGCGGTCGAGCACGAGCCGCGACGGGCACTGTGCATCCATAACTGAGCCGTCAGGGGAAGATTTTCGCATGGCTCCTTTTTAGAACGTCGCGTCCTTGGGCGCAAGAAGAGAGTAGCAGTCCAAATCGAGTGTATGGGCGTATGCTTCCGTAGTTGACGACAAGTGAGCGCCTGTCGATCTTTTGATAAGCTATGAAGAGAAATTTTATCGTGACAGAGGAGGATGAGCCAGATCCGGTGCGCTTGTTGAACGAGTCGCAACCGCGAAATGGCCGGGCGTTTGGAGGCAGCAACGATATTCCCAGCGACTATTCATTGCTGGACGAATATTCGCGCGCGGTGGTAAGCGCAGTCGAGCGGGTTGCGCCTGCCGTCGCGAACATCGAAATCCAACAGCAGAGCAAAAATAGGCCGCGCGACATCGGCGGAAGCGGCTCGGGATTTGTGATTGCCCCAGACGGCTTCATTTTGACTAACAGCCATGTCGTGCACAGCGCCACCCGAATTGTGGTTAACCTTTCGGACGGCCGCGATTACCCGGCAAAGCTCGTTGGTGATGATCCCGAGACTGATCTGGCAGTGATCCGAATCGATGCGCCCCACCTTGTTCATGTCCGTCTGGCTGATTCCGAAAGTCTGCGCGTCGGGCAAGTGGCGATTGCAATTGGCAATCCGCTGGGGTTCCAGGCGAGCGTGACAGCGGGCGTGATCAGCGCGCTCGGCCGCTCGATGTATTCGCAATCGGGCCGGCTTATCGACAATATCATTCAGACCGACGCCGCGCTGAATCCCGGCAATTCCGGTGGACCACTCGTCAACTCAGCGGGAGAAGTCATCGGTGTTAACACGGCAATGATTCGACCGGCCCAAGGCATCTGCTTTGCGATCGCGAGCAACACTGCCCGGCTTGTCGCCGGATGGTTGATTCGCGACGGAAGAATTCGGCGCAGCTACATCGGCGTTGCCGGCCAAAATGTGCCGCTGCATCGCCGCATCATCCGATTTTATAACTTGGCGATCGAAACTGGAGTGCTGGTCGTATCGGTGGAAAAGGATAGCCCCGCACAGCACGCCGGTCTGCGGGAGGGAGACATCATCGTTGGTTTTAGTGAGCGGCCGATCGGCACGATTCACGGCCTGCACAAGATGCTGGTGGCTGAGCAAATCGGCGTTTCCGCGAAGTTGGTCGTCATTCGACACACCGAAAAATTGGAATTGTCGGTCTTGCCAGCCGAATCACCTGTCCGCGAGCGATAATTGGAGTGCGGAAATCTAAAAGTTTCTCGCAGCCGGCACTGCTGTCTCTACAGTCAAGCCGGTCGCCATGAAAATTCTTATTGTTGGCAGCGGTGGCCGCGAACACACGCTCGCATGGAAATTAAAGCAATCTCCGTACGCAGAGCGCATTTTTTGTGCGCCGGGAAACGCCGGGACTAACGAAATCGGAGAGAATGTACCGATTTCCACAAGTGATCTCGCATCACTCGTTCGCTTCGCTAAAGAAAATCGTGTCGATCTAACAGTCGTTGGTCCGGACGACCCGCTCGCCGCCGGGATTGTCGACCTGTTTGCTGCGGAAGGTTTGCGCATCTTCGGGCCGACCAAAACGGCCGCAAGACTCGAATCCTCCAAAATTTTCGCGAAGAAACTGATGTATGAGCAAGAAATCCCAACGGCGCAGGCCGGCACATTTGAACATAGCGATGACGCGCTTCGGTTTTGTGACCAGCTCCAATTCCCTATTGTCATCAAAGCTGACGGGCTGGCGCTAGGTAAGGGGGTGATCATCGCATCCGATCCGGCTGCAGCAAGATCGACAATCGACGAGATGATGAATCAGGGCCGTTTCGGTCAGGCCGGCCGGCGCGTTGTGATCGAGGAATTCTTGCGCGGAACAGAATGTTCGCTGCATGCTCTCGTCGACGGGGTGAACTATCGATTGCTACAAACGGCGCGTGATCACAAGCGCGCACTGGACGGCAACGCCGGGCCGAATACCGGCGGAATGGGCGCGTTCAGTCCGGCAAACAATTGGACCGCTGAGCTCGAGGAGCAATTTCACAAAAAAATCATGCGGCCGCTGCTGGACGGTCTATATGAAAAGAAGATTACATTCCGCGGCTTACTCTATCCCGGTCTCATGATCAGCGCGGCTCGCGCGCGCGTCCTCGAGTTCAACTGCCGCTTTGGCGATCCCGAGACCCAGGCCATTTTGCCGCGAATGAAATCCGATTTGTTGCCATTGTTGGAAGCGACGATCGACGGAAAGATCGATACGAGCGCGATCGAGTGGGACTCGCGTCCGGCGGTGACAGTTGTGCTGGCCTCGGGCGGTTACCCAGGCAAATACCAAACCGGCAATGTCATTTCCGGGCTCGACGACGCGGCAAAGATCGACGCCGTGCACGTGTTCCATGCCGGAACGAAGCGCGTGAATGATAAAATTGTGACTGCCGGTGGTCGGGTGCTCGCGGTCACCGCATTGGGGTCAACCATCGAGGCCGCACGCGCGCGCGCATATGAGGCGGTCTCCCGCATCGATTTCGCGGATTGCCATTATCGGCGCGATATTGCTCTAAACGCCGTTAGGGATAAGGTCGGAAATTTACCGTGATATCTCGATTCTTACTGGCGACTCTTGCGATCTCGATCTTCGGAGCAACTCTCCTCGCTCAGTCGCCGCCGCCGGCATCGCCCGTACCATCGCAGCCGGTAAGACCTCCGTCGGTTGCATCGAGTCCGCCTGCGGCTCCATCGCCCTCCCCGGCAAGAAAGCCGACGACCAGGCAATTGGTTGATTCGCTAAGCCCGGGAGATTTGCAGACAGTGACCACCCTATTGAAAAGCAATTTCACAAATCCCGATGCAATTACCGACACGGAATTGAGTCGGGCAACCATAGAGGGTCTGATGGTTCGGTTGCCGCGTGGCCTGATTCTCTTGCCCAGCAAGGAGAGTGCGCCGGTGGAAATGCCGAGTGCATTTTACAACGAAGTTTTGGAAGGTCACATCGGCTATCTTCGCCTGGGGTCGCTCAACGGCGCTAATCTTCAGGACATGGACAAGAGCCTTGGCAACTTCGCCGCGAAAAAGGTAGACGCCCTGATCATCGATCTTCGCTGCAGCCAGGGAACAAATGATTTTGCGGTGGCCGCAGAATTTGCGAAGCGATTTTGCCTGAAAGGCAAGCCGCTCTTCACGCTGCGCAAACCGGCCGCGCGTCAGGACCGCGTGTTAACTTCTGACCGCGATCCGGCCTTTCAAGGTCTGATCATGGTGCTTGCCGATGGCGAAACTTCCGGCGCAGCTGAAGCCCTTGCTGCTGCCCTGCGATTTTATGATAAAGCCCTCGTGATTGGCCAACCGACTGCCGGTCGCGCGGTCGAATACTCCGATTTGCCCTTGCCGAGCGGCAAAATTCTGCGGGTTGCGGTGGCGGAAGCGGTTTCGCCTGAGGGACGGTCGTTATTTACAGACGGAATAAAGCCGGATTTGCCCGTCGAGATGCCGACGGCAGACAAGCGGCAAATTTTTCAATTAAGCGCCGAGAAGGGAATGGGTCCATTTGTTTACGAGACAGGACGTCCGCACATGAATGAGGCGGCGTTATTAGCCGGAACAAATCCTGAGGTAGAGGCGTGGGGGGCAGCGCAGCCACGCGGACGCGCGTCGGAGAAACCACCGCCACACGATCCGGTCTTGCAGCGAGCACTCGATGTCGTCACCTCGCTCGAGGTCTATCAGAAGCGCTAGCAGTGACAACTTGGCGGCGTGCACCATCCGATAATTTTGCGAAGGCGTCAGTTCGTGTCCCGGT
>Ga0193727_1000904_pt1 | contig 12045 bp, 7 predicted proteins | sample H2c2metaG_FD_143051 | JGI IMG/M metagenome (GOLD analysis project Ga0193727, IMG submission 143051) | Soil microbial communities from a riparian zone of the East river system, Colorado, United States - H2c2 | ecosystem: Environmental > Terrestrial > Soil > Riparian zone | place: USA: East River...
CAGTCCGCGATCGAAATAGATCAGCACGTTACGGCACGAGACCAGCTGCACTTCGGCGAACACGCTGTCGGTCGCCAGGCTGTGGTCGGAGAACACAATGTGTTTCTTCAACGTCTTGTTGAACACGGCCGAGTCGTAGGCCGCGGTGTAGTAGTCCGACAGCGAGACCGGTGCGCCCGAGCGGCGGTGATTCTCGCTGAAGGCGGCGATCGACTGCACATCGAACACGCCGGCCTCGGCGCGCTGCAACGCGCGCGGGTTGATGTCGGTCGCGTAGATCAGCGAGCGCGCGAGCAGGCCTTCCTCGTGCAGCAGGATCGCCATCGAATAGGCCTCCTCGCCGGCACTGCAGCCGGCAATCCAGACCTTCAGCGATGGGTAGGTGCGCAGTACCGGCATGACTTTCTCGCGCAGCGCGCGAAAGTAGGACGGATCGCGGAACATCTCGCTGACGTGCACGGTCAGGTAGTCGAGCAGGCCCGGAAACAGCGTCGGTTCGTGCAATACGCGATCCTGCAGTTGCGACAGGGTCTCGCAGCGGAAGCGCAGCATCGCCGAGCGCAGGCGCCGCTTCAGCGACGGCGTCGAATAGGCGCGGAAGTCGTAGTGATAGCGATGGTAGATCGCATCGAGCAGCAGGCGCATCTCGATCTCGAATTCGTCCATCGTGGCGACTGCGACGTTCACTTGCGCAGCCAGACGCGGATCAACGACAGCAATTTCTCCACGTCGAGCGGCTTGGCGATATAGTCGTTCGCGCCCGCGGCCAGGCATTTTTCCTGGTCGTCCTGCATGGCCTTGGCGGTCAGCGCGATGATCGGCAGGTGCGTCCACTGGCTGCGCTTGCGGATCTCGCGCATCGCGGCAAAGCCGTCCATTTCCGGCATCATGATGTCCATCAGCACCAGGTCGATGGAACCGTTGCCGCGCGCCGGCCGGCTGTCGAGCAGCTGCAGGGCCTCCTTGCCGTTGCGTGCGATCTCGACCTTCGCGCCGAGCGGCTCGAGCACGCTCGACAGCGCAAAGATGTTGCGCACGTCGTCCTCGACGATCAGGATGCGCCGGTCCTCGAGCGCCGCTTCGCGGCTGCGTGAAGCCCTGAGCATGCGCTGGCTCTCTGGCGGCAGGTTCGATTCGACCCGGTGCAGGAACAGCATGACTTCATCGAGCAGGCGTTCCGGCGAACGCGCGCCCTTGAGGATGATCGAGCGCGAGAAGCGGCGCAGCGATTGCTCCTGCTCCGGCGTGATCGCCTGGCTGGTGTAGACGATGGTCGGCGGGAACGACACGTCGCCGCTTGACGAGATCCGTTCGAGCAACTCCAGCCCGGTCAGGTCCGGCAGCGACAGATCCAGGATCATGCAATCGAACGTCTTGGCGGCGAGTTGGCGGGCGGCCTCTTCCGCGCTGTCGACTTCGACGATCTCGATGTCGGCGCCGCCGAGCAGCTGGCGGATCATCGAGCGTTGTTGCGGAGCATCCTCGATGACGAGAATGCGGCGCAGCGCCTGCGACAGCTTGGCGTCGAGGCGCTGGAATGCGTCGATGAGTTCCTCGCGCTTGACCGGCTTCAGGGCATAGCCGATCGCGCCGCGCGCAAGCGCCTCGTGCGAATGATCGGCGACCGAAACCACGTGCACCGGAATGTGGCGCAGGGCCGGCTGGCGCTTGAGCTCGTCGAGCACGACCAGGCCCGATTGGTCGGGCAGATTGATGTCGAGCACGATCGCGCTGGGCTTGTATCTTGCCGCCGCGTCGAGCCCGTCCCTGGCGCTGTGCGTGACGATGCACTGGAATTCCTTTTCGTGCGCCAGGTCGCGCAGGATCTCGGCAAAGCGCGTGTCATCCTCGACGATCAGGATCAGGCGCTTGTCGGCCTGCAGTTGCGTGCGGTCGTCCTCGATACCGACCTCGACCAGCGCCGGCGCGGACGTCGACAAGCTCGTGTCGTAGCGGCGCTGCTCGAGCGGCCGCGATGCTGCGGCCGCCGGTTCGGGCTTGCCGCGGTAAACCTTCGGCAGGGTCAAGGTGAACACGCTGCCTTCGCCCGGCGCGCTGCGTACACCGATGTCGCCACCGAGCAGACGTGCCAGATCGCGTGAAATCGACAGGCCCAGGCCGGTGCCGCCGAAGCGGCGATGCGTGCTGCCATCGGCCTGTCGGAATGCGTCGAATACGACCTGCTGCTGCTCGGCCGCGATGCCGACGCCGGTGTCGCGGACCGCGAAGGCAATGGCCTCGTCGCTCGATGAGATCTGCAGCGACACCTCGCCGTGCGGCGTGAACTTGATCGCATTCGATAGCAAGTTGCGCAGGATCTGGCCGAGCCGGCGCGAATCGGTGTCGATGTGGTCGACCGTAGCGGGCGCCAGCACGACGGAGAATTTCAGGCCCGCCTGTTGCGCGACCGGCGCGAACGACTTGAGCAGTACGTCCACGGTGCGGCCCAGGTGGATATGCTCGACGACGACTTCGAACTTGCCGGCCTCGATCTTGGCCAGGTCGAGAATATCGTTGATCAGTGCAAGCAGGTCGGTCCCGGCCGACGCGATCGTCTGTGCGTACTTGATCTGCTCGGCGGACAGGTTGCCCGGCTTGTTGTCGGCAAGCAGCTTGGCCAGGATCAGCGTGGAGTTGAGCGGCGTGCGCAATTCGTGGCTCATGTTGGCGAGGAACTGGCTCTTGTACTCGCTGGCGCTGGCCAGTTCCGCCGCTTTCTGCGTCAGCGCCAGTTGCGCGGCGACCAGATCGTCGCGCTGGCCTTCGAGCATCTGGGTCTGCTCCTCGAGCTGCGAATTGGTCTGCTCCAATTCGACCTGCTGCGACTCCATTTGCGCCTGCGACGTGCGCAGCGCATTGCCGTGCTCGGTGAGTTCCTCATTGGCGACGCGCAACTCTTCCTGTTGCGTCTGCAGTTCTTCGGATTGGCGCTGCGTCTCCTCGAGCAGTTCCTCCAGGCGGCTGCGGTCCTTGGCCGAACGCAGCGCGATACCGACCTGTTCGGAGACGCGCGTCAACAGTTCTTCCTGATGCGGCGTGACGCGCTGCAGGAACCCCAGCTCGATCACGCCCTGGACGAAGCCGTCGACGGCGGCCGGAAGGATCAGCAATTCCACCGGGCTGGCGGCGCCCAGGCTCGATGTCACGCTCAGATAGCCGGCGGGAACCGTGTCGACGCGCAGCACGCGGTTCTCGCGTACCGCCTGCCCCAGCAACCCGTCACCCGGGCGCACGAAGTCGCCGCGCTGCTCGGCCGGCAGTGCGAAGCCGGCGTGGCGGCGGAAGCGGCCATCGGCTTCCTGCACGTACAGCGTGCCGATCTTCGCATCGAGGTAGCTGGCCAGAAAGCCGAGCGCACGTTCGCTCAGCGTTTCGAGGCGCTGCTCGCCCTGCAATTCCCGGCCGAGGCGCGCCTGGCCGTTGCGAATCCACATCTGCAGTTCGCGCGCGCGGTAGTCACGCGACATGACGGCGGCGGCGATCGCGATCAGGCCGAACAGCACGATGGCGCTGCCCAGGGTCACCAGGAACGATTGTCGCGCCGCCTGGCGCCAGCCTGACTGTGAATCCGCAAAACGTTCGTCCTGGTTGCGCAGGATCACGTCCTGCTCCGCGCGAACCTGGTCCATCAGATTCTTGCCGCGATCGGTCTGCACCAGCGCCAGTGCCTGCTCGGTTTTGCCGGCACGGCGCAGCTCGATCGTCGTATTCAGCTCATTGAGTTTTTCTTCGCCGAGCCGGGCAATGTGGTCGGCGCGCGCGAGCGACTCGGGATTGCTGCGGACCAGGTCGCGCAGCGTCGCAATATTGGCCGGCAACTGCGTCCTGGCGCGATTGAACGGTTCGAGATAAGCCTCCTCCGCGGTCAGCAGGTATCCGCGCTGCCCGGTTTCCGCATCGGCCAGGTTGGCAACGACGTTCAACGCCGCACGCTGCACTTCGAGCGCATGCGAGCCGGCGATCGACGCATCGTTGGTCTGCCTGAGCGTGCTGTATGCCATGACCGCGGCGGCCACCACGGCCAGCAGCTTGGTCAGGAACAGCAGCGACAGGCTCGGCGGCAGCCACCGCGCCTTTTGCGGGCGCGACGACACGTGCTGTCTGGGATCGGTATCCGTGCTAGTCATTCCGTCACTCGACAATGAGCCCCTGCACGCACCCTACGCGCGGCGCCTGGCCGGGTCGAATGCATCCCCAAAAACGTTCTCCCCGCGCGCACCGGCAGCCTGAGGCTGACGCCTGCCCCATGCGACTTGCGAATTCCCGGAACACACCGCGCCGCCATCGGCGCGGCTTGTGCAGCGCCGCTTCAATGCGGCGTTGCAACGCCTTCGAGCAGCGTGTCACGTGCCTTTTCCGTGCCGCCGCTGGCGATGTTGCTCAATGCAACGATCCCGACCAGGCGTTTCTCCCGGTTCAGTACCGGCAGCCGGCGCACGCGCAGTTCGGACATGTTGCGCGCCACGTCAAGAACATCGTCGTCCTCGTAGCAGTAGCGGATCTGCTTGGTCATCACGTCGCGCACCAGCGTCTGGCTGTCCTTGCCCGCAGCGACCGCGCGCAGCGTAATATCACGATCGGTGATCATGCCGATCAGGCGATCGCCATCGCTGACCGGCAGGCTGCCGACATCGGACTGCGCCATCATTGTGGCCGCATCGCGAATGGTCTGGTCGGGCCGCGCAAGCTGGACGTTCGCCGTCATCACGCTGCTGATCTTGTTCATGCGCTGCCCTCGATGTTGAATCGCTGAATCTTTCCGTTCAGCAGAAAATGTGCCACTGCGTACAAACAGTGCATCGCGGCGGCGTAGCGCGATTCTGCGCGTGCGCGAAGATCGCGTCGAGCGAAAAACCCGTGCGTTCGGCAATGCTCACGCAGCCGAACCGTGCAAAATGCGCGGCCAGCGGCGAGACCATTTTTTTAGAACTCGTCGACAAACTCGAGCGTGGCACTCAGATCGCGCCCGGCAATCTCGATGCGGTCGCGCACATCGGCTGCCGTTTTCGCGTCGAGCACATGCACTTCGATATCGTGAAAATCGTTGCCGCTCTCGCCGTCGCCGGCCAGGCCGAGTGAGCTGGTGTCGTCGCGCGCGTGCATCTGGTCCGCCACTTCCTCCACGCGATCGACCTTGTCCAGTTCGTGCAGCATCACGACCATCGCATCGGCGATCTGGCGGTCGCCGGCAAGACGGAAGCGAATGGTCCTCATGGTTGCGGCTCCTTGCGCCTGCGTCGGTGGACGCGAGCTACCGCGCAAGTGTCAGGCACCATTACGGAACAACCACTGAAGGAATGATTTCAACGGCAGGCGGCCCGGTCTGTCGGTCGCCGCCGAGCCACTGTCGACAACCCTTCTTTCAAGCATGACCGCGGCCATCAGCGCCTGCGCTACTTCTTGCCTTCCAGTATTTCAGCTTGCCGAGGAAGCGGATGTATCAGCCGGCCAGGCGCTCCATCACTTGCGTGCGGAAGCGACGGCTGACCGGCACTTCCTGGCCGTTCTTCATGACCGCGACCAGATCGCCTTTGAACATCTCCTGCAGCTGCGCGATGCTGTCCATGTTGACCAGACCCGAGCGGCTGACCTGGACGAAGCGGTCGGCGCACAGCCGCTCGGCCAGTTCGGCCAGCGGCCCATCGACGACATGCTGCTTGCTGCCACAGTGCAGCACGCAATCGCGCCCGTCGGCTTCGATCCAGTCGATCTGCTCGCTGCGCACGATCAGGAAACGGCCGTTTTCGCGCACCACGAAGCGCCCCGACGCCGCCACCTTGTGGTCGGTTGAGACGCGCGAATCGGCCGCGTCGCCGACCACGGCCTGGATGCGCTCGGCCAGGCCGATCGCTTCGCGCGCGCGCAGGCGTTCGCGGGCGATGCCGAGCGCCTCTTCCAGGCGCGCGCGATCGAATGGCTTGAGCAGGTAGTCCGCCGCATGCACCTTGAATGCATCGAAGGCGAAGCGTTTGTGCGCAGTGACGAAGACGACGATCGGCGCCTGCGTGCCGCCATCCCGGAGGCGTTCGGAAAACTCCATGCCGCTGATGCCGGGCATCTGGATGTCGAGCAAGGCCACGTCGACCTGACGCGTCGCCAGGATGGCGATCGCCTCGGCGCAGTTGCCGCACGCGGCAACCAGTTCGAATTCGGTTTGTTCCGCGATCAATCGCGCCAGTCGCTCGCGCGCCAGCTGTTCGTCCTCGACCACCAGAACCCCAAGTCGCCTCATGCCGGTTGCAACGTCGCTGCAGCGTCACCCGGTAGGATGATCGAAGCGCGAAAAAGGTTGCGCGTGACGAAACTGGCGTAGAAGCGCGCGTCGGCGCCGTACAGCAGGGCCAGCCGGCGACGGCAGTTGGGCAACGCCAGCTGCATGCCGTCGGCCGCTTCGTTGCCGCTGTCCGGCGATTCGCAGGTATTGCTGATCTCGATGACGACATCGCCGGCCTCGCGCTGTGCCCGCACCGTGATCTCGCCGCCCTCGAGCATGCGGCTGATGCCGTGCGTGATGGCGTTCTCGACCAGCGGCTGCAGGATGAAGGCCGGCACGAGGCACTGGGTGACCGAATCGGCGATGCGGATGTCCGTCTGCAGGCGCGAGCCGAGCCGCGCGCGCTCGATCTCGAGATAGGCTTCGACCAGGGCCAGTTCCTCGCCCAGCGTTGCGGTCGCGCGGTCACCGCGCTGCAGCAGGATGCGCAGCATGTCGGCGAGGCGGATCGTGAATACCTGCGCCGGCGAGCCTTCGTCGAGCATCGCCACCAGCGCATTCAGCGCGTTGAACAGAAAATGCGGCTGCATCTGCCGCGCCAGTGCGGTCAATTGCGCCGAAACCGCCTGTGTGCGCAACTCCTCGCGCGCCAGTGCCTCTTCCTGTGCGCGGCGCACGTAGATCGTCACGTGCACCAGGGCGATCATCGCGACGTAACTCAAGAAACCCCAATGCGCCTGCATCGCCAGCAACTGGATGATTGCCGGTCCGAATTCGGGCAGCAGCCCGAACCGCTCCGGATACGGGTACATGATCGCCGCGGCAAGCACCGCATGCAGACCGATGCAGAAGGCGCCCAGGAGCAGATGCAGGCCGACGTTGCGGGCGAAGCCCGGGCGGCCTTTTTCAATCGGAAAGCGCAACGCCAGCGTGATCGGCAACGGCGCGATGAACGCCCACGTGTACCAAACCACGGCGCTCCACAACATCGAGCCGGAAAAGCTCATGTCCTGCCCGCGCAGCAGGAACTGCATGTTCGTCTGGAACGCCGTGAACAGCATCATCGCGGTGGCCAGCACCGCGGAAATGCCCCAGTAGCGAATCACGCGCAGAAAGATCGACACAGACAAGGCGTCCCCAATGAGATTTTCGATCACGAACGTTCGGCTTGCGATGCCGTGCGCCGTGCTGCAGCGCGCCTTGCCAAAGGCGCGCCGGGATTGCCGCATAGTAGCGAAACGCGCGCGGCGATCAATGACGTGGCGCGCAAAGCGCTGCGCAACTTCTTGATATTTCGGCGCGCTGTGCTGGTGCAGCATCACGGCGTTTGCGCTTTTTTGCGCATTTCGTCTCGTCCGGGCGCAACCGCCGGGGCGGAAACGGCAAAGCCGTCGCCCGAGGGCAGCTTTGTGAAAGCCACGGGGCCGCTGCCCGGCTAGCCTGCCTTGGTCCGCAGGAAGCTTGTTGACGACGACTCACGACACACCCCGACGGAATATCGGCCGTGGCACCAGGCAGCGTGCACCGTTTATGCGCACAGGGCGTCGCCCGGTGCAGGCGGCAGCGGGCCGGCCGCATCGTTCCATGCACAGACGAAACCGTTCGTACTTGAGTGACGACCGCTCGTTACAAAGTCGTTTCGCCGCGACAGGCGCGGTGCAAATCTGCACGCGGACCAAACGGACAAGAGTTTGGTAGCGGCCAAATGTGAATTGCAGGAAATCGGCTGATGCAGAGTCTGACCAATGAGTTGTCGCGATCCGGGCTTGCACCTGTCGTGCGGCCCGACGACTGGCAGGCATGGCATCCCGCCGCCAATGGCGATTTCGACGCGAGCGCCGGCGTCGCCAGCGGTGGCGTGGTCGACGCACGCGTCCTGCGAGTCGACATCACGCCGGTCGAGCAGATCCTGCGCATGACGCAAGGCGTCGCACTCGGCCGCCACCACTGCCCGCAGGAGCACCCGCAATTCCTGCGCGGCGGCGGACCGCACACCTGCGCCTACATCACGTTCCATCGCAGCAGCGTGCGCATGAAGATCGACGACTGGCGTGCCGAAGTCGCCACGCCGAACCACGTCAGCTTCTACAATGTCGGCGGTTCGTATTCGCGCGAGGCGATCGGCCGCGAAGGCGATGAATGCGACTGGCTCGCGCTCTCGCCGAGTCTGCTGCGCAATATATATGCCGACCTGTTGCCCGACGCCGCGATCGACGACGAACACCTGTTCCCGCGCCCGTTCGCACCGGTGCGGCCGGAAGTCTTCTTTGCCCAGCGCAAACTGTTTTCCGCGGCGGCCGACCCCGCGGCCGAGCTCAACTCGCTCGAGATCGAGGAAGCCGCGACACGCCTGATCGGCAGCGTCGTTGCCGATTCGCTGGATTTCTGGGGCTATTCGCGCAAGTCGCGCCGGCGTGCGCGCCCGGTGTGTCAGCGCCGGCGCATGCAGATCATCGAGGAAGCCAAGGCCGCGCTCGCTCGCGAATACTCGACCGACCTGTCGCTGGCCGATCTTGCGCGCCAATTGCACTGCTCGCCGACCCACCTGTCGCGCATCTTCCACGCCGCGACCGGCTTCACGCTGTGCGACTACCGCCAGGAGTTGCGTCTGCGCAAAGGCTTGTTCCTGCTCGAGGACTCCGGCGGTGAAATCGGCGATATCGCCGTGCAGGTCGGCTTCGCCAGCCACAGCCACTTCACCAGCGCGTTTCACCGGCGCTTCGGCACGAAGCCCTCGGACTTCATCAAGTGGCGCTCGCGCAAATTGATCCGGGCGATGGCCGCGTACTGACGGATCGCGGGCGCCTTCGGTTCGCCCGCGATCGGCAGCAATGCCCTGCGGACTTTGTCCGCCGTCATATCGCCCGACTCGTTCCTGCCGCGGTCGCGCACTTGCGCAGGCAGCCGGTGTTTCGAGCGAGGCGAATCGCGGCAGCCCGCAACGTGACGGCAGGCGAAAAATGCATCGCCGCACGCGCGCTCAAGCGTGTCGTCCCCGGCGCGTGAACGCCGGACAGCGCGCCACAGGTTGGTTATCGCTTCAGAAGATCGATTCGACACAACGACCGATTCGGCGCAAGTCCACGCCGCGTGCAATCATGGCGCGCAGACGCCGCGATCGGATCGGCGTGGAGAACGCACGATGTTGCCGGAAACGATGAAGGCCATCGCAATCGAAGGCGGCGCCGGACCGGCCAGCGCGTTGCACATCGTGCACGTTCCGCTGCCGATACCACGCGACGGCGAAATCCTGATTCGCGTGCGGGCCGCCGGCATCAATCGGCCGGACCTGCTGCAGCGCACCGGCAACTATCCGCCGCCGCCCGGCGCGGCGCAGACACTCGGCCTCGAAGTCGCCGGCGAAGTCGTCATTGCATGTGGTCGCTGGCGCGAGGGAGATCGCGTCTGCGCGCTGCTTGGTGGCGGCGGTTACGCCGAATATGCCTGCGTCGATGCGCGCCACGTCCTGCCGATTGTGCATGGCCTGGATTTCGTCGCGGCGGCAGCGCTGCCGGAAACCGCCTTCACTGTCTACGCCAATGTGTTCGAACATGGCGGCTTGCAGGCGGGCGAGACGCTGCTCGTGCATGGTGCGACGTCCGGCATAGGCGTCATGGCGATCCAGCAGGCCAAGGCCGCAGGCGCCACAGTCATCGCCAGCGCGCGCGACGCGGGCAAGGCGGCGAAGGCACTCGAGCTGGGTGCCGACATCGCCGTCGACACGAGCCACGAGGATTTCGGCGCCGTCGCCAAGGCCGCCGGTGGCGTCGATGTTTCGCTCGACATGGTCGGCGGTCCGTATTTCGCGGCGACGCTCGACGCGCTGAAGACCGGTGGCCGCATTGTATACATTGCGGCACTCGGCGGCGGCCTGCTCGAAGTGCCGGTGCGCCACGTCATGATGAAGCGCGCGCTGATCACCGGCTCGACCTTGCGCCCACGCAGTGCGGACGAGAAAGCGCGCCTCGCCGCGCAAGTCGAACGCGTGGTCTGGCCGTGGATCGCCGCCGGCAAGGTGCGCGCGATCGTCGACCGCACGTTCCCGCTTGCCGAGGCTGCAGCCGCGCACGCCTATCTGGAAAGCGGCAACCACATCGGCAAGATCGTGCTGGTCGCTTGACAATACCCGATGTTCCCGTTTGACCGCAGCCGCCGGGCATGCGCCAACGCCAGCACGCGGCAGGCGAAACGTATTCGCGCAGATTTCAATCCTATGGCCGATCACGGCGCAGTCCGAACGCGCTGTCAGGGCGGCGGCTCGAAGCCTGAGCTGAAGACACGGTCGGACAATTCGAGCCGGTAGCGGTAGATGCCTACCGGTCCGCCCACACCAATGCGCCACAAACCCGGCGCCAGCGTTGCGACGGCGAGCTGGTTCTGCTTCGCCATATCGTCGCCGAGGTATGCAGTGGTGGCCACTTCGCTGCCGCTGCTGCCATCGATGAGATGCAGCTGGCCGCCGCTCGAGACGAGCAGGCGATCCAGGCGGCCGTCGAGTGGCGCGATCGCATCGACGTCGGCGCCGAGCGTGAATTGCCGCAGGTAGCTTCGCGTCGCCGCATCGTAGAACGTCATTGTCGCTGCGTTCTCGAGGACAATCTCCGTGCCGGCGACGCCGAGCGGGACGACGACGGCGCCATTGTTGGTCGCATCGAAACTCCAGTTCAGCAGGTGCGACAGACGATCGTAGGCGCGCAGCCCGCCGGGCAGCACGGCAACGACGACATCGCCGGCTCCGCTGTCGGGTGCCAGTGCGAACAGGCCGTTTATCGCGAACGTCGAGGTACCCATGCCGACCGACTCCCAAATCGGCAGACCGGTCATGGTGAACGCCTGCAACTTCGCCCCGGTGACCCAACTCAGATCCGGCTGGCTCGCCACGACGATGTCCTTGGTGCCGTCGCCATCCATGTCAATGAGCGCGGCGTCGGATATCGAGCGCGAAGAGAACGGCCCTGAGGCATAGGCGCCGAGTTGCAGGTTGACCGCGTGGGTCTTGCCGTCGACGACGACGACACGGCCGTCGTACACGGTGGTCCCGGCAAGCACGATCTGCGGCGCCGCCCCCGGCTCGGCCGGCGCGAGGAGTATACGGCTCGGTGCGATCTGGAATGCGTCGTTGGCGTTGCCGCCCGTGCTGGTGAGGACGGCAAGGCTGTCGCCGCTGTCCATGTCACGGATCTCGAGGCCGGCCGCGCCATTGAACCAGCTGTTGTAGCCGTAGCCGGTCAGCAGCTCCGACTTGCCATCGGCATCCACATCGCCGATCGCCGCGACATTGAACTGCGCCGTGCGACTGTCGGCCTGCCATAGCGTGGCGCCACTCTGGCCGTCGGCCACGCCGACCGTAGTGCCGTCCGCGAACAGGATCTGATGCTTGCCGTTGCCGTCGAGATCCGCAAACGCCAGGCGGTAGGCCGGGAAGTTCGCGCCCGCCAGGGGCTGCGACATTTGCGTGACGCTGTCGAGGACCTGGACGCCGCCGGTGTTCGGCGAGGTGTAGAGTATCTCCGCGCGTCCGTCGCCATCCAGGTCACCCACCGCAAGTGCGGTTGGAGTGAAGTACAGTCCACTGGTGAAGTCCCACAATGGGGAGAACGGCGCGCCGGAAAAGACCGTGATCTGATACTGTGCGCCGACAAGTTCAGTCTGCTTGTTCAGGCCGAGAGCACCGCTCGCGAGCAGAGTCCCGAACGAGTCGGGATACTGCCAGTCGATGCTGCCGGTCGCGCCATCCAGCACGAGCCCCGGCGCGCTGCCGCCGAGCACGATCTCCAGCGCTGCATCACCGTCGAGCTGCGCCAGCAGCAGGTCGCCGCTGCCGCTCGATG
>Ga0193727_1000905_pt1 | contig 12044 bp, 7 predicted proteins | sample H2c2metaG_FD_143051 | JGI IMG/M metagenome (GOLD analysis project Ga0193727, IMG submission 143051) | Soil microbial communities from a riparian zone of the East river system, Colorado, United States - H2c2 | ecosystem: Environmental > Terrestrial > Soil > Riparian zone | place: USA: East River...
GCCGGATACTTCGCGATCTCGGCAGCCACTTCGATGCGCGGGAACGGATAGAGCTGCTCGACGCGGATGATCGCGACATCATTGACTGCGCGCTTCGTGGCGTCCTCGACCAGGTCGTAGTAGACCTTGCCGGAGCACAGCACGATGCGGCGCGTCTTCTGCCCGGGTTTGGCCGTCGTGTCCGGGATCACCAGTCGGAAGCCGCCATTGGCCAGCTCGTCGAGCGACGAGACCGCCAGCTTGTGGCGCAGCAGCGACTTCGGTGTCATCACGATGAGCGGCTTGCGCACGTCGCGCACCATTTGCCGGCGCAGCAGATGGAACATCTGTGCCGGTGTCGTCGGCACGCAAACCTGCATGTTGTCGAGTGCGCAAAGCTGAAGGTAACGCTCGAGACGCGCCGACGAATGCTCGGGCCCCTGGCCTTCGTAGCCGTGCGGCAGCAGCAGGACGAGGGCCGACAGGCGTCCCCACTTGGACTCGCCCGACGAGATGAACTGGTCGATGACCACCTGGGCGCCGTTGGCGAAATCGCCGAACTGCCCTTCCCACAGCACGAGCGTGTTCGGCTCGGCCGTCGAGTAGCCATATTCGAATGCCATCACCGCTTCCTCGCTCAGCAGCGAGTCGATGATGGCGACGGTCGCGCCGTTGCGCACGCGCTCGAGCGGCGCGAAGTCACGGCCGCTGTTCTGGTCATGCAGTACAGCGTGACGATGGAAGAACGTGCCGCGGCCGGAGTCCTGACCGACCAGGCGCAGGTCGTGGCCGTCGGCGATCACGCTCGCGTAAGCAAGGTTCTCGGCGAAGCCCCAGTCCATGGACTGCTGGCCGGCGGCCATCTTCGTGCGGTCGTCGTAGATCTTGGCGACGCGCGGATGCAGCGTGAAGTCGGGCGGCACGGCAAGAATCTGCGCATTCAGCGCGGCGAGTTTGTCCTTGGCCACGCCGGTGCTGATCGCCTGATCGAGCCTGGCACCCAGATGCCGCGTCCAGTCAATGGCGAAGGCATCCTTGAAGTCCGGGTCGAGCGGCGCGATCGGCTCGCCGGCTTCGAGCTTGGCGCGATAGGCGTCGACCAGCGCCTGCGCGTCGCCGTCGCCGATGGTTCCCTGCGCGACCAGTTTCTTCGCATACAACTCGCGCAGCGTCGGCCGTGCGCGGATCACCTGGTACATCAGCGGCTGCGTCGCCGCCGGTTCGTCGGCCTCGTTGTGCCCATGGCGGCGGTAGCAGACCAGATCGATGACGACGTCACGCTTGAACCTGCGCCGGTAGTCGAACGCCAGGCGCGCGATGAACATCACCGCTTCGGGATCGTCGCCGTTGACGTGAAATACCGGCGCACCGACCATCTTGGCAACGTCGGTGCAATACAGCGTCGAACGCGAGTCGTGCGGATTCGACATCGTGAAGCCGACCTGATTGTTGACGACGACATGGATCGTGCCGCCGACGGCGAAGCCGCGCGCCTGCGACATGTTGAACAGTTCCATGTTCACGCCCTGGCCGGCGAGCGCCGCATCGCCGTGGATCAACACCGGCAGCACCTGTTCCAGTTCGGTATCGCTGCGATGCGTCTGGCGCGCACGCACCGAGCCGGCGACGACCGGATTGACGATTTCCAGGTGCGACGGGTTGAACGCCAGCACGACGTGCACGGTGTGCCCCGGCGTCTTGACGTCGGCCGAGAAACCCATGTGGTATTTCACGTCGCCCGAATGGGCAGGATCATCCGGATGTTCGAACTTGCCCTCGAACTCGGCGAACAATTTCTGCGGCGCCTTGCCGAGGATGTTGACCAGCACGTTGAGGCGGCCACGGTGCGCCATGCCGATGACGAAGTCGCGCAGGCCGTCGGCACCGCCGCGATTGAGCAGTTCGTTGACCAGCGGAATCAGGCTGTCGCCGCCTTCCAGCGAAAAACGTTTCTGGCCGACGTACTTGGTGTGCAGGTAGCGCTCGAGGCCATCGGCCTGGACGAGTTTTTCCAGCAGCTGTTTTTTTTCGTCGGCGCTCAGCGCGTATTCGCCGCCAGCGCCTTCGATGTGCTCGTGAACCCAGCGTCGTTGCGCGGCGTCGGCGATGTGCATGAATTCGGCGCCCACGCTCGACGCATAGGTCGCCTGCAGGCGTGCGACCAGATCCTTGAGCTTGAGCCGCTGCGGGCCGGCAAGGAAACTCGTATTGAACTCGGTCTCCATGTCGACGGAGCCGAGGCCATGGAATGCCGGTTCGAGATCCGGGGCGCTCGGGCGCGGCAGCAGGCCCAGCGCCTCGAGGTCGACCGGCGGAAAGGTCTGTTCGAGGGCAAGCGGGTCGAGCTTCGCCGCCAGATGGCCACGCGAGCGGTAGGCAGTGACGAGCTTGAGCACGCCGGCCTGCTTCTGTGCCTGGACATCGCTGACCGGTGGCGCCAGCGCTGCAACGGCGTGTCCGTTGATCTTCTGCGCCTGCTCGATGCGCGCGATCGCGTCCGAGTGCGGCGTGTCGCCGGCCTCGCGGCCCTTGAACGAATCGAAATAGGCGCGCCACTCCGGCGCGACCGACCCGGCATCACGCAGAAAGGCTTCATACAGGTCTTCGACGAACGCGGCATTGCCGCCCGACAATTGGGAAGACGCTTCAAATTGCTGGAGGAGGCTGCCGCTCACTCGGAATACCGCATGATGAGTCGAAAATGCGTCCGGCGAGGCCGTTTTGCAACGGCTGATTCGGCGCCGAACGTGGGTCGCGGATTATACCTGCAACGTGTTGCGCTGCGACACTTTCACCCGGTCCGCGTCGTGACTTGCAGGCGCTTGCGGCCAATCCTGGCGTTGGCTGACTACAGCTCGAGCTGGCGCAATTCCTCGCTGCTTTCCGAGCGCTCCCAGACCTGCTTGAAAAACTCCAGCAGCTGGGCATGGCGGCCGGGTGAGTAGTTGACCGCTTCACCCTCGAAGCGGTTGCCGAGCGTGCGGAAATAGAAGCCGGCGCTGTCGTTCAGCAGGAAGGCGGAAGGGTATTGCAGGTCGCTGTCCTGTACCGGCGTGCGCAGTGCGAAGACGCTGGTCAGGCGACGCGCCAGGGCGACCAGGCGATTGCCGCGGCGCAACGGCTGTTGCGGGTCCTGCACCAGGATACGGATGCTGGCCCGGCTGCCGATCGCCAGCGCGCGCAGCGCATCGAGTACGGCTTCGGTATCGAGCAACAGTGGATCCAGATCGCGCGTATAGATGTACAAATCGCGACGGGTGGCGCCGATCAGCGCCAGCGTTTCGGCCAGCGCCTGTTCGCGTGACTCGACGGCCACGACACGCAACTCGGGACGCGGCGGCGGAGCCGGACGCGGCGGCGCGACCAGCGGCGCCAGCATGAGCCGCATGTGGACATGGCTGATTCCGCATTCTTCGAACGCATCGCCGTACACCGCAAAGCCGGCCGGCTCGTAAAACGCGACAGCCTGCGCCTGCGCGTGCAGCTCGACCGCCGGATAGGCCAGCGCGCGTGCCTGTTCGATCAGCGTATCGAGCATGATCGCGCCGACCTGTTTGCCGCGCCAGTCGGGCAGCACGCCCATGCGACCGATCATGGCAGTCGCCGTCAACCGGCCCGTGCCGATCGGATTGCCCTGCGCATCGCGCGCCAGCACGTGCCGGGCGAGCTCGTCGAAGTCATCCCACTCGTCCTCGACGGGGACCTGTTGTTCGACGATGAACACCTGCTCGCGCACGGCCTTGCAGGCAGCGCGGTCGTCCTCGTTCGACCAGTCGGCGATGGTCACGGTGAAATCGTTGGGGATCATCGAGGCAACTCCCGGGTCTCAGCCTGCCGCTGGCCAAACGCTTCGTTTGCTCTGGCCGCGCTCATTGTACAAGCGGTCCGACAGCGGCGAAATCGCAGACCCTGGTCCGGACGACAATACTGGCATGAAGGCAAAAACCTGCCGCCCAGAGGCTATCCGGGCCGTCGCGCGACAGCGAAGTGTCCGGCATTGATCAGCCCCGCCAGTACCACGAGATCGGCGGCCTTTGCCAGACGCGCAATTTCGGCGCCATCGAGTTCGCGCGGGCCGGCCAGCCGTTGCGCGATCGCGCGCGAGCAGACGAAGCGCTCGCCGGCGACGAAAAGCTCGGCGCGACGGCCCAGCGGACTCCACGCCGTGCGGCTCCAGGGGTTGCGGACGATGCGCGCGCTCGCGAGCCGCCCGGCCAGCGTCTCCGGCGATATCGGGCGCTGCGCGGGTGCTGCGTCGTGCGTGCTGCGATAGCGCGTGATGAAGCGCCCGAACCAGGTACGTAGCGCGGCGCCGTCCATCTCGCGCAGGATCGACAGCGAGGCCGCGACCCGCCGTAGCGCCGCCGCGTCGATTTCATGCGCATCCTTTGCCGGTGACAGGTCCCCGTCGGCGTAGCGCTGCTCCTCGTCGAGTGGTTCGGCAACGCTTTCGGCCAGATCGATGACCAGTTCGGCCACCGCCGCTGCGCGCATGCCGACCGAGTAGGTGATGCATTCGCCGACGGCCGTTCCTTCGTGCGGCACACCCGGCGGCAGATAGAGCGCGTCGCCCGGTTCGAGTGTCCAGTCGTGCGTCGGCGCGAACGACTTCAGCAGCTTCAGGTCCGCGTCGTCGCGAAACGCGCGTGGCGCATTGACGTCGGTGCTGATGCGCCAGCGCCGCCGGCCGCGCCCCTGGACCAGGAACACGTCGTAGTTGTCGATGTGCGGCCCGACGCCGCCGCCGTCGGTCGCGTAACTGACCATGATGTCGTCGATGCGCCACGCCGGCAGGAATGCGAACTGGCCGAGCAAGGCGGCCACGTCGGCGTCCCACTTGTCGACATCCTGGACCAGCAGCGTCCAGTATGTCTTCGGCAGCTTGGCGAAATCGCGTTCAGTGAACGGTCCGTTGCGCAGGATCCAGCGGTCGCGCTTCGGGTCGTGCCTCACCAGCCGCGCCAGGGTGCCGTCCTCGCAGGCGAGGCCGGCCAGGTCTTCAGGTGTTATCGCATTGTGGAATTGTGGAAACGCCGCGCGGACCAGCAGCGGGCGTTTCTGCCAGTAGTCGCGCAGGAAGCGCGCGGGCTGCATGCCGAGCGGAAGGCCACGATGCGCACGCAGCTCGATCGCCGTTCGCGCCATGTTCAATGCGTAGTCGCTGTCGCGCTCATGGTCCGGCCGGCTTCGACGGGCACCTCACCCAGCGCAAGCAGTTGCGCGAAACGCGGATCGTTGCGCAATGGATCCCAGTTCGGATCGAGCTTGAGCAGCGCAGGCGACAGGAACTGCCCACTGAACTGCTGCATTGCCGAACGCAGCACGTCGAAAGCGGAATTGTTGTCGCCGACACGCACATAGACCTGTGCGAGGTAAACCTGCATTGCAGCCCCGCTCAACACGTCGCGGCTGACCGGCAGCAGTTCGGCGCCGCGCTTGCCTTCGCGTACGGCTTCTTCCTTGAGGCCCAGACCGGCGTTGGCGAACGCCAGAGCCAGATGCAGCTCCGGCACGTCGGGCTGCAGCTGCAGCGCCGCGCTCACGTTTTTTTGCACGAGCGAATAGGCTTCCGTCGCTTTCGCAGCATCGCCGGCGGCCTGATGGGCCCAGGCGACATACAGCGTCCGGGGCAGGGAGATGTTGGCCTGGTCGGCCCAATCGTTGTCGGTACTGGTGTTGCCCGCGCTCAATGCGGCGGCGTAGTCCCGCGACCACCAGTTGAGCAGGAATAGACTGGCCAGGTTGCCGGTATAGGCATCGCTGCCGGGCTCGAGCGCCGCCAATGCGGCGCGCAGCGGTGCGCCATCGCCTTTCCACGCGATCGTGTTGAGTCCTTGCGTTACCTGCTCGTCCTTCGGGTCGCGCGTGACGGCCACGGCCTGTGCGAACGCGCGATCCGCGTCGGGGTAGCGACGCAGAGCGGCGTAGGTGAAGGCGAGCTGGTCGAGTGCGAATGCGCTGCGCGGGTCGACCAGAGTCGCCTGCTGAAAGCCGGCGATCGCCTCGGCACCATGCCCCTGCCGGCGCGCGATGGCAGCGAGCAGGATCACCACGTCGCCGCTGTTCGGCAACGTCTGGCGTGCAAGCTGCAATTGCTCGACGGCTGCAACATAGTCGCGATGGCCCCAGTAGTAGTACAACGCGAGTGCGTGGTGCGCTTCGCCCAGTCCGGGTTGCAAGGCGAGCGCGCGGTCGGCCGCCGTCTTCGCCTGCGTCAGCCTGGCCTCGGTGCGGTCCGGCGCGTTGAAGAACATGGTTATATGTGCCCGCGCCAACGCCGCTGCTGCCAGCGCGAACTGTGGATCGGCGCCCAGCGCCTGCTGATACAGCGTGATCGCCGGAGGCAGTTCGGCCGGGACGAGCACATCCTGGTCGTAGGCGCGGTTGGCATGCGAGTTCGCGCGCAGATACAACTCATAGGCGACGGGATTTTGTGTCGACACGGCGGCAACGCGCGCCGCTTCGGTCGGCACCAATTGCGCCTTCAGTGCGTCGGCGACGTTCTGCGCGACTTCGGCCTCGACCGCGAAGATGTCCTTGAGGTCGCGGTTGTAGCTCTGCGCCCACAGATGGCTGTCGTTGTGCGCGTCGATCAGCTGCAGATTGATATGCACCTGCTCGCCGGCCTTCTGCACGCTGCCTTCGAGCACGTTGGCGACGCCGAGCTGTTCGGCGACGATCTTGAGGTTCGGCGGCTTGCTTGCGTACTGCGCGGTCGAGGTACGCGAGATCACTTTCAAATCGTGGATGCCGGCCAGGCGCGTCAGGATCTCGTCCTGCATGCCGGTGGCGAAGTAGGCGTTGTTGTCGTCCTTGCTGAGGTTCTCGAACGGCAGCACGGCAATCGATTTCGCCGGCGCGGAAGCCAAGCCAGTCGGCGCCGTGTCCGCAGATGCCAGCTTGCCCTCGGCATCAGCCGCCGGCTTGCGCAGGACGAACAAGTTCACGACCAGCAACAACGCGATGAAGCCGAGCAGGACGATGATCCAGCGGTCGAGCTTGCGTGCGGTCAGGTGAACGATCGATTCGTCCGGCGCTACTTCGCTCTGACGCTTGATTCCTTCCGGCGTGAACTCGTAGAACCAGGCAAAGGCAATGAACGGCGACAGGCCGACGACGGCGGCGACGATGATCCAGCGCACGATCCATTCGGGAGCGTGGAAGAACGGAAAGACCTGGGTTGCGACCTGGACCAGTAGCCATGCGGCAGCCGCGTACACTGCGGCGGCACGAAAGACATTGCGGCGCTTGAGTTCGCCGAGCAACGATGTTGCGAGCAAGGTGAGGCCCCCTAGGACATGTGGCAGTTGCAAACTGTCCCGGCGAGTTTCGGGCTCCGCGCCGACAAGCGCAAGCGTCAGATCGATCCGGCCAGCTGCACCGCAAGTCCGATGTAGGTTGCCGGCGTCAATTCGAGCAGACGTTGGCGCGCGGCGGCAGGCAGATCGAGCGATTCGATGAAGGTTCGCATCGACTCGCGCGTGATGCCCTGGCCACGCGTGAGAGCCTTGAGCTGCTCATACGGTTCGGGCAGGCCGTAGCGGCGCATGACGGTCTGCACCGCTTCGGCGAGCACTTCCCAGTTCGCGTCGAGATCGGCTGCCAGCCGGTCGGGCGCGGCACTGAGTTTTGCCAGGCCGCGCGACAGCGCGTCGAGCGCGACCTGGGTATGTCCGAACGCAGTGCCGAGCGCGCGCAGCACGGTTGAATCGGTCAGGTCACGCTGCCAGCGCGAGATCGGCAATTTTTCCGAGAAGTGGGCGAACAACGCATTGGCGAGGCCGAAGTTGCCTTCGGCATTCTCGAAGTCGATCGGATTGACCTTGTGCGGCATCGTCGACGAACCGACTTCGCCGGTCTTGAGCTCCTGGCGGAAATAACCGAGTGAGATATAGCCCCAGATGTCGCGGCAGAAATCGATCAGGATCGTGTTCGCGCGACGGATCGCGTCGCCCAGCTCGGCGATGCCGTCGTGCGGCTCGATCTGGGTCGTGTACGGATTGAAGTCGAGGCCGAGCGATTCGACGAAGCGGCTCGACAACGCCAGCCAGTCGATTTCCGGATAGGCGACGACATGGGCGTTGTAGTTGCCGACCGCACCGTTGATCTTGCCGCTGAGGGCAACGGCGGCGATCTGCGCACGCTGCCTTCGCAGGCGTGCCACGACATTGGCGATCTCCTTGCCGAATGTCGTCGGCGAGGCGGTCTGGCCGTGCGTGCGTGCCGGCATCGGCTGCGCGGCGAGCGCATGCGCCATCTGTTTGAGCGTGGCGAGCAACTTGTCGAGCACCGGCAGCAGCACGCCGTCGCGGGCGTCGCGCAGCATCAGTGCGTAGGCGAGGTTGTTGATATCTTCGGAGGTGCAGGCGAAGTGGACGAACTCCTTGGCCTTTGCCAGGTCGGCGTGGTCACCGATGCGCTCCTTGATGAAATACTCGACCGCCTTGACATCATGATTCGTGGTGCGCTCGATCGCCTTGATGCGCTCGGCGTCCTGCAACGAAAAAGCGTCCGCGAGCGTCTCGAGGAAGGCACGCGACTGCGTGTCGAGAGCGCCGACTTCGCTGATTGCACTGTCTGCGGCGAGCGCCAGCAGCCAACGCACCTCGACCAGTACGCGGCGTTGCATCAGGCCGAATTCGCTGAAGATCGGCCGCAACGATTCGACCTTGCCGGCATAGCGGCCGTCGAGCGGAGACAGGGCAGTGAGCGGAGTCAGAGTCATTGCTGGCGTCCTGGCGAGATGGGAATGATAGCAAGCACAGCTTTGCAGTCGGCGCCCTCGGGCCGGAAACCGGTTGCCGGCTACCGGCAACGGTTGTGGCCACCCGCTATAATTTCCACCTGAACTTTCGTGGAGCGAAACCAAATGGCCGACTATCGCATCGAGCGCGACAGCATGGGGGAGCTCAAGGTCCCCGCCGACGCCCTCTACGGCGCGCAAACGCAGCGCGCGGTCGACAATTTTCCGATTTCCGGACTGACCATGCCGCGCCAGTTCATTCGCGCGCTCGGACTGATCAAGTCTGCGGCAGCCCAGGCCAACAGCGACATGGGTCATCTGTCCAAGGCCAAGGCCAGGACGATTCGCCGATCAGCTGAACGTGTGGCCGCCGGCGAATTCGACCGCCAGTTTCCGATCGACGTATTCCAGACCGGTTCCGGCACGTCATCGAACATGAATGCGAACGAGGTGATCGCGCATCTGGCCTCGGCGATCGGCTCCAAGGTGCACCCGAACGACGACGTCAACATGGGCCAGTCGTCCAATGATGTGATCCCGACTGCCATCCAGGTCAGCGCGGCATTGACCGTGTCCGAGCAACTGCTGCCGGCGCTGCTGCACCTCAAGGCGACGCTCGACCGCCGGGCCAGGGAGTTGAAGCGCGTGCCCAAGACCGGCCGCACGCACCTGATGGATGCGATGCCGGTGACCTTCGGCCAGGAACTCGGCGGCTGGTCGGCGCAGATCCGGTCGGCCATCGAGCGGCTGCAGGATGCGCTCAAACGCGTCCGCAAACTGCCGCAGGGCGGCACCGCGGTCGGCACCGGCATCAACGCCGACGCTAGGCTGGGCCCGAAGATCTGCCTGCAGTTGCGCAGAGCGACCGGGGTGAAGTTCGAGCAATCCGACAACCTGTTCGAGGGCATGTCATCGCAGGACGCCGCGGTCGAACTGTCGGGCCAGCTCAAGACCCTGGCCTGTTCACTGATGAAGATCGCCAACGATCTGCGCTGGATGAATTCCGGCCCGCTCGCCGGCCTCGGCGAGATCGAGCTGCCGGCCCTTCAGCCCGGTTCGTCGATCATGCCGGGCAAGGTCAATCCGGTCATACCGGAGGCCATGGCCATGGTCTGTGCGCAGGTCATCGGCAACGATGCGACGATCACGATTGCCGGGCAATCGGGCAATTTCCAGCTGAACGTGATGCTGCCTGTGATAGCGCTGAATCTGCTGCAAAGTATAGAAATACTCACCAATGCCACGCGTGCGCTCGCCGACCGCTCGATCGCCGGGTTCAAGGTACGTCAGGACCGCATCCGGCAGGCGCTCGACAAGAATCCGATCCTCGTCACGGCACTCAATCCGGTGATCGGTTATGAAAAGGGCGCGGCGACGGCAAAGCAGGCGTACAAGCAGGGCCGGCCGATCCTCGATGTGGCCGTCGAGACCACGGGTCTGCCGAAAGCAAGACTCAAGACGTTGCTCGATCCGATGGCGCTGACCAAAGGCGGCGTGCACGGCGGCTCCGCGGGGGGCTGACAAGCGTGACGCGCGTCGCATTTCCGGTCTTGTAAAGAGACCTTTGCGAATTCAGATGGCTTTAGGCACATGCTTTGCACTCAGTCGGGGTCAGACTGGCGCGTTGGTATGAACGGGTTTTCGACAGCGGGTTTTCAACAGGGGTAGTTCGGAGATGGTGATGTTGTTGAGAGGTTTGCTTTTCACGGGCGCGCTGCTTGCCGTCAGCGCCGCTTACGCTCAGGAGGTCGCAATCAGCGGCAAGGATTTCCTGTCCGGAGCCGGCGACGCGAAGATCGCGGAACTCGCACGCCAGGCGGCGGCTTCGGGCAAGACCCTCGTAGTCTCGGCGCCGCCCTACTGGCAGGACAAGGCTGCCGCGAAAGTACGCGCCGGAGCGGCCAATGCCGCGGTGCGCATGAGCGATGCATTCTTCGAGAATGTCATGGTGCGTGTCGAAGACACGAAAGTGGCGGCCAAGCCTGTCGAAGCACCGGTAGCCAAGGCACCGAAGCCCGAACCCAGACCGGAACCGAAGGTCGTCGAAGCCCGACCTGTCGCGCCAATGCCGAAACCGGCACCGGTCGAAGCTCCGGTTGCGGCCAAGCCGGCTCCGGTCGAAGCTTCGCCGCCGCCGGTGCGGACTGAAGTGGCACCGCGGCCGACTCCCGCTCCGGTTGCGGCGCCGCCGCCGGCACCTGTTGCTGCAACGCTGCCGCCACCGGTTGTTCCGGCGGCAGCGGTAAAACCGGCGACCGATCCGACAGCCGAGATCAAGCAGCGTCTCGCACAGCACCTCAACAATGGACAGCCCGCGGAAGGAAACCTGCAGCCTGCGCAATTGCAGAAAGACGATCTGCTGTTCGTCGACGGACCGGTGCGTGCCGTGGTGCGCCGCTTCGGCCCGCGCAACCAGTTGTACTGGCTGCAAGGCGACCTGAATCTGGATCGCGTCGAGCTGACCCCGACCGGCAACGATCGCTATCGCGTCAGCGGACCGCTGCGTGCGAATGTCACTCTGCGTCCTGCCAGCAAGAGCAGCGCCTTGAAGTTCACCTTCAACGTGCCGGCGCCGAAAAGCCCCGCACGCGTGACGATCGAGCGCCAGTACAACGACGGCCACGACATCGAAACCAGCCTGCAGCCTTCCGAATTGCGCCAGGGCGACCTGGTCTATACCGGCGAGGGCAGTGCGGTCGTCGTGCGGCGCACGGCGACCGGGATCGAACGCTACTGGCTGGTCGGTGAACTCGACCTGCACCAGAGCGGGTTGCAGACCCAGGGCAATGCGGTTCGCGTGCTGACCGACACGGTCAAGTAGGGCGTCCTGCCCGCACAAAGAAATCGGCCGCCTCAGGGCGGCCTTTTCTTTTCAGCATCTTGTCGCGGCGCCGCCTGGCCGCTGCAGCCGTGTCACTTCACCGTGTGGTGGTCGAAGCTCATGACGCGCGTCACCTTCCAGGTGCTTTTGCTCTTGTCGTACTGCCACAGGTGGATGAACCTGCCTTCGCCAACCGGTTCGGTCGGTGCACCCGGATGATGAAACCGATGCACACCGATTTCGATCGCGCCATAGTTGTCCATCGGATAGACCTCGAGCGACTCCGGCACGAGTTCGCGCGTCGTCTTTCCGCAAATGTTCTTGCGCACGCTTTCGGTCAAGGCCTTGCTGCCACGCGTGACGCCGCCGTGGTCGTGATAGAACTCGATGTCATCGGCGAGGAGGCTGGCGAACTTTTCCAGATCGCAGCGGTTGTAGGCGTCGAACAGCGCTGCGTCCTGCAGCGCCACGGCGCGAAACAAATCGTCGGGCGTGCTCGCC
>Ga0193727_1000906_pt1 | contig 12032 bp, 8 predicted proteins | sample H2c2metaG_FD_143051 | JGI IMG/M metagenome (GOLD analysis project Ga0193727, IMG submission 143051) | Soil microbial communities from a riparian zone of the East river system, Colorado, United States - H2c2 | ecosystem: Environmental > Terrestrial > Soil > Riparian zone | place: USA: East River...
GAAGAAGTGAACGGCCAGACCATTCGGCACTCGGGATTTGCGGATCCGGAGCAGCGTTATCGCCAACGCTACGCCGATCTGGCGGTGCATCCCGAGGTCCGCGCGCTGTTCATCGCGCGGTCGCGGATGACGCGCGCGATTCGCTCCTTTCTCGACGAGCGGGACTATCTCGAGGTGGAGACCCCGATTTTGCAGCCGCTGTACGGCGGGGCGGCGGCGCGTCCGTTCACGACGCTCCACAACGCGCTCAACATGCCGCTCTACCTCCGTATCGCTGACGAGCTCTATCTGAAGCGGCTGGTCGTCGGCGGGCTCGACCGCGTGTACGAGATCGGCCACGACTTCAGGAACGAGGGAATCGATCGCACTCACAATCCCGAATTCACGATGCTCGAGTTCTACCAGGCGTACGCCGACTACACGGACATGATGGATCTGGTCGAACAATTGCTCGAGAGAACGGCGGAAGCTGTCCGGTCGGTGCCCGAGCTCGCCGCGAATGTTCCCGTGTTTCGCCGTCCTTATCGCCGCATCGAGTGGGTTCCTTCGCTGAACGCCGCGGCCGGGGTAGACGTCGCCGCGCTCGACGAGCAGGCACTGCGCGCACTTGCGAACCGCGTCGGTGTAGAAAAGACGGAAGGATTGAATCGGCCGAAGTTGATGGACGAAATGTTCCAGGCGCTCGTGGAATCGAAGCTCGTGGAACCGACGTTCGTCGTGGATTACCCCGTGGAGCTGTCGCCGCTGGCGAAGCCGAAGCGCGGGAATCCAAAGCTCACGGAACGATTCGAGCTGTTCGCGAACGGAAAGGAGATGGCAAACGCCTTCAGCGAGTTGAACGATCCACTGGATCAGCGGCGTCGGTTCGAGGCGCAGGCGGCGCTGCGGGCGGCGGGTGATGAAGAGGCGTCCGGCGTAGACGAAGATTATCTGCGCTCCATGGAATACGGAATGCCTCCCATGGGCGGTGTAGGTATAGGCATCGACAGGTTATTCATGTATCTGTCCGGCGCGACGAACATCCGCGACGTGATTCTATTTCCGACGATGAGGCCAGAGTGACAAAGCTGGAGCTACAGATTGCGTCGAGGTATCTGCGGAGCCGCCGAGGATCCAAGCTGCTCTCGCTGATCAGCATCATCGCCATCGGCGGGGTGCTGGTTGGCGTGAGCGCGCTGATCGTGATCATCGGTGTCATGAACGGGTTGCAGCGCGATCTGCGCGAGAAAATTCTGGTCGGCAGTCCGGACATCCGGGTCCTCACCTACGGCGAGGACCTGAAGATTACCCCGTGGCCGGAGGTGCTCGCGAAAGTGAAGACTCAGCCCGGCGTCGTGGCGGCCGCGCCGTTCGTGCTTACGGAGGGTTTGATGTCGGCCGGCTACGACTACAGGAGCGGCGTCTATATCGTCGGCCTGCAGCCCCAGGCTCGCGGCGTTCCGGACGTTACCACGATCAGGTCGCACGCGGAGCAGGGAGATTTCCGGTTTGCCAGCACTGACGGGCAGCACCGTGGCGTCGTGCTCGGGAAGCTGCTGGCGCTGCGCTTCAACAAGTGGGCGGGCGACAGCATCAATCTTCTCACGTCCGGCGGGGGCAAGATGAATCCCGTCACCGGAGGACTGGTTCCCACGCTCGAGAAATTCGAGGTGACGGGAATCGTCTCGACGGGAATGTACGAGTACGACAACTCCTACGTGTTCATCGCGCTCGACAAGGCACAGCAACTGGCGGGATTGGGAGATGGAGTTACCGGGATCGAAGTGAAGACCACCGACCGCTGGGAAGCGGCCGGCGTCGCGTCGCGACTGGTCGCCGCACTCGGGTGGCCGTACAGGACCGTCGATTGGCAGGAACAGAATCGTTCGCTGTTTCAGGCTCTCAAACTCGAGAAGCTCGGCATGGGAGTGATTCTGCTCCTGATCGTGCTCGTCGCCGCGTTCAACATCGTGAGCACACTCACGATGGTCGTCGCCGACAAGACGAAGGAGATCGGAATCCTGAAGGCGATGGGTATGCCGTCGAAATCGATCCGCCGGATCTTCTTCTTCCAGGGACTGGTGATCGGGGTTGTTGGAACGGCGCTCGGGCTCATACTCGGATTCGCCGCCGCGTTAGCTCTCGACAAGTACCAGTTCATCAAGCTCGACGCGCAGGTCTATTTCATCGATCACCTGCCGGTGTCGACGCAGCCGCTCGATGTGATGTGGATCATCATCGCGAGCATTGCCATCGCGGCGATCGCCACTGTGTATCCGTCGGTACAGGCTTCGCGCCTCTTCCCGATCGAGGCGATCCGACACGAATGACAATGACCGTACTCGAAGCTCACGACGTCTACAAGACGTACATCGGTGGGGACGGGAACGAGCTTCACGTTCTCAACGGCGTCAATCTCGCCGTGCACCGCGGTGAGATGATCGCAATCGTCGGCGCCAGCGGCGCGGGGAAGAGCACGCTCATGCACGTACTGGGGGCGCTCGACAAGCCGACGCGCGGATACGTCGTGATCGGCGGCGAGCCCGTCCACGGCCGCGACGAGACCGAGCTCGGCAAGCTCCGGAACCGCACCGTCGGCTTCGTGTTCCAGTTTCACCACCTGCTGCGCGAATTCTCGGCGCTCGAGAATGTCATGATGCCGCTCCGGATCGCCGGGCGTCCCGAAGAGGAAGCGCGAAGCAGAGCGGCAGAGCTTCTGGCGCGGGTGGGGTTGAGTGCCAGGATGACCCATCGACCGGGGGAGCTGTCGGGGGGAGAACAGCAGCGAACCGCTGTCGCCCGGGCTCTGGCCATGGATCCGCAGATACTTCTGGCCGATGAGCCTTCGGGCAACCTCGACCGCACAAACGCCGAGATGCTGCACGAATTATTGACTGAGGTCGTCAATGACCTCGAGATCGGGATGGTCGTCGTTACTCATAGCAGATCTCTCGCCGCGCGCGCCACCCGGGTGCTGCTGCTGGAGGGTGGTCGGTTGAGTCAAAGCGAAGCAAATGAGGTCGTCGTATAAATGGTCTGCGATCTGTGCAAAGATGGCGAAGCTGTAATCCAGCTCACTGAAATCGAGGGGAGCGGGGTGAGACAACTGCATCTGTGCGAGAAATGCGCAGCCGAACGCGGAGTCGAGACGACGCTCACCGCGGCCAAGCCCCAGATCAACAACTTCCTCCAGACACTGCACGAGCAGATGCCCGCCGCGAAGGGCGAGGCGGCGCATTGCTCGTTCTGTCAGGCGACGCTGGCCGATTTCCGCGCCACGGGCCGTCTCGGGTGCGCCCACTGTTACGAGACGTTCGAGTCGAGCCTGCGGGATCTGTTGCGCCGAGTGCACGGCAACTCCCGTCACATCGGCCGCCGCTATGTCGCACCGCTGCCGACCGAGCTGCCTCACGTGTCCAACGCGACTGAGCTTCGCGATCGGCTCAAGAGAGCGATCGACGCGGAGCAGTTCGAGCTCGCCGCCGACATTCGCGACAAGCTGCGGGGAATCGAGTAATGCTCGATCTGACTCTGCTTCCGGACGGCGGCGCGAGCTGGCTCGATGCATCGGGTGAGCATGCCGACATCGTCATTTCGACGAGAATCCGCCTCGCGCGGAACCTTGAAGGTTACGCTTTCACGCCGAGGGCCCGCGACGGCGAGCGCCTGCGCATTCTTACCCAGGTGCGCGAGGCTTTCGCCAGTCTGAGGTCGATCGAGGACGGCGTCCTCGTTCGCGTCGACGAGCTCGCGCCCGAGGACAGACTGCTCCTGCACGAGCGTCACCTGGTGAGCAAGGAGCTCGCGGGGCTCAACGACCAGCCGGTACGCACAGGTGCCGCGGTGTATCTGTCCCGCGGAGTAGGCATCATGGTCAATGAGGAGGATCACCTGCGCCTCCAGGCGCTGCACTCGGGGTTCCACGTGCCCGACGCGTTCGGAGTGATCGAGCGCCTCGACGCCGAGCTGGGGAACAAGGTGCCGTACGCCTTCCACAACGAATTCGGTTATCTGACCGCGTGTCCCACCAACGTTGGAACGGGCCTCAGGGCCTCGGTTCTGATCCATCTTCCCGGGCTGGTTCTGACGAAGGAAATCGGGAAAGTGCTGGCCGGCCTGCAGCAGGTCGGTCTCACCTACCGCGGGATGTACGGCGAGGGGAGCGAAGTAGTCGGGAATTTCTTCCAGATCTCGAATCAGACGACGCTCGGCAGATCGGAAGGCGAGTTACTTGATTACCTCGTGCGCGTCGTAAGACATGTAATAGAGAGAGAAGAAGAATCGCGGCGGGTTCTGTTGCGCGATGCGGGTTATATTATAGAAGACAAGCTATGGCGTGCGTTCGGCACGCTGCGATATGCACGCAGCTTGAGCTTCGAAGAAGCGATGAACTATTTGAGCGGCGTGCGACTGGCTGTCGGTTTGAAACTGATAAGCGGTCTCAGTGTATATACTCTCAACAAGCTCCTGATATTTAGTCAGTTGGCGCACCTCGGTCACACCGAGGGAAGGGCGTTGACGGAAAGCGAAGCGAATGTCGCACGCGCTCGATACGTGCGGGAGACGCTGGCTGCAGAGGCGGAGTAAGGGGTAGCGGGTAATCACGCGCGCCGCAGTGATCGACACTGTCCAGCACGCGCAGAACCGGTTACCGCACTGAGGAATCGCAGAAATGAACGGGTACAACTTCACCGAGCGAGTACGAAAAGTTCTCGCCATGGCACGTGAGGAGGCCGCAAGACTCCATCACGAATACGTCGGCACCGAGCACATCCTGCTCGGCCTGATCCGCGAAGGCGAAGGTGTCGCCGCCGCGGTCCTCCAGAACCTCAGCGTCGACCTCGACGAGATTCAGCAGAAAATCGAGGAGACCGTGAAGAAGGGTAAAGCCGCAGCCGCGACTGGACCCGACCTCCCATATACATCGCGCGCCAAGAAAGTCCTCGAGCTCGCCATGGGCGAAGCTCGTGATCTGAGTCATGGTTATGTCGGCACCGAGCACCTGCTGCTCGGATTGCTGCGCGAAGAGAAGGGAATTGCGGCGCAGGTGCTCACCGATGCCGGTGTGAACCTCGACGCCGCGAAAGCGGAGACGCTGCGTCTCCTCGGCACCGAAATGCCGCAGGGCGGTACGCCGTCCGCGGCGCCGGGAGCACCGGGCACGACGCAGCCACAGCCGGGCAAGGGAGAGAAGAAGTCGAAGACTCCCGCGCTCGATCATTTCTGCAGAGACCTCACGCAGCTCGCCGCCGACAATCAGCTCGATCCGACGATCGGCCGTGCCAAGGAAATCGAGCGCGTGATGGAGATTCTCACGCGCCGCAAAAAGAATAATCCGGTTCTCATCGGTGAGCCTGGGGTGGGCAAGACAGCCATCGTCGAAGGTCTCGCCCAGCTCATCGCCAATGGCGAGTGCCCGGATTCATTGCGCGACAATCGCGTCCTGTCGCTCGACATGGCGGCGGTTATCGCCGGCACCAAGTATCGCGGTCAGTTCGAGGAGCGCCTCAAGGCGGTCATGAACGAGATCGCGCAGAACAAGAACATCATCCTGTTCATCGACGAGCTGCACACGCTGGTCGGAGCAGGCGCGGCCGAAGGCGCAATCGATGCGAGCAACATGCTCAAGCCGGCGCTCGCACGCGGCGAGCTGCAGTGCGTCGGCGCGTCCACGCTCAACGAGTACCGCAAGTACATCGAGAAGGATGGCGCTCTCGAGCGCCGCTTCCAGACCGTGATCGTCGAGCCACCCTCGGTTGACGAGACCGTGGAGATCCTCAAGGGACTTCGCAAGAAGTACGAGGAGCACCACAAGGTTACGATTCCCGATGCAACGCTGGAGTCGGCGGCAAAGCTGTCGGAGCGCTACATCACCGACAGGTTTCTTCCCGACAAGGCAATCGACGTCATCGATGAGGCTGGAGCGAGAGCGCGTCTCGCGACGCAGTCACCACCGCCCGCCGTCGCCGAGCTGAAGGGACAGTTGGACGCGGTGAACGTCGACAAGGAAGCGGCAGTGCGCGATCAGAACTTCGAGCGCGCGGCGTCACTGCGCGATCGTGAGCGTGAGCTGCAGGGCGAGATTCGCCGCAAGCAGGAAGAGTGGGAAAAGCACCGGCAGTCACATCGTCCCGTGCTCGGCGAGGAGGAAGTTTCCTTCATCGTGAGCCGGTGGACGGGCATCCCCGTGATGCGCCTCCAGGAAGCGGAGACGGCGAGACTCCTGCGCATGGAAGAGGAGATGCACGTGTCTGTCGTCGCGCAGGAAGAGGCGATCAAGGCACTGGCGCGCTCGATCCGCCGCAGCCGTGCTGGTCTCAAGGATCCGAACCGTCCGATCGGCTCGTTCATTTTCTCGGGCCCGACCGGAGTCGGTAAAACTGAAGTCGCGAGATCGTTGGCCAAGTTCCTGTTCGCGGATCCGGCGGCCCTCATTCGCGTCGATATGAGCGAGTACATGGAGAAGTTCTCGGTGTCCCGTCTGATCGGCGCGCCTCCGGGCTATGTGGGCTATGAGGATTCCGGGACACTCACCAAGGCCGTGCGACGCAAGCCGTACAGCGTGGTGCTGCTCGATGAAATCGAGAAGGCGCACCCCGATGTCTTCAACATCCTGCTGCAGGTCCTCGATGAGGGGCACCTGACCGACAACTATGGTCGCGTGATCGACTTCAAGAATACGGTCGTGATCATGACCTCGAACGTCGGAGCCCGCGACATCACGAAGGGTCGCGGCCTCGGCTTCCACGCGCCGGATGCAAAGTCGAACTTCGAGCGGATCGCCGAGAAGGTGAAGGAAGAGATGCAGCACGTCTTCAATCCGGAGTTCCTCAACAGGCTCGACGACGTGATCGTGTTCCACCCGCTCTCACAGGAGAACATCGCCGAGATCGTCGGGATTCTTCTCAAGGATGTTCAGAAGCGCCTGGGCGACGAGGAGCTGACCCTCAAGCTCACGGACACCGCTTCGGCGTTCCTGGTGAAGCACGGCTATGACGAGAAGTTCGGAGCGCGGCCGCTGAAGCGTGCGATCCAGAAGTACATCGAGGATCCGCTCTCGGAGAAGATTCTCCTGGCCGAGTTCTCGAAGGGTGACGAGATCGAAGTGGACCTCGCCGCGGACGGTCTGAAGCTCGACTTCCGAGTACTCAGCGGCACGCCGAAAGTCTAGCGGGATTCCGCCACAAATCAGAAGGGCCGCCGGTGAGAAGCAACTCTCCAGCGGCCCTTTTGTCTAATCAGAATGCTCGCCGCCGGCGAGGACCTCCACCAAACTGATTAGTGTATATTTGTGTGATGCGGAAATTTGCTTCATTCATGCTGGCGTCAGTGGCCATCAGCGCTGCTCCTTTGTATGCCCAGGAGACCGCGCCAGGGGCTTGCTCGACGCCTGAAACCATTTCAGTTACCGGGTACGCTCGTGTAGACAGCGCGGCCATACGCTCGACCGCGGGACTGTCGACGGGTGCCACGCTCAACGTCCACGACATTCAGACGGGCATCAAGGCACTGTACGCGACGGGCCAGTTCGACGACGTTCAGATCGTCTGCCGCGTGTCGCCAAGCACCAACAAGGCCGCGCTCGTCATCCAGGTCAAGGAGCGTCCGATTCTCGCCGATTACAAGGTGATCGGCGTCGACCGGGTCTCTCCCAAGGATGTGAAGGAAAAGCTCGCCTTCCCAACGGGCAGCCCGGTCGACCCGGGGAAGATCGCCAAGGCTATCGCCAGCACGGACTCGATCTACGAGAACAAGGGATACTACCTGGCGAGCGTCAAAGCTGAGTCCACACTCACCGCCGGTAAACTCTCGATCATTTTCCGGGTCGACGAGGGAAGGCGGCTCGCGATCTCGGGAATCCGCATCAATGGCAACAGGAGCGTTCCCGACGCGGACGTAGTGGGCGCGATGTCCACCAAGCCCGAGGGTTTTCTCTGGACCCGCAACGGCGAGCTCGACGACGCCAAGTACGCGGAGGACCTGAGTGAGAAGATCCCGCAGCTGTACTCAAGCCGCGGCTATATCGACTTCAGGATTCTCAAGGACACCCTGATTGTGGATCGAGCGAAGGGCAAGGGATTGCTGGACATCACGGTCAGCGAAGGCCCGCGCTACACCGTAGGCAACTTCGAAGTCATCGGCAACCGCCGTTTCTCGAGCGCGCAGATCAACGTCTTTTACCCGTTCGGCAAGAATCAGCAGACCACAGTCGTTCAGAAGGCAACGGGCCTCATCCGGCGCAGCTATACCAATCCGCCCAACACGTTCGACCAGGCGAAGTGGGACGACGCCCAGCAGAAGCTGATGGAAGCCTACAACGACGAAGGCTACATCTACTCGAACATCCGTCCCGTTACGGAGAGGGTGCCGAGCACCGACTCGGTGCGCGTGGTGAATCTCCGGTGGGAAATCGATGAAAGGTCGCCGGCCATCGTCAACCGCATCGAGATCGTCGGCAACGACTACACGCACGAGTCGTGCATTCGTGAGCAGATCGTTCTGGCGCCGGGTCAGGTCTTCAACCGCAATTATCTCATTCGCAGCTATCAGAACATCGGCAACCTCAACTTCTTCGAGACACCGATGGCGGCGCCCGAAACGCGCCCGAGCGGAGATCAGGGCGACGTCGACATCGTGTTCAACGTGAAGGAGAAGCGGACCGGCAACGTGAACTTCGGCGCATCCATGGGCCAGGGCACCGGACTCGGCGGCTTCATCGGGCTCGATCAGCCGAACCTTCTCGGCCGCTGCAAGCGGGCGCAGATACAGTGGCAGTTTGGCCGATACCTGAACGATTTCAACGCCACCTACAGCGATCCGAACATTCGTCAGTCGCGCATCTCAGGCAGCTTGACGGCGTACCACAGCCGTTCCCGCTACCAGGTCGCGGACCTGGGCGGCATCATCAGGACTGGCGGACAGCTCCAGCTGGGGTTCCCGGTTCCGCAGTCGATCTATACGAGGCTCTTCGTATCGTATGGCGGCGAGAAGGTCAATTACACCAGCGATGGCCTTCTCGGCACGGTGGCGCAGCAGTGCGACCACTGCTTCCGCTCGACCCTTGGATTCACGGCTACCCACGATACGCGAACCGGCCTCCCGTTTCCGGCGGACGGCGGCATTCAAACGTTCACGACCCAATTCAACGGTGGACCTTTGGGCGGGACGGCGGCGTTCCAGCGCGTCACTAGCGAGCTTCGCTCGTATGCCCCGATCGGACGGATTGGGGGCAGCATTCTTGGTGGCGAGCCGATGATGTTCATCGTCGGTCTATCGGCGCGGACGGGCGCGCTGTTCGGCAATCCGGGCCCGTTCTTCTCGACCCAGTCGTTCGCTCTCGGAGGAACCCAGTACGGCGAACAGCTCCGTGGTTACGATGAATTCTCCGTGACCCCGAGCGGTTTCGACCCGCGCGGCGATCAGACCACCGCTAGCAGGGCGTCGTTCGGAAACGCGTTCTTCGTCGGAACCGGGGAACTGGGACTCCGGATCAATCAGTCCCTCTACTTGAACACTTTCTTCGAAGGCGGCAATGTTTGGGAAAAGCCGCGCGAGTTCGATCCCACTCGCCTGTTCCGGAGCTTCGGCTTCGGCGTTGCCACCTTGAGCCCGCTAGGACCTTTGGGTGTAGACGTCGGGTATGGGTTCGACAAGATTGATCTTCAGGGGAGACCGGCACCTGGCTGGAAGCTCCACTTCAAACTCGGGCAATTCTTCTAACATTGGAGTCTTAAATGCGAGTGTTTTTCCGTGCGACCTCCACCGCACTGATCACGTCGCTGATTCTGGTGAGCACCGCTGGAGCACAGGCAGCACAGGCTCCGCCGTCGCCCGCCAAGATCGGCTACATCAATTCGGCTCAACTCCTTCAGCAGGCGCCCGGTCGCGCCGAGGCCGAGGCGCAGTTTGAGAGGGAGGTAGGTGTCTACCGCCAGCAGATCCAGCGGATGGATGACTCCCTTCGCACGCTCATGGCTTCCTTCGATCGTGACTCGCCGAAACTGGACAGCGCCACGCGTGAGACGCGCCGCACATCTATCGGAGCGAAGGAGACGGAGTATCAGCAGCGCGCTCGCGGGCTCGATTCGACAATGCAGGCGCGGCAGGCTCAGCTAGTGAAGCCGATCATGGAGCGCGTGCAGGCCGTCATCGAGGCCATTCGCGCCGAGGACAACTACGCCGTGATTCTCGATGTCGGAGCTCAGGTCAGCGTCGTGGTCGCCGCCGACAAGCGCCTCGATCTGACCGATCGTGTGCTCGCCCGGCTCAAGTCCCAGGGATTACCGGCTGCACCGCCAGTGAGCGGAGCGATCCCACAACCTGCGGGAGTGACTCGGCCCAAGAAGTGACGGGCATCGCGAGATCCAATAGTTCAAACAGCGGTGATGGTGCCAGCACCATCACCGCTGAGGCTATTGCGACACTCGTGTCCGGAGAGCTCATAGGCGACGGCAAGACCGTCATCAGCGGCGTCGCGCCGCTCGACCGCGCGGATGCTACTCACCTGAGCATTCTTTCGAACGGAAAATACGCGTCGATGATGGCACTGACAAAAGCCGGAGTCGTCCTGGTTGATCCCGAATTCCGTGATGTGGCGGGCGCACCGCGAGCGCGCATAATCGTCAAGCAACCGCTGGAGAAGCTGCTCGCGCTGCTACCCAGACTCTATCCCCAGGAATCACCGCCGGCAGGCGTCGCATCGACGGCCCGTATCGGGAAAGGTGCGAGTCTTGGCGAGCGAGTCACCATCGGCGAGTATGCCATCATCGGCTCGCGGGCGAAGCTGGGCAACGGCGCCGTTGTCGGCGCCCACTGCGTCGTTGGAGATGGGGTTTCGATCGGTGACGGCGCGCGCCTGTGGCCGGGTGTTACGATCTATTCGGGCGCGACGCTCGGCGCGCGGACGACCATTCATTCGGGCGCGCGCATCGGCTGCGACGGGTTCGGGTATGTCTTCCGCGATGGAGCCCATCAGAAGATTCCGCACGTCGGACGGTGCATCATTGGCGACGACGTGGAGATTGGCGCGAACACGACGATCGATCGCGGCAGCATCGATGACACCGTCATCGGCAACGGAACGAAGATCGACAATCTGGTGCAGATCGCTCACAACGTGCGGATCGGCGAGAAGTGTCTGATCATCGCGCAGGCCGGCATTGCCGGCTCGGCGACGATCGGCGATGGCGCAGTCATCGCCGGTCAAGCGGGCCTCAGCGGTCACATCTCCATCGGCGCCGGCGCTCGCGTCGCGGCGCAAGCAGGAGTCTTTGGCGACATCCCCTCGGGTGAGACATGGTCCGGGTATCCGGCGCGTCCGCATCGGGAATCGCTTCGCGCCTCGGCCGCGTTGTTTAAATTGGCGGGGATGATGCGACGCCTCGAGAAGCTGTTGGGAGAGCCCGACTCCACGTGAGTCGCAAGACTTTGGCCCGGCCGGTGGTACTGGAGGGCATAGGCTTGCACCTGGGTGTCCAGTGCCGGATCACGTTTCAGCCGGCGGCAGAGAAACAGGGAATATTCTTTCGACGGACGGATCGTCCGGGAATGCCGCGAATACGCGCGCACGTGAGCGAGGTGAGCGGAAGCGATCGCAACACCCAACTCGGGAAGGGCGATCAATCGGTCCACACCGTCGAACACGTCCTCGCCGCCGTCGCAGGACTGGGCATCGACGACGTGACCATCGATATGGATGGTCCGGAGCCGCCGATACTCGATGGGAGTGCGGCGCCTTTTCTGGCGGCGCTCTCCGAGGCAGGGCTTGCGTCGCTGGATGGGGAGCCGGAGTTTTTGGACCTACGCGAGCCCGTGCGGATCATAGATGGAGCGTCAGTCTATGAAGCGTATCCATGCGACCGGTTGGAGCTCGATGTAACCATCGAGTTCCCACACCCGCTGATCGGCAAGCAGTCGCGGCGCTTCACCGTCACTGAAGAGTCATTCGCGACCGAGCTGTCGAGAGCGCGGACGTTTGGGTTTGTTCATGAGGTGGAATCCCTGCGCGCTAAGGGACTGATCAAGGGGGCCTCGCTCGAGAACGCAGTCGTGCT
>Ga0193727_1000907_pt1 | contig 12030 bp, 12 predicted proteins | sample H2c2metaG_FD_143051 | JGI IMG/M metagenome (GOLD analysis project Ga0193727, IMG submission 143051) | Soil microbial communities from a riparian zone of the East river system, Colorado, United States - H2c2 | ecosystem: Environmental > Terrestrial > Soil > Riparian zone | place: USA: East River...
CGTCTGCCGACATTTGGGAGTTGATTGAGACAGATTGGAAGTACGAAGGGTATGCTCTGCGGCAAGCCAGCCAAAATCGAGTGATTGCCCGCCAAAACTCTCAGCGGATTCCGGACGGACTGGACTATGGAAAAATCGTCGGTTTGCGGTCTGAAACCCGTCAGAGGTTAGGGACAATTCGGCCCACTACGCTGGGGCAGGCGACTCGGATCAGCGGGATCACCCCTGCTGATATTGCAATAATATCTATCTGGTTAAGTAAGAACGTCTTACAACAAGAGACAACCTGTGTCGACGATGGAGCCTCTCTGACTCAAGCAAATGAAGCTCTGACCTAAGTGATGCTATCATTCGCTGCCGTTGCCCTCGTAAGCTACTTGCTCGGATCGATTCCCGCGGGATACCTTGCTGGTCGCATAGCCGGAATAGACATCCGGGAGGCCGGAAGCGGGAACATTGGGGCAACCAATGTCACACGAACGCTTGGACGACGCTATGGCTATCCCGTTTTCGTCGTGGACTTTGCAAAGGGAGCGCTAGCCGTTTGCGTCTCAATCCTCGTAGGTCGGCACGTTGAAACCAAACCGGTCGCGACCGAAATGTACGGGATCGTGGGAGCGATTTGTTGCGTCTTGGGCCACGTATTTCCGGTTTGGTTAGGATTCAAGGGAGGGAAAGGGGTTGCCACTTCCGCGGGGGTTCTCTTCGGCCTGATGCCTTTGGCCGCGGCAATCGGCCTCGCAGTTTGGGTAATCACATTTAAGGTGACCCGCTATGTTTCGATCGCGTCAATTGCTGCTGTAATGGCATTGCCGGTGGCCGTACTCGGCCTGACGTACGCAAGAAATACCCAGGGAATGTCGCTGTTCTATTTCACCCTTTGCCTGGCGGCGGTTGTGATTTTCCGTCACCGCTCGAATCTCTCGCGTCTCCTACGCGGCACCGAACCACGATTCAAGCGAAAGTGAAGATCGAGAGAACCGCCATCATTGGAGCCGGAAGCTGGGGAACAGCTCTGGCATGGTTATGGGGTAAAGACGGGCGACAAATATCCCTTTGGGGCAACGACGCGGGACGGGTCGAGCGTATGCTAGAGACAGGTGAAAACACCGATTATATCCCGGGATTGAAGCTGCCCGATTCGGTAAAGATCACACACGAACTCCGGGATTGCGCGGATGCGGATCTGGTCATTCTTGTGACGCCATCGACCGCCTTGCGTCCAATCGCAATGCGTCTGCGGGGAGCGCTCAACAACCATCGAGCTGTGTTCCTCAGCTGCATAAAAGGAATCGAGCACGGCACCGGGATGCGCATGAGCGAGGTAACCGCTGAAATTTTCCCGGAGCATAGAGTAGCAGTCTTGTCGGGACCAAATCTCGCCGCGGAAGTGGTGCGCAATTTGCCAACTGCGACGGTGATAGCTTGCCAGGATCCCGAATGCGCCGCAGAACTGCAAAGTTTTCTCGGCAGTTCGCGTTTTCGAATTTATACGAATAACGACGTCACGAGTGTTGAGTTGGGCGGCGCATTGAAAAATGTTTTCGCCATAGCCGCCGGCGCGAGCGACGGGCTTGGCTTGGGAGATAATACCAAAGCGGCATTAGTGACTCGCTCACTCGCCGAGCTGATTCGGCTCGGAACCGCGATGGGGGGAAATTTCAGGACATTTTACGGCTTGAGCGGCGTTGGCGACTTAATTGCGACCTGCTTTAGCAAGCACAGCCGTAATCGACGTGTTGGCGAATATCTCGGACGAGGGCAAACGATCGAACAAATTACTTCCGCGATGCAAATGGTCGCGGAAGGAATTCCAACGACAAAAGGCGCATATGCATGCGCGCGAAGGCTTAATATCGATACCCCGATCACGAACGAAGTTTACGCCCTGCTTTACGAGGGCAAAACGCCAGCCCAGGCGATGCACGACCTTCTCGAGCGCGACCAAAAAGCGGAACAACTCTAGCGACGTTCGTTGCGGCGAGCGCTTCCCAGAAAGCGGCAGTTACAAAACTCTCCTGCAGATCACAGTAGATTTAAGCGCGGGGCAGTTGCCGGCAGATTTGTCCGATCGCTGCAGGATACAATTCGTGCTCGGCAATTTGAATCCGGGCATGGAGTCTTTCAGGGGTGTCGCCAGCCAAAATCGGCACTTCGCGTTGCGCGATGACATCGCCATGATCGATCTCCTCATCGACGTAGTGGACGGTGCAGCCAGTCAACGTTTCCCCGGCCTCCAGCGCCTGTCTCCACGCTTCGAGCCCTGGAAATTTTGGCAGAAGAGATGGATGAATATTTACAATGCGCCGCGGAAATGCGTTCAGCATCGGCGCTTTGAGAACGCGCATGAAACCGGCTAGAGCCACAAGTTCAACTCCCGCGTCGCGAAGCATTCGCACAAGATCGACCTCGGCTTGCGGCTCTAAACGCGTGCGAAACCCGCCTGGCGGCAAGTAGGCATTTGGGATCGAAAATTTGCTCGCGATATCGAGGATCGGCGCGTCGAACACATCTGAAATCACGACACGGACCTCCGCTGCCAAAACGCCGCTTCTAATGCTCTCGAGAATTGCGCGGCAATTGCTTCCCTTTCCAGATCCAAGAATGCCAAGTTGAACGAGTTTCATTTTCCGGGTTTTCGCAATTGTTTGAGCAAGAGCGATGTGGAGTAGCCTTTTTCAAATGGGATAATGCGAATTTCCGCGCCAACCTCTTGCAACGCCGTCCGCTCTTCCGCGTTCAGAGTTTCGGATGTGTAATCGCCTCCCTTTGCATAAATTGCCGGCTGGGCAGCGAGAATGAACTGGACCGCGCGCATTTCCGGGAAAATCGCGACGAAATCAACACTCTCCAGCGCTGCCAGCACCTCGGCGCGGTCTCCCTCGTTATTAATCGGACGTCCAGTTCCCTTTAGCTCGCAGACTGAACGATCCCCGTTTAACCCGACAGCTAGCACGTCACCTAGCCCACGCGCTGCCTGCAGGTAACGCACATGACCCACGTGCAGCAAATCAAAACAACCATTCGTGGCGACGAGTTTTTTCCCGGCAGCACGCAACTCCCTGGCGCGTTGCGCCAATTCATTCATATCGATGATTTTCGTCCGTATCACTTGCTAACCACAAAATCTAACGCGTGAGGAATAATTTGGAAGGCAGCTGGTTGATTTCCGACTAGTTCGCCGTCCGCGTTGAACCATATTCCTGGTCGCGATCGGACTGAGATCCTTTTTGCACGCCGAAAAGGAACGGCATTGCTGGAGATGTGCTTGCCCAAAAGAATCTGCGCGGCTAGCAGCGCCATTTCCGCTGCCGGACGTTTCGGTACGAGCACAACATCGAGTAATCCATCGCTCAGATTTGCCGCAGGCGCGATCGGCAGGCCGCCGCCGGCGAATTGTCCATTCGCGACGACGACATTGTAAAGGTCGATCACCAGCTCCTCTGCGTCGTCGAAGACCATCGTCGTGCGGTAGGTTTGCAATTCCGGCAAGGCCGCCGCGGCAGAGCGCACATATGCAAGCGGACCCCAGGCTGTTTTGATTTCAGAAGTTAATTTCTCACCCACGACCCCGCTGAAGCCGCCGGCCGAAACATTCACGAAGTAACGTCTGCGTCCACTGGTTATGCGGACAAGATCAATCGCCGTTGTCTTTTTGGCGCGCAAGGCATCGATGTTGGCGTCGACATCTCCAATGAGCCCAATCGATCGCGCAAAATCATTTGCCGTTCCGAGTGGCACAACTCCCACGCGAACCTGGCGTGCCCGACGGGAGGTCGCGATTCCGTTGATCACTTCGTTCAACGTGCCGTCACCGCCCACCGCAATAACGTAATCGGATCCAGCGCGAATCGCCGCCCGCGCCAGAGTTTCCGCTTCTCCCGCGTGTTGAGTAACGCGCACTTCCTTTGCATTAAGCCGGTGAAGCTGTTCTAGCCGAAGTTGTATATCGCCGACTGATCCTGCGACCGGATTTACGATGATGTACGGTTTCACAAGTGCTGTTGAGGCAGGCGCGTCGCCCGCAATATTAGGATGCGATGTCTTTAATTCTCGCCGGTTCCATGAATCGCCCAACCATCCGATGATTCGTGTTTGTTCGCTTGCCGTGCCGTAGCCTCGGCCAAGGCAGGATCCATTCGTGGTGGAACTTTGCCTTGCAGCTCAAGATTCACTTTTGTCCGTCGCCGACTTGCGCCAAGTTGCGAATCGGAGTCACCATGCCGAGGAAAAATCCCAACCAGCGCAAGAGCGAATCGAAATTCGCGGATGGTTTCCGTGTTTCGAGCGAAGCGATTGTCTGTTCGGATAATGAGCAGGAGAAAGAGTTCGGTGAGGGCGTCGGGCTCCCGCGGGTTCATGGCGCGCCGATCCTGTTTGCGATCGCGCGCGACCCCCGAACAATCTTTACTTATTGGAGTATCGACTGGCCGGCAGTCTTTGCGAAAACGGTCCCGGTGGATCGACAAGCTCATCTCCGCGTGTATCGCGCGGAAGGTATCGAAGAAGAGAGCCTGGCCGTCGAACCGATGTCGGGCAATTGTTCCATCGCAATTTCGCGACCGGACGGCGCTTATCATGTTGAGATTGGGTACTATCAACCGGTAGATGTTTGGAATTCCATCGCCACATCCAACGAAGTGACGATGCCACGCGACAGTTTCGCCGACGATGGAGAGGTTGGTCTAGCCACGATTCCATTTCATCTCAGTTTTCAACGGCTTCTCGATTTATTTGGAGCATCGAAAGGTGACGCGCTGGCCGAAATGATCTCGCAATTTCAAAAACGCGCGCTGAACAACCAAAAGCGCAAACAATTAAGCGGTAAACAGCGAGAAATTCTTAGGGCAATGGGTCTTTCGTTGTCCGAAATTGCGGCCGCGCGGCGCGCGTTCATCGATCACGCGAATACCGAAACATTGCGCAAACGTACCGAGGCACTGACCGGATTCGCCTCGACTAGCCCTGCACGCGGATTTGGCGAAAGTGACTGAGTTCAAGCGCCGCCTAGACAGGCGCTCTTGACGCGCTCGTCGATCCACAGCGCGCGCGGCTAATGTGTTCGCCTAAACGCGCGGCGGCTGGGCGAGGTTGCTGCGGCGGACGCCGTAAAAGAAGTAGATCACAATGCCGATGCCAAACCAGACCAGCAAGCGTCGCCATGTCGGCCATGGAAGCGAGGCCATTAGCGCGAGCGCGGAGAGCGCGCCCGCTGGGGCGACAAACCAGACCCATGGCGTTTTGAATTTGCGCGGCAGATTCGGCTCGCGCACACGCAGCACGAGAATTCCGACTGAGACGATGACAAATGCCAGCAGCGTGCCGATAGAGCACAGGCTGCCTGCCTCGCGCACGCTGAAGACAGCAGAAAAAATCGCCACTCCCAAGCCGGTCACAATCGAAGTCAGCCACGGGGTGCGGAATCGGGGATGCACGCGGCTTACGAATGGTGGCAATAGACCATCGCGCGCCATACTGTAAAATACGCGCGACTGGCCCAGCAACAGCACGAGAATGACCGACGACAAGCCGGCTATGGCGCCGAATTTGATCAAGCTTCCCATCCAGCCCATCCCCGCGTGGTCGGCCACCACTGCGATCGGATCGGGCACATCGAGCAGGCCATAGGGCACAACGCCCGTCGCAATTGCAGAGACAAGAATGTAAAGCACGGTGCAGATAAGCAGCGACCCGATAATCGCGATCGGCATATCGCGCTGCGGATTCTTTGCCTCCTGTGCCGCAGTGCTTACTGCGTCGAAGCCGATGTAGGCGAAGAACACAATCCCAGCGCCGGTCATCACACCGCTCCAGCCGAAGTGACCGGACTGACCTGTGTTCGCGGGTATGAACGGATGCCAGTTCGCCGTCTTGATGGCGTAAGCGGCTCCCAGGATGAACAGCAACACCACCGCGACCTTTACCACCACGATCAGATTATTGAAATTCGCCGACTCCTTGATGCCAACCACAAGCAGCGTCGTGACGACAAAGATGATGAACACGGCTGGAAGATTAAAGATTGTGGTCACATGGCTGAGCGCTGTCGGGTCGGTTCCCGCAGCCTTAATCTGATCTAGTAAAGATGCGCTGCTCACTACCCATCCGACCTTTGCATTCACCAGAGGTGCGAGAGCAGCGGGAATGTCAATCAAGTGAGTGCCACGAGCGGCCGACAGCGCCGGCGGAATGTTGATGCCGAAGTCGTGCAGGAACGACACGACATAGCCTGACCAGCCGATGGACACAGTGATGGCGCCCACGGCATATTCGAGGATCAAGTCCCAGCCGATGATCCAGGCGATGAGTTCGCCGAGCGTGGCATAGCCGTAGGTGTAGGCGCTGCCCGCCATCGGTACGACCGACGCGAATTCGCTGTAGCACAACGCGGCGAAGACCGACGCGACGCCGGCCAGCACGAATGACAGCACCACCGCCGGGCCCGCATTCTGCGCCGCGACGGTGCCGGTGAGGACGAAGATGCCAGTGCCGATGATCGCGCCTATGCCGAGCGCGGTAAGATTCACCGCGCCAAGTGCGCGATTAAGGCTGTGGTCGGTGAGCGCCTCAGCCTGCAGATCCGTGACGCTTTTTCGTCGAAATAAATTCATGCTGAAGTGGGCTTTGATTTTGCTAAATGAAGCGAGCCCCGCAAGTCAAGCCGGACGTGATTTTCTCCAGAGAAAATAAATCGGCACACCGGCGAGCACGAGCAGCAGACCGGGCCATGAAGTTTGCGTGCGGTAAACGGCCAGCACGAGCAGAATCACCGTGGCGGCGACGATATAGAACGCTGGCAGAAGTGGATAACCGAACGCGCGATATGGTCGTTCCGCTTGCGGCCGAGTACGTCTGAGCACAAAAACGCCGGCGATCGTCAGCACGTAAAAAATTAGCACGGCGAAGACGACGTAATCGAGCAGCATACCATAAAGATTTCCGTACTGCTCGATGCCTGCGGAATCCCTTACTGGTGCGTTGGTAATTGGATCGCGTAATCGCGTGCGCGGCAGCACGAGCAATGCCGTCCACACGCCTTGCAACACAAGCGCCATCGCCGGAACGTGCCGCGCGTTGAGCCGACCTGTTGATCTAAAAAACAGTCCGTCCTGCGCCATCGCGTAGTAGACGCGCGCGCCAGCCAGGATCAGTCCATTGCAACATCCAAAGGTCGAGATCATGATCGCCACCGCCATGATCGCTCCGCCAGCGGCGCCGAACATCGCCGCCATTGCGGCCGTGCCGACGCGGTCGTCCGCCGCGTGCTGAATTTTTTCCAGTGGCAGCACACAGAGATAAGCGACGTTGGCGAGCAGGTAGAGCCCGATCACCAGACTGGTGCCCAAGGCAAGCGACAGAGGCAGATTTCGACGCGGATCTCTCACTTCGCCGGCAGTGAACGTGACGTTGTTCCAAGCGTCCGAGGAAAACAGCGAGCCGACCTGGGCCACACAGATCGCGATCAGCATTCCCAGCGCGCCCGCTGTGGCCGATAGGGAGGCTACGAACGAAAGATCAGATTTGATTGGCGATACGACACCCGGCGTCCATAAGTTCGTGAAGTTGGCCGCAAGCGCATCGGCGTTGCGCCCGATAAACACGCCGAGAACGATCAGTGCCAGCAGCGACAGCGTTTTGGCTGAGGTGAAAACATTTTGGATGAGTTTGCCGAGCTGCAGGCCGCGCGTGTTCACGATTGTCAAGAACACGATCACGAGGATCGCGACTAGTTGCTGCATCGAAAGACTGACGGCGTAGTTTCTCGAGAGAGTAATCGGCGAAACGATCCAGTTCGTGGGCGAAATGACGGGCATGAGCGCGCCGAGGAAACGCGCGAATGCCACCGCTACCGCGGCAATCGTGCCTGTTTGAATGATAAGAAACAGCGTCCAGCCGTAGAGAAATCCCGACAACGGACCGTAGGCTTCGCGCAGATAAACGTATTGTCCGCCAGCGCGCGGCATCATCGCGGCCAGTTCTCCGTAAGTGAGAGCGGCGATGATGGTGAGCATGCCGGTCACTGCCCAGACGACAAGCAGCCAGCCGGACGAACCAACCAACCGCGCGATCTCCGCCGACACGATGAAAATGCCGGAGCCGATCATCGAACCCGCGACGAGCATCGTTGAGTCGACCAGGCCCAGCCCCCTAACGAATTTGTCAGCTTCAGGTGACTGGGCCATTGGACGCTTGTCAGTTTGAGCCACTCGCAGTTGGCGGAGAGTTAATCATCAGTTAGCGCTACGCAGCAAGGCCAAAACAACTTCCGTCTTCATCGCTCCGAATTTATTTGCGTTTTGTCAAAGCGTGCTATCATCGGCGCCCATGTCCATGCGGCCTTCGAACCTTTTTCCATTCGCGCGACGAGCTTTGTCGATCTTGCTCGCGGCCGTCGTGCTCGCAGGACCCGCCTTTGGCGTTAATCAGCCTGCTCGCGCCGATCGACGCTCCAAGCCGCCGCAATTTGAAGCCCTGCCGCTTGTGCGCTCGCGACAAAATCATTTAATGGTGCGCGCTTTTATAAATGGCAGACCGGCTTGGTTAACCGTCGATAGCGGTGCGCCGGTGAGCGCGATCGCTTTACATCGCCGCGATCATTTTCGGCTGACGCCGATCACGGCTAAATCAAATCTGCCGGCGCGCGTTCAGATTAATGGCGCGTTCAACAACGTGGCAATCGCACGTCAGTTTCGAATCGGTGCGCTAACCCTGGTGGACGAGCCGGTGGTTATTATTGATCTTGGGAGGCCAAGTCGCTCCCCGCAACTACGGCATGAGCCGCAAATCGACGGAATTATCGGGGCCGATATTCTGTTCCCAACCAAAGCGGTGCTGGATTGCCAACGGAAGTTGCTCATCTTAAAAGTCGACCCGGATATCGCCGGGGATGCTCCCGGTTTCGACCGTCATGGGTTAGACGCAATGCCGATTCAGGTCAGCGATGGTTTCAATTTGTATGTAAATGTCTCGGTCAACGGGAAGCGCGCGAGGCTCATGGTCGACACCGGTTCTTTTGCCACGCTGCTGCATCGCTCTTTCGTTCGGCAAATGCGGATTCCAACTGAGGAGACGGCGTTTAGTTCTTCTGCTGTGAATCTGAAAGAGCGTGGCGTGCGGGTGGCACGGATTCGCAAGTTATCGGTAGGCTCGGTCGATATCGTTGGCAGGCAAGTGGGCGTAATCGATCTGGAGGGAGTGATTCATGGCGGACTATTGGACGGTTCGCCGCCTGTCGCCGGGTTGCTAGGCGCCGAAATTCTCAACCGGCACCATGGCATTATCGATTTCGGCACACGCACACTCTATTTGAAGCGGTAACGGACGACCGTCCGCGCATAATTGTAATTTTTCTTGCCGTCCAGCGATCGGGTTAGATGCTGGACCGTCATGGCTGAACCGACGCCGGGTAACCGATAAGCATCGCGAACAAAATACTTCCGAAAAACACGACGACAAACGGCAGGCGCGCCATTGAAATCGCTTTTCCCGGTGATTGAGTTTCCCTTTAATCTAAAAGCCGTGATTTGCCGCTTCCCCGACAAAACATTGATGAAATCCCGCAGGATCAACAAGACGGAGGACGAATTCGCGCCGATTAGTATCCGCGCGTTGGCAATTGGCGCGCAATCGATCGGCGCTCTGGCAGTCGGGGCACTGGCGATTGGCGCGCTTGCTTTGGGTGCGGTTGCGATCGGACGGTTCGCCATTGGTCGTGCAAAAATTAAGCGAATGGAAATCGACGAGCTGGTCGTGAAAAAGCTTCGGATTACCGATTCATTGGAAACGCCACTCGACGGCGGGACCGAATCCAGATAAAGCGACTACGGATTCGCGTCGTCGATCATGAATCAAATCACACAAGCATTCGTTTTAGGCGCTGGGCTTGGCAAACGCTTGCGGCCGTTGACGGACGATTTGCCCAAACCGCTCGTGCCCATTTTCCAGAAGCCGCTCATCACTTTCGCGCTCGACCATTTGATCCAGCTCGGAGTAAGCAGGTTCGTGATTAACACGCACAAGCTTCCCGAATCATTCCAAAACTTTTTTGGCACGAACGGCTATCGCGGATGCTCGACCACGCTGGTTCACGAACCAGATCTGCTCGAAACCGGCGGCGGCATCAAGAATGCGGAACGCTATCTCGGGGTTGAGCCATTTATCACCTACAGTGGCGACATTCTGGCGGACATCGCTCTGCAGCCTTTGATTGACGAGCATTTTCTTCGCGGGAACGACGTCACGCTCGCCCTGCGCGAAACCGGTTTGGCTGCGGCCGTGGCTTTCCGCGATCACCGCGTCGTCGATATCTCGAGCAGGTACGGCGTGCCCGGCAATTACGATTTTGCCAACATCGCGGTTTGGAATCGCGAAATTTTTCGGCAGATCCCGCCGCATCGAAAAATCTCTTTCGTTCCGATTATCGGTGATTGGATCGGCCAGGGTGGCAAAATCGGTGGTGTTGTGATGAATGATGGGGCGTGGTTCAACATCACTTCGCGCGCTGGATATTTCGAAGTGCACCGCACGATTTCCCGCCAACGGTGGCAACCACACTATGTGAACGATCCGGACTGGCGAATGCCGGTCCACAAGACGGCGATTGTTGATCCGAGCGCGCAATTGCGCGGCTGCACGATCATCGGGCGCGATTGCCGGATTGGAGCGGAAGCGACGCTGAAAGACACAATTTTGTGGCCGGGTGCAGAAATTGCTTCCAAAAGTCACCTTGAGGGTTGTATTGTCCGCACCGAAAAAAAAGCCAGCGGCAGCCATAGCAATACCGACATCTAAAATGATGAGGACCGACCTTCTTCTTCGACAAACGCGGATGCATTTCCCGCGTCTGGATGTCGATCGGATAAAAATCAAGCCCATCGAAAAAGGAGGATCGGACCGAAAATTTTATCGAATCCGTTGCTCGCCAAATCAGACGCTAATTCTGGTTAAGTACAATCTGGAGCGGGAAGAAAATCAGCATTACGTCCAGATCGCAAAATTTCTCGACGCACACGGAATTCGAGCGCCGAAAATTTATTTTCACGACGCGACAGAAGGTTTGATCTGGATTGAGGACCTGGGCGAGCGGGATCTTTTCAGCTATCGCACGGAGAGCTGGCTGGTGCGCCGCGCGTTTTACGAATCGGCGCTTGATCAAATTGCCGCGCTCCATGGTTTGCCGGAGTCGGCCTGCATCGAAATCAAGGAGGATTTGCCGGCGGAGTTCAACGCAGAGCTTTACGTTTGGGAACAGAATTACTTTTTCGAAAACTGTCTCGGCCGCTATTTTGCCATCGAAACCGTAAAGCTCGCTTCTCTCGCTACGTTGCCGGCATTGAATCAAATCGCCGAGCATCTCGATCGGTTGCCGCGCGTTCTGGTGCATCGCGATTTTCAATCGCAAAACATCATCATGCGAAACGGGCGGGCTCATCTGATCGATTTTCAGGGGATGCGACCTGGGCTGGCTGAATATGACCTCGCTTCATTGCTCTACGATCCATATGTGGATCTTATGGAAGCGGAGCGCGCCGAGTTGATCACCTACTATCGCGAGCAGCAGGTCAAAAAGGGGATTCCGAGTGACGGCGACTTCGACTCCAGGCTGCGCCTCTGCGCGATGCAACGCCTGATGCAAGCGCTCGGGGCCTACGGTTTTCTCGGCCTCGTGAAAGGCCACAAACAATTTCTTAAATATGTGCCTGCCGCGATGGAGTCATTGCGTTCCACTGTCAGAAAAATCGAAGGCTTACAGAAGCTCGAAGCGCTGCTCGGTAACTTGATCTCTCACTAAGACCGAAGCGGAAGGTGGAGCGAGCAGTTCGCGTTTAGCGAACGAACGGGTTCGTCATTCGCTCAGTTCCGATTTTTGTCGGTGGACCATGCCCGGGCAGCACCGTCACATCGTCGCCTAGCGGGAACAATTTTTTCCTGATCCCCTCGATCAAAAGATCGACATCTCCACCGGGCAAGTCGCCGCGGCCAATGCTTCCGGCGAAAAGGACATCGCCGCTAATCAATAGTTGGTCCTGG
>Ga0193727_1000909_pt1 | contig 12018 bp, 16 predicted proteins | sample H2c2metaG_FD_143051 | JGI IMG/M metagenome (GOLD analysis project Ga0193727, IMG submission 143051) | Soil microbial communities from a riparian zone of the East river system, Colorado, United States - H2c2 | ecosystem: Environmental > Terrestrial > Soil > Riparian zone | place: USA: East River...
AAAACTGCCGTCCGGTCGAAACATTTTGAACGAGCCGCAAAACCGCTGGTCGGTATCCCCTAATACTGGCTCGCGTCCCCACAGTACGGCGGCCTGGCGGTTGTACTCTTGAATCACACCCGAGGTATCAATCGTATAGACGGCCATGGGACCCAAATTGAACAAGGTGCGATAACGCTCCTCCGATTGGCGGATCGCTTCTTCCGCTCGTTTCCGTTCGGTGAGATCGAGAATCGCCGTTTGATAAAGCAGCGCTCCGTCCCGCATCGACGAGGTCATCGGCGAACTGGCAAGGTGCGCGATAATGATGTCGCCGTTTCGTTTCTTTAGATGCAGTTCGGTTTCGACGCGACGATCCGAAGAGCGACAACGAAGCAAATGATTCAGAAAGAGCGGCCCATCATTTTTCGTCACGTGAAGCGCAAATGGCTTGCCGACCAACCGCGTGCGCGAGGCATCCAGAAGTTGGACCGCGGCGAGGTTAATCTCTTCGATTCGACCGACACGGTCGAAACTGACATAAGCGATGGGCGCGAACTCGAAAAGATCGACATAGCGTTGAATTGCCGCTTCTAGTTCTGTCTTGGGAATCTTGAAGACTGGCGCGCGCGCCGAGCGCTTCGTCGCGCCATTTTTCCTAACAGCCCCATTCGCCGAAAATTTCCGGGGCGCATGAGAGGCTCTCTTCTTGTTTTTCATGTCCACACGGATTAATTCGCGCACGAGTCCCCCAGCCGATGCCGTGATTTTACGATCGCCCCTCGGGCGACGTTTTTTATTTTCGCCGCGGACGTTGCTTCGCGCGGTTTGGCGTTTTATCGGCATAGCTCTCTTTTTCCCCCTCAAGATCGACCAACGTAGGCACCGCGCCATCGATTTTGTTATCGGATAACTACCACAGTCGCCTGTGCCGGTTGAGCTCTTTCCATGCTATTTCCGCGGACTTTATTTGAATAGATTGAGAAATCGCATCTGATTTTCGCTGCAGGTCACTGACGCGAATGTGTTGAGCGCGCGCTGTATTGATAACGTCCCAATATTGTGAGCCGAACGCTCTTGCGAAGATGAGCGGTTCACGCCAGCCGATCTCGTCTATGATGAGACCGCCGTCTTCATTCGGTATGGTTAGAGCGAATTCGTTGGGATTGTTGGCCCGTTTCAAGCGGTAGCCACCAGCAATCTCTCTTGACTCAGGACCGAAGAGATTGGCGTCGCATGAACAAAGCCAAACAACGACTGTGAGAAATGCGATAGGACCGAAATCTTGGAGCTTCCTGCTCCAAATCGCGCGGAATGAGAATCTGCAGTTAATCTGGTTAGATTTCACCCATAGATCCGTTGCATCATGGTCAGTCGTGAATTCAATATTTTTAGAATTGCGAGCGAAACGGGATCGTAAGCAGTGGTTGCCCTTGTTCAGCCAACGTGAAGCGAGTCCGCGTATTGCCATACCGTATCTTCGCCTTTCGAGAGCTGCGCAGTCTTGACGATTTTCGCCGAAAAGCCTGAGCCAACAGCATGCCGAAGCGCTCGAACGCGCACTTTGGACGGCTATTCGCAAACTGAAGAGCGCGTCGTGCTAACACAATGAGCTGGTCGAGCGCAGAAAGCGGAACAAAGGCGAAGACGAGGTGAAGAAACGGATGCAAGAGTCCGTTGCTAGGCCGGAAATGATCTCAAGCTCCTGCGCGAAATTCTGGAGCGGATTTAGCGGACGACGCAGAAGTAAAGCGGCTGACCACCTCCGCACTCCAAACGTAGTTGCGGTGTTAATGCTTACGAAGCAGCCGTCGCAGACCTCATGGTGGCCAGACGTTCTTCGATAAGGTCGCGCTCAACCTCCCAGTATTTGAGCGCTGAGAGCAGCAGCTTGTCAGGTGGGTCACACCCGACTGATCCATTGGCCGCCATCGTGTTACGTACTTGATTCTTCGCGACTCTTTCGAGTTTGCGTCTGGATTTTGCCCTTCGCCATCTTCCCCGTCCCCGTTGTCCTGCTCCCGTTACCATTGTTCCTTCCTTTGTTCTATCTGCCCTTAATTCGCATCACAATTCGGGGGCGGCCGTGATAAAAATCTTCCGCCCCCAACGGTTGAACAACGGCGGGACGCCGAAGTTTCACGGCTTGAAAAGGCTGCGGGCGGTGCTGTGCGCGCCGCTTTCAGCACTCGGGCAGCCGCCGCAGTTGCACGGTGTAAGATTGCCGAGGCTTCATCGAGAACTGTTCGTCTCGTTAGGCGGCCGCTGGCCAGCGAGGTATTGCGCGTCAAACGCGCGGAGAGCGGCTCCGACCGTCGAGCCAATCCCTACGATGCCTTCTTCCACTTTTGGCCCAAGAAGGGCAATCCAAAGATCACCCCGGAAAAACAGTTGCGGGCGGCGCAGCGAAGATGGGCTTCCGGGATGCTCCGCGCAATAGTGCTCCATTTGGTCCACGGCCGCTGCTGCATAATCCACCACGCGACGCCGGCGTGGCGTGTCACCGCTTTGATTCATCTGCCTCTACAAACGCTTGAATTCGTCAGACTGGATGTGATTTTTTTGGCGCTCGTCCGCCTCGCTAGATCGGATTTTCACCGATACGAGAATCCACCAGTCCCCCGATTGTGCGCATCATCGCCCGGAAGCTACTATCTCAACCGTGATGTTATCTACAGCAGCTAGATTGGAGAATGACGAAAAACTGGAGGCGCTGTGCCTGCTCGATCAATTTCGAGCGTGGCATTCACTTGATGAAAAACGTTACTGCCTGGTTTGCGGCAAACTCATTACGGGGCGGCAGATTCAGTTGGCTGGCGGAACCCACGGCAACGGACCGCTGGGGCTCAATTGTCCGACGATAGGTTGCAACTCAATTCCAATGGACTGGGTGCTGCCCACGGATGAGATCCTCGCCAGAGTGGAAAAGCTAGTAGAGGAAGAGCGCAAAGCTTCGGCGCTAAAACCGGGTACCGTAACTAATGGCAATGGCAAAGCAGTGCCATCGCATAAACCGCACAACGACTTCATGTCGCGGCTGTTTAAGTTTTCTTTGCCTTTCAAGCGAAACGCTTAGAACTGTCCCTCAAATCCCTGCGAGGCTTGAGCCTCCCGGCGGGTCCGCAGGGTAACATTTTTCCAGTTGATTGCGTCACATCGTCAGCGTCACTGAGCCGAGGACATAAATTGTCCACGCGGCTATTCTTGTTTCACTGATCCATCGTGTCGTTTCCTTGCCAGTGGCAAGCGGGCTCTGGACATCAAGCAGTCTCAACCCTGCACTTTCAAATAAGCGCTGGTAAAGAGCATCAGTGCAAAAGACATCTTCGACCGGACGATGGTCAGGAACGTCCAGCATGATTATGCGTACCCGATCACCGTCGCACGCGTGGCGATTCTCTGGAAAGTCACGCGTGCTAAAGGATGCCCACTCATTGACGTAGATCGCCGGTGCAGAGACAACTAAAAGTACACATCCATCTGAAGCCAAAAGAGTGCGTAGCGCACTCAAAGCGTCCGGCTTCGCTTCGGTTGGCATATTGTCAAACGTGAAGGCAGCCAAAATGATATCAAAACTGCCCGGAGCGAATTCGCCGGCAATGTTGTCACGGATAAGATGGTACTCTCCGGAAGGGTCGAGCGCACGTGCTTGATCCAACATTGCTTGCGAGATATCCGCGCCAACGACACTCAGTCCGAGATTTCTAAGGAATCGAGTTGATCGACCAGTTCCGCAGCCGAAGTCGAGCGCGGGAGATCCGCGGTTATAGCGGCGAATCAACGCAGGCAAATCGCGGAACGCGAGATAGTACGTTCCAGGAAATTGAAGCGTCGCATATGCGCGGGCTCGCTCCTCGTCTTCATACACGTTTCCGAACGTGCGATTCACAGAATCTCTATTGGATAGCGCGCGGAAGTGAAAGCGATTTGAGAACGGTGTGCGGCCTAACGAAACGCCAGGGCAAAAACTGCTGCACGACAATTCGTGGACCTGATCCGAACCCCGGATCTAGCGGCGGTCGGTCATGGCTTGGAACTGCCCGCCTTTTTCCCATGGTTCCTGCTTGTTCCACGGCATGGCGGATCCGCCATGATCATCGGGATCGCTGACCAGTGCTGTTTGCTTCTGTGATGCGCATGAAGTAAGCGCGACCACGAATGCGCATAGCAAAACCGGAACCACGATTGTTCGGAGCTTAAGGACTTGTGCCAGCATAGATTACACTATCTCCAGGTTGCACTTGGACGCCGCGCGCCAAGCTGTTGCTGATGATATCGCCGATAGCAGTGGCTGGTTCAACTGAAGAAATACGAATTTTTCCAATCAACGTCCCGTCTCGCAAAACGAGCATTTCGGAGTTCGATTCCACTCCATTGCGCGCGCCGAGATTTAGCACCACGAAATTATAAGCCTGATTGTACGCAAGCACGGTCCCGTGCACACCCGCGCGATGACTGCTGCTGCTGCCTTGCCGTTGGACGCTGGCAGTCTCACGTCTTTTCCTCGGTTCTGCTTTGGAAGCTTCTTTGACCTGCGCCGGGCGCTGTTGTGTGTCCTGGAGTTTTTCAGCGAGCAACGCCTTTTCTTTCTCAGCGCCATCGAGCTGACGTCGAAGGTCATCGACTTGCGATTGCAGATCGCCGCTTTGTGCATTCTCGGCCGGTGCTGGGTTGCCGGGCGCGGACGAAATCGAGTTCGTTCCCGCTCCCGCCGCGCGTTCGCGTAACGCTGCAATTTCCTGCTGGCTGGCGTCTAGTTTGCCTGTGAGATCTGCTTTTTCTTTCTCCGCTTGGGCGAGCGCTGCTTCGGCTTTTGTGGCTCGATTTTCGGTGTCGGCGGTTTTACCCTGCTGTTGGGCTCCAATTGTTCCATCCGCTGGCGCGTTAACCTTCGCAGGCACGCGCGCGCGCGGCGTCGCAATCTCCGCGCGAAGCGCTTTCACTTTCTGGCCGTTGAGGAGAGCGAAAAACGCCGCGAGTAAGAGAAAAATCACGGCCAGCCCGCTCAAGCTTCCGGGGGTTACCGCAAAAATCGCCGATTCTTTTTGCGCCATAAGCGTGCCTTTTAACAACAAATCTCGTGAGAAAGCAATTACGATTTCGACAGCCCGCACCAGACCCGTGCGGCTTACTTGTCAGTTCGGCTGTTCAAGGAACGACTGCAAATACGCCTGGAAGTCGGCTCTTCTTGGCAAGGAGAGGGGACGGTGAGGATTCTTAAATCCCGGCAGCTTTGCCAGAGAAAGCCGCAGCCAAGACCACAAGGCTTCGTTGAAAAAACAAGATCGGTTTTCAATGCTGATTGCGTTTCTGCGATTTTCAATCCATAGAGATTCCATGGGACAGCAGCATCGGGTACAAATTAAGCGCAAGCGACGCCGAGCTTATTTGCAACGCAAAAAAGCAATGCAGCGAGCTGCCACAAAGCGGCCGGTACCGGCTAAGCAACAGGCACAGAAAGAATCCGTCGCGGCGGAGTGAGGCATTCCCATTAACACCTCGCTTCAGCGAAGTGGTCGAAGGCCTTAGCTGTCGTAACCGCTCCAGCGCTTGCCGCGCGCTAAGGAAAACCACTAAAAGAGGTTCGCGCGGTACGATGCATGTGCCAGCTCGCTGAAGCGAGGTATTAATGAGGCAGCTTATGGGGTCGAACGACTGGCTATTCATACAACGCGAGACACGGATACAGTAATCCGATGCAATCGCAGGCGCGTTATCTCATCGTCGATGGACACAGCATTATTTTTACCTGGCCGGAGCTGCGGAAACTTCACGGCGCCGGACGTCGCTGGCGCGCGAAGCGTTGCTCAAGCAATTGCGTGATTATCAGGATTGGACCGGTGTGCATGTCGTCGTCGTTTTCGATGGCAAAGGCAAAAAGGTCGACGCGGCTTCTGACCCAGCCGAGGTGCAGGTTTTTTACTCGCGCAGTGGGCAATCAGCCGATGCCATCATTGAGCGGTTAGCCAGCAAGTACGCCAAACGCTTTGAGCTTATGGTTGCCACCGCGGATTTGATGGAAGCCGAAACCGTGCAGGCGTGCGGCGCGGAATGGATTTCGCCCGATGGGTTGCATGGACTTCTTATGAGTGCCGGCCGAGGATCGAGCGGAATGCGGTCATTCCGAGCGAAGTCGAGGAATTTCGTGGGTTAACCGGAGCAGTTCCACGAGATCCTTCGACTAAGCCGCGCTACAATCCGAGCTTCTTCTCAATCTCTTTTACTCGCGCGACGAGTTTCGCCAGCCGGCGAACCGACGCAATCTGTTGCTTTGCTTCTGCGAGCGGCACGGCAGGCGACGCCCACCATGCCCCGCCGCTAATATCCTTGGAGATACCGCTTTGTGCACCGATAGCGGTGTTATCACCAATTTCGATATGCCCAATGACACCAACTTGACCGCCAATTAGGACACGCTGACCGATCTGAACGCTACCGGCAATTCCGGTCTGCGCTGCGATGACGGTATTCCTCCCGATCACGACGTTATGCGCGATCTGCACCAGATTATCAATCTTCACGCCTTGCTGGATCCAAGTCCGACCAAACCGCGCGCGATCAACAGTTGTGTTCGCGCCGATCTCGACATCGTCGTCGATTTGAACAATACCGAGCTGCTGAATTTTTTGGTGGCGGCCATCGACCATTTCGAAACCAAAGCCGTCAGCTCCGATCACAGCACCGCTGTGAATGATTACGCGCGAGCCAATCCGGCTTCGCTCGCGAATTGTCACATGCGGATAAATGTGGCACGCGGATCCGTGTCGCCGCCGATTTTTGCTCCGGCTTCGATTACTGCCAGGGGTTGGATCGAAACACGCTCGCCCACCTGCACACTTGGATCGACGATCGCGCTGGGATGAGTCCCGGGCGCGAAGGTGATTGGCTTCGGTGCGAATTTGAGCACGACCTGCTCGAATGCCTTGGTCGGATTGGAAACGCGAATCTGCGCTGCACTAATCGGTTCAGAGAAATCAGGAGGAACAAAAATTGCCGATGCGCGGGTTTTGCGCAGCAGGCCGATGTATTTTCGATTTGTGAAGAAGCTGATTTCTCCCTGTGTCGCTTCGCCGAGCGATGCTGCGCCTGTGATGTTCAGCGTCGAATCGCCGCCTAGTTCGCCGCCGGACATCGCCGCAAGTTCTTTAAGAGTGAAAGTCACGGGTTTGTGAACGGTTGAACCCTCGGCGTGTCAACACGGTGAAGCCGAAAGCGGCGTCGAGCCGCCGCACTCCAAAGCGCGCTTCGCGCGCGAAAGCAATTCGGATCGTCGCCACATCGCCGAGTCGCCGAGTCGCCAAGTCATTCTTTGTTCCAGCGAGGCGGGCGTTTTTCGATGAAGGCTTGCACGCCTTCAAGCGCTGCTTCGTCCATCATGTTGCACGCCATGATTTGACTCGCCGCGTCGTACGCAGCTGCGATACCCAGCTCGGCCTGGCGGTAGAAAAATTCTTTTCCCATTGCGACTGCGACGCGTGGTTTGGTGATGATCGCCGCGACAAGCTTCTCGATCTCGGCGTCGAGTTGTTCCGGTTCTGCGACACGGTTGATCAAACCCCGCGCCTTTGCCTCCTGTGCGCTGATGAATTCTCCGGTGACGAGCATTTCGAACGCATGCTTGCGCAAAACATTTCGTGAAAGTGCCACGCCGGGTGTGGAACAAAAAAGGCCGACGTTTACCCCGCTAACGGCGAACCGGGCGGTGCTCGATGCGACGGCGAGATCGCACATCGCGACCAATTGACAACCAGCGGCCGTCGCGATTCCCTGCACGCGCGCAATCACAGGCACCGGCAGTCGCTGGATGGCGAGCATCATCCCAGAGCATTGAGCGAAAAGCCCCTCGTAATACTCCAGTGATGGATCGGCACGCATTTCTTTGAGGTCGTGACCCGCGCAAAAAGCTTTACCCTCGGCCGCAACGACAACTACACGCACGGATTCGTCGGACGAGATCGCGTCGAGCTTGCCCTGCAACTCCGCGAGCATCGCTTCAGACAAAGCGTTAAACGCTTGAGGGCGATTCAGCGTCAACGTGACCACGCCGCGGGCGTCCTGAGTTCGCAAGATGAGGGTCTCTTCCTCTTCAGACATTTTCGGTCGCGATGCCGATTCAATTGTTGCTGGAGAAGCTTTCACAGCTCTGTGACCGTTAAACCGCTACTGCTGAAACTCCAAACCTGAAATTCGAAAAATTTAGTTTCCGTTTGCCGCTGGCAGCAACATCATCATTCGAAAGATTGCGTGATGATAAAACTCGAAGCATTAGCTCATTCTGGGGAGCGCACGCGGCTCGCGTGCTGGTTTCGGCGGCCCCGCCGAAATCTTAGTGCCACATTACAACCACTCAGAACAAAAAGTTCGCGATGGCGAGGACGCCATCGCCAGCACGCGAGCCGCGTGCGCTCCCCAGAATGAAAATCGTCGCTATTGCTAATCAAAAAGGCGGGGTTGGCAAAACGACCACCGCCGTGAATCTCGGCGCCTCGTTGGCGGAGTCGGGCAAGCGGATTCTAATTGTCGATCTCGATCCACAAGCAAATGCCACCAGCTCGTTTGGTTTACAGGGAGCGGAGGACGTCAGTCTTTACGAACCGCTGCTTGGTGAGGCTTCAATTACTGAAAAGATTTTGCCAACCCGACGCGAAGGCCTGTTCATCGTGCCCGCACATCTCGATATGGCCGGCGCGGAAGTGGAGATCGCGCGGATGCCAAATCATCTCACGCGCCTTGCTGAAACGCTGAAACCGCTGCGCACGGATCAGACATTCGATTTCGTTTTCCTGGATTGTCCGCCGTCGCTTGGAATTTTGATGAGTAACGCTCTGGCCGCTGCGGACGAGCTGCTGACTCCGATCCAATGCGAGTATTTCGCGCTTGAAGGGTTGGTTAAGATTGTGCGGCTCATCGAGCAAGTACTGGATTCAGGTGCGAACGAACGTCTCGAGCTGGGCGGGATCGTTATGACGATGTTCGATGCGCGGACCAACCTGAGCCAACAGGTAGTTGCCGACGTACGAAAACATTTCGGTGACCGGGTTTATGAGACTGTGATCCCGAGGAGCGTTCGATTGAGCGAGGCGCCGAGCTTTGGGAAATCGATTCTGGAATACGCTTCGAGTGGACCTGCCGCGCAGGCGTATCGCGCGCTGGCACGGGAGTTCATGAAGCGTCACGGTTCGCAAGCCACTGTTCGCGAGTTATCGCATACACCAGCGTCGGAAAGCCGCGAAACGTAATTTCTTTTTCGACCTTCATTCCATTTTTCTCCGCCACGCGACGTGACGGGATGTTTTCCGGATGAATCAACGAAATCACGCGTGGCAGTTTTAAATCCGCAAAGCCGTGATCGCGCACCGCGCGAGCTCCTTCAGTAATGAGGCCACGATTCCAGTAATCGGGATGAAGTCGGTACCCGATCTCAACCTCTCCTGGCACTTCAGGATGATGGTGAAAACCGCAGTAACCGATAACAGCGTGTTCGCCACGCGAGACAACGGCAAACTGCGACGGCATGCTCGCTAGATCCCAGCCCATCACCTTCTCAATGAAATCAACCGTGTTCTTTCGTTCGGTGAAAGCGCCTAACGAGAAACGCATAAAATCGGGATTCGAGAATAACTGCGCCATCGCATCGACGTCTTCTCGGCGGAAGGAGCGCAGGATCAGTCGTGCTGTTTGTAACTGCATCATGAGGCTGGGTTCGCCGCGCTGCTTACGAGCTCTCACAAGGTGGATTCGGCTTCTCCGAAGACGATGTCAATCGCCGCAGGCGCAAGAGTCTGGTGCCAACGCGTTCCACCGTGGCAGCATCGCAACATACGATACGCGCGCGACATTCGATTCAGATTAGAGATGCGCGAACAGAACAAGGAATACGCGCGACCAGCGCAGCCGCCGGACACATCAAGTCTGGCGACCGTGCGCGAAGCAGCCGATCATTGCACTGCGTGTTATTTGTACAAGCGCGGAACCCAAACTGTCTTTGGAGAAGGGCCGAAGCGCGCAGCGATGATGCTGGTTGGCGAACAGCCGGGCGATTACGAAGATGTCGCAGGCAAACCGTTCGTTGGTCCGGCTGGGAAAATCATGGACCGCGCGCTCGAGGAAGCTGGAATTGATCGGTCGCAGGTTTATGTCACGAACGTGGTGAAACACTTCAAATGGGAGCCTCGCGGCAAACGCCGGATTCACCAGAAGCCTAACTCGCGCGAAATCGCCGCGTGTCGTCCCTGGATGGAAGCGGAACTGCGGATCGTTAAGCCCAACCTCGTCGTGGCAATGGGTGCGACTGCGGCACAAGCCATTTTCGGCCCGGGATTCCGAGTTACCCGGGAGCGGGGCAAGGTGTTGTCCTCGAAGCTCGCACCAAGGGTGCTCGCGACCGTTCATCCGTCATCGCTTCTGCGCCAACCCGACGAAGAAACGCGAGAACGCGAATACAAGCATTTTGTGCTCGATCTTCGTGCCGCATTACGCGCCGCTGGTGAAGAATAACGGCTCTGTCATGTCGAGCGAAGTCGAGACATCCCGCGACGTTGCTTGACGGCTATGCCACGGATTCCTCGACTCCGCTCGGAATGACGATTTATGAGACGCTTTAATCAGGCGATCCCCGCTGCATCCCGCGTTTTGTATTCTGCTACGAACGCCTTACGGAATTGATTAAATGTCCCGCCTTCAATTTCTGTGCGCGCCCGGCTCATCAGGTTCAGATAAAAATGGAGATTGTGCAGCGTGACCAGACGAAGCCCGAGAATTTCTTCGGCCTTGATGAGATGGCGAATGTAGCCGCGCATGAATTCACGGCAGGTGGGACACGTGCAGTTTTCTTCGATCGGCCTTTTGTCCAGCGCGAATTCCGCGTTCTTTAAATTGAGCGTGCCTGCGGCTGTGAACGCCGTTCCATTTCGCGCGAGGCGCGTCGGCAACACGCAATCGAACATGTCCATCCCGCGCGCGACCATTTCCAGCAGCTGCGGCGGCGTGCCGAGTCCCATTGCGTAACGCGGTCTGTCCGCAGGCAAAAATGGTTCCGCCGATTCAACCGCACGCATCATTTCCTCTTGTGGCTCGCCCACGCTCACCCCGCCGACCGCGTAGCCGTCGAAATAGAGATCGACTATGGCCTGCGCCGATGCGCGCCGAAGATCTTGAAATGTTCCGCCCTGAATTATTCCAAACAGGAGCTGGTTTGTAGCCGCCGCGCTGTGCGCGGCGTGCGCGTCGCGCAGCGACGCGGCTACAGCTTTGCATCTCTTTGCCCAGCGCGTTGTCAGCTCAGCGCTCTTGGCCGCGTAATCGTACTCGCACGGATACGGAACGCATTCATCGAGCACCATCGCGATGTCGCTGCCGAGCGCCGCTTGAATTTCCATTGCGATCTCCGGCGAAATGAACGCTCGCGCGCCGTCGATATGATTTTGGAATTCCACGCCGTCCTCGGTGATTTTACGCAACTTCACGAGCGAGAAAATCTGATACCCGCCGCTGTCTGTGAGAATCGGCCCATCCCAACTCATGAAATTGTGCAGGCCGCTAAAATGCTTGATGACGTCGAGTCCAGGCCTAACGAACAAGTGGTAGGTGTTTCCCAGAATAATCTGCGCATTCAGCTCGCGGAGTTCGCGCGGACTGTCGCCCTTCACGCTGCCTTGTGTTCCCACCGGCATAAACGCGGGCGTATCGATCACGCCATGCGCAGTTTTTAGTTGTCCGCGTCGGGCCTTTGAATGTTGATCGCTCGCGAAGAGTTCAAAGTCATTCTGCATGTGAATTGAGGTTCCTCAACTTCGCTCGGAATGACAATTGAAGGACAAAATATTTTTTGCAGATCGCGATCTTGCCTCTATATTCGGCGCTTACCGCATCAGGAGCGTGAGAGTTTGTTGCGCGGCCTGAAGCGGGTTTTTTGTCGCCCTGAGTAACGACCTTTGGCGGCGCTTTACGTTTAGGATTTGGAAAATGCCCACGATTAATCAATTGATTCGCAAAGGACGCCAGAAGGTGTCGGTGAAATCGAAGTCACCGGCGCTGGCG
>Ga0193727_1000910_pt1 | contig 12017 bp, 11 predicted proteins | sample H2c2metaG_FD_143051 | JGI IMG/M metagenome (GOLD analysis project Ga0193727, IMG submission 143051) | Soil microbial communities from a riparian zone of the East river system, Colorado, United States - H2c2 | ecosystem: Environmental > Terrestrial > Soil > Riparian zone | place: USA: East River...
TAGTTACGCGGAGAAGTAAAACGCGCACTCGTACAGACCTGAGTTGCGATTCACTTCGCGGCGGACACGCGTCCCTAACACCGCTTCGAACAAGTCCTGCTCGAACCGGCCGACGGTTGGGTACTGCTCGAGCACGTTGAGAAGCGGGGAATGACACTCAAGGATTTGGGGACCACCGTCTTTCTCGTTGTTGATGAACTCAGCCATATAGCCTTCGCTATCGCGGACATGCGCAAGCCATTTCGCGCGTTCCGGGACGGAATCTCCCTTCGCCTTGGCTTTCAGCGCAGCGGTCTTCTTTTTGAAAATGCTGTAAAGCAACTTCTCCGGCGCGTTCGGTCCGTAGATGTCCTCGGCTGCTTTCAATAAGTCCAGCGTCAACTGGTGGCTGTCGGCATGAAAAAGATCATGCGTGCGGCGCGTAAGGCGATAGACCATCTCCGGTCTGCCCATTTTTTGTGGGCGACGCCACGTATCCAGATACCCGTCGCGATGCAGCGTAATGCAATGCTGTTTGATACCCATGTAGCTCATGCCCATTTTTTCCACGAGCTCATTGACGGACATGCCTTTGGTGCGTTTGAGGGAGTTGATAATGTCAAGCCGCTGGGTGCGGCCAATTTCCGAAATTAAACGTTGATTCATACAGCTGAAATGGTTGGAGACGAACGAAAGTGCGGGACTTTACACGCCGCGATCTTTAATACGCAAGCCTAAAGTTTACACAACAGCAGAGCGCAAAAGAAATTACAAAAGAAGCGTCGTGTGACGACCCGGCGCAAAGAGCAGCGACAGCAAAGGCGAGATGCTCTTTTGCCAGGAATTCAGAGATTGCGCGGAATGGCAACCACTTACGAGTAGAGATACTCGTCGTGGTACTCGCGCTGCGGCGCGAACTGCAGGTTCTCGGTCCCGGTCTCGGGGTACTCGAAGATTTTCCCTTCGTAATTCCGGATCACGATTTTTTCGTTGTCGTGATAGAGAATGTAACCGGGATTGATCGGCACTTTGCCGCCGCCGCCGGGGGCGTCGATGACGAATTGAGGCACGGCGTAACCTGTGGTGTGACCGCGCAGCCCCTCGATGATCTCGATGCCTTTGGCAACCGACGTGCGCAGGTGTGACGAGCCATTGATCAGATCGCACTGGTAAATGTAATACGGGCGGACCCGGCACATCAGCAGCTTGTGCACGAGAGTTTTCATCGTCTCAATTTCGTCATTGACGCCCGCGAGTAACACACTCTGGTTGCCCAGCGGAATGCCGGCGTTGGCGAGACGCTCCAACGCGTGTTTTACCTCGATGGTGAGCTCGCGCGGATGATTTACATGCACGCTCATCCAGAGCGGATGATATTTCGCCAGCATTGCACACAACTCGGGCGTGATTCGTTGTGGCACGAAAATCGGCACCCGCGTGCCGATTCGGAGAAATTCGATGTGCTTGATAGCGCGCAACCGCGACAAGAGCTTCTCGAGCCTATCGTCGCTGAAAATCAACGCGTCGCCACCACTCAAAAGCACGTCGCGTACTTCGGTGTGTTCTTCGAGATAACGGAATGCTTCCTCGAAATTGGTGTGCAATTCCTGTTCGCCAACTCCGCTAACCACTCGACTCCGGGTGCAATAGCGGCAGTAACTCGCACAACGATCCGTCACCAGGAATAGAACACGATCCGGATACCGATGCACTAAACCCGGCACCGGCATGTGCGAATCTTCGCCGCAGGGATCGGCCATGTCGTAAGGCGACGCCCACGTTTCCTCGATTCGTGGCACGACCTGACGCCTGATCGGGTCATCCGGATTGTTTGCGGGCAGCAGGTTAAAAAAGTGCGGGGTAACGGCTAGCGCGAGTTTGTCGCCGGACAGCAAAACGCCGCTGCGCTCCTCGTCGCTCAGTTTCAGCTGTTTCTCGAGTTGCGCGAGGGTGGTAACTCTGTTTTTGAGCTGCCATTTCCAATCGTTCCAGAGTTCCGGAGCCGTGTCTGACCAATACCCGGGCGCGTGTGAAACGAAGTTTTTTCCGTCCCCATTCTCAGATGCAAAAGTGTTCATTTTTGTGGTGGACGAAAAAGTTAAGACCCTTAAATATCGTGTCAATGCAGGCACCTGGCTGTGCGCTACGCACATGGATGAACGGTGCGCGAAGGGCGATGTAACGGCGGAGTCTACAACTCGTTCAGCGCAGACGTGTTTCTCGATCAACATTCTTTGCCACTTGCAACAAGAATGAGTCTTGTCCATGCCTCGCGAGTAACGACAACCCGACTGGCACGCCGTCGGCGTCGGCTATTGGGAGCGACACTTGCGGCAACCGGCCCATCCCTGCAACGCTCGTCAGCGATAATGTGCGAGGATAATAACCGCTTCCACTCGAACTGCGTCTGGGTGGATCGCCCTTGCGAGGAGCGAGCGCGGGTGTTGTTGGGATGCACAGCAGATCGTCCGGTCCGATAAACTCGTGCAAACTTCGAAAATATTGTTCGCGTCGTTGCATTGCCTCCGCAACGCGTCGCCGGTCGAGTTGCTTCATCAGTTGAAAGCTCGCAGCTATCTCGGGACCAAACTCCGGCCTGGCGTTAGCGATCCACGCGCCAAGACAACTCTCGATCTCCGCCCATTGGATCACGCAAAAGATGTCGACCCACGTCGCGAAGCCATGTCCAGCGTCATCAGCGACCAGCTCTTGCAGCGATGACTCCCGCACAGCGCCGCCGAATATTTCACCTATCCGCCGTATCCGCTCCGATAAAGCTTCTTGGACTTCGGTGTCGGCAAGGGCGAAAGCCTCTCGGATCAAATGAATCGTCGCGGGTTTACTTGAAGACACCGGCGCGGCGGCCAACAAAACGAGTGCCACCTTTGCCAGCACATCAGCGTTCTGCGCCAGGATGCCGACGGTGTCGAACGATGGCGCTAGCGGATTGACGCCCGCAACCGATACGAAGCCGTGCGACGGCCGGAAGCCCCAGATTCCGCAATTGCTCGCGGGAACGCGGGTAGAGCCGCCCGTATCCGTTCCCAACGCAAAATCCACTAACCCGCACGCAACGGCGGAAGCCGATCCGCTCGAAGACCCACCCGGCACACGATCCGGCGCGTGCGCGTTGAGAGGCGTCCCGTAAAAGTGATTCTCACCCAGCAGACTGAAAGCCAACTCGTCCGAAATGGTTTTCCCAACGCAACGGGCACCCGCGTGCAAAAGTTGCTCTACACACACAGCGTGGACTACCGCGGCGGGATGGGAATCGCGCCACGTCGGATTACCGCAACCGGTTTTGAAACCGGCCACATCGATTGTGTCTTTAACAGCAAAGCGCAGTCCATTTAGTGGACCACTATCGATCGGCGAAAGATCGAAAATCGTTACGAAGGCGTTACTCTGAGCAACGGTGATCGCGGGCCTGTTCATTCGCTGACTTTAACGCAACGTGAGCAATCCGCGATCACTCTTCAAGCAATGACGACTTCGAAGCCGTCGGAAGAGAAGATGACGGCTGGGAAGCCGTCACTCCTTGGAGCACCTATTTTCCGCCGAGCACGCTTAGCTCCCAACGGTAACCATCGGGATCATGGAACCACAGACCCATGTTTTTCGAGCCCGGCGCTTCCGGACCGATTTCGTCGCCCGGATCCTCAATATCAACGCCCTCGCTCTTCAAATGAGCGAGCGCTTTTTGCAGCGTCGCCATGTCTGGCAGATGAAATGACATGTGATCAATTGTTTCCGGCGACGGCTTTCCCTTAAACAGCGCGATCGTGACGTAGTCGTTTCCAACCGCCACGCCGTTTTCGAATTCGAATTCTTTCTGCAAACCCAAAGCGCGCTCGAACCACTTCGCGATCTTCTTCGGATCGCGCACAGCCAGCCCAAAGTGGCCGACTTCTCTGAGCGTGAACGGAACTTTCATCTGAATCGGTAGATGTCGTGGCCTAATCCGGTTCGGAACCGTTTCGAGAAATGAGCGGTTCCATGAAGTGCCGGTTGAAATCTTCCAGTGCGTCACAGGGTGTCGGTCCCAGACCGCTCGCGCCTGGTCGCAGCTTACGTCCAATAAAGGCCAGCCAAGTATCGCCGACCATTCCCATCCGCGGCCGCAACCACGCTGCGGGACTTCGCGGATGCGCTTCCAGGAAATCCTCCACATCCTCTCTGACGATGGCCGGCAGGTCTTCGATTAGCAGTGAGGTCACACCATTAAATCGTATGTGAAGCGGGTGTTGAGTTTAGAAAAACCAGGGCAATGGCGCAGCGGTCCAGCAAGGAACGGCGGTCTCCAGTCCGCCGCAGGGCGATCTGGAGATCGCCCTGCCTCGATATGAGCAGGCATTTGCCTGCGTCACCACGCGATTCAGTCGCGGCCCCAGAGCATGGCGACCGAAGTCGTTAGGCTCCCGCCCATGTTGAACGTAACGAATCTTTTGGCGTTTTCGATCTGGCGCGCGCCGGCTTGTTCGGTCAGCTGTTGATAGGCTTCGAACACCTGGCGAACGCCGGTCGCGCCGACAGGATGACCGTCACCGATCAGACCGCCGCCCGCGTTCACTGGAATTTGGAACGGCGCTTTGGATTTTTCCGCACGCACCTGCGGCAGCGTTGTCGCCCCGCTTTTCACAAGGTCGACACCCTTGCCCGGCTCGGCGAGCCCGAGAATTTCGTAAGCGACAATTTCTGTGATCGAAAAACAATCGTGAACGTCGGCGCCGTGGAGATCGCGCGGCGTCAGGTTCGCCATTCGAAAAGCTTTCTCCGCAGCTTTGCGCGCGATCGAAAACGTCGGCGCATCCTTCTTGTCCAACGGTAGATAATCAGTCGTGTGACCGTAGCCAAACAGGCGGACAGTTTTGTTTTTGTCGCGGCCGATCTTGTCAAGATATCTCCCGGAAACGAGGACAACCGAGGCCGCGCCATCGGTGATTTGCGAACAATCGGAGACTTTAAGCGGCGGCGCCACGTGCGGGTTCTTATCCGAAACTTGCGATGCGGAATCGAGAGTGAGATCAGCGTCGCGCATTTGCGCAAGCGGATTCAGTTTCGCGTGCGCATAATTTTTCCACGCCACAAGTGCCAGATCCGCTTCGGTCGCGCCGTATTTCTCGATGTAAATCTGTGCGATGCGCCCGAACAACTTCGGGAACATAAAATCGCCGTATTCCGGCTTTTCATTGTGATAATCGGCAGCCGCACCGAGCACATCAGAACCATCGAGCGCCGACATCGTTTTCTGCTGTTCCGCGCCGACGACGAGCACAACGTCATAAAACCCGCCGATAATCCATTCAGCGCCTAACAACACCGACAGCGCGCCAGACGCGCACGCCGCTTCGGTGTGCATTGTTGGAATGCCGCGCAATTTCGGATCGATCTCCGGAATAAACGCGCCGAGTTGCAATTGTTTCGTGAACTGGCCCGCGTTGAAATTGCCAACCGCGCCAGCCTGAATTTCGCCGGGATCGATCTTCGCATCATCGATCGCCTTTTTGCCGGCCTCGATAATGACATGCCGGATGGTCTTGCCTTCCTTCTTCAGGTTGCGCTTAAAATCCGTGCGCCCACCGCCGAGAATGTAAACTGACTCGCTCATTCTTTAGCTTAACCAATTTCCAGGCCACGTCATCCTGAGCGAAGTCGAAGGATCCGCAGAAATCACTTTCCGTAGCGCAACGGGATTCCTCGACTCCACTTCGTTCCGCTCGGAATGACGCTCATCACCTTTATCCCCCAAAAGCACTCAAGCCCGTTAAATCGCGCCCGATGATCAAGGTGTGAATGTCGTGTGTGCCTTCGTACGTGAAGACGCTCTCTAGATTCATCAAGTGTCGGATCACAGAATACTGATCGGTAATGCCCGCAGCGCCAAGAATGTCCCGCGCCTTGCGTGCACATTGCAGCGCCATCCAGACATTATTGCGTTTCGCCATCGAGATCTGCCCAGAACGCGACGAGCCTGCCTCCATCAGGCGCGTAAGACGGAGCGCCAATAACTGCGCCTTGGTGATTTCCTGCGCCATCCAGACAAGTTTTTGTTGGACGAGTTGGAAGCTGCCAATTGGGCGACCGAATTGTTCGCGCGATTTGGCGTACGCCAGCGCTGTTTCGTAGCAATCAATCGCCGCGCCAATGACGCCCCACGCGATGCCCACACGCGCATACGATAGACATGATAACGGCGCACTAAGCCCGCGAGCGTTCGGCAGACGGTTCTCCGCGGGTATCCGGCAATTCTCGAACCAGCACTCCGACGTTCGTGACATCCGCAGACTGAACTTCCCCTCGATATCTCGCGCGCGGAATCCGAGCGCATCCTTTTCGACGACGAATCCGCCCACATGGCCGTCGTCATCCTTCGCCCAAACAACTTTGACGTCAGCGATCGAAGCGTTGCCGATCCAACACTTGCTGCCGTTTAAAATATAATGGTCGCCGTCGCGCTTGGCGCGAGTTTCCATCCCGCCCGGGTCTGAGCCGTGTCCATGTTCCGTTAGCGCAAAGCAACCCACGCGCTCGCCCGACACCAATCCGGGCAACCATCGAGCGTGTTGTTCTGGCGAACCGAATGAATGGATCGCCTGAATTGCGAGCGCGCCCTGCACCGACGCCAGTGAGCGGACACCGGAGTCGGCGCGTTCCAGTTCCTGCATGATCAGGCCATACGCCGTATAACTTACGCCTGCGCACCCGTGCTCTTTGAGGTATGGCGCGTAAAAGAGCAGCGCGCCCATGCGCGGAATCAGGTGGTCCGGAAATTTGGCTGCGCGATGGCATGGAACGACTTCGGACAGCACTTTCTTCTGCACAAACTGCATCGCCCGATCGCGCGCTGCGCGCTCCTCATCGGTGAGAAGTTCTTCGATGTTGTAGTAATCGAGCGAATCCATTTCGTGCGACCTGGCCAATGCTCGCCAGTCTAGCGGTTGCGAGACCGAACTCAACGGTCGGCGGACAATTGACAGGCTGAATGCGTCGCGCAAGTCAAACGAGCTGAAGAATGTATGGAATCTGCGTAAATTAGGATTGCCTTGTGCAAGGGATCTCGCAATGATCCCTGCCTCCAAACATAACTTTTATGAGAACCACAATCGCATCCACGTTGATCTTAATCGCAATTTGTCTCGGCATTTTCACTGCCGCGCCAGGGAATTCTTCCAATGTGAAAGCTCGTGAAGCCGCCAATACTCGTGTTGCTCCCTCGACGCTTGGTGATCCCCGCTCGCCGATCCGTCACGTGATTGTTGTGGTCGGCGAAAATCGGAGCTTCGATAATGTGTTTGGTACTTACGTGCCATCCGGTTCCCAGACGATATGGAATCTCCTGTCGCAAGAAATCGTGTTAAACAACGGCGCCCCTGGGCCAAACGTTGCTCTGGCAGCGCAGCAACAAGCGACCGATACGACCTCATATGAGCTTAGTCCCTCGCAAACGGGTCCTTTCACGACTCTGCCGCAACCCAGCACATCTCTCGATGCATTGCCGGCAGGGCCATGCATAATCACCTTTGGTAATCCTGCCTTCTGCAGTGATGTCGGCCTTGATCCGACCTCGCAAGGGCTTCTCCTGGCTCGAGGTAGTGGGCAACCGGCATATGATCCAGCGAAACAGATATTTCCTGTTCCAGATTGCCGTTATCCGTCAAATCTGCCCAACGCCCCGTACTCGTTGATAGGCGCTTCGAAGCTGAATAACTGCGGCCAGCCATTTCTGGCCGACACGATCGCGAACACGACTTATACGAGTAACACAGGCGACCCGGTGCACCGCTTCTATCAGATGTGGCAACAGTCCGATTGTTCAATTGCGAACATCACACCCCAGAATCCGAGCGGCTGTAAACACGATCTCTTCACGTGGGTTGCCATAACCGTAGGCTGGGGTTTTTTCAATCCGCCGACGACAGAGCAGGACACTTTTCAAGGCGGCGTCGCAATGGGTTTCTATAACATGGCTCAGAGTGATTTTCCCTACTTTCTCGACCTGGCCGAGAACTTTGCGATAAGCGATAACTACCACCAGCCGGTGATGGGTGGCACAGGGCCCAATTCGCAATTCTTATTCACCGGCGACGTTTATTACTTTACCGACGCAAACGGAAATCCGGCTATGCCCGCCGCTAACCTCATCGAGGATCCTAATCCCAGAGCCGGTACGAACAATTTCTATAATAATGACAAGTTTGGAAGCACAGACGCGGGCAACACAGGCGTCGCGTTCACGAACTGCTCCGACAACACGCAGCCGGGGGTTCAGCCAATCATGAGTTATCTTAATGCTCTGCCGTATCCGTCCTTTAACAGTGGCAACTGCACCTCCAACCATTGGTACCAGGTTAACAACGATTATCCCTACTACACCACGGGGGGCACGGTAATCAGCAACCAAGACGTGAACGAATTCCCGGCCGGCCCAGCGTTCTCGATTGGACCACAGAACATCCCGACCATAGGTGATGCCCTTTCAAGTCACAATGTCTCATGGAAATATTACGGAGGCGGTTTCAATGTGGCTGCTCATGATCCGCCGGAGAATCTGCTTTACTGCGCGATCTGCAATGGATTCCAGTACGCCACTTCGATCATGACAACTTTATTGCGGCAGAACCTGGTCGATTTGACGCAGTTTTACACCGATCTTGCCAACAACCAGCTGCCGGCGGTTTCATTCATTAAACCCGATGTCCTGCTCGATTCGCATCCTGGTACTTCAACACCGCCGTTGTACGAGGCTTTCGTACGCAAGATTGTGAATGGCGTAAAAGCGAATGATCAGCTATGGCGTGATACAGTAATCCTGATCACATTTGATGAAAGCGGTGGCTTGTACGATTCAGGGTACATTCAGCCGATCGATTTCTTTGGCGATGGGCCGCGCACGGTACTAATCACAGTTTCACCATTTGCGAAGCGAGGTTACGTCGATCACACCTACGCTGATCACGCATCAATCCTCAAATTCATCGAGTGGAATTGGAATCTGCCACCGCTGTCATCGCGCAGCCGCGACAATTTCCCGAACCCGGTTTCTGCATCGAACGCTCCGTACTTTCCGCTCAACAGCCCAGCGATTGGCGATCTTCGATCGATGTTCGACTTTCCCCGCGTAAGTCCAACTCCGCGGCCTCGCCCGACGCCGCGCTAGCCTTTTACAACGTGGAACGCTAGCGTGACTCTAGCGGCCGTGGCGTTCAGATTTCCTCTCTCAAGGTTTAAGAATTTCGTCTGCAGCTTTCTGGCAGTGCTGATAGTCGGCGCAGCGGATGGCGACGGCGCTACCGTGCAGAGGAGCACCAACGCAAAGTCTTCCAGCGAAGCATTTGATGCTCATGCTGCGGAGCGGTTCGCAAAATTGGCTCTGGCTTGTGTGCACAAGGAGTATCCGAACAAGATCAGCCACGTTCTGAACAGCGATGCCGATGTCGCGCCGCCATGCAAACTGACGCCTGCCTTTTGCGGCTGTTACGATTGGCACTCGTCAGTGCACGGACATTGGCTTCTGGTGCGGCTATTGCGCACGTTTCCAGCCGCTCGAGCACGCAGCGGGCGAGCGATTGACAACATGGCTACCGAAACTCTCGCACCCAATACGCATCGGTGAGCACAATCAAACCGCGTTTGCGCTTGGGGTCATTCTCGATTGTGCGCGGGTCAAGAATGACGAACGCCTCGCTAAACTGGCCGCTGATTCAGCACGGAAATTTTATCTATCGGATAAGAATTGTCCGCTCGCATACGAGCCGTCGGGTGAAGATTTTCTTTCGCCCTGCCTCGGCGAAGCCGACATGATGCGTCGCGTCTTGACGCAAACTGAATTCGCGAAATGGCTCAAAGATTTTCTGCCGCAAATTTCCAGCGAAGGAAATACGACGTGGCTGCGGCCGGTTGTCTCACCTGATCCAAGCGATCCGAAGCTCGCGCATCTCGATGGTCTGAACCTGAGCCGGGCGTGGATGCTGGAGGGAATCGCCTCGGCGCTTCCTCCGGATGATCCGCGCCATGCCGCGCTGGCGAGCACAGCAGAAGCACATCGAAGCGCGGGACTGGCAGCAGTTACCGGCGCGCATTACGAAGGCGGACATTGGCTCGGCAGTTTTGCGGTGTACCTCACGACACAGCGCGGTATTGAGAAAAAGTGAGTCGTCAGGAGCGCCTCGACACAGCGAGGCGGCTACAACTTACAACTCGGCGGTGAGAGGCCGCTCTGATTCGCGACGAGGTTTCCCTCCGGCAGGATCCCACGCGCGCCGTTGCCAGAAGTCTGCCAGGTCAGATCGGCTTCCTCGGAAAATGTTGAGCTCGGCCTTTGGCATGTTGGCGGTTCTGATCGGGTACGCAGAGCGTGGAAGACGGCACTTCCCGTCACCGGTGTATTGCCAGAGAGCCCAGTAGCTCCACGGCGCGGTCGCGCGCGGTTCCTTGGAGTAATTTGCAACCCATAGCCAGCAATTCGTCAGTGTTTTTCGCTGAACTGGAGTTACTCGCGCGCTGTTCAGAACTTGCGCGAGATGGTATTCGCCAGAGTAAACGCCGGGATAAACACCGGTGCGCTGGTGAATTCGTTCGATAAATGCGACCGCCTGATCAGCTCGCATGTTTCCGCCGGGATAATGGCCGTTCTTTTCAAAATCGAGCACCAGCAACACACCTGCGCTCGGCCGCGTTACTGGGTTAGCTTGCATCCACGCGTTGGAAACAACGCCGAGAAAATGATCAGCCTGCCGAATCGGGTCGCTTCCATTGCCGTAATGATATGCGCCCCAGAGCAATCCCGCTTGCAGCGCCCCCATTTGCCGGTCGAGATATTTGGGGTCGCGCGTGAAAGGCGGATAGCTGGCTTCGTGAATCACACCAACAATGCCTTCGCGTCTCATGGCGGCGAAATCCGGCCGCATCAGATCGTAATGCGACATGTTCACGACACTGGTAGCTGCCAGGGCACACGTCGGAGCCAAAAACAATAAAAACGCGGCGCGGGATATGGAGCTCTTCATTACAATCCGCAAAATCGCAGGGGAGATATCGAGCAGCCGTAGCGTTTTTGCAAGAGCGGTTTTCATTTACGTGCGAAAAAATTCTGTAGCCACCGGCCTGCGGCCGGTCATGCAGAATTGGAGAGACTGCGGGAGCGGAATGCCCCGCAGGGCGTGGCTACATCACCGGAATGTCCGAAAGTTCGTTCACGTTGAGGAACAGTGTTTGATCCTGCTCTGTGACACGTATTTCCCGCAGTGTTCCAGATTCGACCTGACGTCGCGTCAGTGTTTGCAACGAGAAGTCTGTTCCCATTAGCGCCTCGCGAAAGTCGATTGCTGCCTCGCGCGGATAAATCGCCGCGAGCGGCTCGACGCCATGGATGGTTTTCGGAACGACGCCGCGGCCCGGCTCGATGTGATCGCAAAGAGTGCGGAGATAATTTTCCGTCATGAAGGGCATATCGATCGCGAGCGCAAGAAGATGGGCGGTGTGAATCTTCACCAGCGAAGCGGCAAGCCCGCTGAGCGGTCCGCATGATGGCGGTATGTCCGCGATGAACTGCACGTCGTCAGGGCGCCATGATGGATCCGTTCTTGCCGAAAGAAAAATTTCTGCCGGTCGCAGTCTGCGCAGTGTTTCGAGTTGAACTTGCCAGAGCGGTTTTCCACGAAAAAGAAATGTCGCTTTGTCTATGCCCATGCGGCGCGATTCGCCGCCCGCGAGCAGCACCGCACTAAGGTCATTCCGAACGGAGCGAATCGGAGTCGAGAAATCCCGCGGCATCACCTCAAACTAACTTTACGGGATCCCTCGACTTCGCTCGGGATGACAATTTCATCGAACACAATTTCCCATCTGTCAGAATCTTTGCCCGTAGACCACCGCGGCCCTTCAAAAATTCCTGGGCACCCGGTGCAAATGCGCCGTCCATCCAATAGCATGGCCGGCACTCCTCTGTTCCGAGAAAACGAACGCCTTGCACCTCGAACTCCTGTCCAATCATCTCGTTCAGATCAACGCCGCGTGTGATCACGTTGCGTCGTGCCAGC
>Ga0193727_1000912_pt1 | contig 12015 bp, 9 predicted proteins | sample H2c2metaG_FD_143051 | JGI IMG/M metagenome (GOLD analysis project Ga0193727, IMG submission 143051) | Soil microbial communities from a riparian zone of the East river system, Colorado, United States - H2c2 | ecosystem: Environmental > Terrestrial > Soil > Riparian zone | place: USA: East River...
CCCAGCTCGCCGTCAGATTATTGGTCAGGAACCTCTGACCGAAGAAGTTGCTGGTGAGGGTGCCGTTTATGCCATGAGGAAGCGCCTGGACGTGTCCACTGGTCAACGGTCCGCTGTAAGTGATGGTCTGATCCGGTGCCGAAGCTGTAGAAAGCGTGGTTGCAATGGGCACGTTGGAGTAGCCCGGCTCCTGCGCATTGGAAAAATTCGCCTGGTCGGAAAGAGTGAACGCCGATGTGGCCTGCCAAATGAATCCATAATCGGCGGCCACGACCGCCCGGTGCGCCCTGGCGCTGCCGTTGTACTGAATCGAGCGCACTCCACCCATGAGGCCCGTAACACCCTCGTAGAAGTTGGCTAGGTTCATCTCGCCAATGGTGTAGCGGAAGTTACCGTTCATGGTCACGTTCTTGATGCTCGAGCTTTGAATCCGAAGAATCTCAGTTGGCGAGAAGACGCGAGTTGGCTGCGAACGCATGTAGCTGGTTACTACCGAGCACGCAGGATTGACGACCGGCAGTTGGTTGGGCATCTGCGATGCCGTGAAGATCGTATAGGTGGTCGCGTTGGTGTACGCACTGCCCATGCTGGTTGTGTTGCAGCCGCCGATGCCGTAGGGCGTCTGGCTGTCCCAGTTGCCAAGGGCTACCCGGCGTCCATCGGCCTCTTGCGCATTCATGGCGCTGGGCGCGAGGGTAAAGTAGGAGTCCGCCATATAGTGGCTGATCTGTTCCTCCAGGAGCACCCTGGTTCCCTGCACTGGCTTCCATTCGATCCCGCCGCTGAAGTCGTCCATGCTGTTGCGCTGATACTGGCTCAACAACGCGTCGTACTTGGCAATCGAGTAGGTGGGGCTCAGGCTTGGCCCCTCGAAGTTGTAGCGCGAGTACCCCACGCGGTACGTGAACGTCGACAGCGGATGAATCGTGAGATTGGTATCCGTCATACGCCGCACCGTGTTAAACATCACCGGAGATTGCTGAATCCCACCCCACTGGAATGAACCCGTGGGTGATTTCGACGGTCCGATCGAAATCGAAGACGGGACAATATTGGGGTTGCCCAGCAGGTCGTAGTCGAAGTATTGACGGTCCCTGCGGAAGATTCCCGAGAACTCGTATGCCTTGCCCTTGAAGAAATCCACCTTCGCAAAGCTGTACGGATCGCCGCCTAACCCACCGGCGTAAGCCTTGAATGAGTCGACGATCGTGTTCTTGGTCCCAGGAAGAGCGCGCAGCTCAAAGGTCTCTCCCAGCACGCGCGGACCAGTTTTCATGTTGACCATCGTGCCGTACATGGCCTGGCTGCCGGCGACATTCGTCATGTGCCCGCCAAGCTCTATGGCCTCGTGGAAGGAATACCCCGCTGGAACTGATATCGATGATCCCGGCTCCGGTATCGGATTGCCGGGGGTCGGAGCCTGGGCGAGTGCCAGACCTGTCGTCATCATTACTACGGCGACCCCGAGTCCCACTGCGGGCAGCCAAACGAACCTGCCTAACTTGTTCATATAAAGCCTCACTTGAAAATCCTTGCTCGTCAAAAAACTTGCACCCAGAGTGCGAAGTCGTTGCGGTTCCCTGCCGCGCCTTCCATTGCAGGAGGGCGCGGCACTGCTCCATCACCTGATGAATGCCTGACTCAGATTCGAACCATGAATCATGGTGTGGCAGCTGATGCATGGCGTTGCGCTGTTCGAACCGGCGCCCTGGCCATGAACCGCGCCCGCCCCAACCGGACTATGGCATTGGTTGCACAGCGTGGTGATGCTCGCCATATTCAGCAGCCGGGCGTTTTGTGATCCGTGGGGAGTGTGGCAGCCTACGCAGCCTTCCGCCCGCACCGCAGCGTGCTCGAACACGAACGGGCCGCGCGTTTCCATGTGGCACTTGGTGCAGACAGCGTTCTGATCGGCAGTCGACTTCAGGTTGCTCTTGCCGAATGTGCCATGCGGATCGTGACAATCCGAACAGGACACCACGCCTTCGTTTACCTTGTGATGGAAGGCCATGCTGAACTGCGGCTTTTGATCGTTGTGGCAGCCGAAGCAGAGATTCGGCTGTGCTGCCTTCAGCAGCGTGGCCTTCTCCTCGCTCTTGTGAATCACGTTCGCCTTGGCGTGCGCCGAGCGATCGAAGTTGGCATGCTGACCGGCGTGGCAACTCAGGCAGCGCTCATCCAGTGCCTTTGCGCTCGCCTTGGCGGGATTGAAGATCTTCGTCACATCTCCGCCGCCGTCCACGTGCTCTTTGCCTGCGCCATGGCAGTTCTCGCACGTAATGCCACTCTTGCCATGCATGAGCGCCATCTTGGTGTGCGGGTTCTCGGCAAATCCCTTGGAGACCTCTTCATGGCAGGTAGCGCACGTCTCGGATCCAACAAGCTCCGAAGCCGCCGGCTGTTTCAACTGCTTGTCTGCTGGCTTGGCGCCCGCGGCTGCCAGCGCATAGGAACTCAACAGCAGAGCCCCCAGAAGGAAAAGAAACATTCGCAGCCCAGACTTGTTGCCCGGAACCGCACCACTCGACTTCGTTGTCACTGGCCTACCTCTATGCATGAGAACCGCCTTGCATGAACTACGCTCTTCTGAATCGCCTGAGTCAGCCTCGTACACAAGAGCAACTGTGCGAAGCGTCACTTCATGCGCTGAGGTTACGAGTTGTTTACCAACGGAGGCGGTGATGCCTATCACATTCGATGAAGAGCTTTGGTGGCTCTCACCGTTCTGCATCACATTCCCTCAAGAAAACCGATTTTCTTGTCGATTGATCCCGAGAGGAAATCACATCGGCCTTCGCTCCTCACCCAAAACTTGAAATGTGGGTCCGTGAGCCCCATCACATTCAGAAGGCGGACGATGATGCACACTGGCACTGAGCGACATCCTTTAGTAGCTCGGCAAATGCTCGTTTCAGTTCATTTGCGGATCGAAAACAGGATCAACCGCGGGGCCCTTCCCCGGCGGGAGTGAACGCGACATGGCGGACGTAGCACAAATCTCGGTACCTCACACGCGGCAAAGGCCTTCGAACAAGCAGTCTCCGGTCGGCTGCGCGGCTTGCTCCAATCGCCGCCCCGGCTGGTTCTGTTCGCTGGGAAGTTCAGTCCTTGCGGACCTTGAACTGGCCACCAGCACCATCTCTCTTCCGGCACAGGCGCCCTTATTTACTCAGGGCGATGATGCCCGCTGCCTCTACCTGATTTGCAGCGGCTATATCAAGCTCACAGCAGGAAGCAGCAAGGAACGGGAGATGATTGTGCGCGTGGCGGGCCCCGGGTCCATGCTGGGGCTCTACGCGGCCCTCTCCCACGGCGTTTATGAGGTATCCGCGGAGTCTCTCACCGCTGCACAACTGCGGCCGGTAGAGCGCGATCGCTTTCAGAATTTCCTGCGTGCCCACAAAGAAGCCCAGATGCGCGCCGTGCAATGTATTTGCCAGGAGTACCGCTTCGCACTGCAGGATGCATGTCGGATCGCTCTGGCTGAAACGGTAGCTGGACGCCTGGGTCGACTGCTCACTGAACTTGCACATCAGATTGGTGAACGCGTCAACGGCGGATTCCGTTTCCCGCTCCTGCTCACGCATGAGGAGATGGCTTCAATGACCTGCACCACGCGGGAGACCGTCACGCGCACACTCGGTCAGTTCCGCAAGGATGGGTGGATCAGCATTGAGGACGCCATCCTGACGATTCATCACCCGGAAGAACTCCAGGCTCTGCTCTAGGGCCATTCCCCGCTTCCTCAGGGCTCTTTTGTGAGTCAAAGAGCTATGATGGATCCATGGGGAGTCTCCGTTTAATGACTTCGAAACTTGCCTGTTTTTCTGCTCTTTTGCTGTCCTGCTGCGCAGTCTGTGGTCAAAACCCCGCCCCGGCGGCAAGTCCTCACGCAGCGTCCACGGCAACCACCACCGATTCGCCTGAAGTCAAAGAGTTCCAAAAGGTCGAGGACGGCTGGACCAATTCCATCAACATGCGCGATCAATATGGATTGGAGCTGGTCCTCTCGCCGCTCTTCGTCGACATATCCGCGTCTGGCGACATTACAACACGCAATCAGCAGCTTGCGCAGTTGATCAACGGAGAGGACAAGACCGTCCACCTCGATCAGCGCGTGATTACCGTTCGAATGCTCGGTGACGTTGCCGTCGCCAATGGGACTTACGTCTTGCATCACAAGGGAACGGCGGGCCCGGTTGACGAGAAGGGCGTCTTCACGCACGTGTTTCAGCGCGCGCACAATGGTTGGATTTGCGTCAACTCGCAACGCACCGTGCTGCGCGAGGATGGCCCGGCTACCAGGACCAAGAAAAAGTCTGACGCCGAGATGCCGTTCCACATCCCGCTGTTCTCAAAGGGCGACAAGACCAATCAGTAATCACTCCGCAATTCAGCTCGCCGCCGCCTCTGCTCTTCGCGCACCCTGCAAGCGGATCGACACGTGCACTAGGCTCAGCGCTGCCGGGGTCACGCCAGGAAGGCGGCTGGCCTGTCCGATGGTCAGCGGCCGCACCCGCTCCAGCGTCTCGCGCATCTCGCGGCTCAGGCCGCTGATCGCGCTGTATTCAATCCAGTCGGGAATCTTCACGCCTTCCGCCGCCTTCAACTTCTCAATCGACTTCTTCTGCTGATCGAGATAACCGGCGAACTTGATCTCCGTCTCCACCGCCCGCGCTTCGTTACGCATCCTCGCGCGCGCTACCGCATCATCTCCAACTTGCGAAACATACGCCGCCAACAGCGGGTTCATGTCCTTTTGTAGGGCATCGCGAAGGGCTACAAGCGCATGCTCCATGGTCACCTCGGGCCGTTTCAGCAGTTGCGCCCATTTCAGCCCGGCCGTAGCCGGAAGCGCGCCCAACCCTGCTACCCCTAAGTCATCCGCTCGAACCAGCCTTTCACTCAGCAGACGATTCAGTGCCGCCATGCGTATGCGTTTCTCTTGGTACTCAGACCATGCCGCATCGTTAATCAGCCCGAGCCTGCGTCCATGCGGTGTGAGCCGCGTGTCCGCATTGTCGATGCGTAGGTGCAGCCGGAACTCCGCACGCGAAGTGAACATGCGATAGGGCTCATTGGTGCCCTTCGAAATAAGATCGTCAATCAGAATGCCGGTGTAGCCTTCCGTACGATCCATGGTGAACGGCGGCTCGCCCTTCAGCCACAGCGCCGCGTTGATGCCAGCCATGATGCCCTGGCACGCAGCCTCTTCGTATCCACTGGTCCCGTTGATCTGTCCCGCGAGATACAGCCCATCCATGCTCTTCACGCGCAGGGTGCGATCAAGCTCCGTAGCGTCCACGCTGTCATACTCGATCGCGTAACCGGGTCGCAGCATCTCGGCGTCTTCAAGCCCCGGAATGGAGCGCACGATCTGGAACTGCACTTCCATCGGCAGCGACGTCGACATGCCGTTGATGTAAACCTCGTGCGTGTTGAGGCCTTCGGGCTCGAGGAAGAACTGGTGCTGCGTCTTGTCGGGGAACTTGACGACCTTGTCTTCAATCGACGGGCAGTAGCGCGGCCCGATGCCCTCAATCTGCCCCGAGTACATCGCCGAGCGATGCACGTTCTCGCGAATCAGCCGCAATGTCTCCGGCGTGGTGAAAGCGATATGGCAGCTCACCTGCGGCTGCACAATTCTTTTGGTGCGGAAGCTGAACGGAGTGGGATCAACATCGCCCGGCTGCTCTTCAAACGTCTCCCACTTAATCGTCCGTCCATCCAACCGCGGCGGCGTACCGGTCTTCAACCGGCATGTGCGCAAGCCCAACCGGCGCAAAGCTTCTCCCAGAAGCACAGAGGCGGGCTCGCCGCTGCGCCCCGCCGGGTAGCGCTCTTCACCACAGTGGATCAACCCGTTGAGGAATGTGCCAGTAGTGATGATCGTCGCGCCCGCCATCAGCCGACGACCATCGCGCAGCTTGAGCCCCACGACTCGGCGCTTCCGCGGCCTGTCTTCTATTCCCTGTTCCCTGTCGGGGTCCCCGGCGTGCGGTCTTTGCTCGCTGGGGTGACTAGTCGCTATTCCCTGATCTTCTGTTCCCTGGTCCCTGTTCCCTGGTCCCTGCTCTTCTAGTCCCTCGTCCCTAGTCCCTAGTCCCTCGTCAAACACCAGATCGACGACTTCCGCCTGGCGAATATGCAGTCCCGGCTGCCCCTCCAGCACTTCGCGCATCTTCACGCGATAAAGCGCCTTGTCGCATTGCGCGCGCGGCGACCACACCGCGGGTCCGCGCGATGTATTCAGCAGGCGGAATTGAATGCCAACGGCGTCCGCGACCTCGCCCATGATGCCGCCCAGTGCATCGACCTCGCGCACCAGGTGCCCCTTGGCCACGCCGCCAATGGCCGGATTGCAGCTCATCTGCGCAATCAGGTCCATGTTCATGGTGATCAGGGCCGCCTTCAGGCCCATGCGCGCCGCGGCCATGGCGGCCTCGCATCCGGCGTGTCCCGCGCCCACAACCACCACATCGTACTGTTCAGTGAAAGCCATCCATTCTCATTGTACGGACAAGGCTTGTAAGCGGCAGGCGTGCCTGCCCTTGCGCGACGCCCCGGCGGCTCCGGCTGCTTATAATCCAACTTGTTTGGCTTGAGCATCGCAAGGCGCAACCTTGCCGCAACTCACTGCCGCAAACCCCTGATGGAGCGCCATTTGCCCACTATCCAAGTTCCGGCCGACCTGCATCGAGTTCTCGACGAGGCATGGCGCACCGCAAGCAAAGTCCCGGGGTTTCTCCTCGAGTCAGAAGCGCGGTTTCTTGGCATGGCCGCCGCCTGCACGCCAGGCCAAGGCGCCATCGTCGAAATCGGTTCGTTCAAGGGAAAATCCACTGTCATGCTGGCCAAGGTCTCCCAGCATTACGGCCTCGGCCCCGTCACTGCCATCGACCCCCACAACTTCAACAACGAGGAACTTCACGAATACCGAACCGCCGCCGGAAGCTCATCGTACGACGAGTTCCTCCGCAGTATCGAATCGGCAGGCGTTGCGCACCTGGTTGACGTCCGGCGTGCCTATTCCTCGGATATAGCCAAACAGTGGAGCCAGCCTATTCGATTTCTGTGGATCGACGGCGACCACTCCTACCTTGGTGCCAAAAGCGATTTCGATGGGTTTCTCCCCTTCGTTCTTCCGAGCGGCATCGTTGCACGACGCCCTGCACGAGTTCGAGGGGCCCATTCGCGTCTTTGTTGAAGAGATGCTGCAGTCCGACCGATTCGGCCCCGCCGGCTTCGTGAGTTCCATCGCCTGGTCGCAATTCCGGCCTGGCGACGGAAGCCGATTTCGTAGCCAGCGCCGGCTTCTAGAGCACCGCGCCGCCCCGCTTTTGCCTTTACTGCAAGGCTCGTCCCCACTCCGCGGCGCCCGGAAGCTTGTTTACAAGCTACGACGCTCGCGCGTACCGAGAGGCCCGCTTTCTCTTGACACCTGGGCCACCCTCCTCAAGTAGCGCCTCGTTTAGGAACTTGTTGATAAACTGAAAACTGCGATGCTTTGTAACAGGGCACGACTTCAGTCGTGCCGATAAAGCCAATCAAATCAATGGGGCTTTAGCCCCTGCGGGAGCTTTGCCCTGTGCAATTGCACCCGTCACAGGTATTTCAACAAATTCTCAGATCAGTTCACTCGCAGCTTCCGCCATCCGTACGCCAACCCCACCAGCACGACCGACAGAACCAGGTACAGCCACGCCGTGCTCGACTGCGCCGTGGTCCCCACGAAATCCAGCCCCCGCACATGGTGCAACGGCCCGATATACCACCAAGCCGTAAAGAGGGCTTCAAACGGCTTGCGGCTCCCCGCCAGTACGCCAAGCGCCAGGGCCAGGGCGGGAACAAACAGCACTCCCGCCACCCATGCCCCGAGGCCCGTCGCGTTGCCGGCCGCTGTCAGCCGCAGCGCCAGCCCGCCCCCGGTCAGCGCCGCCACAATGACCCCCGCGCCGTAACAGGCAAGCAGCTGGCGCGGTACCGCTCGTGGCGCTGAAAAGATCAGGCTCCCCACCGTGCCCTGCGTTTCGCGCGATCCCATTTGCGACCACACCAGAATGGGCCAGATCCAGGCAACCGCCAGAACCGTGCTTCCTGCAGCCGGTGGCGAGGCAAGACACCCGATGAACAAGCCCGCTGCAGCCCCGTACCACCACCACTTCTGTCCCTTGAGCATCAGCCTCAATTCGGCCAGCACCAGCGCACCCATCCGCGCCCGCACCGCACCGCGGGCCACGGGCGCCAACTGCGCGGCCGATGTCAGCCTCCCCGCGACGCCGGGAACACTGGCAAGTTGATAGGCCGGGGCCTCAACGCCCGCGAATCCTCCCGCCTGAAGCAATTTGGATTTCACCTTTGTAGCGCGCTTCTCCTTCAGTGCCCGCAGCCCGCCTCGCGCCGGATCGAACCGATCAAAGAAAACGGCCCCCAACAGAGCGAGGAGTCCGGCGATTCCAAGCATCGTCAACCGGCTCAGGAGAAGTGCCGGTGTCCAGTGAATCCCAGTCCACAGAAACGTCTTCGTCGCGGGATGAAGCCCGCCCACGCTGAACGACGCATCCCCGTTGTAGTGCGGATCGAGCGCGTGAACCTGGGCCTTCATCTGCCCCATCACCGTGGCCAGCCCAGACGTGTCCCTTAAGACATTTCCGAATGTGGGCGACGGTCCCGCGTGATCGACGCTCAGCGCACTCATCGTCAGCAGAGCCGTCCACAGGAAGAAGTACGCCACATTCCCCATCCCGCCACGCAGCACGGGCAGGCTCTCGAACAGCACAGCGAGAGCCGCCGTAATCGCCACCGCGCTCAGACCGACAATCAGAATTGGCCCCAGGAGCGCAATCAAGTCGAGATGCTTCTCGGCGCCGCTCGACATCGCAATCAGCACCGCGGCAACCGCCAGAATCCCCACCATCAGCGCCAGAACCGCAAAGTTGCTCAGCGCTTTTCCAATCGTGTAAAAACCCTTGCTCATGGGAGTGGACGCGAGAATTTGACCAACTCGCGTCTCGCGGTCGCGCTGAATGGAGTTCTTCACCACGTAAAAGCCCACCAGCGTGAGCCAGGTTGATGCCACCAGCGCAATCACGGAACCCAGCCACGCGGAGTTGTTCACGCCCTGGTAATTATCCAGTTCCAGGCTCACCTGCCGCGCATACACGGCGTACCCCAAATAGACTGAGAATCCCATGGTGAGCAGAAAACTGTAGCGACGGACGCGCTCAAGAAAATCGGCTCGCACCATGGCCGTGATTACGCGTGCATGGTTCATACTGACGCCCCGGCCGGGATGTGACTCGCGCTGCCGGCGCGGTGATTGGTGAGGCAAAACATGTAGGCGTCCTCGAGCGTGGGCGGGACGGCCTCAGCCCCTTGTGGTGGCTGTTCGGCCAGAACGCGGACATGCACGCCGTCGCTGCGCCGCACCGTGCTCGTCACCAGCCACTTCTCCCTCGCGGCAGGCAGGTCCGCACTGGGAATGACCCACTCCCACACGCGACGCTCCACCGCCGCCAGCAGATCCTCCGGCGCGGCATGAGCCACCAGTTCTCCCTTGGCAATCAGCGCGATGTCGGTCGCCGTAGCCTCAACATCCGAAACGATATGCGTAGAGAGAATCACGATCCGCTCGCCGGAAAGCTCGCTCAGCAGGTTGCGGAATCGCACCCGCTCTTCGGGATCAAGACCGGCCGTGGGCTCATCCACGATCAATAGTTGGGGGGCGTTCATCAGCGCCTGCGCAATTCCCACTCTCTGGCGCATGCCGCCGGAAAAGCCGCCCAGCGGGCGCTTGCGGGCGTCCGTCAGGTTCACCAGCTCCAGCAATTCACCGATCCGCCGCCGCGCCGTGGCTGCATCCAGACCTTTGACTGCGGCCAGGTATTCGAGAAACTCGACCGGGTTCAGGTTCGGATAGACGCCAAAATCCTGCGGCAGATATCCCAGCACCTTGCGCAAGACGTCGGGCTCGCGACCCACGTCCGTCCCGTTCCACAGGATTCGGCCTTCTGAAGCGCGTGTCAGGGTGGCCAGGATGGTCATGAGCGTGGTCTTGCCCGCGCCGTTCGGCCCCAGCAATCCCAACACGCCCGGTTTCAGTTCCAGGCTGAAGCCGCGCAGGGCAACCACTCCGCGCTTATAGCGCTTGGTTACATCTTCAATGGATAGTTTCACTTGCCGCTCCACTGCAAAGCTTGTTCGTGAGATAGGTACGCGGCGCACCCACAGGCAGTTCCTCCGCTCTTTGACGAATGCTATGGAAAAACCATACGCGCGCAGGTAGGATGCTCAGAAAGCCAGACCTATTGTCCGCCCCTCAGGAGGGAATCGCGCATGGGTTCAATGGAAGTAAGCCCTCAACCGTATCAAGGCATTGCTTCTCCCGATACATTAAGTAACGAAGATGGTAAGCCACAGACCCCAGAAGAGTTACAGGAAGAATCCCGCAAAATCCGTCGCCTCCAAATGGTCGTGAACATGGTCACCCAAGTCATTGCGCAGGATGCGAACCTTGGGGTGGAAGAGGCTTCTGAAATGGTGGCCGATACACGGCGCCTGGCCCTGGGAATGTTCCCTGACAAGGAGTTAGCCTTCAACCTGATCTTCTGGCCGAGGTTGCAGCGGCTGATGCGCGAGCGCTATCGGATGCAGTAAGGCAGAACAGGTGACAAGGCCCTGGGGTCCGGGCTATTTCGCTTCGTTGGCCGAGAGGCGGAACGTGATGGTGCCCCAGAACAGGCGGGCCCGCATCTGCACGGGAAGATGCTTATCGTCGTCGGTGTACCAGATCCAGATGTTGCCGCGATTTTTCACCACTCCGGCATCGGCCGTGGGCTGTACGCGGACCGTTTTGAAGGTCCCGACGGGCGTCTTGATCTCTTCCTTGCCTTCCACCTTCATGGTGACATTCACCGTGTGCATGGCATCGACAACCGGGATCACGAAGCTCTTGCCCACTTCCATGGGCTGGCTGGAGGCATAGTAGATGCCTGTCAACAAGTCAGTCAGGCAGCCTTGAATCGGCTCTTCCACGTGCTTGGTCTGGCCGTTCACCAGATTCTTCTCGTCCAGAATCGACTTCGACTGTTCGTAATCCATCTTCAGGGTCGAACTGATCTGGCGGCGCCCCTCCACCGTCTGCTTGTCAAACTCGTAAGTGCAGCCCTTGGCGCGGTCAAAGCTGGACTGGAAATGGTCTCCAACGTGGAACAGCAGGTTGATCGCACCCGTGGTGTCAGCGCTGGCATTGACCTTTTCACGGTCCCCCGCTGCCTCAAAATGCAGAACCGCCGTACCGGCCGGGAACACACGCCAGTCCACCGAGTAAGTGAGGGTCTGTTTTTGCGGGAAGGCGAACCCTGGCTTGGGAGCGGGCAGCGAAGTCGGCTGCTGCGCCTGAGCGCCAATGGCGAGAATGAGGGCACTGAAAATAAAGAGGTTGGTCGTGCTCTTCATCACCGGCAGGCGCGGCTCCTTATCAGTTGGACGTGCAAGCCGCGGAAGCTGTTCAAAACCTATCCGCGGAAGATGGCATTCAACGCCGCCCGAAGGAAAATCAGGCAAAAGTAGAGAAGGGCTACCCCCAATAAAGCATTGTACTCGCGGTGCTTGAGATAGAGCGGCATGAAAAACCGGCCCCGCTCGCCGGTGCCGGAGCCGTGGGCAGGCGTGATCCGCGGAATCAATCGCGGCACGCGCTTGCAATATTCTTCGAACTCGGGGAATGTCGTACGCAGGAAGCGTTCTTCAGAGGCGATGACAGGGACGTAGATGGCCGCGAACATGACTGCCAGTGCCACGGCTACCGGCCAACTCAAGAGCGAAACCGCAAAACCGGCGGCAATCAGAATAGAGCCCAGGTACAGAGGGTTGCGCACGTGAGCGTAGGGGCCGGTGGTGGTGAGTTCTTCATTCTTCTTGACGTAGCCTGAAGCGTATCCACGCAGCCAGAGTCCGGGAATGACCAGCGCCAGGCTCCACGCCACCGCAGCCGGCAATGGAGGGCGCCGTCCG
>Ga0193727_1000913_pt1 | contig 12014 bp, 9 predicted proteins | sample H2c2metaG_FD_143051 | JGI IMG/M metagenome (GOLD analysis project Ga0193727, IMG submission 143051) | Soil microbial communities from a riparian zone of the East river system, Colorado, United States - H2c2 | ecosystem: Environmental > Terrestrial > Soil > Riparian zone | place: USA: East River...
GGTGGACACGACTCTTGCATTAGCTGAAGGAGTGCGGCCGGTCACGGATTTCTATTACGACAACGCTCCCGCCTTTCGGCTGTTGCCGGCGGCTGCCGAGCGTGGTGTCAAAAAGGTCGTCTGGATCGATGGCCCCACTCCATTGCGCAGTGGATGGGCGTGGGGTCAAAAGTACCTTGGCGGTGTAACAGAGGTCCTGCAGGCTCCGGTGGGAAAGGGAATGCTCGTCCTTTATGGGCCTGACCCTTATTTCCGTTCGCAACCTCACGGCACGTTCAAGTTACTGTTCAACGGACTCTTATATCGCAATGAACTCGGAGATTAGATAATGCGCTCACGGATTCTGTTGGCGGCGGTGGCTGTCTCTGGGTGCTCGTATTTCCAGCCGGGCACGAGCACGGTGCCCGCTCCATCACCGGCGGCGACCGCGCCAACCTCGGCCAAATCGCCGTCAACCGTGAGGGCTACCAGCGGGTCCGGCTTGATCACTGCCATGCACGATCGTTACGACGGGAAATATCTGAAGACAATGAGCTTCCTTCAGAACAACACGGCGTACACGACCACTGGCCAGGAGCAGAAGTCGCAGTGGTACGAGCACATCGAGATTCCCGGCAAGCTTCGTATCGCGTTCCTGCCCGCAACGCAGAAGAGCGGCCTGGTTCAGCTCGACGACAAGGTTGCGTCGTTCGACAATGGCATCAGAGTCGATTTTCGGCCTTCGGTGAATCCCCTGCTTCTGCTGACTGCCGATGTATACGTCGCACCGGTCACTGCGATCATGCACGGGCTCGATACACTTCATGTGAACGCTGATCTCATCCGCGACGACACCTGGGAGGGGCAGGCCGTGTACGTTGTGGGTGCAAAGGTTGGCGACACCACCTCGAATCAAATGTGGGTAGACCGCGATCAGTTGCGGCTCGTTCGGTTCATTCAGACCCAAACGGTCGGCCAGCGCACCACCGTCAGCGACATCCGCGTTCAGGGCTACAAGGATATTGGCGGATTTGACGTTCCAACCGAATTCCTGGTGATTCGTAACGGGCGTCCGGTCTGGCGTGAGGAATACGCCAACGTACGCGTCAACGCCGAGTTCCTGCCGGGTACGTTCGATCAGGCGCGGTGGAACGACATCCCGATTCCCAAATAGACGACGTTCGACACATCCACAAAGCGCCAACCGGCACACGTTTCATATGACACGCAGGTTTCTGATTCAGGTTGCTCTGGTGCCTACCCTGCTGGCGCCGATGCCAGCGTTCGCGCAGAGCGGCCCCCCGCAGTCAGCCAGGGCTGAAAGGCCACTCGCCACCCCATCGACGTGGAAGATCGACCCGACACACTCGGAACTGTCGTTCACGATCCGGCATATGGTCAGCAAGGTGCGCGGCCAGTTCGATGTGTGGACCGGAACCATCATTGCCGATCCAAATGACTGGAGTTCGGCATCCGTCGAGGTTGTTGCGCAGACTTCGACCATCGACACAAACAACGAACGGCGCGACGCGGATCTTCGCAGCGACAATCATTTCGATGCCGACGCGAATCCGACGGTGACGTTCAGGAGCACGAAGGTCGCGCGCTTTGCCGGGGATTCGATAACGGTGGCCGGGAATCTTACCATTCATGGAATTACCCGATCGGTTGTGCTGCGCGGGCATTTCAACGGCATGACCGGGACGCCCGGGAAACGGCGCGCGGGATTCGATGCCGAGACCACGATCAACCGGAAGGACTTCAACATGAACTGGAATCGCATCGTTGAAGGGAGCGAGATGGTCGGCGACGAGGTCAAGATCGAGATCGACATAGCCGCAGTCGAGCAGCCGCGGTAGGAACTCCTACAAGAGAGCAGAAGAAAATGAAAACCAGAGTACTGCTGGCGGCACTCGTCGTACTTGCCGTCGATCTTTCGGCGCAGGGACGCGTCCAACGTCCGATGACGTTCGAGGACTTTGCCGCGGTCAAGAACGTCGGGGATCCGCAGGTCTCTCCTGACGGCCGTTGGGTCCTGTACTCGGTGCGGACGACAGACGTCAACGCCAACAGACGCACAACCGTCACCAAAGTGCAGCCCACCGGCGGCGGGGCAGCGCGCCAATTCCCCAACGCGAGCACCGCGGCGACGGAGGCGCGCTGGTCGCCGGACGGCAAGCGCATCGCGTACATCGCGGGTGGGCAGCTCTGGATCGCTGACGTCACCGGAGAAAATGGCAGGAAAATCTCGAGCGTCAGCGGCGGCGCCACTGGCCCGGTCTGGGCGCCGACGGGAGATCACATCGCGTTCGTAACCGGCGTGTATCCCGATTGCGACACCGACGGATGCAACATCGAGCGCGCGAAGGCGGCCGACACCGGCAAGGTCAAAGCGCACATTGCCGACAATCTGCTCTATCGCCACTGGACGGAGTGGACGCCGGCGACGCGATCGCACCTATTCGTAGTCGCACCCGATGGAACCGGCGTGCGTGACGTAACGGCCGGTGTGAAGTACGACGTACCGCCCGGACCGTTTGGCGGAAGCGAAGGATATGCGTTCTCGCCTGATGGCCGAGAGCTCGCTTACACCGCCAAGGATCAGGGTCGCGCCGATGCTTGGTCCACGGACCTCAACGTATACACCGTGCCGGTGGCCGCCGGCGCCCCCGTCGTGATCACCGCTGCCAACCGCGGCGCCGATCAGAATCCAGTCTACTCGCCCGATGGACGAACCATCATCTATGCGTCGCAGGCGCGGGCCGGGTTCGAGTCGGATCGTCAGCGGCTCATGGCGTACGACCGCTCGAGCAGAACGTCGCACGAATTACTTCCCGGCTGGGACAGAAACGCCGATGCCTACGCGTTCTCGCCGAGTGGAGATGCGATTTATCTCAATACTGTCGACGCCAGTCGCACGAAACTCTATCGCATTGCGCGCACGTCATCGGGTTGGACGACGCTTCCGCAGCTGCTCACCAATGGCGGCAACAATTTCTCACCCTCCATATCCGCGGATGGGAAAACGATCGCCTGGCTGCAGGACGCGACTGAGCGGCCGGCAGAGGTTTACGTCGGGACAGCTGGCGCGGCCGGTCTCAGCGCTGTTCGTCGATTGACGCACGAGAACGACGCCCTTCTCGCCCAGCTCAAGTTGAATCCCGTCCAAGACTTCTGGTTCAAGGGCGCGGATGGCGACAGCGTGCAGGGAATGATTCTTCGGCCGCCTCAATATCAGGCGGGCAAGAAGTTCCCGGTTCTTTTTCTCATTCACGGAGGACCTCAGGGTGAGTGGCTCGATCAGTGGCATGGCCGCTGGAATTTCGAGCTGTTCGCTTCGCCCGGATTCGGAGTCGTGGCGATCAACCCGCGTGGATCGTTCGGGTACGGTCAGAAGTTCACAGACCAGATTTCCAAAGACTGGGGCGGAAAAGGGTACACGGATCTCATGAACGGCCTCGACGCCGCGCTCGCCCGCAACAACTGGCTCGATTCAACGCGAATGGGTGCGGCCGGTGGATCTTACGGTGGCTATATGACCAACTGGATCGCTGGCCACTCGAGCCGCTTCAAGGCGTTGTTCACGCATGCCGGCGTTTACAATCTCGAGAACATGTACGGCGCGACGGAGGAAATCTGGTTCAGCGACTGGGAATTCGGCGGACCGTACTGGAACAAAGCCGCGATGGATTCTGTGTACCGCCGTTGGTCGCCACATCTCTTCGCCGGAAACTTCCATACACCGCACCTGGTGGTGGTTGGTGAGCTCGACTATCGCGTGCCCTATACCGAGGGTCTGTCGCTGTTCACCGCGCTGCAGCGTCAGGGCGTTCCGAGCCGACTGATCGACTTTCCCGACGAGGGGCACTGGATCGGGAAGCCGCAGAACCAACGCCTCTGGTGGGGGGAGAGTCTTGGGTGGTTTACGAAATACTTGCGCCCTTAGCTGGCATCGCTGAAACCTCGAAACCGCAAACTGAATAGGCGAGAGGCGTGAGTAGGTAAGTTGCGAGCTGTTTAGTTCACTACGCCGGGACGTGTCTCGGTGGCATTCAAGGCACAAGCAGTTGCTTGTGGCCTGTTCCGCACGCGATACGTCCCGGCGTAGTGAACTAAAAAACTGGCATCTTACCTACTTGCGCCTCTCGCCTAATCAGTTGCACCAACCTTCGGCTTCACCGGTAGCCTTCGGCGTCACGCTAGCTTGTCGGTATCACCGGTAGCCTTTTGCCTGCATCGCGAACAGCTCCTCGTACAACCCGCCGTTTGCAAGAAGCTGTTCATGTGACCCCTGCTCCTCGACCTTGCCGTGCCGCAGCACGATGATCCGGTCGGCCATGCGAACCGTCGAAAAGCGGTGCGAGATGAGAATCGCCATGCGCCCCGCGACCAACTCTGAGAACCGCAGGAACACCTCGTACTCGGCCCGCGCATCGAGAGCAGCCGTCGGCTCGTCGAGGATCAGAACCTGCGCATCGCGGATGTAGGCGCGAGCCAGAGCGATTTTTTGCCATTCGCCGCCCGACAAATCGACTCCCTCCTCGAATCTCCTGCCGAGCATCTGCTGGTAGCCTTTTGAGAATCGGGGGAGCAGAGAAGCGGCGAGTGAGTTTTCGGCGGCCGCTGTGATCGAAAGCGGTGTGCCGTTGCTCTTCTCGAGCTCACCACGCACGGAATCGATTTCACCAACTCCGATGTTCTCATCGAATCGCATGTCGTAGCGGACGAAATCCTGGAAAATGACGCCGATCGCATGCCTCAGGCTCACGAGATCATATTCCTTGAGATCGACACCGTCGAGCGTGATACGGCCTTCCGTGGGATCGTAGAGGCGCGCGAGAAGCTTCGTAATAGTCGTCTTGCCGGCGCCGTTCTCCCCGACGAGGGCGACGCGCTCGCCCGGCCTCAGCGTAAAATTCACGTTCCGAATCGCCCACCGCTCGCTGTCGGGATAGTGGAAACCAACATCCTCGAACACGAAACCCGATTGAATCTTCGTGGGAACCAGCCTGGCATTCGGCGGCGACTCGATCGTCGGACGCATGTCGAGAAACACAAACAGGTCTCTGAGATACAGCGCCTGCTCGGCAACGTTACTTGCCGAGAGAAGAATGTTCTGGATGACGTCGCGTCCGCGCCCGAATGACGCAGCGAGGAATGTCAGAGTCCCGATCGTGATGTCGCCTTTGACAGCGCGGATCAGGATGACGACGTACGCTGCGTAGTAGCCGACCGTACCCAATATCGAGAGCAGCGCGCTGACGACTCCTCGACGAATCGAGAGGTTTCTATTCTCCTCGTAGAATCGTTGCGAGAGATCGCGGTATCTCTCGGTCAGCCAGGGCGCGAGGCCGAACATCTGAACTTCCTTCGCGGTCTTGTCACTCGCCCCTACGTATCGGAGGTAGTCGAGCTGTCTGCGCTCAGGGGTCCAACGGAAAAGGAGTGAGTAACCGAGCGAGGCGAAGTGGGTTTCGCCGAGAAAGCTCGGAACTACCGCGGCGGCGAGTAGCAGGAGCAGCCACGGGTTGTACGCTATCAGTGCCCCCGCGAGTGTGAGAAGAGTGAGCGCGTCCTGCGACATCGAGAGCAGGAGACTGAGAAGCGCGATGCGTCCCACCGTCTGCCGCCGCGCGCGCTCGAGGTGATCGTAGAATTCGGGGTCCTCGAATTGCGCCAGATCGAGTTTTGCCGCGTGCTCCATCAGCTGCACGCTCATCGCGTTCGAGAAGAGATCGCCGAGCAGGCTCTCGATGAGTGACGAGGCGCGGGCAAGGATTTCTCCAACGAGAACAATGCCCAGCTCCAGCACGAGGTAGCGCCAAACCTGGGTCAGCGATCCATTCCCGGCCTTCGCCGCGATCACCGAGTCGAGTATCAGCTTCCCGACCCAGAACGTGACCACAGGCACGAACGCGCGCACGATCCGGAGAACGACCATGGCAGCCGTGTAGCCGCGATGGGTGCGCCAGATCAGTCGAAAAAGGGAAGGGACGTATCGAAGCGCTTCGAGCCGCTCCTTCCAGGTGACTGATTCGTCGTCGGGGCGAGGCCGGCGGTTTCTTCCGCCTCCAAACATTGGGTGACCCATCGGTGCGACTCCGGCCTCTAACTCTTCGCTTGCACGCGGCCGGTTGTCGCAGCCCGACCCGATTCAATCTCGAACCCTTGTGCGACCCAGGCGTCGTAGCCGCCGGCGAGATTGGAAACGTCGGGCAATCCTCGCGACTGAAGAAGACTCGTTGCGATCGCCGATCTGCCCCCGCCCTGGCACTGCATCACTATGGGAGATGATGCGTCGAGCTTTCCGATCCGGTCGGGCAGCAGAGCGAGCGGGATGTGAATCGCTCCAGGCAAGTGACCTCGCCGCCATTCCTCGGGACTTCGGACATCGATGATCTGAACGCCATCGCCGTCGCGCTTCTGGAGCGACTGCGGATCGATCTGCGCAACGGTCTCGAGCTCTCCGCGACGCGATTTCCAATCGCGCAAGACATCTGAGCGGAAAACCCCGGCCACACGGGTCAGGCCGACTTTCGACAAATCGCCGACGATCCGCTTCACCGCATCATCGCTATCCGCCTCGGTAATTATCCAGAAGTCCGAGTCTCCGGGGACAAGCGCGCCGCTCCAGTTGAGGAAGGATTTGCCGAGCGGAATGTTCAGCGTTCCCGGGACATGCCCAGCCGCAAACTTTGCTGTCGGCCGCGTGTCCACGATAGTTCCACCTTTCTTCAGCGCCTCCTCGAGCTCGGCCAAACCCGCGTATATCGGCTCGCGCGGGGCCTGTTGAGCGGCGGCGCTGCGGTTCACGCGCTTCATCACCGCGAAGTAGCGTGGAGGCGCGGGTTGGTCTTCGAGAACCCTCGCGACGACTTCTCCTTCGGTGATTTCGCCAAACGCCCAGTTGAAGAGCTTTTCGTATCCCAGCGTCGATTGGGGCATTGAGCCGAGTGACTTTCCGCACGCCGATCCTGCACCGTGGCCCGGCCAGAGTTGCAAATGGTCTGGCTCTGTCTTGAACGCGTTGACTGATTTGAACAGCTCTCGCGCCGAGCTGTCCATGCTGCCCTTCGCCCCCGCGGCCCGCTCGAGCAAATCCGGTCTGCCGACGTCGCCGACAAAAACAAAATCGCCAGTGAGGGCACCAACCGGATTATCGCCGCGCTCCAGGTCAGACACGAAGAAGGTCAGATGCTCCGGAGTATGACCGGGAGTGTGAGAAACCCGAAGACGAATTCGACCTACGTCGATCCGGGAGCCATCACGAATCACAGTCGCGCGCTGGAGCGCCTCATCGGTGTAACCCCACTCACCGGTCCCCTCTCCCGAGAGATGGAGAACGGCGCCTGCGGCATCGGCCAACGCGCGCGCTCCCGACACGAAGTCGGCGTGGATGTGCGTCTCCGTCACATGTGCGATCCGGACGCGATCTGCTCCCGCCGCGCGAGTGTATTGCGCAGTGTCAGAATTGGGGTCGACGACGATCGCTTCGCGCGTCCTTTCGCAGGCGATCATGAAGCTCGCCTGGGCCAGATTCTCGTCGTAAAATCGTCTGAAAAGCATGGGCCTTTCGAAGCAGGCGGTGAAGCGTTGCTGGATGAGCCCACAGTAGTTAGCGTCCTACTGACGAACTCGATGACTGACTGCGCAATATACCACCTACGTGAATATTGAACGGAGCCGCCAAACGACCGAGTGGACGCGCGAAGAGCTTGTGCGTTATAGCCGCCACATCCTCCTCCCCCAGGTGGGAGAGAACGGTCAGCGCGCGCTCAAGAAGTCGCGGGTGTTGCTGGTTGGTGCGGGCGGATTGGGCTCACCCGTGGCGCTCTACCTCGCGGCTGCAGGCGTCGGTACGATCGGACTCGTCGACTTCGACGTGGTCGATCTCTCAAATCTGCAGCGACAGATCCTGCACGGATCGGCTGGGATAGGCAGCTCGAAGATAGGCTCTGCGCGCGACCGGCTGCGTGACATCAATCCGAACGTCAAGGTGGAGTCGTACGAGACGCGTTTTACCTCCAGCAACGCGCTGGAAATCGCGAAGGGCTACGATCTGATCGTCGACGGGACCGACAATTTCGCGACCCGCTATCTCGTCAACGACACCTCGGTTCTGCTCGGCATCCCAAACGTGTACGGGAGCGTGTACCGGTTCGAGGGACAGGCATCCGTATTCGGAGCGACTGACGGACCGTGCTATCGGTGTCTTTTCCGCGAGCCGCCTCCGCCCCACCTGGTTCCGAGCTGTGCGGAAGCAGGCGTGCTCGGAGTGGTTCCTGGCCTCGTCGGAACCATCCAGGCCACTGAAGCAATCAAGATGCTGCTCGGACTCGGCGAAACTCTGGTGGGCAGGCTGCTCACGATCGACACCATGACAATGGCGTTCCGCACGATCGAAATACGCCGTGATTCGGAATGTCCCGCGTGTGGTACGCGGGAGATCACCGAGCTGATCGACTACGACGAGTTCTGTGGTGGAGCCCCGAGTTCAGAGCTGGCCGGAAACGCGATCAGGGAAATCCAGCCCTCGCAGCTGGCGCAGCGTCTGGACGGGGGAGAGGAGCTCGAGATCATAGATGTCCGGGAGCCGTACGAATGGCAGCTCGGTCACATCCCAGGCGCGCGGCTCGTTCCGCTCGACAGGATTGAGGAGGAGATTCCGCGACTCGACAAGCGAAGGGAGACGATTCTTTACTGCAAGGTCGGCGTCCGCAGCATGTATGCGGCGCAGCAGCTCGCCGACGCGGGTGTGTCCGACGTCCGAAATCTCGCGGGCGGGATTCTGCGCTGGATCGATGAAGTCGATCCGACGATGACGAGGTATTAGTTGATCCCACCGGATCCGATCGAGCGATTCCGCAGCGTCTTCGCGCTCGCCGAGAAAATCGACCGCTCCATCATCCCCGAACCGAACGCAATGTCCCTCGGGACGATCGGGAATCGCGATCAGCCTTACGTGAGAATCGTCCTGCTCAAGGCGTTAGACGAACGGGGATTCGTTTTCTACACGAGCTACGATGGGAAAAAAGGGCGACAGCTCATCGCCCACCCCAGGGCGTCTCTCTGCTTCTATTGGGCGCCGCTCTCGATCCAGGTTCGAATTGAAGGCAGGGTTACGAAGGTTTCTGACGAAGAGGCGGACGCCTACTTCGCTACGCGTGAACGGCTCAGTCAGATAGGGGCATGGGCATCGCGGCAAAGCGAGCCTCTGGAGACGCCGACCGCTCTCGATGAACGGGTTGCCAAGTACGAGAGGGAATTCGAGGGCAAGACCGTCCCGCGACCCGAGTACTGGTCTGGGTTCCGCGTCTGGCCGGAGAGAATCGAGTTCTGGAAAGGGAAGCCCAATCGTCTTCATGAGAGGCATCTCTATACGAGAGACGGCGAAGGGTGGCTGATCGAGACTCTTTATCCGTGACATTCTGCCGGTACCACTGGAGTGCGACATACCCTAAAATGTTGAGATGACGAGCACCCGTATTTCCCCGCCCCCGAAGGCCGAAAAACCATCACCGCCTCAGCCGCCCGCCGAGCCGTGGACGATTGCGTCCGCTCGCTCTCTCTACAACATCGAAGGCTGGGGCATCGGTTTCTTCGACATCAACGAAGCTGGTCATGTCGTGGTGCGTCCCGATCACGCGAAAGAGGGGCGCGAGCTCGATCTATTCGATCTCGCCAACGATCTCGATCAGCAGGGAGTCGGGTTGCCGCTGCTGCTTCGTTTCTCCGATATCCTTCGGTCGAGAATCGAATCGCTCAACGAGAAATTCGCGCGCGCGCGCGAGGAATACGGCTACGCCGGCGGCTACACGACGGTGTATCCCATCAAGGTCAATCAGCAGCGCCACGTGGTGGAAGAGATCGTCGAGTTTGGAAAGAGTGCGGGCGTAGGATTGGAGTGCGGGAGCAAGCCGGAGCTGCAGGCGGTGCTGGGCCTTGCGGAGCATACAGATCACCTGATCGTGTGCAACGGCTACAAGGACGAGGAGTTCATGCGTCTCGCACTGATGGGGCAAAAGCTCGGACACCAGGTTTTCATAGTGCTCGAGCAGCTGAGCGAAGTCGATGTGCTGCTCAAGGTGGCCGACGAGCTCGGGGTGAACCCGACCGCTGGAGTTCGCATCAAGCTCTACTCCGAGGGCTCCGGCAGGTGGGCGCGCAGCGGGGGCGAGAAATCGAAGTTCGGGCTCAGCACCGCGCAGCTCGTCAGGCTCGTCGACAAGCTGAAGTCATTGGGACGTCTCGATATCCTCAAGCTCATTCACTTCCATCTGGGCTCGCAGATCACGGACATCCGCTACATCAAGTCTGGTCTGCAGGAAGTCACGCGCTACTACGCCGAGATGCGCGGGCTGGGCGTGGATATCACACACGTGGATGTGGGCGGTGGTCTGGGCGTCGACTATGATGGATCGAGCTCGACCTCGCAGGCGAGCGTGAATTACACGCTGCAGGAATACGCCGACGACGTCGTCTATACACTTTCTGAAGCGTGCCGCCAACACGAGCTGCCGATGCCGCACATCATCAGCGAGTCAGGACGCGCGCTCACCGCGCACCATGCGCTCCTCCTGCTGAGCGTGATCGACGTCGAATCGCAGGCGGACAACACCGTGCCCGAGCTCACGAAAGCGCACCACAGCCTGCTTCATGAGATGGCCGCGGATTACAATTCCGTCTCGAAGCGGGTATCGAAGAAGCGCGTGCGCGAAGTCTTTCACGATGCGACATTCGACAAGGAGCGCGCCCAGGAGCTGTTCAACAGCGGAGTGCTGACGCTCAGGGATCGCGCTATCACGGAGCAGATTTATCTGTCTACGATCGCGGCAGTTGCCAAGATTGCGCGGCACGACCGCGACGAGTATTCGGACATCATCGACGATCTCGAAGCGACAATGGTCGATCGGTACTTCTGCAACTTCTCACTCTTCCAGTCGCTGCCCGACAGCTGGGCGATCGACCAGATTTTTCCGATCATGCCGATCCACCGCCTCAACGAGGAGCCGACGCGCCGAGGAACGATTCAGGACGTGACGTGCGATTCAGACGGCAAGATCGAGACATTCATCGGCGACCGCACCCCGCACAAGAGTCTGGAGCTGCATCCGTTCAACGACGGGGATCCGTACATCATCGGGATTTTTCTGACGGGAGCGTACCAGGAGATCCTCGGCGATCTGCACAACCTTTTCGGCGACACGAATGCCGTGCACATCAGACTGTCGGAAACCAAGGGATACGAGGTCACCGATCTCGTACACGGTGACACGGTGACAGAAGTGCTCGACTACGTCCAGTTTCGCGGGTCGGATCTGCTGGCAACGTTTCGTCGCAAGGTCGCGAATGCCACTGGACTGGCGCGGCAGGAGGCGAACACCTTCATTGCTGACTACATCGCGGGGCTCGAAGGGTATACGTACCTGGAAGGTGAGGCGTCGAGATAGGCACCTCAAACTGAATAGGCGAGAGGTCTAAGTAGCAGAGTTGTCAGTCGACTAGTTCACTACGCCCCGACCTACCTCGCCGCGATTCAGGGCACAATCAACTGCTTGTGCCCCGAACGCCACAGCGGCACGTCCCGACGTCGTGAACTAAATCGCTGGCAACTTACCTACTTGGGCCTCTCGCCTATTCAGTTGCAAGCGTCAGTCACGCCGCAGCGAACCTCTTCTCCACCTCTTTCCAATTCACAACATTCCACCAGGCTTGGATGTAATCCGGTCTCCGGTTCTGGTACTTGAGATAGTAAGCATGCTCCCAGACATCGAGACCCATGATCGCCTTCTGCCCCTCCATGAGCGGATTGTCCTGATTCGGCGTGCTGGTGATCGAGAGTTTGCCGCCCGTGTTAATGAGCCACGCCCAGCCCGATCCGAACCGCCCTACTCCGGCAGCGCCGAACTGCTCGCGAAACTTGGCGAAATCGCCAAACGCGCTCTTGATCGCAGTGCCGAGGTTTCCACCCGGCTCACCACCAGCTTTTGGCGCCATGATCTGCCAGAACATCGAGTGATTCCAGTGCCCGCCGC
>Ga0193727_1000914_pt1 | contig 12012 bp, 12 predicted proteins | sample H2c2metaG_FD_143051 | JGI IMG/M metagenome (GOLD analysis project Ga0193727, IMG submission 143051) | Soil microbial communities from a riparian zone of the East river system, Colorado, United States - H2c2 | ecosystem: Environmental > Terrestrial > Soil > Riparian zone | place: USA: East River...
AGCGTGCAGAACCAGCCGCAGCGGAGAGTTGCATCAAAGCGCCGAACGGCCGAGCCCCTTCGGGCAAGCGTTGGCGCCGCTATACAGACGACACAACCGGTCAAAGATGCTGGCAGTTGAGCGCCCGGGTTTCCAGAATTCACAATGCCGTTCCGGCGACACGGTCGCCACCGATAAAGTTAGTCGCGGAAACGTCAGCCGTCGTGCTTCCACGAGCCACCGCGAACGCCAACGCGAGGCTTGTAGATAAAACAGGACTCGCGGAACCAGTCGCTGAACCCCTTGGGCGGATCAAACCCGAATCTTCGCCGGAGTCTGCCACCACAGTGGCGGCCGATGAGATTCCTGCCACATCGACGTTCACATCGCGCTGGGTCAATCTGTGGGAGCAGGCTCATTCAAGCGATCGGCAGCCAACCCCGCCGGGCAATTCCGGAATTGATCAGCAGGCTCTGAGCGTGTTTCACGATGTCACGACTTCCGGCAAAACCGACGATGAATTGCTCCCGGACGATCGACCGCTTTACCTCAACTTGTTTATTTTGCTCGCGGCGCTCGGGGGCGCGCTTCTGCTTTGCGGTTTGACTGGCGGCTCATTCCTTTATCGACGCTCAGCGTCTGCTGTGCAGCTAAATCTTCCACCGCTACCCGATGCGCTTCGCGTCGCCGAGTTTGACGATCTATCGGGCCAAAGTCCGCCGGACACCGCGAAGCCGCTCGATGCGTCCGGCGCAATGACCGATGGCCGCCCTGTGGCCGAGCGCGATTGGCAGATCGCCGTGGATGATCTGCTTCGGGAGGTCGGCGGGGACCAGGTTGACGGCGATTCGTCGCGCGGGCAGCGCGAGGCCGGAGGCGATCAGCTCCTGACGAACCCGTTCGCGGGCCTCGAAGACCGCCTTATCAAGTAACCAACGATGGCGCATGCAGGTAAGCCGGGGCTCCGATCTCATCCTTTGTTGGAGCATGATCTCCGGGCAAACGCTTCGCGTTTGTCCCGAGGGAAAACCGGTTCCCACTTTTCCGGATCATGCTCTTGAAAAGCCACGGCGGAAACCCACCGTGCCATGTCGCCCTCTCCCGCGTCAGCAGCTTGACAGCGAAGCGGATACGTCCGCGGACAGACCGGCGCTGCCCCTTGGTTTAATTTCCGCAAGATCGACCAGTTCGGCAACGACGCGCTGAAAACCCAGTCGCTGCTCGTCGATGTCCTTCTGTCGGGTGGTGTAAGTTGGATGATGAGCTGCGAGGTCGCCGACGTACTCTATCTTTCCCATCACCGCGCTCGCGCCGCGGGCGAGCTTGATATGCCGGTTGGAGCAAGCCAACCCAATGATGTCGGCAATCGCCCGGTATTCCCCGGAGGCATCCCTGATGACTTCGCCTTTTGCCGCCCGTTCGAACGCGAGCAGCAGCAGGCACTCCAGCAATCGACGGCACATCACCGCGCAGGCATCATAGAAACCGCCCTGGTATGTTCCGTTGATCTGGATCACCAGGGCTTCCAGGTATGGCCGGGTATTTTCGAACAGTCCGGTCGGAATGACGTGCGAGTGGATCTTGGCTGTGTCGGTCGATCCTGTAATTTCGCTGTAGCGGTATGAGAGGCGTGGCTTGCTGGCAAGCCGAAGCCTCACGGTGCCCATCTCTTTGCCCCGGATCACATCACGGTTTGCAAGCAGCTGTCTTCCGAGACGCGTGATGTTGACCCGCCGGCGAAGCGACAGATCGTGCATCAACTCAGCCAGGTACGCCGGACGCAGCTCCGGCCTTCCTTCCTCCTGATCGAAATACCAGAGCAGCGCGACGGCATAGCCGACCTCTGTCAGGCCGAGCTTCGAGATGCCCTCAGCGAACGAAGCGAGACTGGTTTTCATCACCTGCGAGGAGCCGTTTCTCAAACTCTGATTGGGCAATGCCCGTCAATTTACAAGCGACTGGCGCCCCGCCTTGCTTGCCAAGCGACGGCGCCAGAGCAAAAGCCTTCCGATGTAAAGCCCAGCCCTACGTCCATAGGGTTTCTCGAGCCGTCCCCATGACGGCACTCGCAGGACTGCACCAGTGAATGAAACCCCTTCGCGGGAATTGAATTCCAGATCATTTTGGCAGGGCTGAAAAAAAATTGCAGGAAATGCTTTCGAAATTTGAAGCATTCTAGATTTGAGACGTTCTAGAAATGATGGAGCCCGAAAAGAGACACACAGCGAGCCGGTGCGACCTAATGTCCGCGATGTCGTGGCAGTTTGTCGCAGCTACCCAGCATCATTCAAAAAAGATGCAGTGCGGAGCAGGAATAAGCAGATGCCGGCGATGAGTCGCAATCGAGAGCCGTTGATGAGTCCAACTTGCCGATGTCGCCCGGATCAGGCTAGGAAATTTCTGCAACGGGCCTGCCGGGGGCGGGCCAACCGGCCGCCCCCGGCAGACGCCGTTCAGAGCGTCATGATCATCGGCTCGGCGATATAGTGGAAGCCCTCGCTGGTCTTGACGATGTGGCCATATCCCGGCCACGCGAAGTGATAGGACATGACCGGGGTCTTGTTGGCTGCGATCATGTCCAGCAACTTCACGCGCGTATTCGCCGCCTGCTTCGGATCGGTGTCGTAGGAGAATTCCATCCGCGGCTTCTCCAATAGCAGGATCGCGTGATGGGTGAGATCGCCGAGGAAGGCGAATGATTTTCCTTCCGAAGTCACCATGAAGATGGTGTGACCCACGGTGTGCCCGGGCGCAGCTATCGCTTGAACGCCGGGCAGGAACTCCTGGCCATCCTTGAAGAATACCAGCCGGTCGCGCACCGGCAGCAGGTTCTTGCGGGCGTGAAGCACGAAATCCTTCAGCGGGCCGCCCACCTTCGATTCGTCGGTCCAGAAATCGAAATCGCTTTGGGCGATGTAGAACTGAGCATTGGGGAACAGCGACTTGTCATCGGCGCCGACAATGCCGCCGATATGATCGATATGAGCGTGCGACAGCACCACCGCGTCGATGTCTCCAGGTTTGATCCCGGCTTCGGCCATGCTCTTCTGCTGCCGGCCGGTGGTCGGGCCGAACAACTTCAAAGTGCCCATGCCGGTGTCGAACAACACGAGCTTGTCACCCGCGTTCACGATCGGCGAGTTCTGCTCCAGCACCACATTGTCAGGCGACAGGAAGTTGTCGGTGAGCATCTTCTTCACTTCTTCCTTCGGCACGCCGATGAACGTGCCGGAGGGATCGCCGAGCGGCAACGGACCGTCGGAAACCACCGTGACCTCGGCGCCGCCGAGAATGAACCGGTGCCAATAAGGTGTCTGTGTGCCAAGCTTGGGAGCGCGCGCCAGGGCGCTGCCGCCGAGCATGGCGGTTGCCCCCAGACCGGCGCCGAGAGCAAGCAGGGACCGTCGCGAAACATTTTGTGTCATGCGTTCCTCCATTGTTTTTATGAAAATTTTTCGTTGTCGCCCGCACCAATCCGTCCGCCGCCTGATTGAGCGGGCACCGATATGCTGCGCCCGCTTTTGAAAGCTGGCAAGCGGAATTGGCGCGTTGGAAATCGTATGATCGGGCTTGTTTGCCACCGCGCTCAGCGGATATGTTTTTGTCTAAGCCCGGTTGGGCCGACTTAAACTCCGCGAACTTGACGCCAGCGTCGGGGCGTCAGGACCACACGACTTCGCCGTACGCAGCAACATCGTTCGTCAGCTCGCCGTTTGATTGCTCATAAGCCCAATGGGCCTACCCTGCATCACGTTGCGCGCCTGACGCTGCCGCGTCCACCGCATCCCTCCCCGCGTTCGTGACGATCGCGATACGCCCCTCTGGTGAGGTGGGATAACGGAGTTCTAGAAGTGATTTGGGGTGCGTGGAAACCGAAATATTTTTGCAAACGGGACTCGACACAAAACTGCCCGACGGGCAAATCACCGCATGATGGCGAGAGCAAATTCCACTCGCGTCCCGAACGCGCTGGTACAGCGAGCCCCGATGGTTGTCCAGAATGCGCGCTTTCAAGCCGGATGGGCGGCGCTGGTACAGGTGCTCGGACAACCCCGCATGAGCACGATCGCCACCGCGCTCGACCTCGCCATCTAGGGCGTGAACCCATAAATTTAGAGTGATCGCCGGGCGTCCGCTTTGGAGCGCATAACGGACTCAAGTCGGAAATCGGGCCATGTCCGTTTTGTGCCAAACCGGAAGTGACAAGCCTTATTCGATCACCTCGTCCGCGCGGGCGAGAAGGGACGCCGGGATTTCGATGCCGAGCGATTTCGCCGTCTTGAGATTAATGACAAGCAGGAATTTGGTGGGTTGGAGAACCCGCCGTGGATAGGGCAACATCGTGAGCGCTCCGATGAAGCTGCTTAGGAAAGAACAGTCGTTAGTTTTATGGTGCTTTTCTGCTTCGCTTTTATTGAGCAGTTGTGGAGGCGTGGGACCTGAGTGTGATTCTTTGGATACCCGCAATTCAGTAGTTAAAATCGTTTCGGATGATAATAATAATAAACTTGTGAATTACGCTGTCAAAAATTCGAGTTCGGTCGCGGCAATGGTGGGTGATACGAAATCGGAAGCTGAAAAATTAGGGATTTGGGAAAAAGCGAGACAAGGCGCGGTGTATAGGTTGGACGATACAGTACTCATGAATTCAAGAAATCGAGCAGCACACGAGGTTACTTGCATTGGGCTATTGTATGTGACCGTTGCGGATGCGACTGCGCAAAAAGAGCTAGAATTTAAGGTGAAACAGACAGCGGATGGGAAGATTATCGTTTCAGTCAATCCTTTTTTGTTTTGAGGTTTTACGCTCGCGCTGCGCTGACGGTCACGAATCTACGGGAGAAGGTGATTAATCGTTGAAATCCTTGTAGGTGAGGCCGCCGCGTCGCGAGAATATGATCCGCAGCTTGTCTGTGTCGCGACGGTCAACCGGGATTTGTTCTTCGCAATATTCTGAAACACGCTCCAGCAGGAGCCGCGCCAGAAACCAGTAAATCCAGGATTTATTGCTAGGGTCCAATCGAGGGTTTTTGTACTTCTCAATATTTTTCTTATTCGACATCACGACGAAAGCTTTACAATCCTTTTTCGCCAGCGCCGTACAAACAAGGCCCTTCTTGAAATCGAGCAGTTTGTTAAAATGCAAATCGTCGCGCTTGCTAGTGAAGTCGGCTTGGACATCCTGAACCCAAGAGACCATCTTCGAGTCGTGTTCGATTTTTACGACGAACGCCGCCAACACGAGCCATTCGGTCGCCCCTCGCGGATCGTCCGGTTTCTTAACGGTTTCTAATCCGGTGTCTCCGGATTCATCGATGTACGCGACAAAGGTAACGGGCATTGCAAAAGACCGGGAAACAGATTGCGGAGTTCGAACAAGCCGCCCGGGAACTTGAAACGGACGACGACGAAAAGCGCTTCAATGAGAAGCTGGGCAAGATCGCTAAAGCGAAGCCGGGTGCGTTGCTGGCAACCCGGGAGCGACCCAAAAGCAGGCATGAACCTAGTTCAGCTTGGAAGCGGCCGCCGGCGGTTGCTGTTGCGGCTGCTCAGCTATCTTCGTTGCTATGTCGATAGAGTCGCGGAGGGCGGCCGCCGCCGCCGGGCTGCACCGCAGGCGTCCTGCGGGAACAAACTTTGTTTGGACCGTGCCATCCATGAGTGGCGCCATAATACGGGCTGCCAATTCTATCTCGATGACGCCATGCAGCGTGCCGTGGCAGGAAACGCCATCGAAGTAGATGAATGGGGCACTGCTGCTCTCGGAATATGCGACGCCGCTTGTGGTACCGAGGGGCGGCGAAGTCTTTGAATCGTCCGTCATGCGAATCTCCAGTTGCTGCCCCCTTCGAGACGCAACCTGAGGTGAGTCGCCAGTTCCATGCAAGGCTTAGGGTTTGTGAAGTGCACAATCCAGCAGCGAACACAAGAACATCAAGGGAACGAGCTGGAGATCGATCCTATCCCCGCTTCGCCTCGATCACATCCCAGATCCTCGCCGCCACATCAGGTCCGCCGAGCCGCGCGATGGCGCGGATGCCGGTCGGCGAGGTTACGTTGATCTCGGTGAGGTAGCCGTCGATGACGTCGATGCCGACGAACAACAATCCGCGTTGGCGCAGCGCCGGACCCAATGCCGCGCAGATCTCGCGCTCGCGCGGTGTCAGGTCGGTGGCCTGGGCGGCGCCGCCGCGGACCATGTTGGAGCGCAGATCGTCCGGCGCCGGCACCCGGTTGACCGCGCCGGCGAATTCGCCGTCGACCAGGATGATGCGCTTGTCGCCGTGCTTGACCTCGGGAAGAAAGCGCTGGATCACCCACGGCTCGCGGAATGTCACCGTAAACATGTCGAACAGCGAACCGAAATTCATGTCCTGCGGCATGATGCGAAACACCGCCGCGCCGCCGTGGCCGTGCAGCGGTTTCATCACCACGGCGCCATGCTGGTCGCGGAACGCGTTGATCTCGTCGAGATCCCTGGAGATCAGGGTCGGCGGCATCAAATGCGGAAAATCCATCACGAAGATCTTTTCCGGCGCGTTGCGCACGCTGGCGGGATTGTTGACCACCAGCGTCTTGGGATGAATCCGCTCCAGAAAATGCGTCGAGGTGATGTAGGCGAGATCGAATGGCGGGTCCTGCCGCAGCAAAATCACGTCGAATGCCGCCAGCGGCTCGCGCCTTGCCTCACCCAGCGTGAAATGATCGCCGGGTTCATCACGCACGGTGAGCAATTGAACCGGGGCGACCAGTTCCTCGCCGCGCAGCGAGAGTTTGTCCGGCGTGTAATAGGACAGGCCGTGGCCGCGCTTCTGCGCCTCCAGCAGCAGCGCGAAGGTTGAATCCCCGCGGACGTTGATGCGCTCGATGGGGTCCATCTGGACGGCGACGTTCAATTTCATGGGCTGGCCCGCAAGTTGGTTTTGTTGGAAGTTAGGTGTTCAGGTGCTGGCGTCGAACGCCGCTAACAGATGGCGCGGCAACCGCCGCGGCGCAATCAGGACAGCGTCAAAACGCAGGTCGAAATTGGCGTGTTCGGGATGCGCCATCAGCCAGGCTTGCGCGGCATCGATGATGCGCCGCTGCTGGCGCGGCGTCACCGCATAGGCGGCCTCATCCAGGCTGGCGCGGGCCTTGACCTCGACAAAGGCCAGCAGATTGCGCCGGCGCGCCACGATGTCGATCTCGCCATAGGGCGTGCGAAAACGTTTGGCGAGGATGCGATAGCCCTTTGCCATCAGAAACGCGGTGGCGCGGCTCTCGGCGGAGAGCCCGGTTCGAAACGCCGCGACGCGCGCGGGCGCGGCGGTTTTCACGCGCGTTGCAATGGGTTGGGCGTCGTCACCCTTTGCCATCTTCGCCCTCCGCCTCTGCCCTCTTGTCGGCCTGCTTGACGAGTTCCTTGTCGGTCTCCTTGGCGAGTTCAAGCGCGCGGGCATAGATCTCGCGGCGCGGCCGGCCCGACAGTTCGACCGCATGCGCGACCGCGTCCTTGACGCTGTCGCGTTGGAGCGATGAGCGCAACAGATCGTCCAGCTCGTGCTCCGCCATGATCTGCGTGCCCGCCGCGGGCGGGCCGATCACCAGCACAAATTCGCCGCGCGTCTCCAGCGTGTCCACGGCCCGCGCCAGTTCGGACACCGGCGCGCGCCTGACCTCTTCATGCATTTTCGTCATCTCGCGGCAGATCGCAGCGTCGCGCGCGCCCATGATGCCGGCGAGATCGGCCAGCGTGTCCTGTACGCGGTTTCCGGATTCGAACATCACCAGCGTGGCGTCGATGCGCGCAAGCTCGGTCAACCGCGCGCGGCGCGCGATCTCCCTGGACGGCAGAAATCCTTCGAAATAAAACCGGTCGGTGGGCAGCGCCGCCACGGCCAGCGCCGCCAGCACCGAGGATGGCCCCGGCAACGCGATCACCTGATGACCCGCCGCGCAGACTTCGCGCACCAGCTTGAAGCCGGGATCGGAAATCAGCGGCGTGCCGGCATCGGAGACCAATGCGATGGAGGCGCCCTGTGCCAGCCGCTCCAGAATCTTCGGCCGCGCCAGCGCGGCGTTGTGTTCGTGGTAGGGTTTGAGCAGTGCCGCGATCGCGTAGCGCTCGGTCAGCCGGCGGGTGATGCGGGTATCTTCGCAGGCGATGATGTCGACGCCGGCCAGCGTTTCCAGCGCACGCAAGGTGATATCGCCGAGATTGCCGATCGGCGTCGCCACCAGATGAAGGCCCGGAGCCGCCTTCGGCGCGGTCAGAACATGGCCGCCCAGGGAAAATGTGCGGGCGGAGGTTCCCGTCACACCTTCAGTTGTATTTGTGGAAACAGCTTTTGCGCGCATAGTGCCAATCTAGAGGTGACACATCATTTACACCATGACCGTGCCTGCCGCGGTATACTGTGTGCCAAAACGGTGAGGAAGCAGCTCGCTGCAACCGGCGTTGCGCCGCACGGCCATGATCCTTTTGTTTTGCTTAACTATTCGCCAACAATGTGCATCAATCCACCCTCCTGATCGTTGGAAGGTGAGGCCTTGGCCATTTCGGCCGGTCAAGCGATCCGGTCAAGAGATAGAGACGTAATGGTGGCCCCGCTCGACCCCAAGATACTGCCCAAATCTGCTTTCGGGTCTCAGCCATCCGGGGCGACCCGGCGGACGGCGATTGGCCTCATTCTCGGTGCGCCATTGCTCGGGGCTTGCGCCGGCGGCGCGGGCTCGTTGTTCAACTCGCAAGCTGGCCCCTCGGGACCGGCCGAGCAGCCGGCCGCGGTCGGAACCGGGCACGTCAAGGTGGGATTGATCCTGCCGCTGTCGGCCAGCGGCAATGCCGGCGTCGCGGCGCAATCGATGCGGAACGCCGCCGAGATGGCGCTGGCGGAATTCCAGAATCCCAATATCCAGCTTCTGATCAAGGATGACGGCGGCAACGCGCAAGGCGCCCAGCAGGGAACGCAGCAGGCGCTCGACGAAGGCGCGGAAATGATTCTGGGGCCGCTGTTTGCGTCGTCGGTGCCGGCGACGGCCCAGCTGACGCGTGCGAAGGGCGTGTCGGTGATCGCGTTTTCGACCGATTCGAGCGTCGCTGGCCGCGGCGTCTATCTGCTGAGTTTTCTCCCGGAATCCGACGTCAACCGGATCGTCGACTACGCAGCCGGCACCGGTAAGCGGTCCTTTGCAGCGTGTTTGCCGGATAACGCCTACGGCAATGTGGTGGAGGCGACCTTCAAGCAGGCCGTCGGCCGCAAGGGCGGGCGTATCGTCGCGTTTGAAAAATACGGCGCCGACCGCGCTACAGCGGCACGCACCGTGGCGCAGTCACTCGGCCAGGCCGATGCGCTGTTTTTGGCCGACGACGGCGAGTCGCTGGTGGCGACGGCCGATGCGCTGACCGCGGCCGGCGCCAATTTGAAAAACATCCAGCTTCTCGGCACCGGCCTGTGGGACAATCCGCGCGTGTCCGCGAGCCCGGCGTTGCAGGGCGGGCTTTACGCCGCGCCGGATCCTGCCGGCTTCCGGAGCTTCTCCGGCCGCTACCGCGCCAAATTCGGCGCCGATCCGGTGCGCACCGCGACGCTGGCCTATGACGCGGTTGCGCTGGTCGCGGCGCTGGCGAGAACGCAAGGGCCACAACGTTTTTCGTCTGAGGTGCTGACCAATCCGTCCGGCTTTGCCGGCATCGATGGCCTGTTTCGTTTCCGCGCTGACGGCGCCAACGAGCGCGGCCTTGCGGTGATGCGCGTGGCATCCGGCGGCAGCCAGCCGGTCGCCGGTTCGCCGAAGAGTTTTGGCGCGTAGCGTGAGAGATTAAGCCGCGAGATCGGCTACCACGGCGTCAAGCACCGGAAATCCGGACTTGGTGACACGCAGCCTTCCGTTCGCATCGACGACGATGGCGCCTTCTTCGCGCAGCACGGCAATACGGCGGGGATCGAGCGCGCGGCCGGACAGTGCCGCGTAACGCTTCGGGTCGATGCCTTCGGCGAGCCGCAAGCCCATCAGCAGAAATTCATCGGCGCGTTCTTCGCTGTTCAGGCGATCGTCGGTGATGACGCCGTGGCCGTTCGCTTCGACGCGCATCAGCCAGGCCTCGGGGCGCTTTTCGGTTGCGACCGCATGTCTTACTCCATCGAGGTCGAGGCGGCCATGGGCGCCCGGGCCGATGCCGGCGTATTCCTCGCCGCGCCAGTAAACCAGATTATGTTTGCATTCGGCGCCGGCCCGCGCGTGATTGGAAATTTCGTAAGACGGCAGTCCGTGTCGGGCACAGACCTCTTGCGTGACATCATACAGCGCACGCGCAGTCGCCTCGTCCGGCGTCTTCAATTTGCCCGCGGCATGCAAGCCGAAGAACGGCGTCTCCGGCTCAATTGTCAGCTGATACAGCGACAGATGCTCGGCGGCTTCCGCGATCGCGAGTTTCAGTTCATCCGCCCACATCTGCGGCGTCTGGTCGGGGCGGGCATAAATCAGGTCGAACGAATAACGATCAAAGGCGGTGCGGGCGATCGCGACCGCGTCGAGCGCCTCGCGCGCGGTGTGCAGACGTCCCAGCGCCTTCAGCGAGGCGTCGTCCAGCGCCTGCACGCCGAGCGAAACCCGGTTGACGCCGGCGGTGCGATAACCGCGAAACCGTGTCGCCTCGACGCTGGTAGGATTGGCTTCGAGGGTGATTTCCGCGTCGGGCGCCACGCGCCAGTGCTTGCCGATCGCATCCAGGATCGAGCCGACGGTTTGCGGCCGCATCAATGATGGCGTGCCGCCGCCGAGAAAAATCGACGACACCTCCCGGCCCGGCGTGCGCGCGGCGGTGGTCTCGATCTCGCGCGCGAACGCGCGTGAGAATCGTTCTTCATCGATCGGGGCATGCCGGACATGACTGTTGAAATCGCAATACGGACATTTCGACAGGCAGAACGGCCAGTGCACGTAGACGCCAAAGGCTTCCTGTTTTCCCTCTCGCGCTTGCGGCGGAGAGCCAGGCCCCGACTTGATCGGGGCGTCCGAGTAGGGGTTTTCAGCGCTGGTCAAGGCAGATCTCCGCCAGCTTGACGAAGGCGCGGGCCCGGTGCGACAGCCCCAGACCAAGCGGCGGCAGGCCATGTTTCTCGATGCCGGTCATTTCGCCGAAAGTGCGCGTGTATCCATCCGGCAGGAACACCGGATCGTAGCCGAAGCCGGCGGTTCCGCGCGGCGGCCACACCAGCGTTCCCTGCGCGTGAGCCTCGACTTCCTCAAGATGATCGTCGGGCCATGCGACGCACAGGGCGGACACGAAATGCGCCTTGCGTTGCGCAGGTTCCGTCGCGCCACGTTCCCTTAGCAGCCGTTCAATCCGGGCCATCGCGACCGCAAAATCCTTAGTTGGACCGGCCCAGCGTGCCGAGAAAATTCCGGGCGCGCCGTCCAGCGCGTCGACCACCAATCCCGAATCGTCGGCAAACGCCGGCAGTTTGGCGGCCTTCGCCGCGGCGGCCGCCTTGATCCGGGCATTGGCGTGAAACGTTTCGCCGGTCTCGTCAGGCTCGCCAAGACCAAGCTCGCCCGCCGATACCGCCTCGACGCCGTGCGGCGCCAGCAATTCGCGCATCTCGACCAGCTTGCCGGGATTGTGGGTCGCGATCACGAGCTTGCCGGTGAGGGGGCGATGCATGCGCAATCCTACGCCGGCAGCCTGGTTCGCGAAACATGACGGCAAGAGCTGCTCACGCCACGGCCATCTTCTGCAGGTCCACCAGCCGCGCCACGCCCTTGCGCGCCAGCGCCATCAGCGCCAGGAATTCGTCCTGCGAGAACGGCGTCTTTTCGGCGGTGCCCTGCACCTCGATGATGCGTCCATCGCCAGTCATGACAAAATTGGCGTCGGTATCGGCCTCCGAATCCTCGGCGTAATCGAGGTCGAGCACCGGCGTACCGTTGTAGATACCGCAGGATATCGCGGCCACATTGTCGCGCAGGACGTTGGCCTTGATCATGTTGCGGGCCTTCATCCAGCTGATGCAGTCGGCCAAAGCGACCCATGCGCCGGTAATCGAGGCC
>Ga0193727_1000915_pt1 | contig 12011 bp, 13 predicted proteins | sample H2c2metaG_FD_143051 | JGI IMG/M metagenome (GOLD analysis project Ga0193727, IMG submission 143051) | Soil microbial communities from a riparian zone of the East river system, Colorado, United States - H2c2 | ecosystem: Environmental > Terrestrial > Soil > Riparian zone | place: USA: East River...
ACCAACTTAGCGCGTATCTCCCGAATTATGCGCAGAAGATCCGCGACCAACTCGGTGGTGATGAGTCGAGTCTCATCATCACCGAAATTTATGTGCCGCGTCCCGACCTTCCCAATTTTTTAACGCAGGCAGCAGATTTGTTGCGCTCGAATCGCACAACGGTCATCTATGGCACCGTCCGATTAGTCGAAAAGGATGACGAGAGCTTTCTTGCATGGGCCAAGCAATCCTATGCCTGCATCATTTTCAATTTGCTCACGCTTCATACACCGACCGGCATCGAAGCGTCGGCGCGTTCGTTCCGCGGATTAATCGATTTGGCGATAGCGCGCGGCGGGAGTTATTACCTGACCTACCATAAATTTGCGAAACCAGAGCAGGTCATCGCGTGCTATCCGCAATTCAAAGAATTTCTGAATTTGAAGAAAAAGTACGATCCGAGCGAGCGGTTTCAAAGTGATTGGTATCGCTATTATCGGAAGCTTTTCGCAAGCTGACCAATTTCTTGTCATGTTGAGCGAAGCGAAACATCTCTGAATTTTCCGTTGGTCGCTCTAATTACGAACTGAGATTCTTCGCTCCGCTCAGAATGACAGACTATGATGGCTCCATATGTCGCCGTTTGCCATCGTTGCGTTGGTTCTGATTCTCGCACGCGCAATTGCCGAGTTGTGGCTGAGCCGCCTGAATCAACGGCACGTGCGGGCACACGCGGATGAAGTGCCGCCTGCATTTCGCGAGATGGTTGATGAACCGACGTATCGTCGCTCGGTCGATTACACGCTGGCCAAGAGCCGGTTTGGAGAGGTCATGACGTTGTTTGATGCCGTGCTCCTCATCGGCTTGTTATTCAGCGGTGTGTTGCCGTGGGCGTTTGGAAGCTTCACAGAAGCTTTCGGCACGTCTGTCTGGGCGATGGCTGGTTTTCTTTTCGCTACAGGCATTGCATTAAGCATCGTCAGTTTGCCATTTGCGTGGTACGCGCAGTTCAAACTCGAAGACCGATTCGGTTTCAACACGACTACTGTGAAGACGTGGGTGCTTGATCGTCTGAAAGGATTTTTGCTCGCGGTCTTGCTCGGGTTTCCATTGCTTGCGCTGGTGTTGAAGCTGATCGAGTGGGTTGGCCCAAACTGGTGGATTTGGGCAGCGGCAGTCGTAATCGCGTTCCAATTGCTTTTGCTGCTGATTGCCCCTGTAGTGATCATGCCGCTCTTCAACAAGTTCACGCCGCTGCCGGAGGGCTCGTTGCGCGAACGCCTCTTTGCACTGGCGCGCCGCACCGATTTTCCAACCCGCAGCATCGAAGTAATGGACGGCAGCAAACGGTCGCATCACTCCAACGCCTTCTTCACCGGGTTCGGACGTTTCCGCAAAATTGTCCTTTTCGATACACTAGTGGCCCAGCTTGCCGAGCCGGAACTGGAATCCGTGCTGGCGCATGAAATCGGTCATTACAAAAAACGTCACGTCGTGAAGTTGCTCTGTGTTTCGATCGCCGGCGTGTTTATGGGCTTCGCGGCGATCGCCTGGTTAGCGCGTCAGCAGTGGTTTTATCGGGCATTCGCTTTCGAGTATCACGCGGGTTTTGCCTTCGCGAACGTTGTGCCGGCGATGCTGTTGTTTGCGTTGTTAGCGGGAACGATCAGTTTTTGGTTTTCGCCGCTGGTTCACATGTGGTCACGCCGTTTCGAGTACGAGGCGGATGCTTTCGCGCGCGCGACCACGGGTGAAGCGCAACCGCTCATTCAAGCACTGCACAAACTCACAGAAAAAAACCTGAGCAACCTGACGCCCCACCCGCTCTACAGCGGTTTCTATTACTCACACCCAACCCTCCTCGAACGGGAACGCGCGCTACGCACGGCACGTTCGTTGTAGGGCAGGCGCTTCGCCTGCCAGCAACCGGAGCGGTTGCCCTACAAATGAAGAACATCGGCGCTTGACACAAGCGCCGCTACAACGTCGCTGTTCTAAGATGTCGAAAGCGATTGTCGTAGGCGCGGGGATTAATGGTGTGACTGCCGCGATCGAACTAAAGAAACGCGGTCACGAAGTGGTGCTGGTCGATCCAGGGCCGTTGCCGCATCCGTTGGCGGCGTCCACCGATATCAGTAAGGCCGTGCGCGCCGCATACGGCGCTGATGAGGATTACACCGCCTTTGCCGAACGTTCGATTAAACTCTGGCGCCAATGGAATGACGAATTCGGCACCAAGCTGTACCACGAAGTCGGCGTGATGTTCGTTCGCCGCGCGAAAATGGAGCCGGGCGATTTTGAATATGAAAGTTTGAAACTCCTCGAAAAGCGCGGGCTCAAAGTGGCGCGTATGAACACGCCGGAATTGTGGAAGCGTTTTCCAGCGTGGAATCCGGAACTCTATCGAGATGGCGTTCTCGAGATCGAGGCGGGTTATGCGGAGAGCGGTCGCACGGTTGCGGTGTTAATTGAGCGCGCAAAATCTGCAGGCGTTGAATTATGCGAACGCGTAGTGTTTTCGCGACTGGACGAACGGGGCAATCTCGTGAGCGGCATCGCGCTCGATGATGGCCAGAAAATCGCCGCGGATTTCGTCGTCATGGCGGTTGGCGCGTGGACACCGTACCTGCTGCCGTTTACCAAAAAGTTTTTCCGCGCGACCGGGCAGCCAGTTTTTCACCTCAAGCCTTCAGAGCCTGAGTTGTTCGCTCCTGAGCGCTTTCCGGTTTTCGGCGCAGACATTACAACAACCGGCTACTACGGGTTTCCGATCAATCCCGACGGCGTGGTGAAGATTGCTAATCATGGTCCTGGACGCGAGATGTCGCCCGACTCTCCTCAGCGCGTCGTGACGGCCGATGACGAAAAGAACTTGCGCGAATTTCTGGCCTCGACCTTCCCCTCGCTCGCCAACGCACCGATTGTCTACACGCGTGTGTGCATGTACTGCGACACGCACGATGGACATTTCTGGATCGCGCACGATCCGGAACGCGAAGGATTAGTCGTTGCCACGGGAGACAACGGACACGGATTCAAGTTTGCGCCGGTGCTGGGTGAGATCATCGCCGACGCAGTGGAAGGAAAAGATAATCCGCTGCTGGAAAAATTCCGCTGGCGACCGGAAGTGCGCGCGGGAACCGCCATGGATGCGGCACGATCGAAGGGGAAGCCTGAGTAAATGCACGTGCATTTTCAAGAGAATGGGCGCGCGGCCTTCCTTCGTGCTGCGCTTCGCACAGCGAAGCGGCTACAAAAATTGACGGCTAGGAAGCCGTCGTTCCTTGCGGTGCGGTTTTTTTAGGGCGCTTTAGCAGGGTGATCTGCTTGATGCGGGCAGAATCGGACGGGCTCCACGTCGCAACTTCCGGATCATCTTTAAAAGCGTTGTGAACGAGACGCCGTTCGTAGGAATTCATCGGCTCGAGCTGGAGCGAACGCCCTGTGATGCGCACCCGCTCGGCCAATTCGCGCACCCGGTGCACGATGCGATCTTCGCGCATGGACCGGTAATGTTCGCAATCGACGATAACTTTTTCGGCGTCCTTGTCCCTGGCTTGCAGTAAGCGATTGAGCAAAAACTGAATGGCCTCGAGCGTCTCGCCGTCGCGTCCGATGAGCCGCCGGCTTTCCTCAGTGTATATCTGCAGGGTCGGGTTGCCACCTTCGTTGGTGGTCTCCTCGATGTCGACCACGAAACCAAGGTACCCGAGCATAGTGTCCAGCAGATCTTTCGGCGTCATCATCGCTTTCGTTTCGCGGCGGGAGCAACTTTTTCGAGCGTCGGCATGGGTTGTCGTTTGTTCTGCCAAAATTGCAGGATGCTAAAAAGATTTTGAGCGGTGTAATACAATGCCAGAGCCGCCGCAAAATTGTAGCAGAAAAATAGGAAGATCAGCGGCGTAAACATCATTATGCGGCGTTGCGTGGGATCGCCGGTCTTGGGCGTCATCGCCATGAGCCACACCTGCGTAGCCGCCATGAGCAGCGGGATGACGTTGATCGGGAAACCGAGCACAGGCAGATGCGCAACGGTATCGGGTTGGGACAGATCGTGTACCCAGAGAAACTTCGCGTTACGCAATTCCACGGCTTGCGCGAGCATCTGGTAAAGCCCGAAGAAGATCGGGATCTGAATGGCCATCGGCAAACAACCGCCTACCGGATTAATCCCGTATTGCTTGTAAAGCTTCATCACCTCCTGATTCATCCGGGTGGGATCGTCTTTGTATTTTTCGCGCAGCTCCTGCATTTTCGGCCCGAGCAACGCTGTCTTGCGCATTGTTTGATTCGCTTTGCTTTGGAGGGGCCAGAGCACGAGGCGCACGACAAGGGTCAACACGAGAATGGCGACGCCGTAATCTTTGACGAAACCGTGAATGGTGTTGAGAAAATTGAGCAGAAATTGGCTGACGATCTTGAACACGCCGAAGTTCATGATCTCCGCTTCGTTGTGCTCGAGTTGAGCCAGCCGATGATAGATTTTCGGTCCCGTCCAGATCTGGAAGCGCGCGCTGTAAGTTTGACCTGGCTGCACCTGAAAACCCGGCATGCGCATCGCGCCTTCGACGCCGACCGTGTTTTGCTCGGTTGAGACCTCAAACGAGCGGCCCCAAATACCGGTAGCCTTCGCGCTCAGCGGCGCGATGATCGTCGCGAAAAACTGATCGGTTACGGCTGTCCATTCTGCTCCGGCAAAATTCTCGTGGAAAACCGGCTGCGCCGAATGCGCACCGATACCGAGAAAACCGCCGCTGCCTTGAAATGCACTCACGTTCCTGTCTCTGGCTTTACCAGTGATGCACCAAACCAGTCGTGTGTAGTACGGATAATCGTTCCGATGCATCGGTGCCGCCGAACCGAGCGCGACGAAGTAGTCAGCGTTTGTGTGCGGCTGCGTGCCTGTGTTCTGAACATCCAGATTCAGCTCGAGAAGAAAATTGTCTTTCTTCTGGCTCGACTGCAGCAACGAAAATTTCTTTCGAATCGTGATTCCGTTAGGCGTGGTGCGCTCGCACCGAATGCTGCTGTCGGAGTCACGCGCCAATGTAAATTCCGGAAGCACCGGCTTTGCGGGGTCATCAATCATCGCGCCGATAGGCATGTGCTTGGGAGAATTCAAGATCACGCGCTTAGCGTCTTCGGCGATGTGATTGAACATAATCGCCTCGGCGATGCCGCCACCGCGGTTAGTGAAGCGTAATTCGAAATCTGAATTGCGCAGCGTCTCGACCTTTTCCGCAAAGGTCGGAACTGACTCAGCGCCCTGTGGCGCGGCTTCGGGCGTAGCAAGTGGGGATGGCGAAGGCCCGAGGATCGCGGGTGTCGCCGTTGGCGAAGTTTGGCCGTGCGTCGCAGTGACGGGAGCCGGTCTGGGCGCCATCTGCTTTGCCAGATATACTTCCCATACGACGAGCCCAACTACGCAAAGAGCGACAACAATCCACGCTGTTCGATCCATAAATTCGGTTTTGCACGATCAGACGCAGCGACGGACCTCATTCTGAGATCCGCCGGCCCAGCGCGGCGGTACTGGGTCGTACCCACATCCACCCCATGGTTGGCAGCGAGCGAGACGCTTCAAACCCAGCCAGCTTCCATACCGAACGCCATGCGTCTCCACCGCTTCCAGAAAATATCTCGAACAGCTCGGGGTAAACCGGCAGCCGCAGTCAGGACCGCAAAGCAGACGAAGCAGCGGCGAAAGCGTGCATTGATAAAGGCGAATGATAAAACGGACCAGTCCGAGCATCAGAGCAGAATAGAAGCGCGCCTAGCGAGGCGCAACCATTCATCTTCCAACGCGCCATAGCTCGCCGTCGCGGCTTCGTGTCTGGCAATAATTACGAACCAAATATCTTGCCGAAACTCATGCTGGTGCCGGCGAACAGTTTCTCGCAAACGACGTCGAACACGATTGCGAACGACCGCGCCACCCAGACGGCTTGAAGTAACGAACCCTGCACGCCACGAACCAGAATTCTCCATCGGCAGCGCATTTAACATCAGAAGTTTGCCGCGTTGCGTGATTCCGTTCCGTTTCACACGCTCGTATTCTGAGCGATGCGTCAGACGGCGCGTTTTTGGGAATGAGAATGACCTTCCCTTCCCCGCGTGCGTTGCCAAGACTTTCGCGCGGGAACGAGCTGCATCAGGACGCAGTCGCGATTCGTGATCCACCGCTCAGTACAAAAGAAATCTTCCACCGAAAAATCGGGGGAAGACTTCTCAAAAGAAAGAATTCCAGTCTTATTGAGCAGGCGACTCGGCAGGTGTTTCCTCGGCGCCAGCCGGCGATTCAGTGGTCGCAGCTGGAGCTTCCGTTGCAGCGGGACTTGTCTCAGTCGTTGCAGGCGCAGTGGTGGGAGCCGGAGTTGCCGCAGGAGTGACAGTTTCGGTTTTTTGTTCACAAGCCGCGAGAAGCGCGGCTCCGGCCAGAATGCAGATGTATTTCTTCATAATTGAAGACGCATATTGCTTTAATAGATCAACCGCAGCAAGCGTAGTTTTTGGACCGAGCAGAATGTTTTTAAAGAGCAAATAGCTCGCGCCCAGCACTAAAACGGCGGCTCCCATTTCAAGCCATGCGCCTCGGCTACAGCCTTGCAAGTGAGCCGGCCATCGCGCGTGTTGATCCCACCAATCAGTGTCGGCTGCTTTTTGCAGGCGCCCTGAAGACCGAAATCGGCCAGCAGCTCCACGTAACGATAAGTGACGTTCGTAAGCGCTTGCGTCGCGGTGCGCGCGTACGCTGCCGGCATGTTTGCCACGCAATAATGCGTCACACCTTCCTCAACGTAAACCGGATCGAGATGCGTCGTTGGTCGCGAGGTTTCGGCGCACCCCCCCTGATCAATCGAAATATCTACCATCACGCTGCCGGGTTTCATCTTTCGCAACATGGCACGTGTGATCAGCTTCGGCGCTTTTGCTCCCGGCAAAAGCACGGCGCCGATAAGCAAATCGCAATCGGGCATTAAGTCGTCCAAATTTGCTTCGTTCGAATAAAGCGTGTGCAGGTTTTCTATCGCGATATCCAGAAATCGCAGCCGTTCGACATCGACGTCGAGAATTGTGGCATCGGCACCGAGGCCTTTGGCCATCCGTAAGGCGTTCACGCCCGAAGTTCCGCCGCCGAGGACGACTACGCGCCCAGGCAAAACCCCCGGGACGCCGCCGAGCAAAACTCCGCTGCCACCGTTGTACTTGGCGAGAAAATTGGCACCCATTACCACCGACATGCGACCGGCAATTTCGCTCATTGGCTCCAGCAGCGGCAAACGATGGTCCACCTGGATCGTCTCGTACGCCACGCCGGTCACACCTGATTTCAGCAAAGCCTCAGTGAGAGATTTGCTCGCAGCAAGGTGCAGATAGGTGAAAAGAATTTGGCCTTTGCGCAATAACGGGAACTCTGCTTTGAGAGGTTCCTTGACTTTCACAATCATGTCAGCGCGAGCGAAAACTTCTTTCGCCTGCTCCACAATTTCCGCGCCCGCTTTCACGTAATCCTGGTCGGGGTAGCCGGAACCGAGCCCAGCATTCCTTTCCACCAAAACGGAGTGACCATGCCTGGTAAGTTGGTTCGTCAAAGACGGCAGCAACGCAACGCGCTGCTCTTGTTCCTTAATCTCCTTTGGGACACCGATGATCATGGTGAGAAGTGAGAGTGTTTAGTGGGAAATGAGACTTGGAATCAAGCTAAATCACTTCGGATGTCTCACTTCTTAAATTAATTGAGCGAGGGATCATCTGGAGCAGCGGCGAGCATTTTATACCACGGTCCCAGCGTTCGCATGATGTCGAACCACAGATTTGGCAGGCCATCAAGTTTTAGCACCGATGGATTGGCATTCTGCACAACCCACGCTTTCTGTTTCACCTCGCTTTCGAGTTGCCCGGCACCCCATCCTGCGTAGCCGACAAAAGCACAAACCGTAAGCAAATTTTTATGACCCTGTACATCGCTTCCCTCCTCGAATGCGATGTTGTGATTGAGTTTCAGGCCTGCGCCCTTCTGCCATTCAAACGCCGCAAACATCAGTTGGTTTTTTCCGACCGGACCGCCCAAAAACACTGGTACATCGGCGAGTCCCGCCGGCGGCGTACCTGAGACGAGTTCAGCCACTGGCCGGTCAAGCGGGCGATTGATTATCACGCCCAACGCGCCTTCATCAGCCTGGTGCTCGGAAACAAAAAGCACGGTGCGCCGAAAGTTCGGATCGACCATATTCGGATGAGCGACCAGCAACGAACCGGCAAAATTGCGCGACAACCGTTCATCCCCCAACTCACGCATGCAAAACTAGAAACCGCGACGCGCGCTTGCGCAACCTCTTGATCCCGCTGGAATTCGACGTCCTGTTTCGTCTGTCTTACCCTTATTTACTGTGGATCTGGCAACCGCAGAAGTGCGCGAAAATTTTTTGAAAATATTGTGTAAAATTTTGTTGCGAGCATGCGAAACCTCGTTTACAGGCTTGAAAGTTTTCTACGATTGTTCTGGGGGGAACAGCCGCCCTTCACGCCTATCGGGCGTGGGGGGCGGTAATTTTTTTTGGGGAAAACGTTCACCGCTTTCTTCTTGCTGGTGATCTTCTCTTGCTCGATTGCGTCTGAACACAAAGGCTTAACGCCGGCGTCCAATGTCCAAATCAGCAAACCCCTATCGTGTTGCATGGCCAATCGCGTTGACGCTTGTGGCACTCACCATTGCAATGACGATCTTGATCATCTTCTTGCGCTTGGAGAGTTGGCCGGCGCGCACAGCGCGGCAAAGCACGGCCGAACTGGAGAGGCTTGGCAAAAATCTGCGCGCTGCGTTCGTCGACATCGCGCATTTGCAGCCACGGATCACGATCAATGACCGCGTGTACATGGAACAGACGACGCCGGTAAGCGAGCTGGTCGTCCTGTCCCGTCGCATAGAAGTCGAACACGAATTGCTCCATACGTGGGCGGGCAGCTCCAAGCGCGTGAAGCTGCATGGCACATTCATTGCCAAAGCCGGGTGCCGCACGCGCAGGTCTTGGGCGTTGAGCAGCAACAAGTGGACGTGCTCGCATTCGAAAACGGGTTGTGGAACCGCATTTCCGGGCAGGATGTTCAAAGCGAATTCTCAGTGCTGCCCGAGTTGGCTTGGAAGAAAGCAGGAGAAAGCGAGCTGCCCGCTGAAGCCGAGAAAACTTTGCAGGAGCAACTCGAACAACGGATTCAGACGACGCAGCCGCTGCGTTTGGTCTTCAAAGACGAGAAGAAAAGTGAATAGTGGTCAGTGAACTGTGATCAGTATCTAAGTGACACACGCAGGTGTAATTACCGATTATCGCTGTCCCCTTTCATTCATCATCTCTTTATCTCACAGCGATGCCGTTTAAGAATCGAATCTTTCTCGTTATTCTGGTGATTGTCATGGTGGTGCTCGCCGCTGTCCTGCTTGCGCCAATTGCGGTCTCCAACGGCGTTCGCCTCTGGATCTGGTGGTTCGCTCGCCAGGAGGGCTTCGTCGCCACTATCGAAGGGGTCGACGCGCCCTTTCTGCGTCCCATCGTCATTCGTCAGATTCACCTGAAAAGCGTCCGTGAGGATGCAGCCCGCGTTGATGTCACTGTGCTGGACGCGCGAGTTCTTTTGAACCTAAAGCACGTCTTTCTGCACCTTAGCGGTCGCGACATCCGAAATATCTCCGTTCGAGAACTCCACGCCGAGCTGCACCGCACGAATCCAAATGTGCAAGCACTAAGCGAACGCGGTTGGGCGACACTTCATCGATTGCTCCCCGAAACCTTAAGTATCTTCTAGCTGGAAACGCGGATCGAGAACGGGCCGAGTTTGATTTTGCTGCGGAACGCTTCGCTCTTTGTAAGCGAGACGGAACCCGGCCGGTTCACCGCTGCCGAGCTCATGATCACCTCACCATGGGTGCGCCAAACTTTTTCGCAGTTGCGCGGCGCAACTCATTGGGAAGGCAATCGCCTGACGCTCGCCGGACTGACTTTGACTCACGGCCTCGACTTGCAGGCCGTGACGGTGGACTTTGCGCGGCTGGCGAACCGGCGAATGGGATTGGAGTTCGACGTCGATGCCTTCGGCGGCAAACTCCGGGCGAATATTTCGCATGAATGGCACTCGCCACATTCTAACTGGAAGATTGCGGGTGGCGCCGCCGACCTTTCGCTGGCGCAGATTTCAGATGCCCTTGGTTTCGCCGATCGTGTCAATGGCTTGCTCCATGCCAGCAACTTCACATTTCGCGGCAACCTGGCCGAGCCGGACCGCGCAACTGCGTCGCTCTGGGGTGAATTAACCGGGCTCACCTGGCGCGATCGCACAGCCGAAGCTCTCATGCTGGGCGCCGCGCTTTACAACCGGAAGATTGAGCTCCAGCAAGTTTACATCAGGCAAAAAAGCAATCAGTTCACCTTAAGCGGCGACGCTGCGTTACCAGCGACTCCCGCCGAGTGGCTCAGGCCGGATTTTCGCGGAACCATTTCCGCATCGATTAATCAACTGGGTGAATTCCTTGCTCTTTTCGGTGCGAACTCAGCTGATTTCGCAGGGAAAATCAGCATCCAAGGGTCGATGAATACCCACGCCCGTGACTTCGGTGGTAGCCTTGCGATCGAGGGCGCCTCGCTAACATTTTTCAAATACGACATCGACAGCTTCAGAGCAGACGTGACTTTGAAACCGAGCGAGCTGGAGATTGAACGCTTCGATTTGGTTCGGAAGAAGGATTCTCTCTCGGGTGAAGGCAGGATCGATCTTTCACCGGAGCACAAGTATTCAGGGACACTCGACGCATGGACGAACGATTTGCACGATTACGTTTCGACCGTGCTCGGGTCACCACGACAAAAAGCGGGCGCGATTCCGTTAGAATTTCAAGCAACCATCGATTCCAGTCAGTGGGATACACGCGGCGTGATTCACTTGCCCAAATCGAGCCCACTCGGTTTCACCGCGAGTTTTCCACTCCCCATCGGAATCACTTGGAACGCTTTTCAAATGTCGCCTCTCAAGCTCTCGCTGGATTTCCCCGCAGTTTTTGTCGCAACCGTACCTCACTTTTTTCATTCAAACATTCTGGAAGACGGCATTTTGAGTGGAAAAATCTCTCTCTCCGAAACCTTGGAGTGTCCCCGCATCGTTGGTGAAGTGCAGCTAGTAAATGGCAAGCTGGCTAGCAGCGACTTTTTCTCAAACGTCATTGGAGCCAGCACGCTAGCCATTTTTGATGGCGATCACGCCTCCCTGGAGTTTCTGAATCTCGCAACCAAAGACGTGGACCTCGCGTTTACAGGAGACATTGATTTCGAAAATACAAAACAAGTCGTGATTAGAATCGCCGGAGCGACACCGGTTTTCGATCTAATGTCACGTCCCGTTGACTGCGTGAACAAAATTGAGATTACGCCCACGACGTTGCCACTTGCTCCCGCCGCCACGGAGCTGGAGTTTCGCGGCCCTCTTCTTCAATCCGGCTGGAGCGTCAGCTTGAAAGAAGAGATCGCTGGCCAATTTTCCGTTGTTTCGACGCCCGACAGTATCGAGCGCATTTTTCCCGTTTGCTTTGGAACAGGCCCGGAGGAAAAAACATTGTTACTCGGCGCCGTCCCGCGTGCTGAAGTTACGCCCCAAGCACATCCAAAAGAACGAGAGAAGCGACAGTAGCCCAACTACTGGTGTTGCCCGGTCACAAGCCAGCGGGAAAGCTTCTCCGCCAAATCCGGGGTAAGATCCACTCTAAACTCAGTGCCCGCATCGAGCCGCAACGAATTGCCGTTACCTCGATCAAACAACAGTTGGACGGGATGACGTCCGGGTGAACTGACGAGAATGTTGCGGACCTGGCGCAACTCATCGCCCGTCGTCGCCGAAGAAAATCGCAGACGAATCGCGGATACCTGTGAAGTGTCTTCCGATCCCCCATTTGCGCCATTGGCTCCTGCCGCTGCCAGTGGCTTAATTTCCACAGCCGTGGCGCGAAGCATTTCGTCGCGTCTGTCCAACGTCGCTTTCAATTCAACAAC
>Ga0193727_1000916_pt1 | contig 12008 bp, 12 predicted proteins | sample H2c2metaG_FD_143051 | JGI IMG/M metagenome (GOLD analysis project Ga0193727, IMG submission 143051) | Soil microbial communities from a riparian zone of the East river system, Colorado, United States - H2c2 | ecosystem: Environmental > Terrestrial > Soil > Riparian zone | place: USA: East River...
CCGGCAGCCGCAGCCGCTCGATGTTGCCGCAATCGAGCATGGCATCGCGCACGCGCTCGAGTGCGCTGCGCGAAATGCCGGCGTCGCACCACTCGGCCGCCTGCGCGACGCTGCCGATGGCCTTGATCGTGCCGGAGGATCCGATCGCTTCGCCCCAGCCCTGGGCGCGATATTCCGCCGCGAACTGTTGCAGCTCGACGGCGATTTCGGTCTGCGCCTGGCGCCAGCGCTTCGCGCTGAGCTTGCCATCGCCGAAGAAACGCAGTGTGCTGGCGACGCAACCCATCTGCAGGCTCTCCTTTTCGAGCGCTTCGAAGTGCTGGCCAATGATGAATTCGGTGCTGCCGCCACCGATATCTATGACCAGACGGCGCTGCGGCGAATCGGGCACGCCATGAGCCACGCCGAGGTAGATCAGGCGCGCTTCTTCGCGGCCCGATACGATTTCGATCGGATGACCGAGGGCTTGCTCTGCGGGCCCGAGAAACGATGCCGGCGAGCTCAGGCGACGCACCGTGTTGGTGGCGACGGCACGCACGCGCTCGTGCGGCAGCACGCGCAGGCGTTGACCGAAACGCGCAAGGCAGGCCAGGCCGCGGTCGCGGCGCGCCTCGTCGAGGCCGCCGTCGCCGCGCAGGCCGGCAGCGAGGCGCACGCTATCGCGCAGGCGATCGATGACGCGCAACTCGCCATGTTCGTAGCGCGCGACGACCAGATGAAAACTGTTCGAACCGAGATCAACGGCCGCCAGCAATTCGCCATCGCGGATTTCCGGAGCGTGGCCGTCGGACATGGGCGGTCCTGTGCGGTCTGAAACGATGCACGGATTGTCGCACGACCTGCGCCGCGGAACGAGTCGGTGCGATGCGGCCCTTTCGCTCAGCCGGTCCGCGCGGGGCAAACAGCCGCGATTGGCGCTGTCGGCGCCGACCGAAACACGCGTATCATCGCAGCCAAGCGGCTCCAAAGCCGCGGCCCTGATTCCGCTTCGACCGATGCCGATTGCCGTTCCAAGCCGCAACTCGCTGGCTTTCCTGCTGGCGGCTCTCGCCATGTTCGGGCCGTTCTGCATCGACGCGATTTTTCCGGCGTTCCCGGCTATCGCCGCTCAGTTCGACGCCACGCCGCTGGCGATGCAGCAGACGATCAGTGTCTATCTGCTGGCCTACGCCGCGTTGTCACTGCTGATCGGTGCGCTGTCCGATGCCTGGGGCAGGCGTGTCGTGATTCTCGGCGGCATTGGCGTATTCCTGATCGCGTCAGCCGGTTGCGCAGTCGCGGAATCGATGCCGGCCCTGCTTGCGTTCCGTGCGCTGCAGGGCACGAGCGCCGGCATCGGTCTGATCGTCGGCCGCGCGTTGATCCGCGATGTGTTCGAGGGTCCCGAAGCGCAGAAACTGATGTCGATGATCAGCATGATCTTCGGTGTGGCGCCGGCGCTTGCGCCGGTGGTCGGCGCCTGGATCGTCAAATGGGGCGGCTGGCATGCCTTGTTCTGGGCACTGGCGGTGTTTGCCGTGGCGTTGCTCGCGCTGTGCTGGTTCGTGCTTCCCGAAACGCACGCGCGTGAACGCAGGTTGCCGCTGTCGCCGCGATCGTTGTTCACGGGCTACCGCGTGATCCTGTCCTCGGAGCAATTCCTGCCGCTGGCGCTGGCGATCACCTGCAACTTCGGTGGCCTGTTTGTCTACATCGCCGGTGCGCCGGCATTCGTGCTCGGCATCCTGAAGCTGCAGCAGGACCAGTTCTACTGGTTGTTCGTGCCGGCGATCAGCGGCCTCGTGCTCGGCGCCATGCTCGCCGGTCGTCTCGCCGGCCGCGTCAGCGCGCGCAAGGTGCTGGGCGCCGGTTACGCGATCATGGGTGTCGCGGCGCTGGTCGGGCTGATGGTGGCCTGGCTGGTCGTGCCGTCGCGCGTGCCGTGGGCCGTGCTGCCGCTGGCATTCGCGGCGATCGGCATCAACCTGATATCGCCGACGCTGAACCTGCTCGTGCTCGACCTGTTTCCGCTGCGCCGGGGCGCGGCGTCGTCCGTGCAGGGCTTCATGACGCTGGCTTTCAATGCGCTGCTGGCGGGCCTGCTGGCGCCGTGGCTCGCCGACAGTGCGATGCATCTGGCGATCGCGTCGGCGCTCCTTTTCGCCGGAGGGCTCGCGGCATGGCGCTGGTATCGAGCCGTCGCAAAACGCTCGCCGCCGGCCGGCGTGATCGAGCGCGACTTGCTGACCGAAGGTTGACCTCGCGCACGGGTTGCGCGCGCGGTCAGGATCCGGTCGTCACGCCGAGCAGCGCCTTCAGCAGGGCCAGGACCTCTTCCTTCGTACCCATCACGGTAAGCTGATGGTCGCGCGGAATGTCGGTGCCGACGCTGAACGAGTAACCGACACCGGAATCGTTTCCTTCGTCATCGAGGCGCGGGTAGGTCTCGACCTTGCCGACGTACATGATGCGATTGGCGTCGAGATAACGACCATCGGGAAGTTTCAGCCAGCGTTGCATGGTCCAGCTCCGGTGCTGTGCAGGTCCGGGCAGGCTAGTGTCTTGCGCGACAATGCGCAAGACAGGGCTGAGGGCTGAAGGAACGAGCGAGGTGCGAAGTGCGAAGTGCGAAGCGACACCTCGCCGCACTTGTCCTTTGGCTCTCAGCCTTCAGCCCTCAGCCCTGCTTCTGGAAGAAGGTTACGCGCGGCCAGCCAGCGGCGCGCATCGTCCGCGTCGCGCTCGAACCAGGCGCGTGCGGAACCGAGGCGAAACGTATAGCCCCACGCGTCCATGTCGTCCATGATGCGGCCCCGGCCGACTCCGGGCAGGGCATCGGCCAGCACGATCTGCAGGTAGCAACAGGCATCTTCCTCGGCCTGCGAGTCGGATGCGTCCGTGTGGATGCGCGCACGACGTTGCGGTGCGGCGACGATCAGGTGGCAGGCCTCGTGCAGCAGCGAATGCACCGGCGTGTCCGCGCGCGCGTATATGTTTTCACCGATAACCCCGGCCTCGGGTTCGCCCCAATAGCTGCCGGGAATCGGATCGCCGGCAGCGACTTGCCCGAGCATCAGCCCATGACGCAGGAGCAGGGCGCTGGCAGCGCGCAGATCGATGTCGGCAAGCACCAGCATTCGTTCGAACTCCTCAAGTTCATTGATCGGCGGAGAACAGCAAAGCGGGAACGCGGATGACGCGGGGCAAAGCGAGGAACGCGATTGCGCGGATATCGATATATTGATGCTCGCTCTATCCGCGAGGATTGCTTTTCATCTGCGCTGATCCGCGTTCAAGGCTCAGTCGGCAGAGAGGCCGACCGAATAACGCTTCGCGGCCGCGGCCCTCGGCCCTCGGCCCTCAGCCCTCAGCCCTCAGCCCTCAGCTCTGCAGTTGGCCGATCCGGTAACGCCACACTCAACTCCAGCACATCGTGATCGCCATCGCGTTCGACGTGCACATCGACGGCTTCCTGGTCGACATTGACGTACTTGCGGATCACTTCGAGCAGTTCACGGCGCAGCAGCGGCAGGTAGTCGGGCGCGCCACGCTGGCTGCGTTCCTGGGCAACGATGATGCGCAGGCGTTCACGCGCGATCGTTGCGGTGTTCTTCTGGCGTACGCGTAGAAAATCGAAGATACCCATCGTCAGCCTCCGAACAGGCGTGAGAACAGGCCTTTCTTCGGCGCATCGATGAAGCGCATCGGCCGCTGTTCGCCGAGCAGGCGGGCGACTGCATCCTCGTAGGCCTGCCCGGCGCTGACATCCTCATCGAGAATCACCGGGATGCCGGAATTGGATGCGGCCAGCACGCCTTCGGATTCCGGAATGACGCCGACGACATCGATGCCGAGGATCTCCTTGACGTCTTCTATGCTCATCATGTCGCCGTTGATGACACGCGCGGGGTTGTAGCGGGTCAGCAGCAGATGTTGCTCGACCGGAGCGGCACCGAGTTCGGCGCGGCGCGTCTTGCTGGCGAGCAGGCCGAGGATACGGTCCGAATCGCGCACCGACGACACTTCCGGATTGACCACGACGACGGCGCGATCGGCGAAATACATCGCCAGAAACGCACCTTTCTCGATGCCCGCGGGCGAATCGCAGATGATGTAGTCGAAGCCTTCCTTCTTGAGTTCTTCGAGCACGCGCTCGACGCCTTCCTTGGTCAGCGCGTCCTTGTCGCGTGTCTGCGACGCCGCCAGCAGATAGAGGGTGTCGAAGCGCTTGTCGCGGATCAGCGCCTGCTTGAGCGTGCATTCGCCCTGGATCACGTTGACGAAGTCGTATACGACGCGTCGCTCGCAGCCCATGATCAGATCGAGGTTGCGCAGGCCGACATCGAAATCGATGACCGCGATTTTTCTGCCACGCCGCGCCAGGCCGACGGCGAGGCTTGCGCTCGACGTGGTCTTGCCGACGCCGCCTTTGCCGGATGTAACAACGATTACTTCAGTCAACTCGATGCTCTCCGTGAGGTAAATTTGGAACGAGAAGTGAGGGGGTTAGGAGTTAGGGGTGAGGAGGAATGGTGAGTTGGCCGTTGGCGCTTCGCTTCTCCTCACTCCTAACTCCTCACTCCTAACTCCTCACAGCCTTTCAATCACCAAGCGCTCGCCATCGAGCCATGCCTGCACGGGCAGGCCGCGCAGATCGGCCGGTACGTCTTCGAGCACACGATAGTGGCCGGCGATCGAGATCAGTTCGGCCTGGAAGTCGCGGCAATAGATACGCGCGGACACATCGCCCTGTGCACCGGCAATCGCGCGGCCGCTCAAGCGACCGTAGATATGGATCGAACCATCGGCGATGACTTCGGCGCCATTGCCGACAGCCGCCGTGAGCACGAGGTCGCGTCCACGCGCATAGACCTGCTGGCCCGAGCGCACGGCCTTGCCGCTGTGCATGCCGGGCGCCGGCGCCCCCCGGGCAACGCCGGAATCGGTTGCATCCGTCTTGCGGGCCTCCGCCTTTTCCGTGCCCTGGCGGAATCTGGCGAAGAGCGGCAGGTCGAGCTGCCCGGCCAACTGCTCGTTTTCGGCTGTACCGTAGGACAGGCCGACCGGCAGCATACCGGCGCGTCGAGCGGCGTCGAGCAGCGCCTTGGCCTGGTCTTCTGCCGGAAGTTGCGGCAGGCGGCTGAGGTCGAGTACCAGCGGTGCGCGCGAGAACAGGGCAGGCGCTGCCGCGATGCGGCGCTGCAATTCACTGCACAACAGTTCGGCGTCGAGCGTGCGCAGCATTGCGCTGGCGACACCGACCTGGCCAAACTTGAGTTCGACGGCGGTTTGCACCGCCGTTTCGTCGACCGCCATCCGTCAGCGGCTCAGTGCGCGCCGGCGGCGCGCGATTGCGGCGGCGGGGTCGTACGTGGACGCTCGGCGAGCCAAGGCTGGTTGGGAAGGCCGGCGCCTTCCAGATACGTCGAGCGCACGAACGCGTGGCTGCACAGGTCCTTCGCCAGCAGCGACACGCGCCGGTTGATGACCGGCATCAGTTGCTGGCCGACTTCCTGGAAACCGTAGGTGCCGTGGAACAGCACCGATACATCGTCGCGCGGCTCGAGGAACACTTCACAGGCCAGCTGCGGCACGCGCACTTCGGCGTAGCTGATGACATCGGCGTAGAACACGCGGCCAAGGCCCAGTCCGCGGTATCGTTGCGCAACCACGATGCGGTCGATGTACAGGAAGTTCGGATAGCGCTCGCGGAACCAGAGGAAGTTCGGGCTGGCATAGACCGCATCTTCGCGCAATGCGATCAGGAAGCCGGCCAGGTGGCCATCGGCTTCCGCGACGCGGAAATAGGCCGCTTCCTCGAAAAAATCACGCATGCGTGCCGCGTCGAGCGGCAGAATCGTCGAACCGGCGGCATTGTTGAGCGCCACGACCGAGTCCAGTTCATTTTCGCGCACGTCACGAATGGAAATTGCCATCTTGATTTCTCGTCAATTCCACTCTGCGCGAAGCGCGCTCAGGACATAAATTATCGCACGCCATTGCAGGCCTTGCCATGTCGCAGCGATGGCAATTTCGTTAAGAGTCCGTGCGCAAGGTCCGGTCCGGATTGGCGAGGGTCGTTTGCTGCAAGCATGTGCCAGGTCGGTTGAGCCGCTTCCCGTGCAGCCGCGTGCCGGCTTGACATCCTTCCACGCGACGGTGACTAAGGGCAGGTTGCAGCGGGCGCGCTGGGCTCTATGATGGGCACATGCTGTCGTCGCCATTCAATCATGTCTCGCTGCTGCGCTTCACCGGCCTGTTCACCTATGCGTGTTCGGGCGTGCCGCTGCTCAGTGCCGCGTGGCGCGGTCCGGACATCTCGACGGGTTCGCCGGAATATGTCGGCTGGTGCGTGGCTTACGCAGTGTTCGGCCTGGCCTACTGGTTAGCCACCAACGATCTCGGCCGGCGCCGCCCGGGGCTGCAGCGAATTCCGTTGTTGATCCTGATGAACCTGGCAGCGTTCGCGATCGGCTGGTTCAGCCACAGCGGCATTTCCGGGATTCTGACGATGCTGATCGCCGGCGTGGTGCCGTGGACGGTGCCGCTGATTCCCGGAATCGCCTGGGTGATGCTGCAGAGTTACACGCTCACGCCGGTTTTCGTCGAGTGGCTCGATTACAGCTGGCTGGCCGGATTCGTTCAATGTTCGCTGTACATGGGATTTTCGGCGTTCACCTATGTCACGTCGCTGGTCGCCAAGCAGCAGGCCGATTCGCGCGATGAACTGCGCCGGCTCAACTCCGAACTGCGCGCCACGCGCACGCTGCTGACCGAGTCGAGCCGGATCGCCGAACGCATGCGCATCTCGCGCGATCTGCACGACCTGATCGGCCATCATCTGACGGCGCTCAGCTTGAACCTGGAAGTGGCCAGTCATCTGGTTGGCGGCACCGCGCAGGAACACGTGCGTCAGGCACAATCGGTCGCCAAGCTGCTGCTGTCGGACGTGCGCGAAGTCGTCAGCCAGCTGCGCGAGAACGACAACATCGATCTGACCGAAGCGCTGCGCACGCTGGTCGAAGGCGTGCCGGGTCTCGCGATCCATCTGGACTTGCCGCCGCGCTTTTCGGTTGACGACCCGCTGCGCGCGCAGGTACTGCTGCGCTGCGCGCAGGAAGTCATCACCAATACGGTGCGTCATTCCGGCGCGCGCAATCTGTGGCTGCGCTGCGAGCGCACGGAAACCAACGAACTGGCGATCCATGCACGCGACGACGGGCGTGGCGCCGGCGACATACGGCAGGGCAATGGCCTGACCGGCATGCGCGAGCGGCTCGCCCAGGTCGGCGGACGCCTGGACATCGTCACTGCGCGCGATCAGGGATTCGCGCTCGATGCCTGGTTGCCGCTGGAGGCAAATCGATGACTGCGTCGCGAACGATTTCGGTGTGTCTGGTCGACGACCAGACGCTGGTCCGCCAGGGTATCCGGTCCCTGCTCGAGCTGTCCGACGAGATTCGCGTCGTCGCCGAGGCGGTCGACGGTACCCAGGCGCTGGAGATCGTTCCGGCGGTCAAGCCCGATGTCGTGCTGCTCGACATGCGCATGCCGGGAATGTCGGGTCTGGATGTGCTCAATGCGCTGTCAGCCCGCAATTCGCTGCCGCCGACCATCATCCTGACCACGTTCGACGACGATCAACTGGTACTGGCCGGCCTCAAGGCCGGTGCGCGCGGCTACCTGCTCAAGGATGTCTCGCTCGACCAGCTCGTCAATGCGGTCAAGGCGGTGGCTTCCGGCGGGTCGCTGGTCGCCCCGGTCGTGACCCAGCGGCTGCTGTCCGGGCTCGAGCGGATGCACGACTTCACCAGCCTGGATCGGCCCGATCCGCTGACCGAGCGTGAAACCGAAATCCTGCGCCTGATGGCCGGTGGCTACAGCAACAAGGAAATCGCCAATTCGCTCAGCGTGGCCGAAGGCACGGTCAAGAACCACGTGTCGAACATTCTTTCCAAACTGGGGGTCCGCGACCGCACCCGGGCAGTGCTCAAGGCGTTTGAATTGGGGATTGTCTGAGATTCGGGACTCGGGACTCGGGGACTGCCGGGCGCGTCTTAGCCTTCATGTTTCAGCGCGGCCGTCCTTCGGATAGCGCCTGGCTGTCCCGAGTCCGCAATCCCGAGTCCCCAGTCCCGGTTCTCCCGGTAGCCTTCCCGCCGGATAGCCAGTACCATTTGCGGTTCATGACCGGCAGGCACGATTTGCCGCGCCGTCAAGACAATGAACAATGCTGCGGGGATGCATCGACGGCACCCACCGCGCCCGTCCGACACGTGGAGATTCGAGGGATGATGCGTCTGCTTGAGGTAATCGTTGCGCTGATCATCGTGGCCATCCTTGCCGTGTTGTTCGGGGTCGTCCTACCCGATCACCGCCACATCGAGCGCAGTACCGAGGTCAGCTCGCCGGTGCGTCAGATCTACGACGTCATCGACGGCTTTCGTCCCTATCCCTCGTGGACGGCCCTGCGCTCCTACGATCCCAAGGTGCAGCTGAACCTGATTGGCCCCGACCAGGGCAACGGCGCCGCCGTCAACTGGGTCAGCGGTGATGCGCGCCTCGACAGCGGCAGCTACACGGTCGTCGATTCGCAGCAGGACACGTCCGTGACCTGGGGCATCGTCAACAACTGGCGCGGCGAGAACAAGAAGTACACGCTGAACATCAAGCCGAAGACCAACGGCAAGACCGTGACCATCACCATGGGCTATGACGTCGACTACGGCTGGGATCTGATGGGCCGCTACGCCGGCATGTATCTGGAAGGCGACCCGGCGACACAGATCCAGATCCACCTGACGCGCCTGCAGGACATGTTGGCGACGTTCCCGGTCGTCGATTACAAGGACACGCAGATCGACATCAAGGATGCCGAAGCCAAGCCGATCCTGTACGTCTCGACCACGGCGAAGCGTTCGCTCGACGAAGTGGCGGACGCCACGGAGAAGGCCGTGACGGCGATCCAGGCCGTGGTCAAGAAGAACAAGATCACCGTGACCGGACCGCGCGTCACGATCACGACCAATTGGGGCGACGAAAACTACGATTTCGATATCGCATTGCCGGTCGACCGCAACGACGGCGCACTGACCGATCCGGTCAAGGCCGGGACCAGCTATGCCGGCAAGGTGCTGGTGACGAGCTTCACGGGCTCGCCCGCGCAACTGCCTTTCTCGCGGTTGATGCTCAAGGCCTACGCCGAGACGCACGGCTATCAGATCGACGAGAGCGGCGAGGGCAGCGGCCGCGCGTATGACGAGGTGACCAGCGCCTCGAACGCAGCGGAGGACGATCAGTCGTTCAACGTGTATCTGCCGATCCAGCTGCAGTAGACGATTTCCCGTTCGATGGGCCCGTGCTCGCGCGCGGGCCCCGGTAGCGTGAGGCGGCGGGAACTTTCGCCGCCGCTTGCGGTATTTCTGCAACGCTTGCCTCACAAACGGCGTTCCTGTCGATCGCGTCGACGATGGTCGAAAGCGCGCGCGGTAGCGCTGTGAATTTCTTGCAGCAGTTCAGACGACTTGGAGACTGGTGATTCATGATTGAAACCCGGCAATTGACCAAGCGCTACGGCAGCCTGACCGCCGTGGACAACATTTCCTTCAAGGTGGAGCCCGGACAGGTACTGGGATTCCTCGGCCCCAACGGCGCCGGCAAATCGACCACGATGAAGATGATCGCCGGCTTCCTCGCGCCGACATCGGGCAGTGCCAGCGTTTGCGGATACGACGTCAGCGAGCAGTCGCTGCAGGCCAAGGCGGCGCTGGGCTATCTGCCGGAAGGCGCGCCGAGCTATGGCGAAATGACCCCGCGCGAATTCCTCGCCTTCATCGCCGATATGCGTTCTCTCTCGGGAAAGCACCGCACCCAGCGCATCGACGACGTCATCGAGCGGTTGCATCTTAACGGGGTCCTCGGCCAGCCGATCGAGACCTTGTCAAAAGGCTTCAAGCGTCGCGTCGGCCTCGCGCAGGCGATCATCCACGATCCGGCCGTGCTGATCCTCGACGAACCGACCGATGGCCTGGATCCGAACCAGAAGCACGAAGTGCGCTCGCTGATCAATGCGATGGCCAAAGACAAGGCGATCGTCGTGTCGACGCACATCCTCGAGGAAGTGCATGCCGTGTGCACGCGCGCAATCATCATCGCGCAAGGTAAGGTGCTGGCGGATGCGACGCCGGGCGAACTCGAGGCGCGCTCGCGCTACCACCAGGCGGTATCACTAACGACGACCAATGTCGCGGCCGCAAAAGAAGCCCTGTCACGCGTTGCCGATGTCGCCGCGGTCGAGATCGACCCGCAGGATCATCGCCTGACCGCGTTCCCGAAACCCGGCAAGCAGATCTTCGGGCCGATCAGCGACCTGCTTAAGGCGCAGGGGATTCAGGTCAGCGAACTGCAACTAGAGAGCGGCCGCATGGACGAAGTGTTTCGCACGATCACGCAAGGCGAGAACAAGGAGGCGCACGCATGAATTTGGTGTTTGGTTCGCAGAACTGCGGCGTTGCGCGGATGCTTGGCGCTTGCCCCCTCTCTTTTAGCCCTCTCCACCAAGCAGGGCTTGGGGGAGAGAGGAACAGGTGGCGTCGCGCGCTGCGCGCACGACGGATTTATTTCATTGGAGCGGGGGAGGTACACGCATGAAAGGCCCGATCCTCACCGTGTTCAAGCGTGAGCTGGCGAGTTACTTCGCGACGCCGGTCGCCTATGTATTCATCGTCATCTTCCTGCTGCTCGCCGGCGCGTTCACGTTCTACCTCGGCAATTTCTATGAGCGCGGCCAGGCCGACCTGCAGCCGTTCTTCAACTTCCACCCGTGGCTCTACCTGTTCCTCGTGCCGGCCGTCGGCATGCGTCTATGGTCGGAGGAACGCAAGAGCGGCACGATCGAATTGCTGCTGACGCTGCCAGTGACGATGTGGCAGGCGGTGGTCGGCAAGTTCCTCGCCGCCTGGGCGTTCATCGGCATCGCGCTGGCGCTGACGTTCCCGATCTGGATCACCGTGAATTATCTCGGCTTCGCCAGTTACCTCGGCAGCTTCCTGATGGCCGGCGCGTTCCTCGCCATCGGCTCGTGCATTTCGGCCTGCACGCGCAACCAGGTCATCGCCTTCATCCTGACCGTGGTCGTGTGCTTCCTGTTCCTGCTGGCCGGATTCCCGCTGGTGCTGAATTTCTTCAGCGGCTGGGCGCCGCAGGCGCTGGTCGATGCGATTTCCGGGCTGAGTTTCATGACGCATTTCGCCTCGATCGGCAAGGGCGTCATCGACTTGCGTGACCTGATCTACTTCCTCCTGGTCATCGCGTTCTGGCTGTACGCCAGCGCGGTCGTGATCGATCTGAAAAAGGCTGATTGAGAAGTGCGGCCAGGATGGCCGCTTCGTGACTTTCGCGATCAGGGACGATCGCATAAATGAATGGCGGAAAGAAATCATGACTTCAAATAGGAAACTCCTCACCGGATCGGCGCTTGCCGTGCTTGCCGTGCTGCTCGTCGCCGTGATCCTGGTCTGCAACACGCTGTTCCGCGGCGCACGTCTGGACTTGACCCAGAGCCATCTGTATTCGTTGTCGCAGGGCACGAAAAATATACTTTCCGGCATTGACGAGCCGATTCACCTGTACCTGTTCTACTCGGACAAGGGCACGCAGAATCTGCCGCAGTTGCGCACCTATGCGCAGCGCGTGCGCGAAATGCTCGGTGAAATGGCCGCTCGCTCCGGCGGCAAGATCCGCCTCGACGTGATCGATCCGCTGCCGTTCTCGGAGGACGAGGATCGCGCGACCGGCTTCGGCCTGCAGGCCGTGCCGAGCGGGCAGGGTGGAGAAAACGTCTTCTTCGGACTGGCCGGCACGAATTCGACCAACGGCAAGTCGATCATTCCGTTCCTGCAGCCGGACAAGGAGGCGTTCCTCGAGTATGACGTCGCCAAGCTGATCCACGAGTTGAGCATGACCAAGAAGCCGGCGGTCGGCGTGATCTCGAGCCTGCCGATGTCGGCCAGCTTCGATCCGCAGACGCG
>Ga0193727_1000917_pt1 | contig 12004 bp, 15 predicted proteins | sample H2c2metaG_FD_143051 | JGI IMG/M metagenome (GOLD analysis project Ga0193727, IMG submission 143051) | Soil microbial communities from a riparian zone of the East river system, Colorado, United States - H2c2 | ecosystem: Environmental > Terrestrial > Soil > Riparian zone | place: USA: East River...
ATCGAACCTGGTGCGCGGTCATTTCGTTGGAATCAAAATCCTTGGCGGCGGCGAACTGAAACACGGCCTGACGGTCGAAGCCGATAAAGTGAGCGCGGCAGCCCGGGAAAAAATCGAGAAGGCCGGCGGAACGATCACCTTGCGTGATGGCCGGGCATCTAAGGCGGCGGTCCCGCATGAGGATGTCGATCTTACAACGGAGAAAGTGTCCCGAAAGCCGAGCGCGCGTAAGCGATCGACAAGAAAAACGCCGCCCAAAGCGAAATCGCAGGCAAAAGAGAAAACATCCCGGGAGGGCTAGGCTCCCGACGCGCGATGTTCCAAATTTAGCGGATGGTTTCGGCGTTTCTAAATACGGTTAAGATACCGGAATTGCGCCGGCGCATCTTGTTTACGCTGGCCGTGATTGTGATTGTTCGCCTGGGCGCGGCGATCACCACTCCCGGAGTCAACCAGGCCGTCTTGCAGGAATGGTTTCGGACGGCGTCCAGCCAAACTGGAGGCGGTCTTGCTGCGCTTTTTAATTTGTTCAGCGGCGGCGCGCTGGAGAATTGCGCCATCTTCTCCCTGGGCATTATGCCCTACATCAGCGCATCCATCATGATGCAGTTGCTGACTGCGGTAATTCCCCGGCTTGGCAGGTTGCAGCGCGAAGATGGCGGGCGGCAAAAGATCATGCAATTGACACGCTACGCGACGCTCGTCCTGTGCGTTTTCCAGGGGTATCTGCTGGCGTTGTCGTTTCAGCACCCGGAATCGTATCATACGATGCTGCCGGGAATCACCGACACCATCAGAAACCTCGGAATTCCGCTGGTGGATGATCTTGGCTGGAAATTTCGAATCGTCACCGTGGTTTCGTTGACCACCGGTACGCTCTTTTTGATGTGGTTAGGGGATCAAATTACCGAGCGCGGAATTGGCAATGGAATTTCGCTTATCATCACGATTGGCATTGTTGCGCGTTTGCCCGCAGCCCTGGCACAGGCCTGGAAGACCTTTGTGCCGTCAGCGCAAACAGGAACCAGCCAGGTCAATCCGGCCGTTCTTGTGCTCATGGTAGCGTTCCTGTTCATTGTCATCGCCGCGGTGATCGCGATCACCCAAGGCGTGCGAAAGATTACTGTGCAGTACGCCAAGCGCGTCGTTGGGCGCAAAATGTACGGCGGTCAAACGCAGTATATGCCTTTGAAAGTGAACTACGCCGGTGTGATGCCGATCATCTTCGCCTGGGCTCTGCTTCTTTTTCCGGCGACGATCGTCAGCTACGGTTTTAAGAATAGCCCGATTGCCAACCGCATCGCTGGCGAGCTTTCCAACGGCTGGCCGCACTACGTCGCTCTCGCGGCTATGATTTTCTTCTTCAGTTATTTCTGGGTCGCGACGCAGTTTCAACCCGCCCAGATCGCTGACGATCTGAAAAAATATGGTGGCTATATCCCCGGTGTTCGGCCGGGGAAACCGACTGCCGATTTTCTTGATTTCACCATGACGCGGCTGACATTCGCCGGTGCAATCTTTCTGACTATAATAGCGGTCTTGCCAAGTCTTCTTAGCCAGTGGATGAACGTTCCCGTCATCACAGCGCAATTTTTCGGCGGCACCAGCTTGTTGATTATTGTCGGCGTCATACTCGATACCATGCGCCAGGTGGAGACACATCTAATTCAACGGCATTACGATGGGTTCTTGCGCAAGGGCCGTATCCGCGGGCGATCATTTGATCGCGCCTCCTATAGTCGCGGCGAAGCGGCGGCGAGCGGCACGCTGATGTGGCTCTATGTCGGCATTGCTGTGCTTATCATCGCCGGAGTGGCGATCTTTCTTTACGGTCGATAGGTGAAAAGACGACTCGTTCTTCTGGGCGCGCCCGGTTCTGGCAAAGGGACCCAGGCGGAGATGATTACGCGCCAATTCGGTATTCCCGTTACTTCGCCGGGCGCGATTTTGCGCCGGGAAAAAGACCTCGGGACGCCTCTGGGCGAGAAAACCGCCGAAGTCATCCAGCACGGTGGTCTCGTCTCAGATGAAATTATCGTTGAGCTGATTGAAGATTGGTTGCGTTTGCACGGCGGGCACGGATTCGTTTTTGACGGTTTTCCACGAACATTGCCACAGGCGGAGAGTTTGATGTCGATCCTAGCCCGGCTGCGGACAGCGCTCGACCTGGCGATTTGGCTCGAAGTTTCGGAACAGACCGTGCACGATCGCATCTCGGGCCGTCTCCAATGCGCCGAATGCGGCTTCACCACCAGCGGTAGAAGCGCAAAATTCGCGGAACGACCCGTTTGTCCGTATTGCGACGGACCGCTCGTGCGCCGCAATGATGACGACGAGGTCGTGTTGCAAACGCGCCTTTCTGAATTTGAAAAGAAGACCCAGCCGCTCGCTGCCTTTTACGGCAAGATGTCGATCTTGCATCGGATTGATGGCAACCGCGATCGCGAGGCGGTGTTTGCCGATATCTCCCGGCTGATCGAGAACAAAAGCTCCGCATGATTCCGATCAAAAGCGCCCGAGAAGTCGAAAAAATGCGGCAGGCCTGCCGCACCGCGAGCGAAATTCTCGATCGTGTAAGCGACCTTGTTCGGCCAGGAATCTCAACCAAAGAGATCGATGAAGCGGCCGCTGCTTTTATGCAGGAGGCCAGGGTCAAGAGCGCCTTTCTCGGTTACCGGCTCGGCCACCGGGTGTTTCCGGGCTATATTTGCATTTCCGTTAATGACGAAGTGGTCCACGGCATAGCGAGCCAACGCCGGGTTCAATACGGCGATATCGTAAAGCTGGACATCGGGGTGATCGAAGACGGTTGGGTGGGGGATACCGCCGCGACCGTAGCGGTCGGAATCGTGGACGAACGTGTCGATCTGCTGATGCGCGTGACGGAGAATGCACTGGAGCGGGCAATCCGAATCGCACACGAAGGCACTCGCCTTGGCGACATCTGTGCAGAGATTGAAGATGAAGCCCGGCGGAACCGCTTTTCCGTTGTGCGCGAATTTGTCGGTCATGGCGTCGGCCGCAAACTGCATGAAGAACCTCAAATCCCAAATTACGGCAAACGGGGGAGTGGTCCGCGTCTCAAGGCGGGAATGACGCTTGCCATCGAGCCAATGGTTAACTTGGGGACGGCTGCCGTGCGATTGCTCGACGATGGCTGGACGGTGGTCACGGCCGATGGGCTGTCTTCGGCGCATTTTGAGCACACAGTTTTGATCACGAACGACGAGCCAGAGATCCTGACATGGCGCGCAAAGACGCAATTGAAGTAGAGGGCACAGTCGTCGAGTTGCTGCCCAATACGATGTTTCGGGTTAAGCTGGCCAATGGCCATCGCGTGCTGGCGCATATTTCCGGCAAAATGCGGTTGCACTTCATTCGGATCTTGCCAGGAGACAAAGTTATGCTAGAGATTTCACCCTACGATTTGTCGAAAGGGCGAATTACCTATCGCCACAAGTGACAACGCGGAGGACCCTCCACGTTTCCCATTTCGCGGATTATGAAAGTACGACCATCGGTAAAAAGACTTTGTGCGAGTTGCAAGATCGTGAAGCGCAAGAACGTGGTGCGCGTGATCTGCAAAAACCCGCGCCATAAACAGCGCCAGGGATGATGTTCATTTAACGATTTGACTTTGTAACCTTGTAACTTTTGTAACAAACCCCATGCCAAGATTACTCGGAGTTGAAATTCCAGCGGACAAACGCATCGAGGCGTCGCTCACCTACATCTACGGAATCGGCTTGAGCACGGCCAAACGCATTCTCGAGCAAACGAACATCGATCCCAATTTGCGCGCGAAGAATCTTACTCCCCAGCAATTGAACGAAATCATTCATGCGATCACGAACAACAAGCTCAAGATCGAGGGCGATCTGCGCCGCGACGTGCAAGGCAATTTAAAGCGGCTCCAGGCGATCAATTCTTATCGCGGGATCCGGCATCGGAGAGGCTTGCCCGTGCGCGGCCAGCGAACATCGACAAATGCCCGAACCCGCAAGGGCCCCCGCAAAACCGTCGGCGTTATCCGTAACCCCGAAGCCAAAGCCGGCAAAGTTTAGCACGTAATTTCAAATGGCTGAATCAAACGACCCAACCGACGCAAACCCGGAAAAACCGGAAACGGAAGAGCCGGCATCAGTAGCCGTTCCGACGGATTCCTCGGAAGCGAAGCCCGCGCCAACGACCGGCGAAGAGGCCGCAGGTAGCGCGGTTTCGGCAGATGCGGGAGGGAAACCGGCAACGTCAAAGGCTGAACAGGAACCCAAGCCGGCTAAAAAATCTCCCAAAAAGAAAAAAGAAGAGGCCGCGCCGAAAGCCCCCGCAGTCGCGGCAGCGTCCGAGAACCTTTCCCTTTCGGCCGACGCGGTCAGCAAGCAAAAGATCGTCAAAGCCAAAGGCAGCAAGAATGTTCATTCCGGCATCGCGCACGTTCTTTCGACATTTAACAACACAATCGTGACGATCACGGACATGAACGGCAACGTGATTGGATGGTCGAGCGCCGGCAAGGTCGGCTTTAAAGGCTCGCGCAAGAGCACAGCTTATGCGGCGCAGATGGTTGCGCAGGATGCTTCCCGGCAGGCGATGGGCCATGGGCTAAAGGAAGTGGAAGTGCTGGTAAAAGGGCCGGGAGCCGGACGCGAATCGGCGGTGCGAGCTTTGCAAGCAATCGGGCTCGATCTCACGATTATTCGCGATGTTACTCCCGTGCCGCATAACGGCTGTCGCCCGCCAAAACAACGCCGCGTCTGATGATCCCGCTTCAACCCTTCAACGCTTCAACGTTTTAACGAACCCAATGGGCAGATACACCGGACCAAAAACAAGAGTGAGCCGTCGTTATGGCGTGCCGATCTTCGGCTCTTCCAAATCTTTCGAGCGAAAAAACTATCCGCCCGGCATGCACGGCCCCAGAGGTTCGCGACGCAAACAGTCTGAGTACGCGATTGCGCTCGGGGAAAAGCAGAAGCTCCGTTATCAATATGGACTGCTGGAGCGCCAATTCCGGCGCATCTTCGAGAACGCGCTGCGCAAACGTGGCGTAACGGGTGAGACACTTCTTCAACTTTTGGAAACGCGACTGGACAACGTTGTGTATCGCCTTGGCCTTGCCAATACGCGGAGCGCCGCGCGCCAGCTTGTATCGCATCGGCACGTGCTGGTGAACGGGCGCGGTGTGAACATTGCTTCCTACAACGTGAAAGCGGGCGACGAAATCACGATCAAAGACAAACCGAAATCGCGCCAGCTTGTTCTCCGTAATCTCGACCTGACCCAGATCGCTCCCGTGCCCGATTGGCTCACCGCCGATCGCGACGCGCTCAGCGGCAAAGTCGCGCACATTCCATCTCGCGAAGAGATGCAGCCGATCGTCAACGAACAACTCATCGTCGAGTTGTATTCGCGGTAAAAGCGCCTGCGCCGTGCATTCCTTTTATCCGGAGCGTTCCCTGGATAAAAGCCGAAATAGACGAAATTTTGTTTCGTCGAATTGTAGTTAGATGATGACCGCGTCAGGAGAGCCGAAATTGGCGTTCCTCGTCCTCCGAGGAGTTCTCACCGTCGCGGCATTCGGCAGTTTGATCGCGCTTCTGATGGGTGCGGTAGGATCCACGCTGACTTCGGCTGATTCACGGATCCTTCGCACACTGTGTATCGTCATTATGTTTGTTGCACTTCCCATCCGTGGAAGCCTTCTCTTTCGCTTTTCACTATGCGTGATCTTCTTTTTTATATTCTTCGTCGCGTGGGCGGTTTTACGCGCTCTTCACGTCATCTAACCATGCGATGAAGCCAATGGCCCAATTGCGAGAAATCTTCAGCGTGTTTGCCACGACACCCTGCCGTGGCTTATCTCTGTCTCGTTAGACCTTATTTCCAGTGCCCCCCACATTCCTCCTATTCATCGCTGGCGTCGTTCTCGCGGGCGCGTTCCCGTTCATCGTAATCATCGCGATTCGATGTGCTTTTTATCGGTCGACTCGCATCTTGGGCCTCATCACTTTATTGGCTGGCGTGCTTGGCGCCATCTTCATATCCGCGGTATATGCGTTGCTGTGCATCTTTTTAGCGCGCGGACTTTCGAACACCACAGCAGGAGTTTGGCTGTTTGCGCTCGCGAGTGGGTTCTCGCTATACGCCATTCCAGCTTTTCTGCTAGGCAGGAAGTTCGCAATTTAGCGATGGTCAAGCCACCCGTCAGGTCTAACCAGTCGACGCAGCCAACCGCTGGCCGCCGTACTGAAAGGCTGAAAGATGAATTATGAAGGATGAAGTGAAAGCACAGCTTGCTACCGCCAGCCGTGGCTCAGCTCCGTCTCGTTAGGCCACTAGCACCCCTCGATGCCTTGCACGCTTTCTCATCCAGCAGCGGTCGTGCCGTTTCGGCGCTTCTGTCCGGGCCACCTCGACTTTCCCGCTTTGGTCATCGGCAGTATGACGCCTGACTTCGGGTACTACATTCATCGCTTCGATGTGGCCTCATTCGCGCACACGGTTCCCGGCAGCTTTGTCGTCTGCCTTCCCAGCGGAATCTTCCTGTTACTCATATTTTATCTCGTGCGTAAGCCGGTTTGTTTCATCTTGCCCATGCCGCACCGCGGGGCGCTTTTGCCGCTTTGTTCAGCAGTTCCACGGCTCGGTTTACAGAATTTAGCGATGATACTCCTTTCGCTTTTGCTCGGCGCGTGGAGTCACATTCTTTGGGACTCGTTTACCCACCAGACTGGCTGGTTTGTTCAGCGCGTTTTGTGGCTGCACGAGCCGCTGTTCACAGTTGGTTCTACGCCATTTCGAGGGCATTATCTTCTCCAACAGTTCAGCACGATTGCTGGCGCAGTCGTCCTTCTTGTCGCGTATCTTACTTGGATTCGTCGCCACCAGCCAACTCATCCCGTCCCCCCAGCGGGCGAGCGTTGGCGCTATCTACTTTTGGCCGTCGTTATCGTTGTTGCGTTGCTCCTCGCGCTGCCTCCCGCTGCTCACATTGCATGGGCATTCGAGGGCTATCTTGCTTTCCGTGTTTTCGTTTTCAGAGCCGGCGTTTACTTTCTTTCTATTGCTCTCCCATTGATCATTCTTGTCTCGATTATCATTTATGCACGCCGTCACCAAGTGGCCTAACCAGACGATGCAGCGAACCGCTGGCCGCCGTACTCAAAGGCTGACAGATGAATTATGAACGATGAAGTGAAATCAACGCTCGCCACAGTTTACCCGCCGCGGCGGGCCAGCGGTGGCTGATCTTGTTCTCATTTGGCCTTGAAGCGCCCTATGACCGAGAAAGAACTCGCAATCCTCCTCGTGCGAAACGGCATAGCGACGCAACGACGGGACCCGACCAGCCACGCTGAGGCCAATCGGGATGCAGAAGTTAGGGCAGCCGGCAACGCAGCTATTGCTAACGCTCTCGAGTTCCTCGGCAAGCATGCTGTCGTTGCGGACGTCCAGCCGACGTTCGGTGCCGCCGGAATCGGTTTCGCTTACACGATTAGCCCGCAGCTTGTTCACGAGCTAACCACCGACGACGTGATCGAATCCCACGTTGGCGCGCTGTTCATCGGCCCCAAAACCGAGACCAGCGACACGATCCAAGAGCTGCTGACCGGCTGCGAGCGCCGCACCATCAACGTAATCTACCGCGACGATCTACTCGCTTCGCTACGAAAACTCGAAGTCTGCTTTCGAGACGACTGTTTTATCGCGTGTCTCGCACTATCAGGCAAGATTCTGGAGATTTGCCTTAAGCAGGTCATGCTCGATCACAATATTCCATTCGACGACACCTGGATGATTGGCACTCTGCTCAAGAAGCTCCGAGAGGCAGCCTGCGAGAAGTACATCGACCAGTCCCAAGGAGACACCGCCAACATCATCAACAAGAGTAGGATTCCGGCCGTCCACGCGAAGGAGAAGATACCTGTTCCGTCACGCGAGCAAGCTGTTATGGTCGTCCATGCCGTTGCAGATACGATTAACCGTACGATTTTACATCCGTAACGATTCGACCCAGGATACGATGTTAGGTCTGAACCGTTGAAAAACGCGCCGCCAATACCAAGTGCCTTACAAGAGAAGCTGACTGCGATCGATAACGAGGTGGTTCTGCTTCACTTCAAATGGACATACCTTATGCAGCTGTTTGGCAAGGAGAAACACCTCGCGGTTATCAATGCGACGGCGCCGTCGATATTCAGCGTGATCGAGGAGGCTATGTTTACCGATATCCTTCTCACGCTAATCCGTCTCGTAGATCCGCCTAAGTCAAACAAACAGAATAATCTGTCCCTACGAAGCCTCGCAGCCGACATCTCAGACCACGCGTTGAGGGATCAAGTTGCGCTCTTAGAAACCCAGGTAAGAGCGAAGACACAGGATATTAAAGTATGGCGCGACAAAAAGCTGGCTCATAATGATCTTTTGCGGCTTCTAAAGAAAAGCGCTCCGGTTCCTCCGATTCAGATCAGCCAGTTGACATCAGCGTTGGCGTTGGTTCGCGAAGCGTTAAACCTCATTCACGGCTACTTTTTCGACACTACCGTCCTTTATGATCAATGCATCACCGAAAAAGACGGAAATCAGCTGGCATTTTATCTTAATTATGGCTTGGAGTGCTGGGCTGAAGACAAAGAGAAACGAGACTTCACGCGCGCAAAGAAATGGAGGGAAAAGACCTAACCAGGCGATGCAGCCAACATCCGTAAAACCAAACACGGAGCGGGCCGCTGGCCAGCCTTCAACGATAGATCGGTGCTCAACGAAGCGCCATAGTGATCATTGGGTGAGGCCGTGAAGTTTTGGTTTTGGTTTCTCTGGTCCATCGACGCTGTTATTGCAGCGGTGGCGCTCTATTTCTTTTTTTCCCTGGCTGGCGTCGGCAGGGTCGGATCATTTAACATTCTGCCGTGGCTCGCGATCCTGGGCGTTTTGGCAGCCGTGGTAGGAGGCAGCGTTTGGTTGCGCTCCGCCGGACAGCACGCTCTTGCGATCATTTCTTCTCCTCCTGCTGGCAATCCCCGGAGCTCTGTTCGTGCTGTTCTTGCTTCTCATTTTGATTCTCCAGCCCAACTTTCACGGACCAGTTCCGTCCGAAATAAAGATCGGATAGATCCCTTACAGCGGGGCGGAATTTGATTCGACGGTCACAGACCGCCGCTACCGTGATTCGAGAAGTTCGAGGGCTTTTTCGTAGCTTCGACGCTGGAGATACCCGAGCCGCCGACCGGACGGGCGCGCAAATAAAAAAGGAAAAAAGAACTTGCACGTGAGTGTGTGCTATAGTTAACTATATCACCATATGACAGGCAAGGATGAAAATACCGACGGCGACATAGCGCCGTGCCTACAGCTGAGGCGGGCTGGATCACAGGATGCATGAATGGAACGACAGTCAGCCGATTTACCGACAGCTTCGCGATCGTGGCGTCCACATGATACTCGACGGCGTGCTTAAAGAGGGCGATCCGCTGCCGTCGGTGCGCAATGTGGCGGCCGAATATCGGGTCAACCCGCTCACGGTCCTCAAGGCCTATCAACAACTGGTCGACGAGCAACTTGTCGAGAAGAAGCGAGGTCTCGGGATGTTCGTCAAAGCCGGCGCGCGAGATCTGTTGCTGCGGGGCGAACGCCAGAAATTTCTTGCGGAAGAATGGCCCCGGGTCGCCGCAACCATTCAGCGGCTTGGTCTGATGCCGGAAGAACTGCTCGATGCTGCCGCAAAGCATCGGTCGTCGAAAACTGGAAAGGGGAAGCACTAACATCATGGCAACGATAGAAGCACGCGGTCTCCGCAAAGTTTTCGGCACAACCATCGCGCTGGACGGCGTCGATCTGCGTGTCGAAGAGGGCCGCATTCTTGGATTGATCGGTCCCAATGGCGCAGGCAAGACGACCGCGCTGAATGCGATTCTCGGTCTCACCTCATATCAAGGAGAACTGAAGGTGCTTGGGCACGACCCCTGGAACGCGCGCGTAAAGCTCATGCGCGATGTCTCGTTCATTGCCGATGTCGCTGTGCTGCCGCGTTGGATCCGGGTTTCGCAGTTACTCGACTACGTCGCCGGCGTCCATCCGCGATTCAATCGCACGAAGGCGGAAGGTTTTCTTGCGAAGACCACCATCAAACGCCGCAGCAAGGTGAGGGAATTATCGAAAGGCATGGTGGCCCAGCTGCACCTCGCTCTGGTTATGGCGATTGACGCGAAACTGCTGGTGCTGGACGAGCCGACGCTTGGCCTCGACATCCTGTATCGCAAACAGTTTTACGACTCGCTGTTGAACGATTACTTCGATCGCAGCCGCACGATCGTGGTGACGACGCATCAGGTGGAAGAGATCCAGGACGTTCTCACCGATCTCATGTTCATCGACCGCGGTCGGATCGTGCTCGAATGCAGCATGGAAGAATTCGATTCGCGCTATCTCGAGGTGATGGTGAATCCCGAGCATCTTGCCGCGGCACGGGCGCTCAAGCCAATGCATGAGCGCCCGGTTTTCGGCCGCAGCGTGCTGCTGTTTGATCATGTCGATCGCCAACAACTTGCCGTACTTGGCGAGGTGCGCAGGCCCGGCATCGCCGACTTGTTCGTTGCTGTGATGAGCAATCCGCAATCGGCAATGAAAGGTTGAAGAAACTAAATGAATACGATGCCAGAAGCTTCAATAGAATCGCAGACAGTCGCGTCTACCACCAATTCACCGACTCGACCCCTCTACTGGTCGGTGTGGCGCGAATTGTGGGAGAACCGCTCGATCTATATCGCGCCGTCGATCGTCGCGGCCATCATTTTGTTTGGTTCTTTCGTTGGTGCGTTTCATCTGGCAGGGCGTAGGCGCGACGCATTGTTGCTCGACCCAGCGCACCGGCGAGCCGCAATCGAGATGCCGTACAACATCGCGGCGATGATGTTGATCTTCACTGCGTTTCTCGTCGGAGTGTTTTACTGTTTGGACGCGCTGCACGGGGAACGTCGTGATCGCAGCATCCTGTTCTGGAAATCGCTGCCGGTCTCGGATCTCACGACTGTGCTCTCGAAAGCAACGATTCCGCTGGCGGTTCTACCGATGGTCACGTTCGCAGTCATTGTCGTCACGCAGTTCATCATGATGCTCCTCAGCACTGCAGCTCTGGTGCCGAGCGGTCTTGCGTCAACGACGTGGGCAAACTTCAACTTATTTCAACAGTCGCTGATCCTGCTCTACAGTCTGGTGGCGATTGCGCTCTGGCATGCGCCGATCTTCGGGTGGGCGTTGCTGATTTCAGGCTGGGCGCGACGCGCGACATTTCTCTGGGCGGTGTTACCGCTGCTTGCGATTGGCTTCTTCGAGAAGATCACGTTCAACACTTCGCATTTTGCCTCCATGCTGAAGGACCGCGTGATGGGATTCGCTCCGGAGGCATTTGCTTTCAGCACCCACACCATCGACTCGGTTGCACTTACTCCGGGAAGATATCTGAGCAGCCCGGGTCTCTGGCTCGGGCTGGCATTCGCGGCGGCATTCATCGCGGCAGCAGCCCGGCTGCGCCGCTATCGCGGACCTCTGTGATCAACCTGCTCGCCTAACAACAAGAAGAGAAACCATGCACCCACTCAAGAAAGCCGCGCGCATCGCCGGCGCTATCTATCTATCGATGGTAGTCACCGGGCCTTTCAGCCTTATCTATGTTCCGAACAAACTTATCGTGCGCGGTAACGCTGTCGCGACTGCCGATAATATCCTCGCTCACGAAACCATGTTTCGCCTTGCGATTCTCGCCGATCTAGTTGGGTCGGTGATTTTCATCTGTCTCGCGCTCGCTCTCTATCGGTTGCTCAGCAGCGTAAATAAGACTTGGGCTGGCCTGATGGTCGCCTTCGTATTGGTCTCGGCCGCGGTAGGATTTCTCAACACGATCAATAACATCGCCGCGCTTACTCTCTTCCGTGGCGTGGATTTCCTAACGGCCTTCGACAAACCTCAACGCGACGCACTCGGTATGTTGTTTATTCGTCTGCACAGT
>Ga0193727_1000918_pt1 | contig 12003 bp, 9 predicted proteins | sample H2c2metaG_FD_143051 | JGI IMG/M metagenome (GOLD analysis project Ga0193727, IMG submission 143051) | Soil microbial communities from a riparian zone of the East river system, Colorado, United States - H2c2 | ecosystem: Environmental > Terrestrial > Soil > Riparian zone | place: USA: East River...
GACGACGCGGATCTGGTTCCACGAAAAATCGTTGTAGCTGGCAAACACATTGCCGGCGTCGACGAACCAGGACAGGCGGGTTGCCGAGTCGTCCTTGACGAACGGCGTCGGAATGATCAACTCGGCCGAGGCGACGGTCTTGAAGGCGCCGCCGAGCGGCTGCCGGCAGAAGTCGGACTGGTCGATCGACGTGCAGCCGGGCCCCAGAGTGAACGGGCCGAGCGTGTTGTCGCGGAAGTTGCGGATGTCGGAAATACCGCCCGCGTAGAAGTTCTTGAAGAACGGCAGGCCGGTGACAAACGGAACGTAGGTCGGATCGGTCGGCGGCAGTGCACTCTTGATCGACGTGTAGCTGTCGCCATAGCCGATCGTCGCCGAGCCGAGGAACGTGAACGAGTCGGTGATCGGCAGATACTGCGCGTACTTGTAGGTCAGGATGTAGTACGGCACGGTCGATCCGGGCAGCGCCACTTCGGCCTGGAACTGCTGCAGCGAACCGTGCGTCGGGTTGAAGAACTTGTTGCGCGTGTCATGCGCCCACGACGCGGTGATCGCCCAGGTGTGGAATGTGTCATGGCCGAGGTTGTTGATGTAGTCGACGATCGGCTGCGGCGAGAACGGCACGCGATTGAAAATGATGTTGCCGTTCGCGTCGGTGACGAAAATCTGGTTGCCGCTGGCATCGATCGCCGGCAGGCCCGTGGTCGGATCGATCACCGGAGTCGGTATCGCGCTGAAGGTGATGATCTTGGTATTGCTGATGCCCAGCGACAGGCGCACGGAATCCGATTCCGTCACCGGCAAGCCGAGGAACGTCGAGAACGAAGCGGTGTTGTTGAAATAGCTCGCAATGTTGATCTGCGCCGAATCGAGCTTGCTGTAATTGGCGTCATAGCCCAGGCCGACACCGTCCGGCGTCAGGTAAGGCTGGTAGTAGTTCAGGTTGTAGCGTGTCAGGTAATAGCTCTTCTGCACGGTTGCCGACGCGGCGTCGCCGGTGCCGAGGAAGTTGTTTTCGGACACCGATACGCTGGCGATCAGCTTTTCAACCTGCGAATAGCCGAGGCCGAACGTGAAGCTGCCGGCGGAGGTTTCCTCGACGACTACATTGACGTCGACCTGATCGTCGGTGCCGGGCACCTTCGGCGTCTCGATCGTGACTTTCTTGAAGAAGCCGAGCCGTTGCAGGCGGATCTTCGAACGGTCGATCGCGGCCTGCGAGTACCACGCGCCTTCGAGCTGGCGCATTTCGCGGCGCATGACCTCGTCCTGCGTGCTGGCGTTGCCCTTGAACCCGACGTGGCGAACATACACGCGCTTGCCGGGGTTGACGAAGAACGTCACCGACGCTACGCGCTTTTCCTTGTCGACGTTCGGCACCGGCGTCACCTGGGCGAATGCATAGCCGATGTTCGCCAGCACCGCGATCATCGCTTCCTGCGACTGCACGATCTTCTTGCGCGAGAATACTTCGCCGCTGCGGATCTTGATCAGGTTGCGCATGTCATCTTCGGTGACGACGAGTTGCCCGGACAGCTTGACCTCGCCGACCGTGTACACCTCGCCCTCGGTGACATTCGCGGTGAGGTACATCGCGCGCTTGTCCGGGCTGATCGTTACCTGGGTCGAGTCGATGCTGAAGTCGACATGGCCGCGGTCGAGATAGTAGGAATTGAGCTTTTCCAGGTCGCCGGCGAGCTTTTCGCGCGAGTACTGGTCGTCGTGCGAATACCAGGAGGTCCAGTTCGACGTGTCCGACTCGAAATCGCTGCGGATCTCGTCGGTCGTGAAGGCGTGGTTGCCGGTGACGTTGATGTGCTTGATCGTGGCGACCTTGCCTTCCGCGACGACGATCGACAGCTCGACGCGATTGCGGTCGAGCGGGATCACCTTGGGCTTGATCGAAACGTTGTATTTGCCGCGGTTGTAGTACTGACGCGTCAGTTCCTGGGTCACGCGATCGAGGGAAAGGCGATCGAATGGCTCGCCTTCGGACAGGCCGATATCCTTGAGGCCCTTGAGCAGGTCCTCGGACTTCAGGTCCTTGTTGCCCTTCAGTTCGATCTTCGAGATCGCCGGCCGCTCCTTGACCGTGATGACCATGATGTCGCCCTGGCGCGAAATCTGTACGTCGCTGAAAAATCCTGTCTTGTACAGCGCGCGTACCGCCTGCTGCACGCGTTCGCCGGTGACATTGTCGCCTTTTTCAACCGGCAGGTAGGTGAAAACGGTACCGGCAGAAATGCGCTGCAGGCCGTCGATGCGGATATCCGAAGCCACGAACGAGTCCATGGCAAGAGCTTTTGCGCTGAGGCTGGCGAGCAGGAGCAGGGCGGCGATTCGCTTCATCGTCACTTCCAAGAACAGTTGATTTGTCCGCCGGCGCGGCGGAGCAGTCGCGCCGACGGTGTTATTTTTGTCAAATGTATACAATTGGCTCCCATCCCCGGTTGCACCAGCGACGCGAGCGGCCATCGAAACCACGGGTCGCTCTGCTATGAGGCGACGATACGCACTATGTCGTTGTAGAAAGCCAAACTCATCAGGGTCACCAGCAGCGCCAGGCCGACATATTGTCCGGCGATCATTGCGCGTTCGCTGAGCGGCTTGCCCTTGATCAGCTCGATGAAGTAGTAGAGCAGGTGGCCACCGTCCAGGATCGGTATCGGCAGCAGGTTGAGGATGCCGAGGCTCAGCGAGATGACCGCGAGGAACGAAAGGAACCAGGCCAGGCCCTGATGCGCCGAATCGTTCGCGACCTGCGCGATCGTGATCACACTGGAAAGATTCCTGGTCGACGCCTGGCCGGTGAGCATGCTGCCGATCATGCCAAGCGTCTTGCGCGTGGTTTTCCAGGTTTCGCGAAATGCCGCCGGCACGGCCTGCAGCGGCCCGTAGTGTTCGATGGCATCGCTGCCGCGATTCTGTCCGCCGATGCCGATCATCCAGCGCGTCGTGCCGTCGTCGCTGTTCTGCTGCGCGGTCAGGTCCAGCGGCAAGTCGTTGCTGCCGCGCTTTACGACGACCTGAAGATGCGGGTTCTTCGCCGCCTGCGCGCCGACTGCACGAGTCAGATCGTTCCAGTTCGCGATGACAACGTCGTTGATGCGCACGACGCGGTCGCCGGCAAGCATGCCGGCTCGCGCCGCCGGGGACTGCGGCGTGACGGTGGCCACCAGCGCCGGCATCGCCTGTTGTGTCAGACCGATTGCATCGAAGGTCTTGTTGTTGTCGATCGCGTCTGCCGGCAGCCGGCTGAGCGGCAGGACCCGGTCATGCACGTTGCCCTGCGCATCGATCACGCTGATGGCGACATCCTGGTGCAGCATCGCCGCCTGCCCGACTTCGAGCAGGGCGTTGCTGAGGGAGTCGACCTTCTCGCCGCCGACCGAAGTGAAACGGTCGCCGGACTTGAATCCGGCCTGCGCCGCAAGGCCGGCTGGCTCGCCGAATACCGGCTGCATGTCCGGGCGGCCGATGACGAACATCGCCCAGAACGCAACCACAGTGAAGGCGATGTTGAACGCCGGCCCCGCCGCCGCGATCGCGATGCGGCGCCATACCGGCGCGGCCGAATATTCGCCCGGCTGGCCGCTCACGAGTTCCGGATGCTCGGCTTCGCGCGCATCGAGAAACTTCACGTAGCCGCCGAGCGGAATTGCGCCGATCGCATATTCGACGCCGTCGCGACCGATGCGCGACCACAGCGGCTTGCCGAAACCGACGGAGAAGCGCAGGACCCTCACGCCGCAGCGCCGCGCGACCCAGTAATGGCCGAACTCGTGGAACGTCACCAGAATGCCGAGGGTGACCAGCAGCCACCACGCGGAACCGAAAACCTCGCTCATCTAATTCTCTACCTCAATCTGAGTCGCGGTTGCCCCACAACCCCGGCTTGCGCCGCTCCCCCGATGTGAGAGAGCAAATAACAACAGCCTGAAAATCCTGCAAAATGCTTCGGTTCACCATGCACGTTCGCGCCCATACACATCCCGCGGACGCAGCAACCGCGCGCAGTATAAACGGTTTCGCCACGAATCCCCCCGATCATCCTGCCCGGCATTCAGGCGGCAGAGAGGTTCCTGCCTAGCAAAAACTGCGCTGCATGATACGTTGCGCTTCTTCGCGGGCGGTTAAATCGGCGTAAATCAGCGATTCGAGATCGTGCGCCGGCAAGGCCGGCTGCGCCGAAAGCGTCGCTTCGATCAACTCGTCGATGGCCAGGAACGGCAGCGTGCCGGCAAGAAACGCATCGACAGCGATCTCGTTGGCGGCGTTGAGAATGGTCGGCGCCGTGCCACCCGCGGCCAGGGCGCGATAGGCCAGATCCAGGCAGCGGAACGTGTCGCGGTCAGGCGCTTCGAAACGCAGCTGACCCAGTTGTCTGAGGTCCAGCGCGGCCACACCCGAGTCGATGCGTTCCGGCCACGCCAGCGCGTGCGCCAAGGCCGTGCGCATGTCCGGATTGCCCAGTTGTGCGAGCACCGAACCGTCCGGGTATTCGACCAGCGAGTGGACGATGCTCTCCGGGTGCACGACCACATCGATCTGTTCGGCCTCGGCGCCGAACAGCCAGTGTGCCTCGATGACCTCGAGTCCCTTGTTCATCAGCGTGGCCGAGTCGACCGATATCTTGCGGCCCATGCGCCATTTTGGATGCGCACAGGCCTGGTCCGGCGTGACGGCGGCCAGGTCGGCGCGCTGCCTGCCGCGAAACGGTCCGCCCGATGCGGTCAGCGTGATGCGTCGTGCGCCGGCGTCGGCGAGATTGCGCCGGCCTGCCGGCAGGCACTGAAAGATCGCATTGTGTTCGGAGTCGATCGGAATCAGTTCGCCGCCGCCGCTGCGCAGGGCCTCGAACAGCAAGCCGCCGGCCATGACCACCGCCTCCTTGTTCGCCAGCAGCAGGCGCTTGCCGGCGCGCGCCGCCGCGAGCGTGGACTCCAGCCCCGCTGCGCCGACGATCGCTGCGATCACGGTGTCGCACAGTTCACCGGCGGCGGCCTGCTGCAGTCCGGCGCGGCCACTGGCAACGCGCGTCGCGAGTCCCGCCGTTGCCAGCTTGCTGCGCAGCGCCGGTTCGGCTGCTGCGTCGCTAATCACGGCAAGGTCGGGTTGGAAGCGTGCGCACAGCGCCACCAGCGCATCGACATTGCGGTTTGCGCTGAGCACGCTGGCGCGGAAACGTTGCGGATGCCGGGCAATGACGTCGAGCGCACTGGCGCCGATCGAGCCGGTCGCGCCGAGGATGGCGACCTGCCTCATAGTCCCAACGCAACTTTGCCCAGGGCGAAAATCGGCAGCGCTGCAAAGACGCCGTCGAGCCGGTCGAAGACGCCGCCATGACCGGGGAAAAGGGCGCCGGAATCCTTCACATTCGCATGCCGCTTGATCAGGCTTTCGAACAGATCGCCAACGATCGACAACGCGACCGAAATCAGGGCAAGCGCAACGAGCGCGACCAGGGTCAGGCCGCGCACGTCGAGCAGCCAGCCGCCGATCACGGCGATCAAAGCCGATCCGGTGCCCAGGTATGCAGTTCCGGCTGCGGCAGGTGCAATTGCATGAAGGCCGCCCACGCCGGCAGCACGGCCAGCGCACCGGCAACGAGCTTGATCGACGTGTTCCCGCGCGTCGCCGCGGCAGCGAACGAGAAATGCCGCAACCAGGAAAGCGCGAACAGCCACCAGACCGCGCCGGCAGCGATCGTCGACCACCATATCCACGTACCGCGACAGCACCACAACGCGAGCATTGCCGCTGCGGCCAAGCCGAGCAGCACGCCCCGCCACGGCCGCGAACGCATGCCGGACAGACGCGTCCATTCCCACAAGGCGATCAGACACAGGATCGCGATCAGCGCGGCGAGCGCGGCCGTCGGTATCAGCAGTATCAACGCGATCGCAAGCGGCGTGACCAGCAATGCGGTGATGAAACGTTGTTTCACTCTTCTCCCCTGACGTCAGTTGCGTTCGGCCAGCTGCGCGCTGGTCTTGCCGAAGCGTCGTTCGCGCCGGCCGAAATCTTCCACGGCCTTTTGCAGGCAGTTCTGGTCGAAATCGGGCCAGAGTACGTCGCTGAACACGAATTCGCTATAGGCCAGCTGCCAGAGCAGGAAATTGCTGATGCGTTGTTCGCCGCCCGTACGGATGAACAGATCGACCGGCGGCAGTGCGGCCAGGCAAAAAAACCGTTCGAGCCGTTGTTCATCGATCGATGCGGCATCGAACTCGCCGCGCTGAGCGGCAAGTGCCGCCTGGCGCGCCGCATTGGCGATATCCCAGCGGCCGCCGTAGTTCACCGCGATGCTCAACGAAAGCTTCGTGTTGCCTGCTGTCGCGGCCATGGCCGCCTTCATGCGGTCATGCAGGGCCGGTGCGAAAGCGGCCAGGTCGCCGATGAACGCCATGCGCACGCCATGACCGTGCAAAGCGTCGACCTCCCGGTCGAGGGCTTTGAGGAACAGCTCCATCAGAGCGCCGACCTCGGTCGGCGGCCGCTTCCAGTTCTCGCTGGAGAACGCGAACAGCGTCAGTGCCCCGATGCCGCGGCGCAGGCAGAATTCGATCGCCGCGCGCACCGCCTTCTGCCCGGCGCGATGACCGAAGCTGCGCGGCCGGCGACGTTGCCTGGCCCAGCGGCCGTTGCCGTCCATGACGATGGCAATATGACGCGGTTGCGACAATGTGGACGTTTCCACATTGGGTACCGGCGGGGCTGAATGGGGCTGGCTCAGAAGGGACTCCATCAACTGCGGAAGCGCTTTCCCTTCCCCCATTGGGAGAAGGTGGCGCAAAGCGCCGGATGAGGGTTCGGTTTCGACACGACGTCGTGCGGTTACCGACCTTTACCTCTTACCCTCTCTGAGTGATCGGGGGCCGTTCTCAATCTTTTGACATTGATAGTTACCTGACCCTCACTCCGTGGCCTCTCCGAGGGGAGAGGGGGAGTGATCGCCGGGACGATTCCAGTTCGACCTCGATAGCTACCCGACCCTCACCCCTTACCTTCTCCCTGAGGAAGAGGGGGAGTGATTGTCGGGACGATTCCAGTTCGACATCGATGGCTACCCGACCCTCACCCCTTACCCTCTCCCGACGGGGAGTGATTGTCGCGCTGCGCGCGACGTCGTTTCTTTCAGAGCGCCATCAACTCGTCTTCCTTGGCCTTGACCACGGCGTCGACTTCCTTGACGAACTTGTCGGTCAGCTTCTGCACGTCTTCTTCGGCGCGGCGTTCCTCGTCCTCGGTGATCTTCTTGTCCTTGAGCAGTTCCTTGACGTGGTGCATCGCGTCGCGACGGATATTGCGCACGGCAACTTTGGCCGTCTCGCCTTCGTGGGCGACGTGCTTGGACAATTCCTTGCGCCGCTCCTCGGTCAAGGGCGGCAAGTTGATGCGGATCACGGTCCCGGCGGTGGTCGGATTCAGTCCGAGATCGGAGGCGAGGATGGCCTTCTCGACCGCCTGCACCATGTTCTTTTCCCATGGCGTGATCGTCAGCGAGCGGGCGTCGGCGACGGCGATGTTGGCGACCTGGCTGATCGGCACATCCGAACCGTAATAGTTGACCTTGAGGTGCTCGACCAGCGCCGTGCTCGCGCGGCCGGTACGCAGACGCTGCAGCTCGTGCCTGAGCGCTTCGACGCTCTTGGACATGCGTTGCTGAGCATCTTGTTTGATGTCGTTGAGCATATGGACGGCTCCGCGCTGCTGTGCGAGGCCGCGAAGTATAGCAGCGTCGCCCGCCAGCTCCGCGCACGGGACTGCCGAGCAGCACTTTCGGTACTGATCGAACCCTTACACGCCACTCGTGGCCTGTAACACTTGAAGGGGAAGTAGGATCGCGACGAGATCGGCCGTCAAGCCAAGGCGCTCTGAGGAAGCCAAAGTGGTGCTATGGCGACGAGGAGCACCGCCGGATTGGCGGTCGAGATCGAGCGAGCCGCTTTCAATTCAAGTGTTACAGGCCACTAGTCCAGGACGCGTGCCAGCGTCGCACCAAGTGCGTCCAGTTCGGCTTCGAGGTCGGCGCGGCCGATCGTGGTCTGTGAAACCTCCTCGCGCACCAGTTCGCGCAGGCGGTGACGCAGGCGGTGCACCGCGACGGCCAGTGTGTTGCGGCGCAGGTTCAGCGCGGCCGCCGCGCGCGCGTAGTCTTCCTCGTCGGGTCGTTCGGTCAGGAATTCGCGCAGCGCATCGAACATCGCGCGCTTGCCGCCTTGGTCGGCTTCTGCACGCAGCCGTTGCATGGCCGCATCGAGGATGGCCAAAGCCCAGTCGCGCTCGAATGCGCGCTCCGGCGAGCCGCTGTCGACCATCCAGTCGGTCGCGGAAGGCTGGTCATCGGGCAATGCACTGATGCGCACTGCGCCGCCGCGCTTGAGCGCATGGGCTTCGGCATCGGAGTTGATCAGGAAGCGCTTCAGCGCCGTCAGCAGAAAGGCGCGGAAGCGGCCGCGCTCGGGATCAGCGACGGTGGGGTAGGCATCCTCGACGAAATGCTCGAAGAAGGTCTGTGCGAGATCTTCGGCGACATCGGGCGCGTAGCCGCGGCCGCGGATGTAGGCAAGCACCGGCGGGCGATACGCGCGGCACAGCGACTCGAGCGCTGCGCGCGCATCATGCGTTTCGCCGCGCGCGCGGGCGACAATGCTCCAGTGTGTGGTGTCGAACCGCGACATTCTGCGACCTGTCCCCGGAGTGCGGCTGCGTTCGTGCAGCATACTGCCACAACGCGTTTCCGCCCGCAGTCTGGCGCGTTTGGCTTCAGCAGATGCGGAAGCCGGCCACGCCGCCGTTCGACCGGCCGTACTGCGTACCGCGCACGCGGCGCAGCTGCTGCTCGAGGCGCAGTTCCTGCTGGCGGTCGTCGTACCAGCGTTGGCGCTCGATCCGGATCTGCGCCGGCGTCACGCCGAGGCTTGCCGCTTCGCCGATGCGATAACGGCAAAAATCCGCGTAGTCGTCGAGCTCGCCGCGCAGCGTGTCCATTGCGGCGTCGATCAGGATTGCATCGTCGAGCAGGCCGACGATCGGCACGTTGTTCGCAATCAGCGCGTGGCGGTCGTCGTCGATATAGGCAACGATGTCGTGCATCGTCGCGAGCAGTTTCGGCGCGATGTCCCATTGGGCATCTGCCAGCGCCGCACGGATCTCGCCGGCGCGGCGCATGCGTACCTTGATGAATGGCGATTCCTGGCCCTTCATCGATGCGCGCAGCACGCGGCGTGCGGCTCCGGCAATCTGGTCGGCGCCGTAGGCAGGCTTGCCGGGAGCCACGCGCTGGATCAGGCCGTTGAAGCGGCGCAGCTTGTTGTCGTGCAACTCGAGGCTGGTGATGCTCGGCGTGAAAATGCCCGAGCGGGCGGCGCTCATGTCGATGTTGGTGATCGAACGGTTGAAGTCGAAATTGAAAACCGGCATTGCCGAATCTCCATTGACCGGCCGGGGCACGGTGTCATTACCGGGATTCAGGAATTCCTTCCGCCGATTACAACGCCCGGAGTCGCGACCCGCTTGACTGTGCGGTAGGCACGGCCACGATCAGAAACTGCGCGTCAGCCGCAGTTCGTAGGCGTATTTGAAATCGAAGACGGTTTCGCCCCAGAACTCGCGCTGGATCGCGGCCGTGACCGTGTAGCGGTTGCCGAAGTCGTAGTCGAAGCCAAACCCGGCGCCGAAGTAGTTGTGCTCGGAAATCTGGTCGTGGTGATACCAGTAGTCGTTCGTCATGCCGGCGGTCAGCGGCCCCACTTCATACGCGGAGAGGCCGCTGCCGATGCGGCCGGTGACGAACGCGCGCACGGCCCAGCGTTCGTTGATGAAATAGCCGAGTTCGCCGTCGAAGCGCTGGTAGCCCGTATCCTGGCCGAGCACATGCTCGCTGAACGCGTAACCGTATCCCAATTTGTAGTAGAGATTGCTGAATTCGAACTGGTGGGCGAGCGTTGCGGCCGCCAGCAGCTGATACAGGCGCTGGCCAACGGCGGCATTGTCGAAAAATACATAATCGTGGCTGGGAATCGACGCGGTCAGGGACGGCGTGATGTAGTAATCGTTGATGTGCGTGTGCCAGGCCGCGCCCAGCGTAAAGTCCTGCCAGGTACTGTGATAGCGGCCGTCATCGATGAACTGCGACTCCGGGTGCTGCGGATTGAGCGCCGGGATGTTCGCGCATTGCGGCGGCGTCGTGGTCGGGCAGTGCGCCTGCGAACCTTGATACCGGTTCGACAGAAACGGGATGCCGACGTGAACCGACCAGGCGTCGGTCACGTTGTAGTCGAGCTCGAGGGCGACGCCGCGGCTGCGCACGGCGCCGTTCGGGACCCGGGTCTTGGAGTCCAGCCAGAATCCGTTCACATAGTTGTTGAGGTAGGCGATCGAGATGCCGCCGTGGCCCGCCGCCGACTCCTGCGGCCCCTCTTCCGCCGGTTGCAGGAGCTGTTGCGACGAATTGGGCACCTGAGCCGCTCCCGGCGCGGCGTAGCCGATCAACAGCGCCGACAACACCAACATGATCCATGCACGCATGACGGTTTCCCCTAACGAATGGACGCGCTTGCCCCAGCCCGCCATCGGCGGGCGACCATTGCAGTAGCAGACAAATCCAGCGGCGAATTTACGTACCGTGCGCCTTCATCGTCTGTTCGATCGTCTTCAGGAACTGATTGACGTTGGCATCTTCGTTGAGCGCCAGCGGATAGTGCTCGCGCAACGCATTTTCGTCGCTGTGCTGCAGCACCGGGATGAGCGTCGGCTCGTGATTGACGTGCGCAAGCTGGGAACTGATGGCAGGCAAGTCGACCGCGTAGGCGATGATCACGTCATACGAATGCGTGGCAAGGGTCTTGGCAAGCGCCTCGGGAGTGTCGATCATTGTCACCGTGTGCCCGGCGCGTTCTAGATTGTGATGGAAGGCCTCGGGTTCGGCACTGGCGGCCTGGTGCGCGGCGCTGCCGGAGTACACCAGTATCTGCGCCGGATGCTTGGTGACGAACGCGTGATAACGCAGCGCGCCGCCCATCCGATACATGACTTCGCCGCAGGCTTGCGCGTCGGCAGACGCGACGGCGACGACGAGCAACAGCGCGGTGGTGGTCAGTCGTTTCATGGCATTTTCTCCGTCAATTTCAGTGAATCGGATTTGCTGCAGCGCGCCCGTCAGTCCTGGGATTTGCGCGGTTCCGCCGTGGGCGCACGGACCGGTTCGGCGGTTACCGCGATGAACACCGGCTCGGCCCAGCCGGTGTCCGACGTTTCGAGGTCGAGAGAGACGATCAGTTTTTCAGGATACGGGTTTGGCAGACGCGGATTACTGTAAATCTGGTTGTGGAACTCCCCGATCATCATCAATTGCACTATCGAGGCCCAGCCGACCGGCGTGGGCCGATCGTGATCGGTCGCGCCCGGGACTTCGCGTTGCGTGCGGATCGGGAGCAGCGCCTGACTGCCGTCGCGATAGTGCAGGCGCACGCTGGCGTAGAGGCGCTCGGAAGCCTCGGGCAGCGCCAGTGCGGAGAACATCAACACGTGGAAGGCGGCGACCGGCACAGGCGGCACGGAAATGCCCGTCGCCGCCGACTGCAGGCCGTGTGAACCGCGGCCGGTGTTCTGCTGGCGCAGTTCGATGCCGCCGCGAATATCGAAGTCGACGCCGTCGAGTCGGGCAACGCCGATAGGCAGGGTGACGAGATCGGTCAACACGGTATCGGTCCCCTTGCGCATGCTCAACGGACCCAGCGAGTAGCCTGAAGTCAGATCCAGAAGCAGCGGACTCATGTCCGGATCACGCCGCGGAATCGCGTTCTGCAGAGCAGCGCGCGCGATCGCCGGTGTCGGGCGCGTGTCGTGCGCGCTCCAGGCTCCGGGATCGCGCGCGCGCAGACGCGCGTGCTCGTCCACGCTGGTCATGCGCAGGAGCCGCGGCCCTTCGATCGACGGCGAGAGCAGGTCGGCATCCATTTCGAGAGCGTCGAGGCGACGCGTATCGCTCGCGATCGG
>Ga0193727_1000919_pt1 | contig 11995 bp, 10 predicted proteins | sample H2c2metaG_FD_143051 | JGI IMG/M metagenome (GOLD analysis project Ga0193727, IMG submission 143051) | Soil microbial communities from a riparian zone of the East river system, Colorado, United States - H2c2 | ecosystem: Environmental > Terrestrial > Soil > Riparian zone | place: USA: East River...
GCGAGCGCATACGGTCAGGGCACTTCACAAAACATTCGTCGTGGTGCAGCTCGCACTCGCGAGCCCCCGAGTTCGTCCCCAACCGCGAGAGGATCACATCGGTGACTTGCGAGACCAGCTCCTCGATGTTCAACTCATCTTGCATACGTTGCTTTGGACTTGAGCGGCTCAAGCAGTGAGTACGGCACTTCGAGATCGCCCAGTCCTTTCACGAGTTCAATGTCGGGCTTGTACGCGCCGTGATAGTCGCTGCCGCCGGTCACCAACAGGCGATGCCGACTGGCAAGCTTCGTATAGCTCTCGCGCTCAGCCACGCTGTGGCGGCTGTAGATCGCTTCGATCGCATCCAGTCCCATCTCGACCAACTCACCCACCAGCCGATACATAGCTTCAGGTGAAAGCTTCAACTGGTATGGATGGGCCAGCGCCGCGATTCCTCCTGATTGGTGAATGAGCTCGATTGACTCCGCAGGCGTGAGCCGTTTTTTGTCGATGTAGGCCGGCGCTCCTCGCGCAAGGAAGCGGTTGAAGGCGTCCTGGATGCTTGTCGCGTGTCCCTTCTCGACAAGCACACGCGCGAAATGCGGACGACCGACGACCTCATTCCCTGCGAGTGCCGCCACCTCATCATATTGCACATCAATGGCCAGGGCTTGTAAGCGTGCGGCGATCTCGGGGTTCCGTTTATCGCGCGCGGCTCTCAATTCTTTGAGTCTCGCCCTGAGCCGGTCGTGCTCGCGATCGATGTAGTAACCAAGAATATGCATGGTGCCCGGTGAGTACTCGGCGCTAAGCTCGATGCCGTCGACAAATTCGATGCCCATCCTCTCCGCCGCATCTCTACCTTCTTTGAGCCCGGCCACCGTGTCGTGGTCTGTAATAGCAATGGCGCGCGCTCCGTTCGACTTCGCGAGCGCGACGAGCTCCGATGGAGTTGCGCTGCCGTCGGAATGATTCGTGTGAGCATGAAGATCGATCGCGTTCTCGGTCATTCGCGACGATCTTATCTGCGGCAACTCGACAAAGTCAATCAGTGCTTCAGCGCCACATCAAGGCTCGAAACTCGCGGCTGGAGCCACTTTCGTGGCGATGTCACCAAATAGGCCGTGGGAGCCGTCTTCAGGGCATTCACCACACGAATGGCTCTGGGAGCCCGTTACACACTCACTCGAAAAGCGAACAACACAAGCATTAGCGCAGAGTAGAATGACTTGTGGAGTCCGCGCCGCGCGGTTCGAGCGTGAAACGGCAATCGTGAAAGTGGCTCTGGCAGCCCGTTTCAGAGAAATCGCGATCCCTGGCCGGTTAATCCGCGTTACCGCTCAAAAAAAAAGTTGACAATAAAGCGTGAAGTAAATATATACAACAATATGTTGTATATCATTTACGGTAGTGCACAAGAGCAACGATGCTACAAGATCTTGTGCGCACGGTAAAATTTAAACGAAAGGAGAAGCAACACTATGGCAACTGCAAAGAAGGGCGGCGCCAAGAAGGGTGCAAAGAAGGCCGGCGCCAAGAAAAAAGGCGCAAAGAAGAGATAGTCTCTTTGACGCTACGCAAAACGGGGGTTCTCTGTGTGAGAACGCGGGGATGGGCGACCATCCCCTTTTTCTTTCTCACTGTCTCGGTCCCCTTGCGCGCTGCTCGCGAGCACATCGCTTTCAACGGATGACCAGTTCATCGACGTTGGTGTAGACTGGTCCTCGCTATGGCACTTGAAAGAGACGAGCGTCCCTGGGGAAGCTTTGAGGTTCTTGCCGAAGGCGACGGGTACAAGGTGAAGCGCATTGAAGTTAAGCCCCAACATCGTTTTAGTCTTCAGATGCACGACAACCGCAGCGAGCACTGGGTTATGGTCGCCGGCGAAGCGCTTGTCACGGTGGGAGACCGAGAGCTAATGCTGCGCGCCAACGAAGCTGTCCTGATTCCGCCGAGGACCAAGCACAGGGTTGCCAATAAGGGTAATGACCTGGTCGTGTTTGTTGAAGTTCAATACGGATCGTATCTCGGCGAGGATGACATCACGCGGCTTGAAGACGACTACAACAGAATTCCATCCGCTCTCGCGTGAACGCAGCCGTTAGACTTCCGCCTCTGCTTTGACCGGAGTCTTGGCTGTTGTGCGACCCTCAACGAGCGCGTAAAGATCGGGTCCACCCTCCGGCCGTGTATGCCAGCGCTTATGAATCCACAGCCACTGCCCGGAATAGCGGCGCGCCCGGTCTTCGATTACCTTGGTGAACCGCGCGGTGTTGATCCGCACCTCCTCTTTGAAGTCCCCGGTCCTGATCAAAGGGATCTCCGGATCAAAGCGAAGCCGGTGTTTCTTAAGGCGTTCATCCCAAATCAAGAACCCCGGGACAACCGGCGTATCGGCGCGAAGCGCAAAGACCGCAAGGCCCGTAGTCGAACACGCGGGTATGCCGAAGAAATCGCAGAACTCTCCCTGATCAGCCAGGGTGTTGACGTCTATTAGTAGCCCTACATCCTCGCCGCGCTTGAGCTTGTCCAACACTGGCCTGACGGCGTTGTTCTTGTCTATTACGCGGTTGCCGGAAAGCTCTCGATAGCGGTTTATCATTCTATCTAGAAGTGGATTGTCGAGGGGCCGAACTAGAAAGTTCAGCGGGTGACCGTAGACCCCGTGCGCAAAGGCGCATAGTTCCCAGGCGCCGAAGTGTCCCGTCAGCAGCAACACCCCGCGCCCCCGCTCGGCGGCGCGCTGATAATTCTCCAGGCCGTCGTACTCGACCAGACCGGCTATGTTTTCGGGGGTGATCCGTGGGAACTGAGAGAACTCTCCCAACAACCTCCCGAGATTGTCGAAGACACCCTCGAGCGTTGCGCTTCGTTGGTGCGCGCTCATTTCGGGCATCGCAAGCGCGAGGTTTCTTTCGCCCACTCTCATCAAGCGTCCATGCAGCCGCCGAGCAGACCGAGCAATCTGCTTGCCAACAAATATCGCGGTGTTTCGCGGCAACAAACCCAGCGTCTTAAGGAGCAGCCAGGCTGGCACGAACTCGACGATGTTTCGCAGCGCAGTCCTGTGTTTGCGAGGCACGTCTGAACCTAGCATCGCGCCATCTGAGTGTCAATTTCAGCCGCCGCGCTGGAATCAACCGGCACGTGATTTTAAAGACTCTAAAGCCTCGTCGAACGCCCGGTGGAGCTCGACGAGCGGATCGCTAAACTCTTGCTTTAGAGAAGTCCCTAAGTTATTCTTGCGCCAATCTGCCCCTGCCCAATTGGATTCCTCCCGCTTCCAACTTTGGAGATCTTTTATGATGAACTTCTGGCAACGACAGCGAAGCGCAGTGTGTCGAGCCGCATCGCTTGTAGTTATTCTGACGCCGGCTTGTGTGGCACTCGCCCAGCAGCCGTCCTCCGTAAGCAGGAGGGCTCCGAGCCTCACAACTGAAGACCTTGTGAAGCCCCAATCGAGCCAGCCATCTTCTGTATCACCCAGCGATGCGACGGTGGGCAATACGCGTGAGGGTGACGGCTCCGAATCGCCGCCGCGAGAATCTGACGAGAGCAAGGTAAACCCTGAAGAGGTGTCGTGGCGTGAGCAAGTCGCAAAAGCTCGCGCGAACGTGAAGGCCTCCGAGCGCGCGGCCGATGAAGGCGAGCTTCGTATCACGGCGCTTCGAAACAACCTCGCGGTTTCCGGGCAGACTCCTCAGTACAGGAATGACACTGCCGCAGAGTTGGACGAAGCCGGCCGACAACTGACGGAGCTTCGCGCAAAAGCGCGTGCGGCAGCCCAGGAGCTAGCTCAACTGCTCGAAGCGGGACAGCAGAGCAAGTTTAGCGAAGCTCCCGGCCCCAGTCGGACGCTGGAGAACGGAAACGCCAACGAGGACTACTACGCGTCTCGATACGCTGCGCTTGTCGAAACGTGGCAGGCAGCGGAGCGACGCGTACAGTTATACGACAACCGAGTCCGCGACCTTGGTCAGCGCATTCTACAAACCGGCGGGAAGAAGGGTGACAAGGGTGGTGGCGACAACTTCTATATCATGCAGCTTCAGCAAGAACTCCAGGAAGTCCAGCGGCAGTTAGACGAATCGCGCGCAGCAAGCGGCAAAGCGCGGACTGACCTGGACGCGCTCAAAGAAGAAGCCCGGCGCGCCGGCGTGCCGCCCGGCGTGTTCAGATAAGGCGCGGTTGCCGATCTTTCTCTCGATTGGCCGCGAAGCAACGCTCGGGCTTCGTGACTTACTAAATCGAGCATGATGAGCTAATCAACGATCGCGCAAATACCAAATCAATGTCAGAGATATTACTAGTTGAAGACAAAGAAAGCCTGCGGCAAATGCTGCGGATGACGCTCGAGAGTGCGGGACACTCTGTCGACGAGGCGAGCGATGGCGCCGAAGCTCGCCGGCGGCTCAACGCTGCCCGATACAAGCTTGTAATCACTGACTTAAAGATGCCTCGCGCTGACGGCCTGGAAGTCCTGCGCGCTGCCAAGACGGCCGACGCCGAAACTTCAGTCATTCTGCTGACCGCTTACGGCACCATCGATGAAGCGGTTCAGGCGATGAAAGATGGAGCGTACGAGTTTCTTCAAAAGCCGGTGGATAGCCGGCATCTACTGTTGCTGGTCGAGCGCGCGCTCGAAGAGGCAAGGCTCCGAGCGGAGAACGTGTTGCTGCGAGATGAGTACGCGCGGCGTTATGGTTTCCCAAAGATCATCGGCGACTCGGCCGCGATGCAGAAAGTCGGGCGCGAGATACAGCGTCTTGCTCCGACCCCGACGACAGCTCTGCTGCTCGGTGAATCGGGCACAGGCAAAGAGCTGTTCGCGCTTGCGATACACCACCTCAGCCTGAGGCGAGACGCGCCGTTCATCCCGATTAACTGCGCCGCGATTCCCGATACCTTGATAGAGAATGAGCTGTTCGGTCACGAAAAGGGCGCGTATACCGGCGCGGACCAGCGGCGGGCCGGCAAGTTCGAGCTCGCGGCTCGCGGTACGATCTTCCTCGACGAGATCGGCGAAATTGCTCCCGCCGTGCAGTCCAAGCTGCTGCGTGTGATCGAAGAGCGAAAAATCAACCGGCTCGGCGGATCGGCGGACATCGACATCGACGTGCGAGTAATAGCCGCAACCAATTGCGATTTGAAGGCCGCCGTCAATGCAAAGCGGTTTCGTGAAGACCTCTATTTCCGCCTTGCTGTTTTTCCGGTTCACATCCCCGCGCTGCGAGAGCGGCGATCGGACATACGCCAGTTGGCCGAGTTCTTCGCTGCAAAGTATGGGCGCGAGCTGAAGCGAACCTCCCTCAAGCTAACCGACGACGCGGCTCGCTTGCTTGAAGAATACGACTGGCCGGGCAACGTTCGCGAGCTTGAGAACTGCATCGAGCGCGCCTGCATTCTCGCTCGCGGCGCCGTGATAGTTCCCGCAGACCTGAATATCGCACCGCCTGCGGCTCGCGCGCCCCGCGATCGCAGCCCGCTGCTCGAGGGGTTCGATATGCGAGGCTCGCTCTCCGACGTAAGCTCGCGCGCGCAACGGCTGGTAGAGTACCGCAAGATCGACGTAACTCTGAAAGAGTGCGACTACAACAAGTCTCGCACGGCCGAACGCCTGGGCGTCAGCTACAAAACGCTTCTCACTCGCATCAAAGAACTCGAGCTCGAGTAAACCCCGCGCAAGAACAAGCAACAGAATCCCGATCGCTCGCAACTAAACTCGCGTCAGGTTGTCAGAGCGGCCCATCGTGGCCACAAGTCACTGCGAGACCTGAGCTCTTAGAGATTCGCAGCGCGAAAGCCCAGCCGCTCAGCAGTCGGCTTGGAGAAGCCTTTTGAAAGCCGATAGAATGACCGCCGATGAATCGAACTCTCAACGAGACGGTGAAACCCGACATCGGTAAAGAACAAGTCGAGAAGCAAACCGATCAAACCGCGACCAATGAGATAGCCGTTTCGGAGAAGGAGCGACCACGCCCAAGCGTGGCGCGCTCGGCCGGCATCGTGAGCCTTGCCGTGATGGCAAGCCGTGTGCTGGGGCTTGCGCGTGAGATGGTGTTCGCGTACTTCTTCGGCGCTTCCAGGAGCTTTGCCAACGACGCGTACGTCATCGCTTTTCGGATTCCGAACTTGCTGCGCGATCTGTTCGCGGAAGGCGCGCTGTCGAGCGCTTTCGTACCGGTGTTCTCCGAGTACCTGGTCAAAAAGAACGAGGAGGAAGCGTTTCGGCTCTCTAATCTTGTGGCGACCGGCCTCATCGTGGTGCTCGGAACGTTCGTCGTGCTCGGGATAGTTTTCGCCGGGCCTCTGGTAGCATTCATCGCCCCAGGCTTCCAATCGGACCCCGCCAAGTTCGAGCTTACTGTTCGTCTTACTCGAATAATGATGCCGTTCATCTTGCTGGTCGCCTTGGCCGCTCAGGCGATGGGAGTGTTGAACGCGCGAGACCGGTTCGGCATCCCCGCGCTTGCGTCTTCGTTCTTCAATGTCGGCTCGATCGTAGGCGGGCTGTCGGTTGCTGCGCTTCTAAGTGATCCGACTTTCTCTCACCCAATTCGAGCAATCGTCGACAAGCCCACCGAGGGAATCATCGGGATGGCTTACGGAGTGCTGATCGGCGGCTTCCTGCAGTACGCAGTGCAATGGCCAAGCCTCCGGCGCGCCGGTTTCAGATATCGGCCGATGTTAAGCTTGAGCGATCCGGGCGTGCGGCGAATCTTCGGGTTGATGGGTCCGGCGGTAATCGGCGGCGCGGCGGTCCAGGTGAACGTGCTGATCAACAGCAACTTCGCTTCGAATATTCCGGGCACCGGTCCGGTCTCGTGGTTGAGCTACGCGTTCCGGCTCATGCAATTTCCAATCGGCGTGTTCGGAGTTGCGATCGCGACGGCGACTCTGCCGGCGATTTCTCGAAGCGCCGCGCGAAAAGACCAAACGGAATTCAGGCACACGCTCGCCGGCTCGGTGCGACTTGCGCTACTGCTGACGATCCCGTCGGCCGTCGGGTTGATAGTGCTGGGCCGCCCAATCATCGCGTTGATCTACGAGCGCGGGCATTTCGGGCCGGCAGACACCGAGCACACTGCGGCGGCGCTTGGCTTCTTCGCGGTAGGGCTGACTGGTTACGCCGCGATCAAGATACTGGCGCCGGCGTTTTACGCGCTCGGAGATGCGCGCACGCCAATGATCATCAGCCTGCTGTCTATGGTTACCAACTTCGTAATGAACTGGTTCCTGGTGGGGGTGATGCAGGAGCGGGGCCTGGCGCTTTCGACTTCGACCGTGGCGCTGGCAAACTGCGGACTGCTCTACTTCATAATGCGGACGCGAATCAACGGCATCGAAGGCAAGAGAACCGCGGCGACAGTTGGCAAAATACTGCTGGCCTCAGCCGTGATGGGCGCGGCTTGTTGGGCGATAAGCACGGGCCTCAGCCGCGCGCTTGGCGACAACTTCGCTTCAAGGCTCGCTAACGTCTCGGTCTCGGTCGTTGCCGGTTCGTGCTTGTTTTATGTTGCGGCGTCTCTACTCCGGATTGAAGAACTGAAAATGGCGACCAGCGCAGTGGCTGGGCGTCTGATGCGAAAAGGCTGATCCACGAGCAGGGGCGTGGGGACTCCCGGACCCGCCGCGGGAAGTAACTTCGTGATGGCCGGAAGCTTCAAAAGACCAATCGCAATCTTACTCGTTGTCCTCGCGCTCATCGGCATTGCTGCGGCGTGGAAGTACTTGAGCGGCCGCGCGGAGTCAAAATGGCTTGTGCTGTCGGGCACGATCGAAGCCGACGAAATACACGTGGGCTCGAAGGTCAGCGGACGAATCGCCGAAGTGCTCATAGCCGAAGGCCAGGAGGTGAACGAAGGACAACCGCTGATCCGATTCGAGCGTTACGATCTGGACGCTCGGCGTGCCGACGCCGTAGCGGCGGTAGCGCAGGCCGACGCGAACTATCAGAAAACGCTGAGCTGGTTCAGGCCCGAAGAAGTTGCTGCCGCAAAGGCTCAAGCCGAAGCGGCGTGGATGAGCTACGAGATGGCGCGCAACGGTCCGCGTAAGCAGGAAATTGACGCGGCGCGAGCAGACCTCAACGCGGCGGAAGCCGACTACGATGTGGCCAAGGCAACACTCGCGAGGATAGAGCGGCTGGCTGGCGATGGCGTACAGTCGAAACAGGACTACGACAACGCCAAAGCTGTGTTTGATCGGTCGAGCGCCGCGCGCGAAGCTGCGCGGCAGAAGCTCGATCTTCTGCTGGCCGGCACGCGAAGCGAAGAGATCGCTCGCGCGGAGCGGCAATTCAAACAAGCGGCGGCCAACCGCGAGCTGGTGGAGCACGGCGCTCGTAAGGAAGACATCGTCGCTGCGAAGGCGCAACTCGAGCGAGCGAGCGCCGCTTTGGATCAGATCGAAACTCAAGTTGCGGAGCTTGAAGTCAAAGCGCCTGCTCACGCGGTCGTTGAAGTCTTCCAATTGCGCCCGGGTGATCTGATAAGTCCTAACGCGCCGGTCGCGACGCTTGTTGAAGTTGATCGCCTGTTTGTGCGCGTTTATGTGGCGGAGCCGGATCTGATCCGAGTCCACCTCGGAGATGAAGCGCCGGTTCATGTCGATAGCGCCGACGGCCAAAGCTTCAAAGGCACGATCGAACACATCTCCAGCCGCGGCGAGTTCACCCCTCGCAATATTCAGACTCGCAGCGAGCGCGAGCATCAGGTGTTCGCCGTGCGGGTGCGGCTCGACAACAGCACCGGGAAGCTTCGCGCGGGAATGGCCGCCGATGTGAGCATAGCGAAGTGACGAATAGCAACCACAGATGAACACAGATAAACACAGATGAAACCAGCAAAGACTTCGGGCAGTTGCTGCAATCGTTATCCGTGTTCATCTGTGTTCATCTGTGGTTCCAAGTCCGAGTAAGCAATGGCTGCTGCGATAGAAATTGACGGACTCACGAAACGATTCGGGCGTTTCACAGCCGTCGAGGATGTGAGATTCTCGGTCGACAGCGGAGAGATATTCGGCTTCCTCGGTCCGAACGGGTCGGGCAAGTCCACGATCATCAAAATGCTTTGCGGGCTGCTTACTCCCACGGCGGGAACGGCGCGCGTGATCGGCCTCGACATTCTGAAGCAGATCGATGAGATCCGAATGAACATCGGCTACATGTCGCAGCAGTTCAGCTTATATCAAGACCTGACCGTTTGGGAGAACATCAATTTCTACGCCCACGTGTATGGCTTGAAGGGCGAGCGGCTCAAGCGACGGCGGGACGCGGTGATCGATCTGACTCACATCGGTCCGTTCATCAACCGCCGCGCAGGCGCGCTCTCGGGCGGATGGAAGCAGCGGCTTGCCGTTGCGTGCGCGCTGGTGCACGAACCCAAACTGATCTTTCTTGATGAGCCGACCGCCGGCATCGACCCGGTCGCGCGCCGCGAGTTGTGGGACCTTTTCTTTCAATTGTCCGGCGAGGGCATAACGCTGTTCGTGACGACGCACTACATGGATGAAGCCGAACGTTGCGCGCGAGTCGGCTACATCTACAACTCAAAGCTGATCACTTATGGCGAGCCTGATGATTTAAAACATTTGCCGGACGTCACGCCGGAAGACGCGAAGTGGGCGGAAGTAACTTGTTCGAACACGACGGTCGCGTTGGCCGAGCTGAACCGGGCGCCTTACGTGCGCAACGCCACGATCTTCGGGCAGTCGATCCACTTGTTGATGGACCTGAATGAGCCGATCGACCGAATCAAGGCGACGCTCGAGCAGATTGGGATCAAGGACGCGGAGGTCGCGCCCGCGAGGCCATCGCTAGAAGATGTGTTCGTAACGCTGACGAAACGTCACTCCGAGAATTGAAAGGAGATGCGTGACCAGTGATGCGTGATTCGTGATTCGTGATTCGTGATCCGTGAGTCAGAATGGGCTTCGAGGACTCCTCCTGACTCACGAATCACGAATCACGAATCACGCGTCACGAATCACGCATCACGCATCACGAATCACGAGAGCCATGTTCAAAGGTTTCGGATCAATTTTCTACAAAGAGGTAATCCAGATCAGCCGCGATCCGGTTACCCTGCTGCTGATGCTGGTCGTTCCGATGATCCAGTTGTCGGTGTTTGGCTACGCCATCAACACCGATGTAAGGAACATCAAAACCGCCGTGTACAACCTGGATGTAGGCCGCCAGTCGCGAGAGCTGCTCTCAGCTTTTGAGAACACCGACTATTTTCTCATCACTCAGAATGTGGGCTCGGACGATGAGCTGAACCGCGCTATCGTCTCGGGAAAGGCAAAGGTTGGAATCAAGATTCCGCCGGACTACTCGGATCGGCTGGCGACCAACCGGCAAGCAACCGTGCTTGTGCTGATCGACGGCTCAGATTCCAGCATCGCGAGCCAGAGCTTGCAAGTGGCATCGGCGGTTGGGCTGACAGAGTCGTTGCAAAGGATGACCAGCGGTGTTGAAAGCCGCACTTCGAACCTTCCGATCGAAGTCAGACCGAAGATGTTGTTCAATCCCGACTCACGCTCGGCGAACTTTATGGTCCCGGGGTTGATCGCGATCATTCTTCAGATCATAACGACGATGCTGACCGCTTTCTCAATCGTGCGCGAGCGCGAGCGCGGGACGCTTGAACAATTGCTGGTGACGCCGGTCAGGCCGTTCGGGTTGATGCTGGGTAAGCTTGTGCCTTATGGGCTGGTCGGTGTCTTCGAGACCTGCACGGTGCTTGCGGTCATGCGCTTCATTTTCGCGGTGCCGATCAACGGCTCGGTCATGCTGCTGCTCTCGCTTTCTTTGCTCTTCTTGTTCACGGCGCTGGCGATCGGCTTGTTGATCTCGACCCGGGCGCAGAATCAAATGCAAGCCTTACAATTGGCCTGGCTGATAATGCTGCCGTCGGTGTTGCTTTCGGGGTTTATGTTTCCGCGCGACTCGATGCCGGTTGTGATGCAAGTCGTAGGTTCGCTTGTGCCGGCGACGCACTTCATAGAGATAATTCGGGGCATTGTGTTGAGAGGCGCGACTCTAAGCGACTTGCTGCCCGAGGTTGGGATCTTGAGTCTGATGGGGCTCGTGTTGCTGGTGTTGAGCGCGCTTCGATTCAGAAAAAAGCTGGTTTGAGAAACAAACAGGCGCTGCAAGTCTGAACTTCCAACTTGCAGCGCCAGGTGAGTAATGGAGGAGGATTCACCCCAAGCGACTACGCTTAGAATAACAGGCAGGACCCCGACTATCAGGCGCATTTAGAATCATCGTGGTCCACTGCCGTTTGTCACTCACGTCTGTAATAACGTCGCGCACGCGGCTGGGTTTCAAAAAACTTTGGGTGATTCTTTTTGGTCGGATTTCAACATCGTCTATGAAGAGGAAACGGGACGCCGTGCACGCGTCCCGTTCCCAAGGAGAAGGATCTTCTGTTCTGAACTAGTACTCCGGCTTCGGTGGAAATGGTTTGAACTTCCCAATTCCGCCTCCGTCAGAATCGTCGCTCATCCACAATAAACGCAAAGGCGGAGGCTTTGTTCCAAGTTGTTAGCACTGGAATTTTCGCGGTTTTCGAGCCCGCCGGCGAGAAGGCGCGGCAATCCTTTCAAGCCACTTCACCGCCTCATCGAATCGCTCGAATTGCCGCTCATCCTCACGGAAGCTCCGGCTGTGATAGATGGTGCGTCCGGAGACCACGCGACGCGGGTGTTTGATGTGCAGCATCTCGTGATAAAGCACGTATTCCAAGACGAAGCGGGGAATCCGAGGGCTGTCCAGCGTGCGGCTGATGATGATTGTTCGGTGAACGTGATCGTGGTGGCCCAACACGCGCCGGGTCTTGCGCGGGCTCCAGGAAAGCTGCGGCCGCTCGATCCGGCCTGAGAAATAGCTTCCGTTCAAACGGTCAAATGCCTCGACGAGGTCATAGGCCTCGCCGCGCGGGGACGTCGTAAGCTTGTAGCCTCGCCGCCGCCGCGTCGCGTCCGAATCGTCGAGCCCCGATTGACTCGT
>Ga0193727_1000920_pt1 | contig 11990 bp, 10 predicted proteins | sample H2c2metaG_FD_143051 | JGI IMG/M metagenome (GOLD analysis project Ga0193727, IMG submission 143051) | Soil microbial communities from a riparian zone of the East river system, Colorado, United States - H2c2 | ecosystem: Environmental > Terrestrial > Soil > Riparian zone | place: USA: East River...
TGGCGCATGCATATTCCGGAGAAACATAAAAAAGGAGAGCCCCCGGAGAGGATGTTTGCATCAACCAGAGACGAATTTGCCCAGCAATATTCTCCCGATGGCATGAAGGTGGCGTTCGAATCCAAGCGCGGAGGCAATCTTGAAATCTGGGTTTGCGAAAGCGACGGTCAGGGTTGCGTGCAGCTCACTTCAATGGGGTCCTCCGCAAATGGCGTGCCGACGTGGTCTCCGGACGGGAAGCAAGTTGCCTTCTACTCCAATGCGCAGGGCAACCCCCAAATATTCGCAATTCCGGCAGAAGGAGGAGCCACTAGGCGGCTGACCTCTTTGTCCGCCGGAGCCATGTTCCCGCGGTGGTCGCGCGACGGGGGATGGATTTACTTCTCTTCGAAGGAGAGCGGAGCCACCCAAGTTTGGAAGGCGCCTTCAGGCGGCGGCCAAGCTGTCCAGGTAACTCATGGCGGCGGCCTGATAGCGTCCGAATCGCCCGATGGAAAGTGGCTCTACTTTGCCGGCGAAGGCGAGGGCTCCAGCCTTTGGAAAATGCCGGTAGCAGGCGGCGAGGAGACCCAGGTCTTGCCCTCGATCACCAGTTGGAATTTTGCCGTGATGGACGATGGCGTCTATTTCGTCACCCGCACCGGAGGACACCTCTTCGCAATCGAGTTTATTGACTTCGCTACTGGCAAAACGGACGTCATAGCCCCTATCGGAGAGGGCTACTTTGGATTCAGCGTGTCCCCTGACCGCAAATGGATCTTGTACTCCCAGCCAACTCCGTGGAGCAGCGAATTGGTTCTGGCGGAAGGCTTCAAGTGAACGACCTGCGTGTTCGTGATGAATGGCCATTCGAAGGAATGTGTCGTTTCCGTCTTGACCCTTGTGCACGGCCGGTGAGCCCACCACGATCTGTTACTCCAGACAGGATTAGGTGGGCTCAGTAGAAGCATCGGCTCGCCGGGAGTGTCTACTCGGAGGTACAGACGCTGCCCGAGTAGCGAAGCACCACCTCGAGTTTGTTGAGATCGACTGCTCCCCAGGCATAAATCTTGCCGGTTGCTCCGGCAAAGCGCCCGGTGCCGGACCTGTTGAGGTTGACTCCGTTCAGATAGCTGCCGGCGTAAAGGCCGGGGACCGGTGTTGGGAACAGCGTCACGATGGCCTGATCGAGGGAAACGGTATCACCAGTGGCGGTGACCCAATGGTGCTGCACCGTCAACAGGATCGTTCCGCCTGAGCCTTGCTCTTGGTTGAAGACGTGGACACCGAGGCCCCCGGCCAGATCTCCGGTGGCGCTCCCGAGAGTGTCGGACGAATCGACAAAGTTGGTGGTGATGCCGCCCGCCACTTCATGGCATTTTGACTCGGCCTGTGCGCTGGCGCAGTACAACATTGCGGAGACGGCGACGACGGCTACCTTGCTGAGTTGCTTAAGCATGTGTCCTCCATTGGCCTTTTGAGATAACCTCCGAAGCCTGCCTCGGAAGCTTCACCTAAGTCATGCGCAAGAACTCCGCCCTTTCCCTCATGGAAGGCAAAAATAAATTGTTACGACCTTAAGCAGCGCCCTATTCCGTTCGCAGGGCCTTCATCGGATTCACGCTCGCCGCCCGACGTGCCGGCAAATACGCAGCCAATAGCCCCGTCAGCGCCACCAACGCGCAAACGCCTGCGAGGACAAACGGATTCCTGGCGCCTGTTCCATAGAGAAGAGAGGCGAGCAGCGGAGTTGAGACCAGCGTGGCCCCGACTCCCAGCATGATCCCGATGACGAGTAGCACCGAGGCCTGCCGCAGAATCATTTCGAAGACCGTCCTCCGCTGGGCTCCCAGCGCCAACCGCACGCCGATCTCCCGCGTGCGCCGTGCCACCGAGTACGCCATCACCCCGTAGAGCCCCACCACGGTCAGAACCAGTGCCAACCCCGCGAATGCGCTCAGAAGAACCATGGCAAATCGCGGCTGCGCCAGCTCAAGTCCGATCAGATCCTGCATCGTGTGCACATCGGTTACCGGAATGTTCTGGTCCATCTGGGAGACCAGGCGCTGGGCGTCGGGCCCAAGGCTCGCGGGATCCGTTGCCGTCCGCACCACCGAATAGAGACAGCACCAGGTGGAAAGCTGGCTCGCCGGCAGGTAGTACATCAGCTCCATCTCGCGCGAAGTGGCCGCGTGCCGGATGTTGCCCACCACGCCCACAATGGTCCGCCATGCCGGGCCCTCGGGATTTCCGTTGCCGGCTCCCGGCTTCAGCTTTTTGCCCAGCACGTTCTCGCCGGGAAAGAACTTCTCCGCGAATGCCTGGCTCACGATCAATACCTGCGGCGCCTCGACGGTGTCCTGAGTGCTGAAGTCCCGCCCCGCCACCAGCGGAATCTGCATGGTGTGAAAGTAGCTGTCCGACACCACGTCCACGCTCGCGCCCGGCTGCTGTCCTTTCGACACCGGGTGCTCCGGATCTTCGAAGGACAGGTGCGCGCTGTTATCGGTCATGGGGAGCAGCATCGAGCCCGCCGCTGCCTCCACGCCGGGGAACGCCCGCAGCTTCTCAAAATACTGCTGATAGAACTGAGGCCGTGTGTGAGCATAGTGCGCATCGGGCGTCTCGAAGAGGAATGTCAGCACATGATCGGGATTGAATCCCTGGTTATTGCGGCTCAGGTGCATGAAGCTCGTGACGAGCAGTCCCGCGCCCGCCGTAAGCAGGATTCCCAACGCCACCTGGCCCACAATCACTACTGACCCCAGCCGATGGCGCCGAACGGTATCGCCGCGGCCGCCCGCCTGCAAAGGTGAGAGCAGATCGCCGCGCGCCGAGGCAATCGCTGGCGACATACCGAACACCACGGCCGACAGCAGCGACACCGCGAGAGCAAATCCGAGTGCCGGCAGGTTCACACCCGCGTCGGCTGCCCGCGGGACGCTGGTCCCGATCAGCCGCAGCACTGCCGGCGTGGCCGCAAACGCCAGCGCACATCCCACCATGCCGCCCAGCACGCCCAGCACAGTGCTCTCGACCAGCAACTGACGCACCAGCCGCGCCCGGTTAGCGCCCAGTGCCGAGCGCATGGCCATCTCCCGCTCGCGCTCGCGCACCCGCGCCAGGAGCAGGTTGGCCACGTTGCCGCAGGCGATCACGAGCACCAGCCCCACCGCGCCGAGAATGACCAGGAGCAGCGTGCGCGTGTCGCCCAGCATCGCCCGAAGCGCACTCTCAACGTGGGCCGAGTTGTGCTTGGTGTTGGTGTCGGGATATTGCCTGGCCAGTTGCGCGGCAATCGCCTTCATCTCAATTTCAGCTTTGGCGAGCGTCACACCCGGCTTGAGTCGTCCCATCACGCTCATCATGTGGCTGCCACGGCTTGCTGTGCTGGCGTGCGGCGTTCCATCGTTGTCCACCGCCAGCGTAGTCCAGAAATCGTTCTTGGTGGCGCTAACCGGGAACCGGAAGGTCGCGGGCATCACGCCGGCAATCGTGTACGCCTCGCCGCTCAGGTGCATGGTGCGTCCCACCACCCCGGGGTCCGATCCAAACTGGGACACCCACAAGGAATGGCTGATGAGCGCCACGCGCGCGCCCAGCTTCTCGTCCTCCAACCGGAACCCGTGGCCCAGCTCCGGATCCACTCCCAGCAGCGGCAGCATCTCCCAACTCACCACCTGGCCTTGCAGGTGCACGGCCCGCTCCATGCCGGTCAGCGTTGCCGAGTTGTCGTGATACGACACCAGAGAGGCGAAACTGTGGTTCTGCGCTCTCCAGTCAAAGAAGTCCGGATAGGAAACTGCCCCGCCGATGAACGTTCCATTCACTTGCCGCGACTGGACCTCAACCAGCCGCTCCGAATGAGCAAAGGGGAGCGGCCGCAGCAGCACCGCATCCACAATGCTGAACACCGTGGTATTGGCCCCAATCCCAAGGGCCAGCGTTACGATCACGACGGCGGCGAAACCTGGTGACTTCTTCATCTGCCGCATCGCGTACTTCACGTCGGCCCAGAGCGACTCCACCCGCGGCCACTGCCAGACTTCGCGGCTGCGCTCTTCAATTCGCGTCGCGTTTCCGAACTCGCGGTGGGCGGCTCGCCCGGCCTCCTCTCGCGTCATGCCGCGAGCCATCAGGTCGGCAATCTTCTCGTTGAGATGCTCCTGGATCGATTGGGAAAGCTCGTCGAATTGACGGCGGCGGGTGAACAGTTGCTTGAACCAGTTCATGAGGGAAACCTCCTATGAGCGAGCCACGGAAAGGACGCGGGTGATTCCGGCAAACATTTTCTCGACACTCGACAATTCTTCTTCGAGATGTTTCCGGCCTGCGCTTGTCACCTTGAAGGTGCGGACCGGGCGATTCTGGGCCGAGACGCCCATTTCCGACATCAGCCATCCTGACTTCAGCATGCGCTGCAAGGCTGGATACAGCGAACCTTCTTCGATCTGGAGGAGATCGTCAGAGACGGCTTTGATGTGCTGCGCGAGTGCGTAACCGTGCATCGGCTGGCGGTTCAGGGTTTGGAGAATCATTAGTTCCAGGGCGCCGGGAAAGAGGTCGCGATACTCGGGTTTACTGACCATGCAGTCATGGTAGTCAGAAAAGACTATGTTGGCTATAGTATTTTCAGAACACTAAAAAGTGGAGCGATTCGGGTGGACTGTGCACCCACCCCCTCCCCCCCCCATCGCACCTATTTTGGTGCAATCCTGCTCGACAGGGATCCCGAGTGCCTGAGGGACAGATTTCCCCTGAGTTCTGGGAACCTGGATGGAGTATGTACCGAATTCGGCGTCCGGGCGTGTGTCGGCGGTCACGGGCAAGCGGTGACACGCGTTTGCGCCGCATGTCGATTGCCGAGTGGGTGCGGCAGGCGCTCGTCCAGGCCCGCAGGCGCAAACCCTGCAGCGGGGTCGCGGCGAAGCTCGAAGTCATTCGAGCGGCGGCACGCATGAACTTTCCATCTGCTGATATCGACCATATGCTCGAAGAAATCGAGCGCGGTTACGAACCGGGCGTACCTTCCACGGGATCAAGAGAATCTTGAGCTTCGATCGAGGATTCGACGGTTTCTCTGGAATCACTCGCTTGTCCTGAGGCCTCTGCGCTCCCAGCGGGGATGGAGAGGGGAGTTCCAGAATTCGTTTGAGCCGCTTCAGGGCCGATCCCGGCGCCGCGATCCTGCGATTTAGCATATTCAAGACTTCCGAATTGCCCACAGTCCAACAGGGCGGATATTTCTGTGTGGATGAGTCAGTCGAGACTCCGCATCTTCGCGATGAGTTTCAAACCAATCAAGACGACCAGCGAGTAGAGCAGGCAGTCTGCTAGGAATGCGACCAAAACGTAGCCACGCATAATGTGGTCGTGCAAGCTGCCATTCAGAATGGCAGAGACGAAGAAGCCTGGTACGAGAACGCCCATGAGGTATGACGGCAGTCGATTTTGGTTAACGAACAAGAGCAGCATGGTCAAGCTGACGGCTGCGATTCCGTACGCGCGGGCCTTCATGGTAGACATGCTCTCACACCACTAGTAGCTAGCCCCTTCTGATCTCTGGGAGCGACAATGCAGCCTATGAATCGATTCGGGTATAGAAGGATCGACAAAGTGCCCGGGCCTAAAGGCCTCGCGAGATAGGCGTCCTAATCCGGGGCCTGAAGGCCCCTGCTCCCTCCGATAATGCATCAAGACAACGCGGCGAGGCCGATTGGCCTCGCCGCTTCTGTCCACTGTCCACTGCTCTATTGCGTTACCGGTTCCGCTGGCGGAGTCTTTGGCGCTTTCAGGTGGGGTGCGTTCGCAGCAGCCTGGTACGAAGACGCCATCGAGACGGCCGGAGGTGTTGGCGGGAAGCCCGAGCCCTTCTTGATGCGCACGTCGCCAACGTTGGTGCTGACGGTAATCTTCGCCTGACCGCCCGATCCAATCCGGCCTGTGACGGTCTTGCTTTCCTCACCGCTAATTTCCAGCGGGTAGTCGGAAACTATGTCGCCATTGTGCGTGCGGCCGTCTACCGAGGCTGAAGCGTTCGGCGGCAGCGTGATCTCGAGATCCGCATTGCCGCTGCTGCTCGTCGCCTGCACGTTGAACGGGCCCGCCGGTGAGATCGAAATGTTTCCATCTCGATCCTCTACGAAGGTATCGCCGTAGATCTGGCTCAGCTCAACGTTCTTGGAGTGCGTTGTCACCCGCACAGCGCCCTTGGCCTCGGTGACACGCAGGTCTTCAGGATCGAGTGTCATGTCGCCCGGCAGCTCGCCGAACTGCATGTCGGTGACGGAGGTGTGCAGATGCACCGGCCCGGACAGGCTCTCCATGTGCACGGTCCCGAACAGGTCGCCGCTCACGGTGATCTTGCCCTTGACTTCGGACAGCGTCAGGTCGTTGCAGCGTCCATCGGCGGTCACGTCGCCCGTGATCTGGTGCGCTGAAAAATCACCCTTGTCGGTGGAGAAGTGAACCTGCACCGATCCCACGATTGTATTCAGATGAATATCGCCGTGAGCCGCGGTGATGTTCGCTCCGTTGCCAAGCCCCGCTGCTGTTACATCGCCGCGGCCGGCGGTGGTTGTTACCTGGGCTGACTTCGGCACGGTCACGCGCAGGTCGAGCCGTCCGCTGTCGTGACCCTCTGACTTGACCAGCACCGTGTTTCCGGTGACCGTTACGTGCGCTTCCTCCGAGGAGAAGATCTTCTTCGCCTCGTTGTCAGAGTTGGCATACGCCACTTCGTGCGCTTCCACCACAACATTGTTCCCGTCGCCCGCCGTTATGCTCACGTCGCCGCGCGGATTCTGAATGGAGATCACCGCGTTTGCCGCTACCTGCGTGTTCAGCACCTGCTGGTCCTGATCGTGTTGAGGCCGACCGAACATGTTGAAGAAGTCGTCATGCTCGCCCCACCCGGTATGAAACTGATCCCAGTGGTTATGGCTCCACGCCGAAATCACGCCAACAAACGCCAGAACAATGAGAATGCCAACAAAGCCTCCGCCGCGGCGAACCGGTGATTGCCTCTTCAGGTCGAGTGCCCATTCAGCCAGCATTGCCAGGCCTGCGCCGATCAAAAGGAGCGGCCACCACTTGGCGTACCAGTCCCAGAACTCGGCGGAATCAATCTTGCCCCCGTACATGAGAAGGGCGATGATGCCCACGCCGACCAGGATAAGCGGTCCCACCACCGAGGGCACGCGCGGCGTGTAGTCGTATGCTCCGCCGCCTTTCCACGCCTGGCGCTGGGCCTTCCATGCGTCACGCTGTGAACGCCAGGCCGCTTTCTGCTGCTCGCGATACACGCGCCACTGCACCTTTGGATCGTAAGGGGGCGGCGCGCCGCCCCCTGGTGGTGTGTACGGAGGTACGCTGCTCATGACTGCCCCCCATTTCTTTCGTAGTCGTCATGCGATGCCGGCACAATTGCCGTTCCTGTCTCCGCGGGAGGAACAGGTGCGGTTCCGGGATACGGAGCGCCCTGATATGGAGCCTGATAAGGAGCCTGATAGGGTCCACCTTGGTTGCCGGGATAGGGTGGATACCCTTCCGTGGCCAGTGCTGCGCGTTCCGCCAGAAGCAGCACGCCCAAGAGGATCAGAAACAGCGGCCAGGCATGATTCCAGCTAAGCAAGTCGGCCTGGTGCAGCAGGGCGATGACGCCCACCAGCAGCAGAAAAGCCGGGCCGCGCAAGCGGCGAATCAAAATATAGCGACTCATTGAGGACCCCCCTTCGTATGACCCATCTGGCGATAGACAAGCCAGACTCCGAGGCCGATGAGAAGAAGCGGCCAAGTGAACTTGAAGATGTCATGGCTTACCTGACCGATAAGCAACAGGATTCCTATGGCGATAAGGACGATGGCGCCGATGGGCTCCTTGCGCCGCCAGGGGCCGGGAGGCATGGGAGGCCCCGGAGGCATACCCGGAGGCATATTCGGATCAAAGGATCCCGGTGGCGGCGGATAAGGCCCCTGATAGGGTGGCTGTCCGGCAAAAGGGGGCTGGTACTGGCCGGCATAAGGCGCCTGGTACGCTCCGCCTGTAGAACCACCGGTTGCCCCTGGCGTTCCTGCACCCGGAGCTCCGGGTCCCGGACCGCCCATTCCGAAGTTGCCGACTCCTGGCTGTCCTGGGGTGTGCTTCGTGCCAAGGTTCAGCCAGTTGCCCACCTCGTTGAGCCCCAGCGGATCGGGCAGCGGCATGCCGTCGCGACGCGCCTTGGCGGTGTGAAAGGCCTCAAACGACTGGTACAGAATCCAGGCCGCAATAAACAGCCCGAAGATGCCGTAGTGCTCGGTAATGCTGATGAGCACGGCGAAGATGACCACGTGGATCAGTCCTTTGAAGAACTGTCCGTTGTACATGGCGCCCACGCCGGGAATCAGTCCCAGGACCGCGGCCGCCGATGGATTGGGAACGCCGGGCGGTGGGGCGACAAACGGATTGGGTACGGTCTGCCAGGCCATGAAGCATGGTTCGCACAGGATCTGGCCCTGTGCGCCGTTGGGGCAAAGAGCCTTGCCGCAATTCTGGCAAAAGGCTGTAGCGGTCGTACCGCTGTGATTTACGCAATCCATTCTGTGCTCCTTCCCCGTATTGCTTTCGCGGAGCCGCCGGAATGCGCGGGCCGTTCATCAATGTCGAGTTGACTCTCCAGGTAGTCGGGGTCGATAAGCGATGGGCTCACCGATTGTTGGGGAGGGTCCACGCGGGACCCTCCGTCCTTGGCTTTGGGCGAGTTTTGTTTTGATTCGCCAGGCGCCGTCGGCTGCTTCTGTTTCTGCTGGTTGTTGTCGTCTGCGTTGCGCCGGAGTTCGCGCACCCGGGACTGAACTTCGTACACCAGCCGCAAATTGTCGTAGTAGCGAATGATGGGCGTCGAGGCCATGGTCAACCGCCGCTGTACCAGCGACCGCAGCGCGGAGGGCTTCAGGTCCGACATGCGCAGGGCGCTTATCTTCACGCCCGTCAGGTTCAGCGTCAGCGCGATCGAGAAGAACGCCATCGCCGCCGTCATCATCAGCCGCGGCTCAGCGAAGCGCCGCACATATCCCATGAGGCCCGGCCGCTGCCATGCGGGTACTGCCTTCGCCCGACGCTTGCCGAGGGGGATTCCGCCCGGCGTTACCGGAAGCAGATTATCTTCGTTTACCAGTCCGAAGCCCGCCGTCTGTCCCGGCCCTGTCTGGGCCAGGATCCTGTCCAGCAGTCCGCCGGGCACCTCTGGTTCCGCCGAAAGAAACTCCAGCCATTCCCGCCCGCGCCGTGCTTCCTCAAATAACCCGGTGCACGCCGCGCAGCTCGCCATATGGCTTGAAAACGTCGCTTCATCTTCCGCTCGCAGCAGACCATCCAGCGCATCGGCCAACAGCGTTTCCCATTGCCCGCAGGCTGGGGAACTCGGTATGTGAATGCGGTCGGCCATGTTAAACCACCTCCCGTTGATTACGTTCCAGCAACCGCGCCAGTTCCGCCCGGCCCCTGCTAATGCGGGATTTAACCGTCCCCTCCGGTATGCCCAGCACCTGGGCGATTTCCTTGTAATCCAAATCCTGCAAATCTCTTAATATGACGGCCTCTCGCAATTCCACGGAGACATGCGCCAAGGCTGCCTGTACCATTTTTTCCAATTCCTTGCGCGCCGCCATCTCATGCGGCGACGGGCTATGCGATACCAGCCGGTCAATCGGCTTCAGCTCTTCTGTTTGATCCCATCCGTCGTCAAGCGATCCCGTTGCCCGCTGATTCTTGGTACGACGGAAGTTATCCACCAATAGGTTGCGCGTCATCGTCGTAATCCAAACCTGAAGGCTGCCACGCGTGGTGTCAAAGCTGGCCAGGTTCGAATAGATCTTGAGAAACACGTCCTGAGTCAGGTCCTCGGCATCCGCCGGAGAGCCCGTGAAGCGATAACAGAGTCCATATACACGCCGATGGTGGGTGCGGACCAGTTCAGCCCAAGCGCCCGAGTCGCCATCCATGCAACGCTGCACGGTTTGGGCCCAATCGACTTCCAGTGGCCTCACCTCCCCGCGCATCCCGCGGGTCGTTTCAGATTGCTGGGCTGCCTCGCCCCCGCGAGTCGCCTGCTGACCGCGGCCTTGATCCCCCGCGCGGCCAGATCCTGTCGCTTCGCCGGCGTAAGCCTGTCGGGCCGCAACCGGCCGCGCGTTGACCCCTTTTCCGGGATCCACTCGCCGCGCAGGCTCCGTCCAACTCCCCAGCCCCGCAACGTTCCAGCTTAATGTACCAACGCACGCCATGGTCCTTTATACGCAGCATTTATCTCGATGGTTCCCTCTTAAGACCCCCGCACCAAAATCGGGGCAGCCTATCGGTTTACGGGATTGCGTTTCTGGACCTCCCAACCACGGAACCCCCGGGGTTCTGAGTAGCGAACTGCTCAGCTGGACGGGTGCTATTCTGGGTCGCGCATTGAAATGGGAGTGCTCGGAGAGCAGAAATGAGATCGGCGGAGAGTGACGGTTAACGAGACCCGCGAAAAGCCGAAGGGGGGAAAGCGCGGAATTTGGCCCGCGTTGGCCCTGTTCTTTGTGGCGCCGCTCGTGGCCGAGTTCCTACTCGGGAACCTGCCGATCAGGCTGGTGCCGGCGCTAGTGGTTTTGGCTCCGATGTACGGCGGTGGGGCGCTGTTGATCAGGGAAGTGGTACGGAGAACTGGGGGCGGCTGGGCGAGAATTCTGGTGCTCGGAATGGCCTATGCCATTCTTGAAGAAGCATTTACGACCCAGTCGCTGTTCAATCCCAACTACCTCAAGCTCAATCTCGGGCTGCTTGCTCCCGCATATGTTCCATCGCTGGGGATTGGGGCGTGGTGGACCTTGTGGATGCTGATGGTGCATGGGATCTGGAGCATTTCGACTCCGATCGCACTGATTGAGGCTTGTGTGCCGGATCGGGCGCGAACGCCGTGGTTGGGTCGGGTCGGGTTGGGGGTCGTGGCTGTCGTGTTCCTGTTTGGAGTGGTGACAACGACGCTGATGGGGTACAGGCAGGACCATTTCATGGCTTCGATCCCGCAGTTTGCCAGTGCGGCAATCGTGATTTTGTTGTTCATTTTGCTGGCTTTCAAGGTGCCTGTGATGCGCCGGGACGCTGCCACCAGGCCTGCGCCCTCACCTTGGCTACTCGGGCTGGTGTCGCTTGCGTTCGCTTCGGCCGCGATGCTTGTACCAATGCGCTGGGGGTGGGGTGCGGTGGCCGCGCTGTTGGCGCTGATTTTCGGGATGCTGCTGGCGGTGGCCGCGTGGGCGCGCAAGGGGGAGATGGGACTTGCACACCAATTGGCGCTCGGAGCCGGCGCGGCGCTGGCGTACGGTTGGCACGCGTTTCTGCAGCACCCCGCCGTGGGAGGCCTGGATAGGAGCGTGCGCGTGGGCAACGCGACCTTTCTGGCTGGTGCCATCACGTTGATTCTGCTCGCCGCAAAGCGGATTGAGTGGGCGAATCGGGGCGCGGCTGCGGCTTAGTATTCATCCAGCAGTTTCGGTCTAGGTGCCCAGCCTCAACAAGCTCTGCGCCGTAGCCACAATTGATTCTTCTGCCGACCTCGGCTTCCATCCCAGCACCCGGATCGCCTTCGCGCTCGTCCCGTTTTTCTTCTTGCCCAGTTCCGGTAGAGCCATCTGCACTGACGAATCAAATAGAGCCACAAGCCGCAACAGCCAATCCGGCAATTCCCGCGTTGGCACCTTCTTGGCGCGCTCCCCGAGGTTTTTCTTCAGAATCGCCCCAATCTCCGAGATCGTCAGAAAATCCCCTGCCACTGCCAGAAACCGCTCGCCAGCCGCCGCGGGCTGCGTCATGGCCCGCAAATGCAGGTCTGCCACGTCCCTCACGTCGACAGCGCCAAGCCAGATCTTTGGCACTCCCGGCAACGCCCCGTCGAGCATCTTCTGCACGATCAGGATCGAAGTCGAGTAGTCCTTGGCCAGCACCGGCCCGAATACGCCTACCGGGTTCACCACAGCCAACTCCAGGCCGCCGC
>Ga0193727_1000921_pt1 | contig 11973 bp, 15 predicted proteins | sample H2c2metaG_FD_143051 | JGI IMG/M metagenome (GOLD analysis project Ga0193727, IMG submission 143051) | Soil microbial communities from a riparian zone of the East river system, Colorado, United States - H2c2 | ecosystem: Environmental > Terrestrial > Soil > Riparian zone | place: USA: East River...
GTAGTCGTCCATCTGCGCCTTTGACTGCTGCATCTGCTTTTCGTTTCGCTCCGCCATGCCGTCGTGCTCCGCGATCAGGTAGATGAAAACGCCGAAGTACGGCACCAGGATCACGAAGATGAGCCATGCGGCTTTGCCCCAGCCCGAGAGGTCGCGACGCCTGAACACGTCGCCGAAGACGGTGATCAGGAGCCAGAACCAGATCACCCACGCGAAGAACACGAGCATCGTCCACATCACATCGAGGAATGGGTATGAACTGGCTACCACGATCAGTCTCCTTTGCCGAATCGATTGCGATCGGCCCTAAAAACCTCCTGGAGCCAAAGGGCCTACCTGAAGATCGATGTCGATGTCTATCACTCCACTCGGATGACTGCGACGGTTGGCGTCCATGCTGGCGTTTGCCGGTCCGCTGAGTGGAGGCGGCGGGAATCGAACCCGCACAAGATTTCAATCCGTGATCGCAACCTCGAGGAAGCGCTCGATCATGGGTGTCACCTGCTCAGGTACCTCGAGCTGATGAAAGTGGCCTGCGCCGACGGTCATGCCGACCTGGAGGTCAGGTTTGAAGGGAAGTAAGCGCGCAGGATCATTGCTCTCGTCAGGCCCCGAGCTCAGCACCAGAAGCGGCACGGTGCACAACGCCAACGCCGCAACGCCGTTCCACGCGACGAGACCTCGGATTCCCGCCCCTGCCACGCTCAAAGGTACGGAGCACATCGTCTCCACGATTCGATGTCTCTGCTCGGCATCAGCTGTCGGCCCGACGCCGTCCTCGACCCAGGCACGCCGAACGGCTTCGCCGTCGGGACCCTCGAGCTCCATGGCGAATCCCTCGTAGATACTCCGAATCTCGGGCGGCGGGTTGATCGGTCCAGGGTCATCGGCAATGACCGCCGACGGCACGGATGGGTGTCTTGCAGCGAGCTCAATTGCGATCATGGCTCCGAGGCTGTGGCCGATTACGACCGGCCGCGAGACACCGATCTCCCCGCAAAGCCAGGCGAGATCGTCGGCGAGGCTCGGCAGGTCGTACCCGTCCTCGAGCCGATCGCTGCTACCGCAGCCGCGCAAGTCAAACGTTGTTACCGCGTGCGACGACTGGAAGTGCTCGAACTGCGGGTTGAAGAAGCTGTGGTCGCAACACCAGCCGTGGACGAAGACGAGCGGCGGATCCCCGCGTCCGGCTTGCTCGTAGTGCAGGGTGAGGTCGTCCCGCCTTGCGTACGGCATAGTTTTCTCCTTCCGGCGATGCGAGACGATTCTCTCACTCGCTCATCGTCAGAACACGCCCCGGGGTATCTTCGGTAGTGGCATCTCATGCCTGACACGCCAAAGACCTGGCATTACGGCCTCGTTGCGAGGTGGTGGGCTAATTTCAACGAAGACGGCCGGGAGATCGGGTACTTCCAGAAGTACGTCGAGCGCGGCCAGCCTGCGCTCGACGTCGCATGCGGCACAGGGCGCCTGCTCATCCCGTATCTCCGGGCCGGCCTCGACGTCGACGGCTGCGATGTCTCCCCCGACATGATTGCGCTCTGCCGCGAGAAAGCGGAACGCGAGGGCCTTTCCCCCACCCTGTTCGTACAGCCCATGCACGAGCTCAACCCCCCTCGGGCGTACAGCACAATTTTCGTCTGCGGCGGTTTCGGGCTCGGAAGCGACCGGGAACGCGACTCAGAGGCGCTGCGTCGCTTCTTCGAGAGCCTAGACCCAGCCGGGACGCTCGTTCTCGATAACGAGAACCCCTATTCGTCGGAGTGGCCGTGGCGGTACTGGGTCAAGGACGAGCGCACCGATATTCCGCGTGAGTGGGAGCCGCTCGACGCGGCCGAACGTCGGCGTGGGTCAGACGGAGCTGAGTACGCGCTGCAATCCCGAGTGGTCGATCTCGACCCGCTCGAGCAGCTCGCGACGTACGAGATGCGCGCCGCGATGTGGCGCGAGGGCGAGCTCGTGCAGGAGGAGGAGCACACACTGCACATCAGCTTCTACTTCAAGAACGAGCTGCTCCTGATGCTCGAACGCGCAGGCTTCACCGACATCGTCGCCCACGGCGACCACCGCGAAGAAGCACCGACGAAGGACAGCGACTTCATCATTTTCGTCGCGAAAAAGGCCTAAGCCAGGCGGCCGGAGCGCCTCGCCGAACCAGGGGTGGCCGTCGACGTCCACACGCACGACGGTTATAGACTTCGGCCCGCAGAGAATTCAGCCCTCAGATCGCCGGCCCAAACCCTGCGATCCCAGCGTCCACCCACCGATCCCGTGGAGGTCACGCGATGAGTAGCCGACTTCGACGTTCCCTTGTTCTGACGACCCTGCTCGCCCTCTTGTTCGGGGTATCCGGCACCGCGGCGCTGACCGGCGTCGCGGCCAATCCGCCGAACACCAAGGTGTCCGGTATCGACGTCGACGCGACGACGATCCCACAGCTCCAGAAGTTGATGAACTCGCATCGGATCAACTCCGTCAACCTGATGAACTTCTATCTCCAGCGCATCCGCCAGCTCAACCCGATGCTCAAGGCGGTGATCACGGTGAGTCCGACGGCCCACGCCGACGCAGTAGCTGCCGACGCAGCGCGGCGCAATGGCGACCACCGCCCACTGCTCGGGATTCCGATCATCGTCAAGGACAACATCGACACCACCGGCATGCCGACGACAGCCGGCTCCTGGGCGCTCGCCGGGAGCACGCCCGGCGACGCTTTCATCGCGCAGAGGCTGAAGTCCGCCGGCGCGATCATCATCGGCAAGGCGAACCTCTCCGAGTGGGCCAACTTCCGGTCCAACCCGTCCTCGAGCGGCTGGACCGGCGTCGGTGGCCAGACGAACATGCCCTACGTCCTCGATCGCAACCCGTGCGGCTCGAGCTCCGGCTCCGGCGTCGTCGCGGCTGCTGATCTCGCGGTTGCAGCCGTAGGCACGGAGACGGACGGCTCGATCGTCTGCCCGTCCGGCGCCAACGGCGACGTCGGAATCAAGCCGACACTCGGGCTGTGGAGCCGCGCGGGCGTCGTCCCGATCAGCGCCAACCAGGACACCGCAGGCCCGATTGCCCGCAACGTGACCGACGCCGCGGTGCTCCTCGGCGCGGCGACCGGCGTCGACCCGAACGACAACGCGACCGCCGCTCAGACCGGCCACGCCTTCACCGACTACACCCAGTTCCTCAACGATCACGCCCTCCAGGGCAAGCGGATCGGCGTCTGGCGTGCCGGCACCTACGACCCGGTGTTGGTGGGTCCGGTCGTGGAGCCGATCCTCGACCACACGATCGCCGCGCTCAAGGCCCGAGGTGCGACCGTGATCGACCCGACCGACATCGACCTGTCGGCGACCGCCAACGAGGGTCCAGCGCTCTCGTGCGAGTTCAAGACCGACATCGCGACTTACCTTCAGACCTACGTTCACGGTACGAACCCGGTGACACACCAGCCGTACCCGCGAACGCTCGCCGACCTGATCGCCTTCGATGCAGCCAATCCGAACCTCGAGGGACCGTGGAACGATGCGATCTTCGAGGGTGCCGACGCGACGAACGGCCGTGACGCCGCTTGCGCTGCGCTCCGCGCGGCGACGACGCCGCCCGTTCAGGCGGCAATCGACCAGGTCATGGCCGCGAATCACCTCGACGCGATCATCGCGCTCACCAACGGCGCGGCATGGCCCACGAACGACAACCCGAATGAGGGCGATCTCAACGGGCACTTCGAGTACTTCGTGGGCTCGTCGACGGCGGCTGCGGTGTCGGGCTACGCGGACATCACGGTGCCCACCGGCTACGACGCGGGACTACCGCTCGGGATCACCTTCATCGGCGGCCGCTGGGCCGAACCGAAGCTGATCGGCCTCGCCTACGACTACGAGCAGGCGACGCATGTTCGGGTCCCGCCGCAGTTCATCCCGACGATCGGCGACGCGCTGTTCCCGGGCGTCCCAAACCCAGCGGATCAGGTGCAGGCGTGGCGGAAGCAGGCGACCCAGGATCAGCGCGATCTCGTCGTGCGCTTGCGATAAGGAATACCGCGGAGACAACGAAGCCCGGTCATTCGGCCGGGCTTCGTGTTGTTGGCAGCGTGCCGTTCGCGAATGTCACGCGGCGCGTGCCCGTCGAGGCTTCTTGGCGGATGAAACCGTACGGCGCATCACGCAATGGTTCTTGCCCTTGGGCCGGTCATAGCTGAAGCCGGTCTGCTCATAAAGACTGCGCGTGGTGTTGTAGAGAAACGAGGCCGAAATCTTCTTCCCCTGCGTGTCCTGCGGATAGCCCTCCACGACGCCCCCGCCGGCCTTCGCGATCAGGTCGAGGGCGCCCCGAAGCGCGACGCCTGCGACGCCTTTCCGTCGATAGTCCCTGTCGACGAAGATGCACGTGATGCGATAGTCGGGCGCCTCGTCCGTGTTGGTCGCCTCGTATTCCTTCCGGTGATGGATGTTCGGGAGCTCGTCCGGCGAGCCGTATTGGCACCAGGCCACCGCGGCGTCGCCGTCAAAGACCAGGGCCGCATGAGCGTCCCCCTCGCGAACGAGACGCTCCTTCCAGGGGCGGCCTTTTTCGCCCTCGGGCCTGCCGACCCGCGAATGGAACCAGGTGCACCAGCAGCCGCCGAAGCCCATGCCCTTGTGCTTCTCGGCGAGACGCGCGAACGCATCCCAAGTCGAGGCATCAAGCGCCCTGATCGCGTAGTCGCTCATTCACTCCTCCGCTCACCGGCTCTGGTCAGACTGACGAGCGAGCGAGTCTACGCGCGTCCTGCCTGGCATGGACCAGTGTGCGGGAATGTCCCCCGACCTCCCCTGTCGTTCGTCCGTGGCTGTGCGCGTATGGTGCGTGGAGTTCGTGTCCTTTCTGACGCAGGAGGTACGCGCCCCGTGATTGACGTGGAGCGAGTCGACTACATCCGTATCCCGGTGACGGACATGGAAAAGGCGAACCAGTTCTACGGCGAGGTGCTGGGCCTCGAGAGGAATCCGAACTCGCCGGCCGACGACTGGGTCGAGTACGAGGTAGGCAACGTGACGCTCGCGGTGATGACCCCGCACACTCACGACTACGAGTTCGCGCCGCTGCCGCCCGGCACGCTCGCGCTGCGTGTGCCGGACGTCGCCGACGCGAAGGCGAAGCTCGAGGCGGCCGGCGTGCAGGTCAACGAAATGTGGGATTCAGGTGTCTGCCATGGGGCCGGGATCCGTGATCCAGCTGGCAACCCGATCCTTCTCCACCACCGCTACGCCCCCTACGGGCCGCGCTGAGGCACTCGCCGTATCGCTACCCGGTTTGTACGCCGGCTTCCCCGTCCCGGGAAAGCAGCTCCGCGAGATTCCCGTCCGGGTCAGCGACGACCGCGATCCTCAGTCCGGGCTCGGACGTGTCGCGGGGCGTCCAGACCGAGCGGCCGCCCGCCTCCACCGCACGCGCGTGGGCATCGTCGAGGTCATCGACTGTCCAGGCTGTGTGGGGGACGCCGGCGCGTAGCGCCGCGATCGGCTCGTCCCAGGTAGAGGGCTGAACATCCACCGCAAGCAGCTCGAGCCGCTCGCCCGTCGGCGCGACCATGAAGGCGACACCCCCCGGCACACCGGCGGCGGCCTCGTGCGTCAGTCCAAGCGCCTCGCGGTACCACGCGACGCTGATATCGAGGTCTGTGACCGGTAAGCCAACGTGGTGGATCCGAGCTGGCTGCATGCAGCCTCCTTCGCGTGGTGCGGATGTCGGGTGGAAATAGAAGCACGATCGGCTGCGCCAACCACCCGAGGTAGATCGGCCGCGCTACTCCTGGTTGGAGACGCGGGTGAAGCCCCCGAGGTGCTCGGTGTGAAGGGCGATCTCGACGCCCTCGCCTGCCTGCTGCTTCAGAGCCGCGAGCATCTCCTCGCTCGGTTGCCCGAAGACTTGGATCCTGACCGTCGCGTCGAGCGTCTCGGCATACGCTGCTCGTGCTCTCTCGGCAACAATCGCAATGTGCGCCTCCATCGAGGCGGCGTCCGGGTGAACCTGGACAACCGAAACCTCATCGCCGGCTTCGTTCACGTACTCGTTGAACGCGATCAAGCGTTGCTCGTTGGCCTCGACGAATTCGACGAGACCCGGCACGCGCGCTCGCTCGCTGTCAAGTCGCCCAGGCTTGAGGCGATTCGTTGCGATGAAGATCAACGGTCCCTGCATTTCGACTCCTTGCCCTGACTTCGCCGGCAACCATACGCGTCACCCGATGGCGCGATGATTGTTGCGTTCTGGTTGCCCTTGTTTCTGAGCCGCGCCCGGCAGGGTAATCTCGCGCCAAGTCCCCGAACCAGAGAGGAGGTCAGCCCGAAACCCCATTCCACCCGAAGGGAGATCGCTTCATGAGTAGCACCGTCCAAACCGGCATCGACGTCCACCGCTTCCAGGTTGAGATTCCGAACGAGGTCCTGGACGACCTCCGTCGACGCATTGCGACGACGCGTTGGCCGAGCAAGGAGCTCGTTCCAGATCGGTCGCAGGGCGTGCAGCTGGCGACGATTCAGGAGCTGGCGCGCTACTGGACGACGGACTACGACTTTGGGCGCGTCGAGGCGCGGCTGAACGCGTTGCCGCAGTTCGTCACCGAGATCGACGGCGTGGACGTCCACTTCATCCACGTCAGGTCCGAGCACGAGAACGCGCTGCCACTGATCATGACCCACGGCTGGCCCGGCTCCGTGATCGAGCTGATCGACTCCGTCGGCCCGCTCACGGACCCGACCGCGCACGGCGGGAGCGCCGGGGATGCCTTCCATCTCGTGCTGCCCTCCCTGCCAGGGTACGGGCTCTCCGGCGAGCCGGTCGAGATCGGCTGGGACCTGGGCCGGACTGCACGGGCCTGGGCCGAGCTCATGCGCCGTCTCGGCTACACCCGCTACGTCGCACAGGGCGGCGACGTGGGCGCCGGCGTCACCGACGCGATGAGCCGCCAGGCACCCGAGGGCCTGGTCGGCATCCATACGAACCTGCTCGTGCCAGCGCTGAACGGCCCCATGCCGACGCACACCGACGAGGAACGCGCCGCGGCCGCGCAGATCGCCACCTTCCGGCAATCCGGCAACGGCTACTTCGTCGAGATGGCCACCCGCCCGCAGACGATCGGCTACGCCCTGCTCGACTCCCCCGTGGCTCTGGCCGCCTGGATGGCAGACCACGACACGGACGCCTACTACAAGATCGCGCGCGCCTTCGTCGAAGGGCAGCCCTCGGGCAACCTCACGCGCGACCACATCCTCGACAACATCACGCTGTACTGGCTGACCGGCACCGGCGGCTCCGCAGCACGGTCGTATTGGGAGGCCTACGGCCTCGACGCCCCGGCGGCGAGCCAGCAGCCCCTGCCGCCGACGGCGATCCCGTTCGGCTTCACGACTTTCCCCGGCGAGATCTGGCGGACGCCGCGCAGCTGGGTCGAGGCGAGCTACCCGAACGTCATCTACTTCAACGAGGTCGACAAGGGCGGCCACTTCGCCGCGTGGGAAGAGCCGGAGATCTTCTCATCGGAGCTGCGAGAGGCGTTCAGGTCACTCCGCTGAGCGGGCACGCGTGAGCGGCGCGCACCGGTGCGCGCCGCTTGCGGCTTGCGGCTGCCTGGATACGCTGGCGGATCGTGAGCAGCCTGAGTGCGCCATGGTCGGGTGCGGGGGAAGGTGAGCAGCTCTGGTTCCTGGGCACACTCGCAATCGTCCGGGTCGCGGGCGAGGCGAGTGATGGGCGCTTTGCTCTGATCGAGTTCCTCTTCCCCCAAAACGCGTCGCCACCGCTTCACACGCATCCGCAGGACGAGAGTTACATCGTGCAAGAGGGACGGCTGACGCTGCACGCCGGCGAGCAGCGGTTTGAACTCGTGGCGGGCACGGCAGCCGTCGTGCCGATGGGCGTCGCGCACACCTTTCGCGTGGACAGCGAAAGTGCGCGGGTGCTCGTGCTCAGTACGCCGGCAGGCCTTGAGCGTCTCGTACGAGACGGGTCAGTCCGAGCTACGCGGCCGACACTGCCGCCGAGCGAGACACCGCGCCCCTCGCCTGAGCAACTCGACGAACTCTTCAGGGCTCACGGTCAAGTGAATGTGGGTCCACCGCTTCTGCCCGACGACTGACTGCGCTGGGGTTGTCACCCGAGCTACATCTCAGCCGGCGGCCTAGCCATGTACTCCTGACTCCGCGTTAGCGCGACTTGCGCGAGCGGCCGACGGCACTGCCGTCGGCTATCGCGAGGAGAGCGTGACGAATACGAGGACGACGAAAAGCGCGAGCGTCGCCGTCACAGCACCGGCGACACCGAAGGTCGCTTCGCGACGTCTCCTGCGGAGCACGGTCGCGGCGAGCAAGGCTCCGATCACAGGCAGCCCGAGGAGCATGATGAAAAAGCCCCGCGAGCCGTATCCGTGGTTCGTTGCGTCAACGGCGAGATGCCACGCGAGCAGCGGACACATCACGACCACGACGAGGATGTAGACCCCGCGAACGACGTGGCGGCTCATACCACCGGTATCGGCAAATCGAGCCATAACTCGACTCGGCTGGGCCAGTGTTAGGGAATGTCCTCCGACGGTTAATCGCACTCGGCACCTGGGCCACGGCACAATGAGTCCGACACATGGATGCGCAGACACGTATATGCGCTAAATGCAGATGCAGAAAGGCCGTTGGCCGTTTCCGCGGGAGGCATAAGAAACCTGTAGATGGCCGTGAAGTCTGGTGCCGCTCGTGTGAGGCGGAATACTGGCGTCAAGTCGATCGCTGAGCACCGATGACTCGACTGCCCCAGTGTTCGGGAATGTCCCCCGACCGCTTCGGATCTCTAGGTGCGCCTGAGCAGTCCCGAACCTGCGTCGCGAGTACAGCCAAGAGACTGGCCAGGAGCAGTCCGAGAAGAGAAAATTTGATGATCAGCCAGGGCGCGCTGTTAGGAGTTCCTCCACCAAAGCCAAACGTCAGGAACAGCGCCACCAGGCACAGAAATATCCAGCCACGACTGAAAGGGCGAAGGACGCTGAAGCCAGCGGTGACAAACCGCATCGTTTCCGATCTTACGCGGCAGACGGCAGTCGCTCGCCGAGCGATGGACAACCATCCGAGCGCCGCCAGGTTGGCCTGCGCCAGCGTTCGCGGATGACGCCCGAGCGCGTTTGGGACGTCAGCCGATTTGCTCAGCCAGCCCGATGAGAATGCCCTCAGGGCCTCGGACGTAACAGAGCCGATACACGTCTTTGTAGTGGACCACTTCGTCGACAAGCTGTGCACCGTGCTCGCGGAGCCGGGCCAACGTATCGTCGAGGTCGTCCACCGCGAACATGACGCGCAGGTAGCCGAGGGCGTTTACCGGCGCGTTCCGGTGATCGGCGACCGGAGGCGGCGTGAGAAAGCGCGAGAGTTCAATCCCGCCGTGGCCGTCCGGCATACGCATCATGGCGGTTTCGACGCGCTGGTCGCGCAGTCCAGTGACGCGCCCTGACCAGTCTCCTTCGATCATCGCTCGCCCCTCGAGTTCGAGGCCCAGCTCGGCGAAAAAAGAGATCGCGGCATCAAGAGACTCCACCACGATGCCCACGTTGTCCATCCGTTGAAGCGCCACGCGGTCATTGTCGTGGATCGCAAAGATCGCCGATGATTTCTTGGTGCGCTGCCGGTCTTACTGCGTACGGATCCGTACCGTAAGCGCCCAGGACGCTCTCACCTAGACCACGAATTCGGGAGGCAACTTGAAGCTTCTTCTTACGTCCGCCGGCATCAAGAACGCGAGCATCCACCACGCACTGGTCGAACTGCTCGGCAAGCCGATTGCCGAGTGCGACGCCCTCTGCATTCCCACGGCGTTGTACGGGCATCCCATGGCGGGTCCTCGCCAGGCGTGGCGGTGCATCAGCGGGCAGGAGCCTGGCACTCCCACGGTCGGACTGGGCTGGAAGTCCATGGGAGTGCTGGAGCTCACCGCCCTGCCGAGCCTCGACGCGGAGCGCTGGGTCCCGCTGGTCCGAGAGACTGACGTCCTGCTCGTCGAGGGCGGCGATGCCGCGTTCTTGTGCCACTGGATGCGGGCGTCCGGCTTGGCAGACCTGCTGCCGTCGCTGCCCGAGATGGTCTGGGTTGGGGTGAGCGCCGGAAGCATGGTGATGACCCCCCGGATCGGTGACAACTTCGTGACGTGGCCGTCCGCGACCGACGACCGCACCCTAGGGGTCGTCGACTTCTCGATCTTCCCGCACCTCGACAACCCTGACCTACCGTGGAACACGATCGCCACCGCAGAAGAATGGGCGGCCGGCTTGTCAGGCCCCGCGTACGCGATCGACGACGAGACCGCCTTCAAAGTGGTCGACGGTACCGTCGAGGTCGTCTCCGAGGGGCACTGGAAACTGCTAACGCCCCAGGCCTGAGAACTGGGCCAGCGTGCGGGAATGTCAGCCGAGCGCGTATGCAGACGGATCGCCTGGATGGGACTCAGCCCACTGAGCGAACCGCTGCACCCACTCCTCCTGCTCCGACGTCTCGACGGCGTCGGCACGATATGCGGCACGAACCCAATCGACGGCTTCAGTGGGCGGGATGCCCGCGAGGACAGCCATGCAGGCGAGCACTGTCCCCGTGCGGCCGCTGCCGCCGAGACAGCCGACCTCGACGAGTTCACCTCCACGCGCGCGGGCGAAGGCAGCGGTGATCTGTCGTGCTGCGACCTCGGGATGCTCGGGTAGGCCGAAGTCCCGCCAAGCGATGAGATCGGCTGGCCACGTCGGCTGCCAACGCGCGTCCAGATAGAGACCGTACGCTCGGTCTGGATCGTCATCACGGCGTTCAAGGATCGACGAGCCGAGCACCCGCGCCCCGTTAGGAAAAAGAACGACGGACACCCCAGTAGCCTACGACGTGCAGCCGCGCATCTTATTTGGCTGTCGCTATCGGGGGCCAGCGTTCCGGAATGACGCCATAGGATTGCGCCGTGCCGTTTACGCTCAGCAACATCAAGGAGGATCTGCAGGACATCGGCCCTAGGTTCGACGGCGCGCCGGACCTGGAGTTCCGCGCGGCGACCAAGGCGCTCGAGCTCGAGAAATCCGCCCTGAGCTACCAGCGCGTCCCGCCCGGCTATCGCTTTCCGTACGGCCACACGCACATGACGCAAGAGGAGGTGTACGTGGTCCTGCGCGGAAGCGGGCGGATGAAGGTCGACGACGAGATCGTCGAGCTCAAAGAATGGGACGCGGTGCGCGTCCCGCCTGGCACGTGGCGAGGCTACGAGGCCGGGCCAGAGGGCCTCGAGATCCTCGTCATAGGCGCGCCCAACCTCGGCGAGGATCCGCGCGGAGACGTCGATGGCCAGCGCAATTGGTGGGCTGACTAGCCGAGTTGTCCGGACGTTTGATCGTCTCGGTGGCAGCGTGGCCTGCGCCAGTGTTCGGGAATGTCCCCCGAGGCGGCTACCGCGCGCTTGCAGGAGGCGGCATTCCTCCGCCGCCGTTTGTCCCCGGCCCAAGCGTCTTATCGATGCTCGCCAGGACGAGGATGAGCGCAAGTATCGCCGCAGCGGCCAGAACAGCTCGTCGCCATTCGTACCCGAAATACAGAGCCAGTCCTCCAACTGCTGCCGGAAAGCCGACCAGCAGCAACACAGCCGTGCCCGCAGGTCCCGACGAGTAAGCGATAAGAAACAGAGCCGCCCCCACGATCGCAAACAACGAGGGCGACCGTCGACCCGCTATCCCGCGAACGAACATCGCTGTAAGACAGATTCTAGTCTGGAAGTAAGAGGGCGAGGCGGGGATTTCTCGGAAGGGTCGGCCTTCCTCGCCTGGGCCAGCGTTCGGGAATGTCACCCGAAGGTGGCGACGGTTACCAGCGCTCGTGCGGACACGAGCCGCCCTGACGATCGCACCCGTTGCGACGCAGAAATGATCCTGTTCAGCCGACCTGGTTGATCGGGAGCTTCGGATGAAGCGGGCCGCGCGTAAGGATGATCCTCGCG
>Ga0193727_1000922_pt1 | contig 11970 bp, 8 predicted proteins | sample H2c2metaG_FD_143051 | JGI IMG/M metagenome (GOLD analysis project Ga0193727, IMG submission 143051) | Soil microbial communities from a riparian zone of the East river system, Colorado, United States - H2c2 | ecosystem: Environmental > Terrestrial > Soil > Riparian zone | place: USA: East River...
ACTTGAACGCAAACTCGACCATCTTCTGGCGATGACGCACGCTGTTCGGGTCGAGCCGGAGGATCTCCCCGGTCAAGTCCTGCGCCCGCCCGAGGTCGCCCAGGTTCTCAAACCCGCCCGTCGCGATGTCGAGCTCCTCAATGCCACGCTCGCGATCTCCCGCTTCTATCAGCGCTTCGCCCAAGGCGCGGTGCGTGTCAGGGTCGTCCGGATCGTCGGCGACCAGGGCCTCGAGGTCCTCGATCGATTGCGTCGAGGGCGCCCGTTCGACGTTGGCGAAGACCAGCGAACTGGTCTGGTCGTCTTGATTCATGACCTCGTCCAACCCGAGATCGATGAACCCCGACCGCCGGTTCGGAGCCACGGAGGCGTCACGTTCCGCCTCAACGAATTCGGTCTGCACGAATCCTCTGGCCCCCGGGTCGGCGGCCAGCGGTTGGTCGTCTACTTCGGTCGCCCCGGACTCGAAGTCCGGCTCGAGCTCGAGCGGCGGCACTTCGACGCTGGCCTTGCGCGGAGGAGGTCCAGCCATCGGGCGCTTCGGCGTGACCGGCGCGGGACCCTTCGAGGCCGGGGCGCCGGGCCGTCGTGGAATAACGGGCGCGACGCGCCCCGGCGCAGGTTGGCCAGACACTGCCCTCGGCGTTGGCATCCGTGACGGCGGCGGCGGCGGTTCGATCTCCAGCTCGCTCTCCACTAACGGCTCGAGTTCCCCGGCGAACTCCACCCGTGAATCACCTTCGTCCGCCTCTGAGCCCGTGACTGTGGGCTGGAAGTCCGCCAGGGGCTCGACGTCGTCGGCGGATACCTCGTCTCGGAGCGAAGGCACCGCCGGCGCCGTCGTCTGCATTTCGCTGAAGTCAACGGTGCGCTCGAGCCCTTCGACCTCACCGCCCTCCGCCGCAGCGACGGCATCGTCAATCAGGCTCGTCGTCTCGATTTCCAGCGATGTATCTGGCTCCGCCGTAACTTCGGTGAGCAGGCTCGCGCTTACGGGCGGACGCTGCGGCTCGCGGGGCGCGACCCTCGAAGGTGGCGACCCCTTGGACTTTGACGGCGGCTCGTCCAGGTCAAGGAACACCAGGCTCGTCGTCTTCCCGGTGCCCGGCTTCCCTGGACGCCCCGGCGGTGCCGCAGGCTCCTTCGTGACCGTCGGACCACTTACGCGCTCCGCGGCGGCACGGTCCGGCCCCCCGTACGCACGCAGCTGCTCCTCCAGCATTTCGCGCAGCCCGCCCACCCCCGGCGACAGATCGGCAAATTCCTTGAGCGCGGCGAACGCATGCTGAATCTTCCCGATCTTGTGCATCCGCTCGGCGTATTCCACGAAGTTGAGTTTTGCCTCGCCGAGGAATCCTTTCGATGCATACAGCTTTGCGAGCTTGAGGTACGCTGTCGGGCGTCCCGGAGCATTCCGGAGCACCTTGTTGCACATCGCGATAGCGTTGTTGTGGAATCCGAGCTCCGCATACTTGTCGACGGCACGCTCGTAGTAGTCCGCCGCCTGCCCGTGGTCTTTGAGCTTCAGGCAGAGGTCCCCAATTCGGTTGTAGACGGAGAGGTCGGGGTTGGCTTCCCCTTCCCCCTCCTCCGTCTTGAGGACCTCGAGCCACATCTCGATTGCGGCCTTCGGATCCTTTGCCTCGAGGCCTTTTGCCTTCTCTTTGAGCTTTTCAAGCTTGGACATGAGCCAGTAAGATACCGGTGCACCGGAACACAAACAAGCCGAACCCTCTGTCCAGACGGGGCTTACGAGCCTGGCATGCACCTGCATGGTGGCGCGGGATGAAGCGGGATCGAGGCGCAGGAGAAAGCGCCAGGTCGCATCCTGCTGCAACCTGGCGCCCCAAGAACCGGTCGTGCCGCCGAACTAGTGCCCTGCGACCACCGCCGACCCGCTCGGCTTCGCGGTCAGCAACCCCCCCCGCACGGAGAGCTCCGGATTTCCCGGATCCGTCTGCATGCTCCAATCGAGAATCACGTATTGCCGCCCGACATGGGTGACGCGCACCGCGCCGTAGTGCAGGTCGGTGCCGTCGCGCATCTCGAAGACGTAGCCGTACCCGACCTGAGCGAGGAGCGAATCGCCGCTGTAGCCGGTCTCCGGCGCGAAATCGATCGAGGTCACGTCCGCGACTCGACCGTACGGACCCATGCTCGTTCCCGTAAATACCGGCACAATCCACAACGACGAGTCGGCGTTGTTCCGATGGATGACGAAGTCAATGTCGGTCCCGTTCCCGGGGTCGATCAGTCCCATCTCGCTCGCCTGGCCCACGCCGTCGTTGTTGACGTCGTCCCAGAACCGGAAGCCCGACGAATCGGGCCGAGTCCCAAACGCGTACACCAGGACGTTGCGGGCATCGGGACGGGGCGTGTCCTGGCGCAACGGCGATTGGTCGCTTTCGGCGCCATCGGTGCTGAGGGCCGTCACCCCGTAGCAGCGCGGTACGCCATTGGTCAGCGCGACTACGAGAAATTCGGGCGCCACCGTCGTTCCTTCGACGTCCCAGCTCGCCCCACACAACCCCTGGTCGAGGTCGTAGGTGGCGCTGTAGACGCGATACACCAGGAAGCGTGATGGCGCGGTGGCGTAGGCGTTGTCCGCCCAGTCGAGCTCAATCGCCTGATTCAGCGATACAGACGAGAGGGTTTCGGGAGCCGGAAGCGGAGTTCCAATGAAAATTGCGTTGTCAGTGGTCGAGTTGCAGGCGAAGGCCAACAGGCTGGTCGCAGCTAACAGGAATTTCAACGGCGCACGCATGGGTTCCTCTGAAGGGAGTCGGCATGAGTAGATAGCAGACGGCATGCCCTGCCATAAGTTGATACCAGCCTTGCTGTTACTGGTTCCGCACCGAGCGAGGCTGTCCCTGTGAGAGGACAGACGAAGCGGCAGCGCTCACTGCTGGAGGGTTTGCTGCTCGTAGTCGAACTTGATGTCCGGCTCGTCGAGCAACGACACGGAGAAGTTGAATGAGAAGTTCCCATTCGAGCTCTTCAGGAATGAGAAGAGCGCGTGCCAGCGATGCAGGTCGCGCTCGAGCCTGACTGAGTGTTCGGCAAATTGGTGCGAGACCAGGTCGTATTGAGTCGACCAGCTCGCGTGCCACTTTTCGGTGGGCCGGAAGCTGAAGTCCATGTGCAACTGTTGCTGTCCCGTCTGGCTCACCACGGGGATCACGGTGGGAAGACTCGTGTCCGTCGGCCGGGTACGGGTGATCGAAAGCGACAGGTTGAGGGAGAAGCCTTGCCCTCCACCCGGTGGGCTCGTGAGGCCTTGCCCGGCGACGACAGAGGGCGGCGCCTGGGCCGCGCCTGGTTGGTCTGGAGTCCCCGGGGCGGGGCCCGATGCCGGCGGGGTGGGACCGCCGTGACGCAGTCCCACCAAGCCGGCGAGCCCTCGCAGCGTCGCGGGTGTGACCGCGAACGATGCATTCACGTTCTGGAGAAACAGCGAAAACCGGGATGTCTGCCGCCCCACCGGTCCGTCCCAGAGATTGTGGGTCATGCTGAAGCTGAAGTTGGGGAGCAGGTCCGAGGCAAAGGTGTTGGCAACGGTCTGCGTCTGCCACCCGACAAGACCGGGCTGCTTTGCCTGCTCGAAGTTGTACTCGATGCCGCTGGTGTTGATGCTCAGCAGGCGCAGTTTGCGCGGGACCTGAGTGGTGTCGCCGCGCGCGGGGCGGAGCTTTCCTTCAAAGTTCTGCGACAGGCCAATACTGACAGTTTGTTGGGGATCCGTGCGAGCGTTCAGCGTCGTATCGGCCGGGTCGAGGGCGTGCGCGAAGGCGGAATCCACGCCTCCCCCGGGCGCGTAGCGATAGTTGATGATCGGCGAGACTGAATGCCGGATGCGCGCCAACGGGCCGATCCCAGGGAAAAAGCCGAAGAAGGCGGGGCGAATGCCGACACTGAACTGCGGGCGTTTCCCCTGCCGGAGCCACTGCCCGCCGGAAAACTGGTTGCGCAGCATGAAGGAACCCCGGGACGTCGCATTCACGATCTGAATGCCGGGCTGGAGCTTCCAGGTTCCGGAGAAGATCTGCGGGAGGTTGATGCCCGTCTGCCAGTCGACGGTCGTAGAAAACGTAGAGACGAACAGCGCGCGTCGCCGCCCGCCCGGCGCGGTCGAGTCGGGGAGGTCGAACGCCTGGCGCTGATTGCTGGTCCCGTCGTTTACCGTAACTGTGTTGTCCCAGCTCCATCGACCGATGGTGAGTGGCGTCTGGAAGCCGATAGAGGTTTGCCGCGTGTGAGCGAAGAGCGCCAGCGTGTCCAGGGCGCCGCCCGGACCGACGAACGGCAGCAAGGTCTGGGTCGAGTGGAAATTCTGCACGTTCTTGTACGAGAAGCCGGGCGACCAGGTGACGCTCGACGCAATGTTCACGGGCGATGGCGTGAGGCTCAAGCTCGGGAACACCTGGCTCACCTGACCCCCGGACAGATCTTGCGAGCGACTGCCACCGATGTTCAGCGTCCCCCAGCCGAACCGCTTGTCGAAGTTGACCTGCGACGCCAAACTCGCGGTTGCAAGGGACGGATCGACCGAATTCTGCTGCACCACGGTGCCACTGGTGGCGTAGTTGACGCTGGCGTTGAAACGCGTGCGACTGTCGAAACTCTGCGTATGCTGCCAACTGATCTGCGACGACGTGGCGGGTGTTTCGATCTGGTTGACTCGGGAGTAGGTAAGGCTGCCGTCAACGAAACGGTCCAGCCAGCGATAGCGGGCCTGGCCGCGCACCGTGAGGTTCCGGTCGGCGTACCAATCGGCCGAGGCGAGGAGGTCCAGGTAGTCGTTGAGCGCGACGAAGTAGCCGAGGTTGGCAAAGTGCCGCTGGTAGCTCCGGGTGGGCCGCACCAGATCGTTCACGCCGAGCCGCGGGGAGAGCATGCCGCTGCGGCGACCCGGCCGGACGTCCTGGAAGATGAACGGCAGCCAGAGAATGGGCACATCGTGGATGTACAGCACCGCCGGCCGGGCCACCATCACCGACTTGTTCAGCCATTTAATTTGCCCGGTGGCAAAGTGGTAATCAGGAACAGGGTGGTCGTCCGACGTGATGTCGGTCGAGGCGCCGTACAGCCGTGTCGAGCCCGAGTCTATCGCGAGATCGCCACGCATGTACCACGTGACCCCGCCCTCCTGGAAATCCGTGAACGCCTGGTGGACCGTGCCCCGCCGCAGGCACGTGTCGTAGGCCATGCGTTCCCCCACCATCACCGTGCCCTGCTCGAACAACTTGGGATCGCCACCCGCATCGAGCCGGCAACTCGCCTCACGGTAGCGCACGGAATCCGCCTCCAACTTGGTTCCCTGGCGATCGAGAAACACCTGCCCGCGCAAAAAGATGGTCTGGCTATCGCCCGTGACGACGAGGGTATCCGCCGTGTATTGCGTCACGCGAAAGCCCTTCAGCTTGAGGAGTGAATCCATCACTCCATCGGTCGCGGGGAAACTGCGGGTCGGCCCCGTCGGGAGCCCAAGCTTGCGTGCCGTGGCAGTGTCCATGCGCTGCCCCTGCACCGGCGCGCCGGGTCCGCCCGGAGCCCGCGTGGTGGTGTCCCGTGTGCGAGGAAGGCCCTGTGCCGAGACTCGCCCCGCCGTGCCGAGCCCAATCAGCACGATCAGCGTGAGGCCTGCCGCCGCGCGGCCCTGCCGGGCGCTGCGTTTCGTGACAATCCAGGCGCAGACGATGCTGACCTCATACAGCAGCCAGAGCGGGACCATCATCGCGACCATCGACACGGCATCGGGGGGCGAGAGTAACGCCGCCGCGATCGCGGACAATACGACCGCGTACCGCCGGTTGCGGGCCAGAAACTGCGGCGTCACAAGGCCGAGGGCCGCGAGGATGACAATGACGAGGGGCAACTCCGTCATGAGGCCGAACGCGATGATGATCTGGGCGGCGAATCCGAAGTAGTTGGCCGCGGTGATGATCGGCTCCAGGACGTTCCGCTGGAAGCTGAACAGCACCTGCAGCGCGCGCGGCAGCACCCAGAAGTACGCAGCGGACGCGCCCCCGAGAAACAGCAGCACCCCAACCGCCAGCGCGGGGATCACCATGCGCCGTTCCCTCGCGTATAGCGCCGGCGCCAGAAATGTCCAGACTTGGTACACGACGATCGGCGAGGCGAGCAGCAGTCCAACCGCGAACGCGAACTTCAACGTGATGAAGAACGGCTCGGTGGGACTCGTGAACATGAGCTTGCCGCCGGGCAGCAGGGGCGCGATTGGGCGGATGAGCAGGCCGATCACGTCCACGCGCTCTACAATGAGCCAGCCAGCGAGCGTTCCGACGACGATGGCGAGCAGGCTGTACAGCACTCGCCAGCGCAGCTCCTCGAGATGGTCGAGGAAGGGCATTTCGCCCCGGACGGGTTGGTCAGGCACGGGTGCCGCCGGGGTGGGCTAGCGCCCTAGTCGTTGGAGCTTGTCGCGGGCGAGGTTGGCTTCGTCGGACCGAGGATAGCCGGCGACGACCCGTTGATAGTAGGTCCGGGCGGCGGCCTTGTTCCCGCGGGATTCGGCGAGGATGCCCAGCTTGTAAAGGCCAGACGGAGCCCGAAGCGAGTTCGGGTACGCTTTCACGACCTCCTGATACACCGCCGCGGCCGAATCAGGATTTTCCTGAGCGAATGTCTCTCCGATGTAGAAGAGCGCATCGGCGGCGCGCTGATCCGTCGGGTACACGCGCAAGAACTCGCGGAACCCAAGTCGCGCAGTCCCGAGACTGCCGCGCCGATACTGCTGCAGCGAGAGGTCGTACATCTGGTCGGGCCCGGGTCCGGCCGGATTTCCGGATGGTCCCACAGGAAGCCCGCCCGCATTGGGGGGGTCGACCGGGGGCACCGGCTGCCGTGCTTGCGCGTCGAGCCGGCCGCGCAAATCGGTGAGGCGCTGCTGGCTCTGCCCCGTGAGCTCCTGAATCGCCACCAGCTGCTGCTGCACCGCCAGCACGTCCGTGCGCGCGTCCCCGCGCATCTGCGCGATGTACGCTTGCTGCGCCGCAAGGGCCCGCTGCACGGCGGCGACGAGCGCGAGAATCGAGTCAATCTGCGCTCTGCGCGCTGCGTCGCCTCCGCTGATCTCCTCTTTCAATGAGGCAACCTGCAACTCGACCCGCCGGACGTCCCCTCTCAGGGCGCATCCGGCGGAAAGACCGACAGCGATGGCGAGTGACAGGTTGCGACGCATTCGACCGATCCTTACGGCTGCCTCAAGGCATCGCCACCGCTCAAGACGTCGAATTCATCGCGGCGGTTTCTTGACCACGCATCCTCATTGTGCGCGGGATCGAGCGGCCGCTCTTTGCCGTAGGACGTCGTCTCGATCCGGCTGCCGTCAACGCCGTGGCTCACGAGGTACTGCTTTGCGGTGCTCGCCCGGCGATTGCCCAGAGCAAGGTTGTACTCATCAGAGCCGCGCTCGTCGCAATTTCCCGAGACACGAATCCGGGCATCGGGGTTCGCCTGTAAGATCGACACCTTCTGGTCGAGCACGGATGCGTCTTCGCCGCGCAGATTCGCCTTGTCGTAGTCGAAGTGGATCATCGTGGCGAGCAGGGTGCGCACCGCCTCGCTGGAGTGACCCAGCGCCGCCAGGGAGTCCGCTGTCCGTTGCCGGGCGACCCGCTCGGCCTCCTCGCGGGCGCGGCGGTCCGCGTCGGCCTGCGCCATGGCGTCTTGCCGTGCTCTCTCAGCAGCCGCGGCTGAATCGGCGTTCGCCTGCGGTGTGGCAGTTGTCGCGACCTTCTTGCCGCCACACGCGGCCATCACGACGGTGACGCAACCAACCAGCAGGAGCAGCATTGAGCGTTTCATGTAAGGCTCCCTCCAAGGTTTAGGGGGTGGACGGGGCGGCCTCCGGGAGCCGCGGAGACCATGCCGGTAGCCGGATACCGCTCTGTTGCAGCAGCGGTCGAATGCGACCCGTTTCCATATCGATGATCCACAGCTGCCGAAACCCCGAGCGATCAGAGACAAACGCCAAGTGCCGACTGTCTGGCGCCCACGTCGGGTCTTCGTTCCGCCCCAGGGACGTTAGCTGGCGGACGGTGCGCGTACGGGCATCAAGTACAAAGATCTGTATCGTCCCGGCGACGTCACGGTGGAATATCACGGATTGCCCATCGGGAGACCAGTCCGGCGCATTGGACGACCCCGTGACGCCATAGTCAAACGGCGCAAAGAGTTGCTGGTCGGTACCGTCTGGAGCCATCACGTAGATCTGCGGCAGCCCTGGGCGCGTGGATACAAACGCGATGCGCTGGCCGTCGGGACTGTAGGTTGGGGACAAATTGTCAGAAAATCTCCCCACGGTCAAGCGCTGCAGGCAGCAGGTGTCCTTGAGGTTGAAGGTATACACATCGGTGCCTTCCTCGATCGCCCGGCTGAACACCAGCGTCTTGCCGTCCGGCGAGAATGCCGGCGTGAAATCGAGCGTTTTCCCATCGGTAACAGCCCGGCGGCGCCCGGTGGTTGCGTCCTGCACGAACAACTGCCCGTGGCCGGACCAGAATTCCATGTAGGTCACGCGCCGCCCGTCACGATCCCACGCCGGTGAGAGGATCGCGTGATCCCCTCCCGACCGCACCTGGGCCAGGTCGGCTCCATCCTGGTCGATGCGATACAACTTCCCGTCGTTCACAAATAAGATCCGCGTCGCCGCGCTGCCGGGAGTCCCCACCGCGGCTTCGACGATCTGGTCGGCCAATCGGTGGACCGCCAATCGGAAGCGCGCATCGGTGAGGGCCGGCACCCGCGCCTTGAGGATGCGTCGAATGCCGCTGGTCGCGATGTCGTGCAACGTCACCTGAATCGTATCGCCGACGACACTGGTGCCGATTGCGAAATCAGCGCCGAGTGCCTGATACAGCGGGTAGTTGAGACTCGCTGCTGCCGCGGCGCGCGAGGCCAAGCCCGCCCGAGCGGCTCCTGCCGGCACGCTGACGCGAATCGAGTCGCCCCCGGGCAAGGTGATCATCTCGAACCGGTCACCGTAATCGAGGTCGCGCGTCAGGATGGCGCGCACCGAGTCCAGGGCCGCGGACCGCTCCGGTAACACCACCATCCCCGGCCGTACCCCGGGCCGGTACGTGATCCCAATACGGACGCCGCGGTCAATCGCGGAGGAGTCCTGGGCGGGAAGGCGGGAAGGCGGGACGGCGGTCAGCAACACCGACACCAGCGTCACCACAGTCGCTCCACCCGCCCAACCGCCTGCCCCGCCGGCCGTAATCATTGGCGCTTCGCGCTGAAGAAGAAACGGACGAATAGGACGTCCGATTGCCACCCGGCAGGCAGCGGACCGAACACCTTGGAGCGGCCGGTTTCCTCGACAGCTCCTTGTGCTTCGAGGTCTGAGGCGAAGCTCCCGGACCGCCTGACGAACTGGAGATCGGTAATCGAACCGTCGCGGTGAATGAAGAACGAAACCTCCATATCGGGAGACGTACCGTACGGCTTCTGCCAGCGTCGCAGGATCTGCGTCATGATGTTCTGCAAGTATTCCGGGTACGGAAACGCTACACCTTCGGTGCTCACCGTCGCTACATCGCTCCCGATCGAGGGCGTCTCGCCCGGAAGCGGAGTCGTCTTCGACGTCGTCCGGGGCGCCGCCTCACGGCGCGTCGCGTCGGGCGGCGGTGGCGGCGTTTCCTGCGACGCCGCACTCTTCGGCAGGGGCTTTGCCTTTGGCAGCGGGACGGGCGGCGGAGCGGCGGGGCGCTCCACGGCATCTGGTGCCTTCCGCGCGCCCGGGTCCGGTTCCGGCGCCGCGATGAGCTGCACGCTGTAGATCGGAGGCGGCGCGCGACGGCTCGGCGCCCCGGCGAACAGCAGCACTCCGGCGAGCGCATGGACCACCGCAGTGCCCGCCACACCGAGCCCGGAGTTGCTCGGAACCTGGCGGCGCCCGATCACCGCTCGATGGTCTCCGGCTCGGCAACCAGCCCGACATCGTTCACGCCCGCCGCCCGAATCACGGCCAGCACCTGCACGACGCTCGCATACGGAGCGCGTCCGTCCGCACGCAAGTACACCCCGGTGGGGCGTTTGGTTCGCACGAAGGCGGGAAAGGTGGCCCGGAAGTCTTCATAGCTGAGCGCTGCCTGGTCGAGATAGACCCTGCCGGCTTGATCGAGGGTGATGACGAGTCCTGACTTCGGCTCGAGGGGGCGGGCCTCGGCCCGGGGCAAGCGGACGTCCACGCCCCCCTGCATGATCGGTGCGGTAATCATGAATATGATGAGCAGGACGAACGCGACGTCCACGAGCGACGTCACGTTGATGTCGGCGTTGAGCGGCAGCTCTCCGTGCCCGCGCAATCCGCCCCCGCCCAGCAGGCCGGCCACCTAGAGCCACCCTTCGCGGGCCATGGTCCCGATGATTTCCTGGGCGAACCCTTCAAGCTCCCCGGCAAACAGGCCGAGCCGGCTCACGAGAATGTTGTATGCCATCACCGAGGGCACGGCAACGGCGAGCCCCATGACAGTCGTCACGAGCGCCTCCGCGACGCCGGGAGCGACGGCCGCGATGTTTCCTGAGCCGCCCACCGCGATCCCGATGAACGCATCCATCACCCCGAGCACCGTTCCGAGCAACCCCAGCAACGGGCTCACCGAGCCGAACGTTGCGAGCCATGGGATGAAACGCGCGGCGGCGTCCCGCTCGGCCGCCACCTCCTTGGCCAGCACCATCCGGAGGGCCTCGAGCTGCGTCGTGGTCAGCGTGACCTGGGTCGGGGCCGCCGGCCCGGAACTCTTCAAGGCTCCCGGCTTCAGCTCGGAAAAGAAATGGACACCCTCCCGCAACACACGGTTGTAGGGGGACGACGGCAGGCGCATCGCCACGCGATACGCGTCGTCGAGCCGGCCGGCCTTTTCGATTTCCGCCATGAAGCGGTCGGCCTGACGCCGCAACCGACGGAACTCCCACACCTTGAGGAAAATCAGGTACCAGGAGACGACGGAGAACAGGACCAGCACAGCGAGGACGACCTTCGTCTCGCGGCTCGACGTGAGCACGAGCTCCCACGGCGTGGTGGGGACCGCGCGGCCTATTTGGAGCAACATGCGCCGTTCCTGAACACGACACCGGCGGGGGGGGACCCCCGCCGGACCGTCGCGCTGCAACTGACTCGGGGTTCACGACTCATCCCGGCCCTCCAGTCCGAAGAGCTCTTTCAGCGCCTCGAGCAGCGCGTAACCGCGGCCCCGCTCGGCTGCGACCTTCAGTGCAATTGTTGGATGATGGAGGAACTTGCTCAGGAGCGCCCGGCTGAACTGCTCCAGCTGCTCCTGGTCCTCCGGCTGCAGATGTTTGAAGCGCCGGACGGCGCGTTCGAGCTCCACGGCGCGCACCTCGTCGAGGCGCTCGCGGAACGCCTTCAGCGCCGGAACGATGGCGAGCCCGCCGTACCAGGTCCAGAAGCGTTCCACTTCTTCGCTGACGATGTGCTCGGCAGCGGGAATCTCACCCCGGCGCAGCGCCGCAGCCTGACCCGCCACGGCTTGCAGGTCGTCGACATCGTACAGGAACACGTTTTCCAGCTGGCCGACGGCCGGATCGACGTCGCGCGGGACGGCGAGATCGAGAATGCACAGCGGACGCCCGCCGCGACCCTGGATCACCGATGCGACCCGCTCCCACGTCACGACGGCGTGCGGGGCAGCCGTAGAACAGAGCACGATGTCCGTGTCCGCGAAGTGCGGCCACGCCTCTTCGAGGGTCAAGGCCTTGGCGTCCAACTTTTCGGCGATGGCCCGGGCCCGCTCGTAGGTCCGATTCGCGACCAGCGTGACACGGGCACCTTCGGCCACCAGGCATTGGGCCGCGAGCTCAGCCATGTCCCCCGCCCCGAGGATCAGCGCCGAACGGCCGGACAGATCGCCGAAGATCTTTCCCGCCACCGCGACGGCCGCGGACGGGACCGACGCCGCTCCCGTACCCAGGTTGGTCTCGGTC
>Ga0193727_1000923_pt1 | contig 11967 bp, 7 predicted proteins | sample H2c2metaG_FD_143051 | JGI IMG/M metagenome (GOLD analysis project Ga0193727, IMG submission 143051) | Soil microbial communities from a riparian zone of the East river system, Colorado, United States - H2c2 | ecosystem: Environmental > Terrestrial > Soil > Riparian zone | place: USA: East River...
AGCCATCATTAAATCTTTGCCGTTCTTGCATGGGGTCCCGCTGCAGGTCATTCATCTTTCCGGCGCGCGGGACGAGCGCCTCGTCGCCGATAATTATCGCCGCGAAAACATTCCGGCTTACGTCGCCGCATTTCATCATCGAATGGAGGAAGCTTACAGCGCCGCTGACCTCCTCGTCGCACGGGCCGGTGCGGCGAGTCTGGCTGAGTTCGCTACCTTTTCGCTGCCCGGCATCTTAATTCCGTTTCCTTATGCGGCAGACGATCATCAAACACGCAACGCGGAAATTTATGCCCGCGCTCAGGCAGCGATTCTCCTCAAGGAATCGGAACTCTCCGGCGAATTGCTTGCGCGCAAAATCCGGGAGTTGATCGAGAACCCTGAGCAAATCCGACAGATGTCCGCAAATTGTTCGCATCTCGCGCCAAAAAACGCGGCCGGGCTCATGGTCACAACCATGGAAAAATATACGAGTCATGAAGCCCGCCTCTGAGCTCAACCTTCCGAAATTGCTCACCCGCGAACGTCACAAGGTTCATCTTGTCGGGGTGGCGGGGAGCGGGATGAGCGGTATCGCCGCGCTTTTACTCGACCTCGGCCACGAAGTTAGTGGCTCTGACAAAGGCAGAACCATAGAGACCGATCGATTACAACGGCTCGGTCTGCGTTTTCATGAGCAGCATCGCGCGAAGGATGCCAGTGACGCCGGCCTGGTTGTCTTTTCCTCCGCGATTAAGCCGGACAATCCAATTCTCTTGAGCGCGCATGAGTCGGGGCAGCCGGCGGTGCGGCGTGCCGAAGCGCTCTCTGCCATCATGCACGGCAAGCGCGCCATCGTTATCGCAGGAATGCATGGAAAAACAACTACCTCGGCGATGACGGCACATGTTTTGCGCGAAGCCGGATTGCATCCCTCGCATTACGTCGGTGCGGAAATTCCGATTCTCGGAAGCAATGCGCACTGGGATTCGCGCGGCGAATATTTCGTTGCCGAGGGCGATGAAAGCGACGGGACCCTACGTTGCTTTCACCCCGAGCTCGCCCTCATTTTAAATATCGAAGAGGAACATCTTGATTTTTATGTCGATCTTGCCGCGATCGAAAAAGTCTTTGCTCAGCTCATCGAGCAAACCACTGGAACGGTTTTTTACAACGCCGATGATGCGAACGCCGCGCGATTGTGCGCGCAGCGAAAAACCGTAGTCTCTTACGGCTTTTCCGAAAACGCCGATTATCGCGGCACCGATATCGAGCTGCGCGATTTTGCGTCTGTATTCTGCGTTTATCTTCGCGGCCAACAAATGGGCGAAGCGGTGCTGAATGTTCCCGGACGGCATAACGTGCACAATGCGATCGGTGTGATCGCGCTGGCGAACGAGCTTGGGATTCCGTTTGAAAAAATTGCGGCTTCCCTTCGTAAGTTCGAGCACGCCCGGCGTCGGTTTGAAATCAAATACAGCAGCGATCGCTTTCTGCTCGTCGATGATTACGCGCATCACCCCACCGAAATTGGCGCGACCCTCAGGACAGCAAGATCAACTCGCCGCAAGCGCGTCCTGACGATGTTCCAGCCGCATCGTTTTTCGCGAACCAAAGCGCTCTGTCATGAATTTGGGTGCGTCTTCGATGATGCCGACCGCATTGTTGTTACCGACGTCTATGCCGCGAGCGAGGCGTCAATTCCTGGAATCAGCGGTCAAACTATTGCCGACGAAATCGTGCGTCATGGACATCGCGGAGTGAGTTATCAGCCGCGCTTGGATTGGGTGCATCGCGATGTTGGAAACATGCTGACCTCCGGCGATCTTGTGTTGAGCCTGGGCGCAGGCAACATCCACGAGCAGTTGTCAATCCTGGCCGCGGATCTTGTGATTGCGGAAAAATTGAAAACGATCGTCGGCGAGGAAGGCGATGTCCGGCTCTACGAGCCGCTCTCGAAACACACCACTCTGCGCGTGGGCGGCCCGGCGCAATTTTGGGTCGAGCCGCGCAACGAGACTGCATTTTCGGAATTGATCCGCTTTTGCCGGGACGAAAGCCTTCCGCTTTTCGTCATCGGGCGCGGCTCAAACTTGCTCGTCCGCGATGGTGGCATTCGGGGCGTGGTGGTCCGCCCCTGCGGCGGGGATTTCGATAGGATCGAGGTCGATGACAATGAAATCACAGCGGGTGTGGGCGCAAAATTAAAAGAGGTTGCCTACGCGGGGAAGGGGGCCGGGATTGGTGGGCTAGAGTGGATGGAAGGCATTCCCGGCGCGGTCGGTGGCGGCTTGCGAATGAATGCCGGGGCCATGGGCGCACAAACTTTTGAAAACATTGTGCGTCTTCGTTATCTGGACGTGGAAGGGAATCCGCACACGAAAAGCCGCGATGAGCTCGACGTCCGTTACCGGAATTTCCCGCTGCTTGAAAGGAATTTTGCAGTCTCGGCGACGTTTCGTGGTAACGCCGCTCCGCGTGAACAGATTGAAGAGCGTCTGCAAGAATCTCAGGTGAAGCGCCGCACCTCCCAACCGATCGCGAAAAGCGCGGGCTGTATTTTCAAAAATACAGACAGTATTCCGGCGGGGAAACTGGTCGATGAACTTGGTTTGAAAAACTCGTGTGTCGGCAAAGCGCGCGTTTCCGAAGTGCATGGCAACTTCATTGTGAACGATGGTGGCGCGACGGCGGCGGAAATGCTTGAGCTGATCGACAAAATTAAAGCGACGGCACGCGCGCAACGGGGGATTGAACTGGAAATTGAAGTGCAAATCGTGGGAGAGCCGGCGTGAAAAAGGGCGACCCTATTCCAAAAAAAGTTGCTGTGCTCATGGGGGGCCCGGGCTCAGAACGCGACGTTTCGCTTGCGACGGGGCGCGGTGTGGCCAAGGCGCTGCGTTCGTTAGGCGTCGAGGTGGCAGAGATCGATGTACACGATGAACACTTTAAGCTGCCCGCCGACGTCGAGCTCGCCTTTCTCACAATACACGGCACCTTCGGAGAGGACGGTCAGGTGCAAAGAATTTTGGAACAACGCGGCGTCGCGTACACTGGCGATGGCGTTGAGGCGAGCGCAACTGCCTTCGACAAAATCCGATCAAAAAAGAAATTTCGCGAACAGGGCGTAACGACTCCGCACTGGCAGGTCGTGAAGGCAGGCCAGAGGCCAACTATTCCATTACCGATTGTGGTGAAACCGCCGCGCCAGGGTTCCACGGTTGGTATCTTCATCGTGAAAGACGAACGAGAGCTCGAGTCGGCCATGGCTGAAGCGACGAAGTACGACCGCGAATTGTTAATAGAAAAATTTGTGCCGGGCCGGGAATTGACGATTGGCATCCTCGGTGATCAAGCCTTGCCGATTCTCGAAATTATCCCGAAGGGCGGCTTCTACGATTTCACGAACAAGTATCCTTTCTTGAACCCAGCGGCGGGGGGCGGGGCCGAACATGTTTGTCCGGCGAAGATTCCCGAGGATCAAACGCGCGCCATTCAAGAGCTCGCTTTGCGCGCACATCGCGCGCTCGGTCTGCAGGTTTACTCGCGCGTCGATGTTCTTTTACCCGAAAATGGCGCGGCCACCGTGCTGGAAGTGAACACGATTCCCGGGATGACCGAAGCGAGCTTGCTGCCCGAAGCCGCCGCCGCCGCCGGCATCAATTATGTCGATCTTTGCGCGCGCATCATGGAACTTTCTCGTGCAAGAACGGGAGGCGCTTCCAGATGAAAATCGCTCAAAGGAGTTCTCGGCAGCGCAATCAGCGCGTGTCCAATTTTCGCCAGCGGCGTCAGCAGCATTTGCTCGACGTAAAAGTTCGCTCCCGCAGAGCTGCGCGGCATCGCACTCGCAGGGTTTTGGTTGTGTTTTCCAGACTGGTGCTGCTGGCCGGGCTCTGCGCTGCTGTTTATCTCGGGGCACGCGAAGCCGCGAGACGCTTTTTCTTCGAGAACCCGGATTATCGGGTGAACACAATCGAACTGCAGACGGACGGCACCTTGCAGCGCGAGCAGGTTTTAAAAGTGGCCGATCTGCGTGAAGGCGAAAATATCTTCAGCGTGAATCTGGCGCGTGTCCGTGAGCGCCTGCAGCGGCTTCCGCAGATCGATGAAGTGGAGGTGGTGCGCAAATTGCCGGGCGAGATCGACATCCGTATGGTCGAGCGAAAGCCGGTCGCCTGGATTACAGGTGAAAAACAAATTTCCGATCCATTTGTCTCAGAGGCCGCTTTTCTAGTGGACGCGCGAGGCGTTTTGATGAAAGAAAAGAAGTTGTTGCCAGAATATCTGGGATTGCCGCTCATTTTGGGATGCTCGAGCGAATCGCTCGAGGAAGGCAAAGTCGTCCAATCATCCGAAGCAAAAACAGCACTGGATCTGCTGCGTTTGAGCACGCGCAGTTTTATGCAAATGCGCTTTCAGATTCGGGAGATCGACGTTTCTAAGAGTTATTGCCTGCTGGTGACGGACAAAAATCACACCCATGTCATGTTTGCCTTGGATAATCTCGAGGCGCAATTGCAGCGGCTCGAGCAATTTCTCGTTTACTCGGACGATTCAAAGCAGGAGCTCGAAACGGTGAACTTGCTGGTGCAACGAAACATCCCGGTGACCTTCACCAAACCGCCGGATGCAGTCATTCGTGACACGATCGAGCCGCCTGTTGAACCGCGGATTTTGAAAGCAATCCCGGTCCATCCGTCAGCAAAGGCCGCGCCGGCGTCGAAAGCGAACCCCCGTTCAACGCCGAGCGCCAAAGCAATTCCGATTCAACGGCAGAGAAAGGATTAACGAAGATGGCGAGCGGTAATTTGTTGATTGGTCTTGAGATAGGCACCTCCAAAATTTGCGTGGTTGTCGGGGAAACTCGGCCCGATGGCACGGTCAAAATTCTCGGTGTCGGCCAAACGCCATCGCGTGGCGTGCGCAAAGGCGAGATCGTTGATTTTGAAACGGTCATGAAGTGTGTGCATGAAGCGGTGGTCGATGCCGAACAAAAAAGCGACGTTATGATTCGGAGCGTTTACGTCGGTATCGCTGGGTCGCACATTCAAAGTTTCAATAACCGCGGCTGTGTGATGTTGCCAGAAGACCACGACGAGATCGATGAGCAGGACGTCGAGGATGTAAAAATTAACGCGCGTGAGGTGAGTATCCCTGCCCAAAACGCTTTCCTCCACTCAATCATCCAACATTACCACGTCGATGGACAGGACGGCGTGCTTAATCCGGTCGGGATGCTTGGGCAAAAATTGGAAGCCGATTTTCATATCATCCACGGCGTGCGCACCCGCATTCAGAATACCATCCGGTGCGTGAAAGAGCTGCCGCTAGACGTCGAGGACGTCGTCTTCAGTGCGCTTGCTTCTGCCCAGGTGGTTCTCACCCAACACGAAAAAAACCTCGGCGCGCTAGTGATCGATATCGGCGGCGGGACGACCGATTATATTTTATACGTCGATGGTGCGGTCAAGCAAAGTGGTTGCGTCGCAGTGGGTGGCGATCATATCACGAATGATATTTCGATGGGCCTGCGCATCCCAATGGCGCGCGCTGAAAAATTAAAAATCGAGGAAGGCAGCTGCGTCCTTGGCAATTGTCTCCCTGGCGAAGCAATTCTATTAAAGGACGATTCCGGTTTTGCCGGGAAGGAAATCGAGCGCGAAACGCTGAATACGATCATTCACTTGCGATTGCGCGAGACTTTCGAGCTGCTCAAACGCAGGCTCGAAGAGCAATCATTCCTCAATTACCTCGGCGCCGGCATTTTCATTACAGGCGGATGCAGTCTTCTCAACGGCGTCGATCATCTTGCCGGAGAAATTTTCGAAATACCGGCGCGTGTGGCGCACGCACAAGCCACGTCTGGAGTTACTTCTGCGGTTGAGAATCCACAATTTTCCACCGCAATCGGTTTGATCAGATGTGCGCAAGCTTTGCAAGTGGACCGGCCGCGGCGGAGGTTTGGAGGAATCTTAGGAAAATTTTTCAGCGGAATACGATGACGGAAGCGATAAAAATCGACAATTAACAAGATCGGCAATGATTAAATGATTCAGCTCAGCAAGAATTATAGTTTGCCCGAACGGGAAGAGGAATTTATTCCCATCAAAGTTGTAAGTATTGGCGGCGCTGGTTTAAACGCGCTCGATCGTATCGTGCTCGATGGCTTGGAACGAGCCGACGTGGTGGCGATCAACACCGATGTGCAGTCGCTGGCGAGTTCCGTGGTAGCGCATAAGGTGCAGCTGGGCCGCGCTGTGACGCGTGGTTTGGGGGCGGGCGGCGACCCGGAACTCGGCTATGAGGCAGCGGTGGAATCCGCCGACGAAATCCGGGAAGCCCTTGCCGAAGCGCGAATGATCTTTATTTGCGTAGGGCTCGGTGGTGGCACCGGCTCGGGCGCTGCCCCCTACGTCGCCCAGCTCGCTCGTGAAGCCGGTTCGCTTGTCGTGGCGTTCGCTACTCTCCCTTTTGCTTTCGAGGGTAAGCGGCGTAGCGCGCAAGCCCGTGAGGCGCTCGCCCGGCTCAATGAAATTGCCAATGCGGTTATCTGCTTCGAGAACGATCAGATGGGCGACATCGTCGGGCCGAAAGCAGGTATTCATCAGGCTTTTGCCATGGCGGATATCACAATCAGCCAAAGCGTGCGTTCAATTGTAAACTTGATTCAGCGGCCGGGACTGATTCGCATCGGGTTCGATGATTTGCTTGCGGCATTGCGCAGTCCGAATGGCCGTTGCTTGTTTGGTTTCGGTGAATCCGATTCGGACAATCGCGCCCATGACGCGCTCGCACAGGCGCTCAAAAATCCGCTGATGCATCGTGGCCGCATGCTGGCGGACGCCGCACGTGTACTGGTTCAGGTGGCAGGCGGACCTGGCATGACGTTATCCGAGGTGGAAATCTTAATGCAGGAACTCGGCCGTCACATACATGAGCAGACGCAGATTTTGTTTGGCACTGCCGTCGATGGACGAATGGGAAACCGCTTGAGCGTCACAATCATCAGTTCGTTCGCGACCGATGAGGATTTGATTCCACAGCAGACTCAGCCAGTGCAAAGCACGGCGGCCGCGATGCCACCAGTCTGGGAACAACCGCAGGAGATTCCGCCCAACATCGAGATCGAGCCCGAATCGATATCGGTGGAAGCTCCCTCACCTGCGGATTTCATGCCACCTGAACAACCGCTGCCCGCTGAAATTGCACCGCCGCCACCAGCATCTGCAATCAAGAAGATTGAGCCGCACTTGCCGATGCCACAGAAGAAATCGGTGCCGGCGAAAGAGGAGCAGCCGCCCGCTGAAAAAGCTGCGCATGCGAAACAGGAAGTCCTGCAATTCGAGCCAGTCACGCGCGGTCGTTTTGAAAAAAGCGAGCCGACCATCGTCGAAGGCGAAGATCTTGATGTTCCGACCTATCTGCGGAAGAACATTCGCGTGAAATGATTTGGTAGGGCGAGACGCCGCGGCTGGACGAGAAGCCCCAGAGGGTGAACGAGCGGGAGCGAGTAAATCACTCTGCCGAGCCAACGTCTTAATCTGTGGCGTCGGCCATGTCGGGTGCAATTCCTTTAGCGTGCGCGGCCATTACTGCTGGAAATAATGGGACAATCGCAGATCGCCGCTATGACTGATGCCGGCGACACGCCGGCCGCTGCAGTTTATTTCTTCATCAACTCCAGCACCGCGCTCGTCATCCCGATAATCCCGACGCGAATCGTAGGCTCGGGCACGGGCGCGAACTTGCTCGAATGCAAACTAGGCAGCGGCGTGCCGTTCTTTTTGCTGTCCGCGATTTTCGCCGGGTCGACTGCGCCGATCCAGAAATCGCACGCTGGAATGGAATGGTCGGGCAGACTGTATTCGGAAAAATCTTCGCCGCCCATCGTAGGATCGGTGGTTTCGACGTTATCCGCGCTTAATTGTGTTTTCCAGACCGCGACGAGCCGCTTCGTTAACTCGGGATTGTTATAGGTCGCGGGCGTGAACTGGTCCTTCAGGACCTCGACAATCGGCGCGCGTTCCGGCGGAATTCCCGCGGCTGTCGCGCAAGCTTTCGTGATCCGATCGATTGCTGCCAGTACGCGGTCGCGCACATCGGGTTTATAAGTGCGCACGGTCAACTGCATCTTTACTTCATCCGGGATAATATTGTGTTTGGTGCCGCCGTGAATGGATCCAACTGTGACGACAACCGGATCGATCGGGTTATTTTCGCGGCTCGCAATCGTTTGCAGCGCGTTGATGATTTCCGCTGAGAGCACGATCGGGTCTTTCGTTTTATGCGGATAGGCGCCGTGGCCACCTACGCCGCGCACGGTGATGTTTACCGAATCGACATTCGCGTAAGTGTAGCCTTCCGTCACGCCGATGTGAGCGGTCTGCATTTGCGCGTTGTCATGGTAACCGAGCGCGAAATCCGGTTTGCCGAACTGTGTGTAGAGTCCGGCCTTGAGCAATGCACGCGCCCCGTTACCCGTCTCTTCGGCCGGTTGCGCCACAAACATGATCGTGCCGTGCCATTGATCTTTCAGCTTCGCGAGCGCGCGCGCCGTGCCGATGAACGCAGCAATATGCGCATCATGCCCGCAGGCGTGCATTACGTGGACATCCTTGCCTTCGTCATTCCTGGTCGTGACTTTGCTTGCGTAAGGCAAACCCGTTTCCTCTTCCACTGGTAACGCGTCCATATCCGTGCGCACCAGCACGGTCGGCCCGTCGCCATTCTTCATAATTCCAATAACGCCGTATCCTTTCAGCTCCGGCTTGTCGTAGATGCCGAAGTGCTCGGTGACAGCGCAGCCCGCCGCTCGCAGTTGCTTCGCGATCAAAGTCGAGGTGTGTTCCTCATGGGAAGACAACTCCGGATGACTGTGAATGTCTTTGTAAATTGCGAGCAACGATGGGAGCTCAGCGTCCACGAGCGATTGCGGAGACTGCTGCCCAAGCGCGAGAGCCGAAACGAGAATCGGCGACAAAAAGATCGAGAGAGACCAAATCTTCATTCCGTATCATAACAGATGGTCCGGGTAGCGCACGCGTCTCGCGTGCTCGTTTCGGCGTCCCCTCGAAACGAACTTCTTCTTATTTGGAAAACCAGGAATCCAGGAAGCCGGGAAAAAACGAAACGAAGAATCTTCATCGTTTCTTCGTTTCTAGGTTCAATTTTCTCTTTTCCTGCTTTCCTAATTTCTTTTTCCGGTTCTCTTGATCTGCAATGGAATTTGAGAAGAACACGATGCTCTTCGGCGCCGATCCGACGCCGCGGATCGTCGCGATTGAATTGGGCGAAACGGGGACCGTTAAAGTTTATCGCCGGGGGAAAGATGGATCGACAATGGTCGATGTAGAGCCGTTCCATCCATTTGTTTGGTGCGATTCAGACGTTGTCGATCTTGGGATCGAAGCCGAGAAACTTGAAAGCGATCTCAAATACGGTTGGCGCGTTACGGTTGATAGCTGGAAAGAACTGATTGCGCTCCGCAACGGACTTAAGAAAGCGAACCGCGATTACTTCGCTTTCACTGATCCAGTTCAGCACTACCTCACCGCGACCGGTCGGACGCTCTTCAAGGATTTGCCGTTTGAGGAGCTGAAGCGGATGCAGCTCGAAGTTCTCTCCTTCGCTGATCCCGTAGCTGGGGCCGCTGACCTCGGTCCGACTGATCACGTTATGAGCGTTGCGCTTTCGGACAACACCGGCTGGGAGGAATTGTTGATTGTCGATCCCAAAAATGTCGAGGAGTCAGAACATGCGGCCCTGAAACGGGTCACCGGGCTGATCAAAGAGCGCGATCCAGATGTCGTCGAGGGTCACAATTTATTCCGGTTCGATCTGCCCTATCTGGTGGCGCGGGCGCGCAAAGCGAAAGTGAAGCTTGATTGGGGACGCAGCGGCGGGTTTCTGCGCTCCCGTCCCACACGTCTGCAAATCGCTGAGAAAACAATCGATTACCCAAAATTTACGATCGAGGGGCGACATTTCGTCGATACGTTTTTGCTTGCACAATTCTACGACGTCGGAATGCGAACCTTATCCGGATTCGAGCGCGTCGACGTTGCACGGCATTTCGGTTTTTGCGACAGCGAAGAACTCTCCACACTTACCGGCAAGGAATTGCAGCGCGCTTACATCGACAACGACGAAAGATTTCGCGAGCGCGCACTTTGCGCAGTGCGCGAAACACGCGCAGTGGCCGACCTGCTCAGTCCGAGCTATTTCATCCAGGCACAGATTTTCCCCTACAACTACCAGGACGTGATCGTGCGCGGCAACGCCACGCGCATAAACGCGCTTTTCCTGCGCGAATATTTCCGGCAGCGCCATTCCATTCCCGAGATGCCGATGGTGCGCGGCTTTGAAGGCGGCTACACGGCGATTTTTTTCACCGGCGTCGCGCGCAATGTTTGGCATTGCGACATCGCCTCTCTTTATCCCTCCGTTATGTTGCGGTTCGATTGCTTTCCCGCGACTGACCAGCTTCAGATTTTCCGGCATCTGCTTACCGATCTGCGCACTTTTCGGTTAGAAGCCAAGACAGAGATGCGCAGCCTGAAAAAAGACAATGACCGCCAGAAGTGGCATCATTTCCACGCATTGCAAAACACTTTCAAAATTCTCATCAACAGTTTTTATGGTTATCTCGGATTCGCGCAGGGGAACTTCGCCGATTTCGATGCCGCGGCGCGCGTCACGCAAATTGGACGCGACCTCTTGAAGAAGATGATCGACTGGCTAAGCGCCCGCGGCGCGCAAGTGATCGAGGTGGATACCGACGGAATCTACTTTGTCCCGCCAGCCAAGATCGACATAAGCGAATTACAGGCTGGCCTTGCGAAAGAATTGCCGTCCGGCATCGAAGTCGAATTCGACGAGCAATTCGAAGCCATGTTCAGTTACAAGGCGAAGAATTACGCGCTCCTCACACGCGACGGCGACGTGATCATCAAAGGCGGTGCGCTCAAATCGCGCGGGCTTGAGAAGTTCCAGCGCATTTTCCTCGAGGAAATGATCAAGCTGCTCATGGAGAAAAAGCCGGAGGCGATTATCGACCTTCGAGAAAAATTCGAGAAAAGAATCCGCAATCGCGAATGGAACATCGACATGTTAATGAAAACCGACACGCTTCAGGATTCGCTCGACAAATATCGAGCGAAAATCGCCGGCTCAGCCCGCAACCGTGCCGCTGCTTACGAGCTCGCGCTCGCGAGCGGTCGCAATTATCGTCCGGGTGACCAGATCAGCTACTACGTCACTGGCTCAGGGAAAAAATTGGCCGCTTACGAAAACGCCAAGCTCGCCTCAAACTTCGATCCGCAAAACCGCGACGAAAACATCGACTATTACATCGCCAAGCTCGATGAGCTGGTGAAAAAGTTCACAAATCTCAGCGCGGCTTCGGCGAAGCAGGAAAGCCTCGCATTGTAGTAGTGGAGAGCAGGAATGGAGACAGACATGGTGAAGCCGCTTCGGGATCGCCAATCGAGCGGGAGCCAGATCATGAAACGCTCCAGTTGTAGTCGGCCGCTTATTTTAGCATTCGATACAGGGCAGCGATCATCGAGATGATCGGCCAGGCTGAGACTCCTGCGATCAACGCGAAGAGCGTGAACTCGGTAACATAATCGCGGCTCGTTTCCGTGCCGAAGAATTCGCTGCTCAATTTGCGGAACATGCGCAACTTGGAAATACGGTGCGCGTTCCCAGCAATCGGGAGGGAGCTGTCGCTTGTTTTCGCGGTCGATTGGTAGGAGTAATCCGTTGACGGGAAATTCGGGTGATCGCGCGGTGGGCGCCTGTCGCGACGCGAATAGCGCGGATTAGAACTGATTTGAGGTATTGGTTTCATAATGTTTTAAGGGTGAGTGGTCCTCGATTCGGATGACCTCGGCAAAAGCCGCCGAGTGATTCGACCACTGGGGTGCCGCAGAGCGGGCTCCAACTTGGCGAGATCGAAAGGCGCGCCTATCGAGCCTGCCAGTA